>Ga0209700_101649_pt1 | contig 46226 bp, 25 predicted proteins | sample SiratroredBW_FD_187528 | JGI IMG/M metagenome (GOLD analysis project Ga0209700, IMG submission 187528) | Root nodule microbial communities of legume samples collected from California, USA - Siratro red BW (SPAdes) (version 2) | ecosystem: Host-associated > Plants > Roots > Nodule | place: USA...
GGTGTACATTACTATTTAAAAAAAAAAAAAAAAAAAGAGGCAATAGCTTTAATAAGATACTGTACATTAATATATAACACTTAGATTACAGAAGTTGTTGATCATGTTACTACATTAATTCAACTCATCTCTTCTACATACATATTTTACAACTCATAAATTTCATGTGCTTTAATAGCATACCATTATGCTTCTTAATTAGCACATCACGGCCTAATACAACAATTTATGTAGGTTAGCATCTTCCTTTTCCCCTGCATCATCATAATCAACAAATGAATTACAAATTCACATTTTAAGAACATATAAAAGTTGAACATATAATAATGGGAAATAAAGAAAATTATTTGACCATTACCACAGGATCTTCATGATCGTGATGACCATGAGCATGACCTCGAACATGATGATGGGGTCTACCATGATTGGAATTGGAAGAACCTCCTTCATTCTCAATTTTTATAGGTTTAATTTCAGTTATATTGGTCTTTTGATGTTTTTTGTTTGCACGAGCTTGAGTGAACACCATTGAATAGTCAGTAGTTCCAGGTGCAGTTTGGTCCCACCCTCCAAATTGAGGCACAATCACAGGGGTATGCTGCATAATAATAATTTCTTATCCTCAACTTCTATCACTAATGCACATTAACCATTTCAAATGTGATTCATTAAACAATACTTACAATTTCATTTGATTAATATTAAATAATTGTAAAGAACCTCTAAATTGTCAACAACAACAAGAACATGAAACTAAATATAATAAAATCACATTCCTTTTTCTCATACCATGTTTCTTCCCTATGTATATAGAATTGAGGTTATAGTTACCTGCTTTTGTTCCATGGCTAAATGGAGAGCGAGGGACCTGGAAAACTGAGCTAAGACTGTTAAACACCTTTTCAAAACATAAGGTGAGGATGTGGAGATGTTGTGGTGATGGGGTATTTGAACAATGAGAAAGTGGGTAAAAGTAGACATTTTGTTATACATGCTCCTAAAAATATCTTGTGATTAGAGTAAAAGTAGGACAAATAAATATGGTTGTCCATCCACCATTTTTTTCTGTTACATATTTATGCAGATTAGAACATTATAATTAATGTCCAATTATGAGGAAATGAATTTGTTATTCTATAAAAGAACATAATACACCAGGTTATTCACTAAAAGAAGCAAGTTTTAAAAAAACGCAAAATGAATTAATTAGTTAAGCTAATTTTGGTAGGTGCCAATTTTTTTCATTCCTTTCTGCATAATGAATGTTCATATATATATATTTCGATCCAAATAAAACATAACTATTTTCTCCTTATATTTTTCACTTTTTATCTTTTAGTTTGTATTTTCAATTAAATTAAATCATTTTCTTTAGAACTCTCGTCTCAATTTGTTTGACCTCACCTAAAGGCAACATCTTAATTTTTCATCAGTTAAAAAATGTGACAATTTTTTTATTGTAACTCACTTATTCCTTCATGAAACTAATCATTTTTATATATTTTTTTCGAATCTTTTAGGTCAAAATAAAATATTTTTCTTACCCATTTAAAACGTTAGAAGCTTTTGAAACAAGAATTCTTAAATTGGTTATTGAAATTGTTAAACTATAAAAGAGTTGGAAGATTTATGAACACTTGCATTTGATCCACGAAACTTGAAAGGAAGGAGAAAAAGAGAGAGAAAGAGAGGTAGTAAAAAATAAAATCTATTTAATAAAATTATATAAGTCGACTCTAAAATAGTCAAAACTAAAATAGTATTACTTATAAGATCTATTTTTACGGTGATTGGGAAAATTTATTTGTAGTGTATCACTTTAAATAATGTTTAATCTCATTTAAACATGACAAATGGGAGCCCATGACTGATCTAGCCTTTCATGTAAGGAAATTAATTTTATATAGGTCATCTATGATAAATGCTAAAATGGATATGGGACTAATTTTTAATTACAAATTTTTGGTAACAACTAGAAGAAATGAAAGAAAATTCAACCTATGTAAATCCTCACAAAATAAGCTCCACAGAACAACCTAAGAAGATTTTAACCACGTGGCAACTAAGTAGTAACCCACGTTGTTGTTGGCCGAAACGGCGACACAGTTGTTTTTCTGAAATAGAAAAGAAGATGAGGTCGAAGGAACGAAGGAAGAAGCATTTAAATTGAGTGCTGAATGAAACACCGAACAGAGTATGCGCATAGCGTAGCCATGGGATTCACTTCTCAACTCCTTCGTGTTCTCTCTCTTACTCTCACATTCTTCATCGCCCTTTCTTCTTCACTTTCACAATCTAACCAGGTCTCTCTTCTCCGTTGACTTTCACTCTACTCATTCACTCTTTCCCTTCTACACTTTTTCAACGTTTACAAATTCAATTATTTGCGTAATTACTACTTGGGTGTCATTATTACTATACCACTGAACCGTTCTCGTTTTCGTTTTTTAATGATTCGTTGATTTAGTTTTGTGATGCTGGAGCTGGAGTTTCGTCATCGAAGCTCTTGATCAAGGGAGGTACCGTTGTCAATGCTCACCACCAAGAGGTTGCCGATGTTTATGTCGAAGATGGCATCATCGTTGCCGTCAAACCCACTATTACGGTATATTTTCTCAATCTGCTTAACGTTTCTATTTTTTGTGTTAAGTGTTAACCCTCTACTAGCACCTTGTGTTTCTGTTACTTTCTGTTTTCCAATGTGTGATTGGTTCCACCGGCAGGTTGGAGATGAGGTGACTGTGATAGATGCCACTGGCAAGTTTGTCATGCCAGGTTGGTCCTCAAACTTTCGATCTTACACCAACACTGTAATTCGCTACTAGTTAGTGTCTATGGTAAAGAAATCAGGTCCTGCTAGAATGAATATGATAGATATGAAGGGTATGTAGACATAAGATCTGGGAAGGATACAATAAATCTGGCTAGTTTCTTGCATCTACTTCAAAATATTGTATAAAACATTATTTTGGTCTTTAGTTCGGCACTTTATGCACTGTTGGATGGTTCTGATACCATAGGAAGTTGGAATGATGCATGGTAGTGAGCTCTGTTAAATTAGAAACTCCCTCCCTCTTCCTAATTGGTGGAATTCCTACTCATGTCCTTCACTGTTGCTATTATTGCTATTATTACTATTATTGGTTTTATCTTTTACCTGAGATTCCAGGAATGTGTCTTTTTGTTAACTGGCAGGGGGAATTGACCCTCACACCCACCTAGAGTTTGAGTTTATGGCTACGGAAACTGTAGATGACTTCTTCACTGGTCAGGCTGCAGCATTAGCTGGTGGGACAACAATGCACATCGACTTTGTTATACCACATAAAGGAAGTTTAACAGCTGGTTTTGAAGCCTATGAAAAGAAGGCAAAGAAATCTTGCATGGATTATGGTTTCCATATGGCTGTTACCAAATGGGATGAAACTGTGTCAAGAGAGATGGAAATCATGGTCAAGGAGAAAGGTCATAGTTCATTTCCCGTTGCATTTTGATAATTTGCCTGATTATGTGGCGAAAACCCTTGGGTTGAGTGTTGGGGAATTTATTTCAAGTAGTGCATCTATGTTTTGTAATTGTAGGTATCAACTCTTTTAAGTTTTTCATGGCGTACAAAGGAGCTCTTATGATCAATGATGAGCTTCTTCTGGAAGGATTTAAAAAGTGCAAGTCTCTTGGAGCCTTAGCTATGGTCCATGCGGAAAATGGAGATGCAGTGGACGAAGGGCAGAAAAAAATGATAGAACTTGGAATAACTGGTCCTGAGGGACATGCTCTTTCAAGGCCTGCAGTGGTAAATTTTCATATTTGTTCTTTTATAACAGAATGTGGAATGAAAATATTTGCCACCTATGGTTTCTTTTCATCTTCATGGTCATATTACCAACCTATTGCCTGTGTTAACATGACTTTCACTCTTCATACCTAAAATTTCCTTTCTCATCTTAGTATGCTTCCTGCGTAGCACATGTACCTGAGCCATATTAACTGTTTTTAGCTTCTGTTGTCAAAAATTTGGTTGCTTGTAACCACCCTAGTTTGGCATTTATTTTGTTCAGTTTCATCCATTTTTATGAACCACACGTAGTATATATGTTATCAGATTGAATACTGATACGTTTGCCTATACAAAGTGATTATTGTATTGTCTAAATATATGTCTGATATCATTTCCTATTTGACTTTGATATACCTATGTAGTTGGAAGGAGAGGCAACTGCTCGAGCTATTCGCTTAGCTGATTTTGTGAACACTCCTTTATATGTGGTTCATGTAATGAGCATTGATGCAATGGAAGAAATTGCGAGGGCCCGTAAATCAGGTTCTTAATTTTAATCCTAGTAGAGTCATGCATAATTTCCATTAATCTGTTCCACAGTCACAGTGCATGCTTCATTCAAGAGAAAGTAGACAATTAACAACACAGACAAAAAAATCCTTTTGCGGAAAAACCATAACTTTTGAAGAACAATATTCTATTATATTTAAAAAATAATGCAACAAATGGAATTGTACTTGAATTTACGACAGTTGTAAATAGGCTAACCTGAGAACATATTTTAATTCCACTCTCGTCCTACTCTGTAATATTGTATTAGCTCTGTTACTGTTTTTAATATAGAAACTAAGAGCGACTTAAAGCACTTAAACTTAATTGAAAGTTGATTCCGATAGCTGTCTTTGATGTGATCATTTTAGGGGGATACTGTTTAGCTTCCGATTTCTCATGTACACATTTTCTGTGTTTTGTATTCAAGAGATGAACTTCCCAAGGAAGATTCGATTTTCTGATTTGTAGGGAGATTGGCTTGCTGATTTTTTTCATTTCTTGTAGTGTTTCATTGCTTTGCACTTTTCTGATTTAGAGAATTACTTATCCTCTTCCCTAGAAAGGTTTACTTATCTTATCCATTCCCTCGTTTCATTCTATCCTGAAAAAGGAGGAAAAGAGTTTCCCAACCCTAAACTCGTACTGATAAGTGATAAAGAATCTTGGTTATGTGATTGAAAGGATAAAAGATTTAAGGCAAAATAATGGCATTTATTGCTGCATCTATTGTTCTTCTCAATTAATGTGGGCAGGTGATAACCAAATAAAAGTATGAACGTATAAATTATGAAAACCAGAAATTACACGGACACAAATGTCCTGTGAGATGAGATTTTAAACTTGAAGTTGTTAGGCCATGCTAGAACGAAGTTGCTCCAGCAACCAGATGACTAATATAAGTGGAGCACTATCACTCTTTATGGTATTTTTAAAATTGTTTTATGTGGACTTGTTCTCTTTTCATGCCCCCTTGTGTTTTTTTTTTTCAGCTCTTCATGATGAACTAAAGCATCTTTTTTTGGCTAAAACTTTTTTTTTTTTTGTGGCCATGAAGATGGATCAAATATATACATCATTTTTTTCCTCGGTTTCAAGTTTATATGAACTTCTTCACATTTATTTTGTGTTGACCTATCTTCCCGAACCTGAGTACACCAAACCAACACATTAAAAAAGTGAATTGGATTCAAGATCCCTTTCTTTTTAGTCTGTTTCATATGTTTCAATTGTAGCAACTTTTACTTCAGCTCATGAAGAGAGTCCAACAGCCATTATGTAAGACTGTCTCAAAACTTAAACATCACGTTAAGCTTTCTATTCATAACATTGCGACCTCCTTTAAGAGTTTATGTTCACAACAACGTCTCTGTTTGTTTGTGCTTAAAAAATGTGTTTGTAAAAAAAACAGAACTAGAAAAAAAACATCACCTCTATAAATAAAAGCTGTTTTTTGTTTTCTTTTTTCTGCTTGTGCTTTTTTAAACAAAATGACCCCTTTTTTGGTATATTGCAATCTAGCCTGTTGGTACTCCTTCTCATTGACCAACTCTCAGTGCAAGCCAATTGTACCACAGCCAATTGTACGACATTGAGTTTTCTATTCTTAATGTGGAATTCATAGCAGTGACATTTTAATTTTTATTGATGACTAATTGTAGTGATTTACCTTCCTTGTTTGGTACTACAAAACATGCTGTTAGTTGATCTTTTTACCACAATGACATTTTTGTTCCACTCACTGCTTTTATGTTGCAGGTCAAAGGGTAATTGGAGAGCCTGTTGCCTCTGGGTTAGTCCTTGATGAATCTTGGCTTTGGCATCCCGACTTTAAGACTGCTGCAACGTAAGTGCCTGTACTTGTTCCTTTGTTTTTTGTTGTATTATCTTGTTGCCTTTAGTTTTAAGAACATAAGCTGTATTCATTCTTTTGTTTCAGGTATGTGATGAGTCCCCCTATTAGGAAGCGAGGACATGATAAGGCCCTTCAAGCTGCCCTGTCAACAGGAGTTTTGCAGGTTTCACATTACGATTTAGGATAAGGTTCAATAATTAGTAAAGGTTTGAGTTTGAGGAAGTGATTAGGATAGTCTTAACCATGAAATGTACACTCCGCACTCTTCATTGTTTTTGACCTCTGTATTATCTAATACCCTGAGGTCGGTTAACTCTTTTTCCTAGACTGATTATTTAACCAAGGGTACCTTTTGCAACTTTGCAGCTGGTAGGGACTGATCATTGTGCCTTTAATTCCACCCAGAAAGCTTTTGGAATCGATGACTTCAGGAAAATTCCTAATGGTGTTAATGGTAATCACACGATGGACGACCCTAGATATTTCTAGCCTAAAAACATCCTAGTTGATTTTGAAATATTTCCTTACTGGTTTGTTCTGCAAATTGATATTTGTAGGTATTGAAGAAAGGATGCATGTGGTGTGGGATACCATGGTGGTAAGATAATAAATGATCAGTGTAGCCTTCCTTTTCTTTTTAGCTTGGGATGAAAAGTGGGAGAGGATAACATTTTAACTAGGATTTACTGTTTAATATCTCACAGGATTCTGGCCAAATATCTGTTACTGACTATGTCCGGGTGACAAGCACTGAATGGTATATTTTCTGTTAATCATAGTAAAAGTTCTTACACTACAAGGAGAATTCAGATGATTTAATCATTTTTATTTTATTTTGATGAATGGTATATTTTATTTAATAAAGATGCCAAAAGCTTACTGTTTATTTTATTTTTTTTATTTCTACAATCATTTTAGTGCTAGAATCTTCAATATATATCCAAGGAAAGGAGCTATTCTTCCCGGATCTGATGCAGATATCATCATCCTCAATCCAAATTCAAGCTTTGAGATAACTGCTAAGTCCCACCATTCCAGACTGGACACAAATGTCTTTGAGGGAAGGAGAGGAAAGGTACTGGTTTAACTATATTATGATCCATCAAAGGTTTGAACTTTACTAACTACTTGGTGACTGCTGCACAAATCTCCTTTTGGTTTAATATGGATTTTTCACCCATATCTGTTAAGTTCTTTCTAGATTTTTGATACAATATAAGGGACTTTCACTTCAGGTGCCTGTTTAATATTATGTTTTGGGAATTAATTTTTCTCCAGTGTTAAGCGTAGTGTTTGTAGATCGTTATTGTAAAGTTAGAATTGGGAGATATATTTTTATTTTATTCAATTAAAGGCACTTCATTTATGTTGCTATATTGAGTTTGAATCAGGAAAGGCCCTTTGGTTTGGCATGTGTTCAGTTCATCAGTTCAGTTAATGGATAACATTAGACAGCTAGAATTAATTGCTGCATTTGGAAGATTATATTTATTCATAATTTTATAATTTGCTGTCTTGTTCTGTGTGCTATCAATGAGAATAATTCAATAATGAATCATTCTTAAAAATTGCTTTGTACACTAATTGTGACATTTCCCCCTCAACTATATCATTCTCTCACTCTGTCTATCGACCTCTAGGCTAAGTATCACTACTCGTTACTTGAACTGTTCATGCCGTGTTCTTTGTTCCTTGTTAGTGTCCGACAGGTCCATTCAACATGTGTATGGTGCAATAATTGAAGCCTTGTTATGTAATATCAATATGAAAAAGCTTTTTTTTTTTTAGGGGAAAGTTGAAGTGACCATTGCAGGAGGAAGAGTTGTCTGGGAAAACAATGAACTGAAGGTTGCTCCTGGAACTGGGAGATATATAAAAACGCCACCCTTTAGCTATCTGTTTGATGGAATTGACAAAAGGGATGATTTTTATCTAAATTCCCTTCAAGCTCCAGTAAAACGAGCCAAATCCAGCTCTTAAAAGTGGTTTATATCCTTTTACTCAGGGTGAGGGACAAAGACGTATGTTGATATAGTTTTTTGCTCAAATAAAGTAAATGTCTACATGTACCGGAAAGCATCACATGTATATATGTCGTGCTTCGTGTTACACTTTCCACTCATATGTACATTGCTTACTCTCTAGATCTATTACCGAATAAGAGACCATAGTTTAATAATAACTGTAAAATATGTAACACTCAGATTATGGTTTCTCCGTTCAGATTTCTTTGAACTTGTTACATATCTAACAAGTCCTAGATCCCTCGTGCTTTATTAACATGTCATTGGCTTGAAAATGAAGGAGCGGTATGGTAGTTAAAACTATATATGGCATCATAAGTTTCCTTTTCTTGTTTCATATACTGTCTCTTGGTACATGCTACGATTGAAGACTATTGCAGAATAAATAATTTTGACAGAGTTCTTTTCTTTCTAGTTCTATCTTGTATGTAGAATTTAAGCTAAGAATTAGCTCCTTATAGGAGAGAGATCTTGGGAATGTCGAGTTGCAATTACTATACATATTAAGGTGTTTATTATTTCTATTTTTCAAGATAGTATTGTAGGGTGGATGGATGTTCAAGATATATTTACACCTTATATAATTAAACTTAATACATTAAATATTAAGTGCGTATGGGAAGAGATGAGAATGATAATTAATCTACCCACCTTACATTCATTTTCACACTTTTTGGTCAAAAATATTCATACTCTAATTTAGTTTTTTTTTCAAACCATCGATACTGCTTTTTTCAAGTATCCATCAAATTTTAGCCAGACTTGTTTGTGAGGAGAATAATATTCCAATGCTCATTAGTTACCAATACAACTAAGGAACTAAAACACTTTACACCGATAAATTTTTATTTAAAAAAAAAAGTTAGCCATTTCCATATGGTCTCTCTTGTTATTTCAGAAGTGTAGTGTGATTTGCCTATCGGATCCGCAACAAGGATATGCACCGAACCACGTTCGTTGGTGTACCTGCTAAAAACAAACCACACAGCTGTGGCATGTGGAAGGCACTCCTATTATATTTCTTTTATTAACAAACAATATTTAAAATAAAGATTATTTAAACAGGAGTGACAATAGAATAGATACATCACACCAATGTAGATCAGAAAATTGGGAAATCATTGATAAAGGTAAAGTTGGTAAACCATGCTAAAGCAAACCTCCACGGAAGAAGATCATGCAATGTCAACAAATCTTTTAGGTTCCTTTATAATATCTATAGTATTAATGTGTGCATATAAACTAAAGAAAGAAAGGGTAACAATAGTACTAAGACTATCAACGCCAAAAGCAGAAAGAAAATTTTCATTTGTGAGTGAGCTCATCTGTCCTCATTGGAAGGACCTTTTCTTTCGGCCGGGAAAAAGAAAGGCCAACTGAAACCGGGAAATGTGCTATTTACTTACATGGAAATGAAAAATCAATACAAGCCCAAAAATTTCCACCACAAAGAGCCAACACCTCCCCAGATGATAGCATTAACAACAGCCATGGTGAACCCCACTTTGAAGATATCCGGAAGGTCTACATAACCAGCTGTTCGCACAAAACAAGTGAAAAATCAATCATATCAGCCACCATGCTAAGCTTCAACATGACTTACGTTCATAATAAAAGGAAGGAAAGGATATAGATAAGGTTTGCCTTAACAAATAAGCCTTTTGGCCACTAATTGCAACTAGAATCAGCAAAACAAGAATTAAAATTTTCACCTATAATGTTTCCCTCAGAAAGTTTTTAAAAATTACAGTAATTTTTCTTTTCAACCAATACACCATGGAACAAACAGCAGTCTCAACATTGAGAAGACAGAAATAAAGTGTTAGAACCAAACTCAATTGACTTGTACGTATTCTGAGAGAAGGGTACTGAATAAACACATGCCAAATAACAATATAGCTAAGCAGGAAAGAAAAATAGAAAACACAGAAATTATATGACATTATACAAAGAGACAAACCTCCATAGTATACAGCAGCCTGGCCACTACTATAGTGTGTTATTGCACCAAAAAGATTTGTGTTATAACCTAAAGCAAGTGCTGCCAGAACACCGGGAACACCGGCTGCCCTATGCATGGCAAGAAAAGCAGAGTATAAAGCCCCCACATGTCCAGTCTGACTAGCAAAAAGGTAGTGGATGAAGAAATAAGCTGCCTGAAGAACAGCTAGTGCGGCTGGCCAGCTCAAAGAGAATGCTCTAAGGTTGTTGGCCACACAGTCAGACATCCAGTTCACAATTCCAAGGTTTGTCAACTGGCTTGCCATACCTACCAAAATGGCAAACCAAGCTAAGGTATCCCATGCCGACTTTTCATTCAAGCAGTCATTCCAGTCAAGAACTCCTGATAGGAGAAGTATTGATAAACCGATCATTGCAGCTACAGTACTTGCTATGCCAATAGCATCTCTGCAGGACCAAAAACACATGGATGGTGCAGAATTCACGATGAGAAATTGTAAGAAAAACAACAATCTATATTAAATTATAGATTGTAGAACATTGATAAAAATTAGGAAGTACTAATTAAAAAAACATGGACCAAGTGCTCCACACAAAAGGTCAACAAACTTAGAAATCAGTTAAAAAACACTCATCCATTCACAACATAGAAGTATAGATATTATACAAGGCAGGTGACATACCCAAAGATCCACAAGGACACTGCTAGAAGCATTGTGCCAACCATAATCCATTCATTTTTTGTGACACGGCCCATACTTTCCAGTTTCTTGGCAGCCAGGGCAGGAGCCTCTGGTGTGTCCTTGATTTCGGGGGGATAGAGCTTGTACAAAATCAATGGTGTGAGAAGAAGACAAACAAACGCAGGTAAACTGGCTGCCTTAAACCAAGTGATCCAAGGGCTTGGAACTATCACCCCAAGCTCCTCTGCTAATTTGATACACAGCAGATTTTGAGCTGCAGCAGTTAGGAAAAGAGCACTAGAGTTACCAGCAGACTGTCATAGGTCAAAGAGGCAATGCACAAGTCACTTTATTATCACATGATAACAATTTGTAAGAAGAGACAGGACTCATGAAAGAAAATTCAGCAACATCAGAATAAACGCAGACAAGTTGCTTCACAATTTGAAAACACCCTGTAAATCTTATAAAATCTATGTCTAATGATCTTTCTCACATAAATCCCTTGACATTCTGCAGACTATAAGCAATTAAATATCCAAATTTTTCTGTCACACAACTGGTTTACCAATCTAAATGCTCCTACCTCTCTTGCATGTCTTTTTCCTTCAACATTTTATAATATTTCAATAGGTATACACTATCACTTGTAAAAAATTAACACAACCAATCAATTAAAATCATGTTTGCTGTAACTTGTGAAATAGTCATTATCAAAGTCAAGTAACCTATCATTCATGATATTTTTTAAATGAATGACGGTATAAAAACACTTCACACTCTTGCATGCATTTTTTTTTTTTTGTATACTAGTTTTGAGACCAGAATTTCAGGTTATAACTTGTAATGATCATTATATATATATAAGATAGAAGACGCAAAAGAGAAAAAGAAAACCTGAAATTGGTTCTGAACGAGGTAAGCCCCGAGTTTCTTAGCCGAGGGAGTGCCGGGTTCACTGCCAGCAGAGAGTGAGAGTGACTTGATAATGGGCAAGAAAACCCCACCGGCCCTGGCGGTGGTGCTAGGCATTGCAGGTGCAATCAGCACTTCACTGAAAGTGAGCCCATAAGAGAGACCCAGAGTGCTCTTTCCCATCCACTTCACGAAGTAGGTGGCAATCCTATCTCCAAGTCCAGTCTTCACGAATCCACGAGCAAAGAAGAAGGAAATGACGATGAGCCAGATCACCTCATTGGTGAAGGCGCTGAAGGCCGCAGAGAAAGTGAGAGTCTTGGTGACGACGGTGGCCGTGAGGCCCAGAAAGGCCCATGCCCCGACGGGGAGGGGGCTGAGAACGAGGCCAGCGATGGTGGAGAGGAAAATGGAGAGGAGTTGCCAGGCCTCGGGGGTGACTTCCACCGGTTTGGGGACGAAGAAGCGAACAATTAGGCCAATGCATATGGAGATCACAAAAGGCAAAGGCTTTGCACCCTGGAGAGGTGTTGGTGGTGGTGGCGGCGGTGAGGACTTCGAAGGTGGAGGAGGTGATGAAGAAGCTTGAATTGGGTAATGGGTTTTTGAAAAGGGGTTGAATTTAAAGGTTTTGGGTTTGGAAGGGAAGGAGGAGGGTTGGGAGATGATGATGGGTGATCGGAGAGATGATGGGGTGGCGTGAGAGTATTGGGATCTGGAGATGATGGGGCTAGGACGATGACGGAGTTGGGAAAAGCGAGAGAAGGAGGTTGAGGTTGATGAAGAGAGAGAATGGAGTGCAAAGCTCTCCATTGGAATGGAGGAGAGTGATGCTCTGCTTCTGATGGTTGCTCTGTTTCTGAGCTTTGGTTTTTGTGGTTTTGTGTGTGGTTTGGGGTAAGAGATTTAGTTCGGTATTTACGATGATGTGTGAGGGAGGAACCAATGTTCTATGTGAGGTGGGAAATCGTGGGACACTTCCTAACCTCTTTTCCCTATGTTGCTCTCTTTCCAATTCACTTTCTTTTGTCTTTTTTTGTCCCACTTGTTATTTTCTCCATTCTCCTCTCTCCTCCTTGCCCTGACACTGTTCTGCTATTTATTTTAGACCAGAGAGAGGGATCACTTTCCTATTCTTTTTTTTCCTATCATTTTATCAACCTGAGAAATGGCAAACTATCAATTTCATGAGATTTTGGAATCCATTTCCTTCAAATTCTAGCCTTAAAAGAATTTTAAATTTATAGTCATTTTTAACCTTTTAAGAGACTAGTTTCTGAGAATAGTTGTTGGTGAGAATAACACTATTCATCATAGTAGTTAAGGTGACCATAATAAACAAATACTATTAAAGATAATATTTTTTTTTAACTAAAAACAAATATGTAATTTTATTTTTTTATTTTTGAAAATGAATGTGAAAAAATTTTAAATTGAGAAAAAAATATCTGTAGGACATTTAATTACATTTGAAAAAAATATTTTTTAATAAAAAATATTTTTTACTACTATCCATCATAGTAGTTAAGGTGGCAATAATAAAAAATATTATTAAAGATAATAAAAATATTTTTAAAACTATAAACAAATATATAACTTTTTTTATTTTTGAAGATGAATATAAAAAAGTTTTAAAATTGAGAAAAAAAAAACTTTTTGGACTTGATTTTTCAATTACTTTTGAGAAAGAGCTAAAGCCACATGAAAAAGGGCTGGTTTTTTTTTCTTGTTTATCGTTACTGTTCCATGACGTCAGTTTATAAACAAGACCCTAACATGTAAAAAGCGTAAGTTTTTATTTTCCAAAATTTTCAAACTTGAGTTTTAATCTCTTAAAAAAAAATTATTTTTCATTTAAATTTTGAAATGCATCATATTTTAGATTTTAAAAATTTTGAAAGACACTTTATACCCATGATATAACACTTTTGGACAAAATGTATGCATTATAAAAATTAAAGTGACAAAAATTTGACAAAATTTTTAGAAAAATGAAAATCAAACTTGAGAATATTAGAAAGTAAAAAAATATGTATTCTTATATGTGATGAAAGTCACAAATTTTGTTCATACAATCGTAAATTAAAATTAAACTTCACAGTTATGTAATGCTTTAAATCATCACAAGATGTTTTGTTACATGTCGTGGGCTAAGAAATTAATAATTATCTATGTGACCTAATTTTAATTCGATGGATACTTCCCGGAAACTCAAAACAGTTAAGTCAAGTTGTAGTTTGAAATAAATCATAATTTAATATTAATATTAATAATATTAAGAATAATAATAATATTGTTACTAGCCTTATTAGTATTAATATTAATAATATTCTCTTATAAATTCTCATCGTATAAATTTTGGTAACTGGTAACTTTGAGGATAAGATTCCCTTTCAGGCCTACCAATAATCAAAACATAGGCTTAACGAGATACAGAAGAAAAAAAAATGTCACATGAGGATTTTACAGAATGGTATTATGATATTATAATATTGTTTAGTTTGTATTTTTATTCTCTGAAACTAAATGAATTTATAATATTGTTTATAATGCTAATTATAATATTATAATACAATTTTATAAATATTATGTAGGATCAATATTTATTTTTTCATGTTTTTTAAGTTATATAAGTGAATTATTTTTTTATCTATCACTGCGAATGAAAAACATGACTATATGTTATTTTCTTTACAACTTTAGAATACATAGTTATTGGTCTCCAACAATCACAAAAGCATTAAATAACTTTTATGCATGTACTTACCATTATTGATTGATCGGTTGACCCTTGTTAGTGGTGTATAACCAAAACATATAGCTTATAAATACCATTAGTATTAATTAGTATTTATTTCACCTACCAAAACAAATCTTAAGATAAAGAGTGGTGTCTTGTGTGATGTTTGTCTTTGTCTTTTTACGTCTCTACTCAGATGTTATCACCTGGGTTTATAATATTTGTGAGTTATATTTCTCACTCATTATTTATGTTTTTGTTTTGGATGAACCTGCATAACATGGTTATGGTAAACAGGAAAAGGCCGAGATGACAAAAGTTAGGTTTTTATTATTTTTATTTTATGAGATTCTTTAATTAGAAGTGACATTCATACTAAGAGATTACTTGTTCAATTTTGCTTTGAATAATTTTATTTTGAAGGTTTATTATGATTTATATCATTAAAAACTTGTAAGAGTAATTTTAAAGTCTACTTTTGTTTTGAACCTCATTTTTTTTTTGTGAATTTTACTTAGAGAAGTGATTATTCTTTATATATATATATATATATATATATATATATATATATATATATATATATATATATATATATATAAATTATCATTTATACATTATATATATTATTTATTTTAGAAAAAATTTTAGGATATAAAGGATTTTTATTTAAAAGTACTAACAATTGAAAAATAAAAAAAAATATGAAAAATAAGTTTAAATTCAAATATTAAATTATATATGCAGTAGACATGCATGTATTCTTAAATATTAAATATCAACAAATTCATTTAATATATATATATATATATATATATATATATATATATATATATATATATATAGAGAGAGAGAGAGAGAGAGAGAGAGAGAGAGAGAGAGAGAGAGTAAGGGTTTCCATTTTTAAAAGTAAAAAGGAGAGTATAATAAGCATATATAAAGTAAAAGCCTAATAATAATTATGAATTGATTAAAAATATTTACAATGATAAAAAACCTTACTGTATAGTAATTTACGACTGAGAATGTAAAACATTTTACATTATTAATAAATAATCTATTCTTTTATAAAATAAATCTCAAGAAATATCGTAGTATCCATTAAACACACATCACTAACATTAGTATTAATATAGGGAAAAAAGACACTCTTTGTTCAGCAGTATATTTTTTGACAGATATAAAGACAAATGAAAATTAAAAAAGGAAATTGAAATAGAATGATAACAGTCTGCAGTAGTTACACGTTAAGAGATAAATAAGTAAAAAAAGTAATTTCCGAATGATAAAAAAGGTAAAAACAGAAGTACTAGAAAGAATTTGTTAATTATTCTGAAAATGACATGTGAAGAAAAAAAATGTCTCGTATAATATAAAAGATGAGATTCCTTTAATAATAGTAACAGATTAGGAGTTTGCAGAGACATAAACTAAGCTGAAACTAAATGGAATCAATCCATTTTACTAAAAGGCAATTCGATAAAATATAAAATACAAAAAAATTGTTGTTGATATTATATATGTTTTTGGGAATTGATTTGGATTGGACAAGGGCTAAAATAGCGTAACCATGAATCATTAGTTGTCAAAATTGAAGGTTTACGTGGAATGGTGGCTAAAGTGTTTGAAGTAGTCAAAGAGATGAATAGTGATGGGTCAAACTCATACAACATTACATTCTCATGTATGTCATCAACACACACATGTTCCATTACGTAATCGCTTACCAACAACGCACCACCAAATAAAAATGTTTATTTTGCTATATTAAAAATGAATGAGATCTGGCTATAAGGAAAATGCATGAATACTAAGATTTAATATTAATCAGGGAATAAAGACCATTGCAAAGAATTATTAATGTTATTATTATTATTATTATTGTTGTTGTGTTACCAAAGATGAGAGCATGGTTAAATAAATAAATAAATAAATATAGATATGATAATTAAATAGGAGAAAGATGGTGAGATGAAGGAGAAGGGGGTTTTCTGAGAGAGGTTCCAGGTTGGTTCGTTGGTGCAGTTGGAACTCCAAGTCCACGCTGCATTTCTTTCTCTTTTCTTCTCTTCTTTTCTCTTCTTATACGGAATATATAAATTCAATTCCAGACCCCGTCTCATTCTTAGTTCAATTCAAGATCCTTCATTCAACTTCAAACCAACAATGCCTTCTTTCACTCTCTCTTATTCTTCTTCACCAGCCCTCTCATGTCCCAGGTGTGTTTTCTCTCTTCAGATACTTCATGCTCTTTATCTCTCTTCTGCATCCTAACGTTTTCTGTTTCTTTGCTGCATGTGTCTCTTTATTTTCGATCATTCTGAACCCAATCTTGATTTTTTTTTTAAAGTCTCTTTTTTTTTAGTTTGTGGGTAGGTGCTGCATCTTCATTTCTTTGATCCATCCCCAGAAACCGTTTTGCATGTATCATGTTTCTTTGATCCACTGTTTGATTCAAGATCCCTCTTTTTGCGTTGATTTTTTTGTGGGACACGGGGCTTGTCCCTTTATAAAACCATGACGCTGACAGAATCTTCTCCGGTGACGCAGAAGAGTTCTATTATGCTAGATGGATGAATTAATGGAATTTTCTTTCTTCTTGTGTGAGACAGTTTAGAATTTGGAGTTTAAAATACGCCATGGATCGCTTCTGAGCTCTGTCAAATTATGAATGACCACTTTGTTTGTGCATTTGTTCTGCCTCATTGTATCAAAAGTGTTTGTCTTTTATGTCATTCTAAGCTTTATGCTGAAGCATTTTGACTGCATAGACCATAGAGCTGCTCATCCTGGCCCAGTGTTAAACTTTGGAATTCAGTATTCGCCCTCTTTTGTTTTTGTCTATGGATGTCACTGTTGTTAAGTTAACCTTTGATCTGTTTTTATATTCAATGCAGGACAAGCAAACACTTCAAATTGTTCAATGATGTGCCTTTAGTGCGAATGAATTCTAAATTTCCCTCAAGCGACAATGCTTTTAGTAGAATTAAAGCTACGTTGATCTCTGGAGGAGGGGACCTACTTTCCTATCCAAATAGCAATGACATTGTGATAGGTAAAACTCTGGTTGAAGATGAATCTGTTCCAATTGATGTACAATCTAATGGAAAACCAGCTGTAGACACGGGGATAACAAGCAATGTTTTCTCTGTTGATGGCGATGAATTTGATCTGGACAGCCCAACACCAGGTTTTGCTTCCATCCCTGAGGCCATTGAAGATATTCGCCAGGGAAAGGTTGCTACTCTCTCTCAATAAAATTGTTTGCTCCCCTATTTTTAATTAGACAAAAAGTGGTGTAGTGTAGGGCTGAAGTTCTTCTGTTCCAGTATCATGATAGATTGTTATTGACGGATATATTTGTTAATGATACAGATGGTAGTGGTCGTGGACGATGAAGATCGAGAAAATGAAGGAGACTTGATAATGGCAGCACAGTTGGCAACACCCGAGGCAATGGCTTTTATTGTAAAGCATGGAACTGGGATAGTTTGTGTAAGCATGAAAGAGGAAGATTTGGATAGATTGGATCTTCCTTTGATGGTAAACAGTAAGGATAATGATGAGAAGCTTTGTACGGCATTCACTGTGACAGTGGTATGTAGTACTTCTCTGCCATGCATCTTTACATGTGGAGTTAGTACAACATCTTTCTGAAAGTCTTGTGATTTTTGAAAGACAACTTTGTGATGTTATCCAACTATATGGTGGAGATATTACTCTTTTGAACTAAGTGCTATGGTTTTTCCTTCTCACATTAAGGGTTTTCCATCTTCAAATTTGACTGTTTTTATCTCTTTTATTTCATGTTTTTGATCTTACTGTCCATTTTAAGTCACATAAGGGAGGAAATATTTTGAGTTCCTTTGTTTCCCGTCTTAAATCATCTGATATACTAAGATAGAACTGTCTTTCCCAACAATTTAATACATTTCAATATTTAATATGTATGTGCAGGATGCTAAACATGGTACCACCACTGGTGTGTCAGCTCATGATAGGGCAACAACAGTCAAAGCCCTTGCATCTAGAGAGTCTACTCCAGGTGATTTCAACCGCCCAGGCCATATTTTCCCACTAAAATACAGGGAAGGTGGTGTCTTGAAGAGAGCTGGACATACAGAAGCTTCAGTTGATCTTGCTGTACTTGCTGGCATGGATCCAGTGGCAGTTTTGTGTGAGATTGTAGATGACGATGATGGTTCCATGGCTAGACTGCCAAAACTTCGCCAGTTTGCAGAGCGTGAAAACTTGAAAATTGTATCTATTGCTGACTTAATAAGGTATGTAGTGACAATTCATGGACTATGTAATATAATTCTTTGTAAGCATATTTAGGTTATCTTTTATGTTTAGATTCTGCTTTCTAGTGCAGATATTGTAATTTATATCTGTTAAGCTGCCTTAAATTTATCAAACGAGTCTGATATAATATCTGCTTCCTAGTGTTTAATTTTTTTTCCTGTGCATTATTTTTTCTCATGGTTTTTGCTTCTTGGTTAACTTGTTGATTATTTAATTATATATAGCAAGCAATTAACACTTCTTGTTATGGCAGATATAGAAGAAAAAGAGATAAGTTGGTGGAACGCGCTTCTGCTGCACGAATACCTACAATGTGGGGACCATTCACAGCTTACTGTTACAGGTCCCTTTTAGACGGAATGGAGCATATTGCAATGGTTAAGGTGAGCATTTCTTGTTGTTATATATGGGTTACATCACGGTGAACATTCTTTATATTGGAAATATGTAACATATGCTGCATCTTGAGGAAATCACACCTTATTTACCTAGAGTTTACAACAAATTTGATTTCTGAAAATGTGGTTTAAGAATACTGGCAAAATGGAAGTGGATTAAATATCATGCCATTCCTCCTAGTTTACCCTGTGTAGTCCTTTATATATAGATGAAAGTGCAACTATCAGAACCAAAGCAGGACTAATATTTATGCTTCTGCTTTTAAAGAACAGTATAGAGAACTCAGTCAGATGTAACAAACATTAATGTAGTTCCATACCACTCATAGAATTAAGATATAATTTTCTGTGAAATTGGAATTTGAATGATTTGACTAAGGCCAATTTATAGAAAAAGTTCAACTCAACCAAGTAGGCAAGAAATGTTTGAGCATGAAGTTTGGTAGAGCAGTATGATTCAACATTTATGTAGATGAGCAGCTTCTTGTGCACTATCATGTAGCAGTGGCAGGGTAACCTAACCTATTCCCCATTCTTGCACCTCACTGTTTTTTTCTGTTTAGAAGTGAAAGTATACTGTCTATTTTCTTCAAGGCTGTTATATAAAACACCAGATGAAGCAAGTGTTTCTTAACCTTGCATCCGTTCTTGAATCCCTCATTTTGTTTAACATGGCAAGCTCTTCCAAATGTCTTTCAAGTTTTCTAATTGATTGCTTCAAGACTGGTTCTGACTAATTTTTGTTTAACAGGGCGACATTGGAGATGGACAAGATGTCCTTGTGAGGGTACACTCTGAGTGTCTAACGGGAGACATATTTGGATCTGCCAGATGTGACTGCGGAAATCAGCTTGCACTCTCAATGCAACAGATTGAGGCTGCTGGTAGGGGTGTGCTGGTATATCTCCGAGGACACGAAGGACGGGGTATTGGATTAGGCCATAAGCTTCGTGCTTATAACCTACAAGACGATGGACGTGATACAGTAGAAGCCAATGAGGAGTTGGGATTGCCTGTTGACTCCAGGGAATATGGCATTGGCGCTCAGGTATCAGATCATAATACTTATCAATGGCTTGATATTTGACATTATATACTCACTTAGAATTTAACTTTTTCTTTACTAAATGGTGATTTACTATGGTTGTGAAAGTTAACTGAAATAATTTTTACATTCTCAACTTGCAGATGTTAAGGGACTTGGGTGTTAGATCCATGAAGCTGATGACCAACAATCCAGCGAAATATGTTGGGCTCAAAGGTTATGGCTTGACAGTTTCGGGTAGGATCCCAATATTAACACTCATTACTTCAGAGAACAAGAGATACTTAGAGACCAAACGTGTGAAAATGGGTCACATATATGACTCAGAAACAAAAGGCCAAGTGAGCACTCATGACAGTGGTAATGGTAGTGCCAGTAAGGTTGATGAATCTAGTACTGTTACTGGCTTATAGACCTACCCTTTTTCTTACTAGATACATGGATCAGACAGATCAGATGAGGAAGTAGATTTCCATGCTGCAGATGCAAAAAGTTACAGAAACCAAACCATGATTCTATTTGTGATTTGATATTATTCCTTTCTCTGATAATCTTCAGACAGGCTCTACTAAACTATAAGCTTGACTAGACATTCATCTTGAAACCTAGCTCCATGCATTATAGACATTTTAGCCAAGGGCATTTCAGGGTTATTTTTTCTTGTGGCTTTTTGTATTTCTTCATTCTTTTTATACAATAAACTCATGTATCACAGTTACCTCTGTAATTGATAAAAGGCAGTCATGATTTGTAGCTCTACTGTGTGTTATAAATAAATTCCTTTCTTCCCTTTTTCTCATTCGTGTATTTAATGATCACTGTCAGCCAAATTCTTTTAGTACACTTCAAGCTGTAGTTATGTTTTCTGATTTAAATTTTTTTATATAAATGTTTTTGTTCATCACAAGTTTGAATTGACTCGGTATCTTCGGAAGGAGAAGAAGTCGATTGTAAGAGGTAACAAAATTGAACTCTTCAAAGAAATAATAATTTGATCTAAATTAAAAAACATTAGATAGGTCACTTTTACCCATCAAATAGGCATATAGGTATACGGGTATAAGAAGTTATTTACATGATTTTTCGGATCTAAGAAATATTACTAATATCCCTACTTTTAAATATTAAATTATTCATTTAACTTATGATTTTTCGGATCTAAGAAATATTACTAATATCCCTACTTTTAAATATTAAATTATTTATTTAACTTATCTGAATTTATCACCCGAAACCATTTTTTTTTTAATATACTTGGGTTTAAAATTGTACCTAGCTTATGTTTTTAATATTTTATTCCAATGAATATCTAAATAACGGGTAAAGTAATTAATACATTTATGTAAAGTTATAGTATTATAAAATGATAAAAATATAAAAATTAAATTTAAATAGTAAATACTAATCATAAGAAATTTTGATATTTTATACTAGACAACAAATACTTAAATAGATACGTTTAGATTCAAAATATTTTGAAAAAGAATATTTTAATATGATACATGTTCGTTTAAATATAGAAGTTTAAAATTTTGAAAATTATATTTATTTTATAAAGACTGAATTTAACAGCTTATTGATTAGAAATTTTGAGAAATATAATTACTATAAATAATAGTTACAAAAAAAATATGAAAATATTACTATAATTTCTTAGGTAATACTATTTTGGATTAAAACTAATCTAATTCTATATCCTAATTAATTTTGTATTATTTTACTCTTTATTAAATTAAAATAATTATACAAAATCATGTAATATTTATCCAACACTATTGACAAGTTACCTCTCAACTTAAAAGTAATTATTTAATATTTTTTATACTTGTTTATTTAAATAATGGTGCAGACACCATTACATGTTCACATATGTTCTAATACCATATAACATCATTAAAATAAAATAAAAATAGTTTGTGGAAATATCTCAGTAAGGTAAGTTTAAAAAATTTTGAGTTTAATAAATTTTATAGATAAAATTTACAATTTCCCTCTTATTTATTTCTATTGCAGATCTATAACAAACTAGTCTTCTGTGTGACAGCTAGGCTAGCTAGCTACCTGTTTAACCCGTGAAAAAGTAACACATTGAGTGAGTAACTCAAATTGTTCACTACTTTCCAAACCTTTAACATATAACCTTGTTTCTAATGAATCAGTCTATACATTAATTGACCTAAATTACGGGTTAAAACGCGCTTATTGGACCTGTACAGCTTTTGCCAACTCCACACACGCTGTGGAACAAACGTGCTTCAGCATCTCTGCTTCAACCACTCTTCTTTTTTCTCTTTCCTTCTTCCCTTCAACGGCTACTTCTTCCAGTACAAAAAACATGACCACAACAACGTTTACGTAGTCAACTCATTATTCATTTTTTCGACCGTTGCCACGTCTCATTTATCAAACAACGGTAACATATTTTAAGTTAACACGCGTACGTTCCACATTTCGTGACAGCTGTGTCACTTAACCGAGTCAAAAACCTCTTTACCCTAGTCACGCGGTTACTCTTCTTCTATAAATACTCTCTTCTTCTTGCTTTTTCTTCTCACACACCTCAACGATCATAAAACTTCTTCTCTTTCATAATCACACTCAATACCCTTTCTTTTTCCAACCTTCTTCACACTCCATCAACAATGGCTCGTTCCTTTGTTCTTATGCTATTTGCTGCATTGTTGTTCAGCTCTACAATGGCTCAATCTCCGGCTTCCTCGCCGGCCTTGTCACCCACCAACACTCCCGTTGTCACTCCACCGAGGAGGTCATTGTCTCCGGCTCCGGCTCCTGCCGTGGTTCCACCGTCGTCTGATTCACCGGCTGTTTCACCCGCCACCGGAGCATCTCCCCCTGCTCCACCTACTTCTCCTTCTGAGTCCCCAAAAGCTGACACTCCCAACGTCCCTCCCTCCACCATCTCCGGTCCACCAGGGGAAGCACCAGCACCAGCTGCAAACGGTGCCGTTTTGAACAGACTCGCTGGATCTGCTGTGGTCCTCGTTATCGCTGCGGTTCTACTAATTTAGAAGATTTCTATGTTTTATTATTATTATTATCTTTATTTATTTTTTTCTATTACTTTTTCCAATACTTGAGTCTTGAACTCTGGTATTTTAATTTTTTTGGTTGCTCTGGTGTCATTGAGTATTCATTTATTTGATTATTTTGTATATTCTATTGATATCGTTAATATGATTGATACTTGATGGTTTATACTTCTACTTGGCAGTGTCCACATCCCTTGATGTTATATATCAAATGTTGGAATTCTATGCTACTGTTGATATTCCCTGGATCAATTTAACTTAAATCTTTTCTTAATCACTGACTCCTTAATTTGAAAAAGGGAAAAAGTAATGGTTTGGAGATATTTAAATTTAAATATTCAATGTTTTTGTTTAATAAAATTTGAATTAATTAAATTGTATTTTTGATTAAAAAAATGTCGACTGCTATATTAATTAGAAATTACTACAAATTTCCTATTTTTTTTTCAAGTTTATTGTTAGTTTTTTTTTTCAACTATTCAATATTGGCAACAATGTAACATAGGAGAAAAGTATCATTAATTTAGTTCTTGTAATTTTTTTTTTCACTTTCTCCCTTCATTTATTAAACAAAATACAAAGGTATGTCTGAAATGAAACAGTTGGTAAAGAAAAGAGAAATAAGCAGAGTAGGACAACAAAAGTAGGACTATTTCCTGGTCAAAAGATTCTAACATACAACAGGGACCCTCCTCTTCACTTATGTTTCAATGCTTTCAAACATTTCAATTATGCTTCAATGCTTCTTCTAAACTTGATATGTATTAAAATCAAATTTTATTATTTTTAATTAATGTATGAAAAACACATGATCTCACATTAAGGTAACACGTTACAAAACTTTTTCAAACAAAAAAAAAACTGAAAAGATAAATTATATTTTTATAAACTAATTTATAAGAAGTTGAAAAATAAATTTTTTAAAAAATAATATAAAAATTTAAGAATTAACGTATGTATAAATTAATTCTAATTTACACTTTTTTTCTATAAACATTTATGAAAATGATTATTGAAAAAAACTTACAACCCACAATTCTTTAAACCACAATTCTTTAAACTTAGAAACACTCAATTGATATTTCTTAACATATTAATTGATTAGTTTTTTTATGTTTTCACTGCCTTAGTTATTTTTACATTATAAAAATAAAATTCACTATAAATCTTTTAGAAATTAGATTGGATAGTAATTTTTTTTTTCCTGATACGGGTAACTTAAAAACAATCATCAATTATAATTTTCTTTTAGGATTTACATATTAATTTGAAGAAAGACGTTTATATTTTAATTATTGAAAGCTTATATATATTTTTAATCCTTTAACATATGTTTATAGGTATTCTATTTATTCAATTGTGTAAATTCATGTGTTTATGTAATTATATACTAATAATATATGTATATTTATATATGAGCAATTTATTTGTTTGTTTTATTTCATATTTTAACAATATTAGGTTCATTACATATCATCTTTTAAGCTTAGATAATAATGTCTGACCAAATCTTTGTTAATAGTTCAAACTGTAAGTCTTATTTCATCTGAAACAAACTGAGAGTGGGTACTTCTTCAATTATCTAAAATGTTACTTTAAACAATTAATTTTTTTATGAAAAAATCATCGTTGAATATATTAAAAGCCTAAGAAATTTATTTTTGTTTTGTAATTTTTATTTTTAAATATTTATTAAAATACTGACTATTTGCTTAAATTACTCCTTAATTAACAGCATATAAGAATCATTAATGACTTTTTAAAGACACATCTTTATGTTCATATTTTAGTAAATATTACTTTTATCTTTTCAATAATTTGTTGAAAAGAACTCACACTTAATAATAATTTATTAAAATTTGAAATTGTTTAAAAATTATGAATAACAATAATTATTAATTATATACCCATCATTATCCGAGGTAAATGATATTCAGTATGAAAAGAAACATTCATGATAATAACTATTGTAAAAACTGAGAATTGGATACCATGACTCTGCTAACAAACAGAATGTGAAATTGTAATCTGTGCTGATATGAAGAAGATCTTTTGATGAACATAATGGGCACCATGAAAGACGCGTCAAATCTTCCTCAATCTTCTCATTTCTATCTTCCTTTTTGGATTTTCCAAAATCATACTCATAACTCCCAAAAATATGAATGGTAAAAAAGAGAAAGTTGTCTAAGTTATGCAAAGTGTTTCTTTCAAACTCCAATTTCTTAGTCATAACATTCACATACTTGCACCGTGATTGACGCACCAATCTCTTCTTTCTACCAACTTAACAACAAAATAATATTCTTCCTCCTTTTTAATTCACTATGTTTCTTAAAATATTTTTTTATTTCATTTTAATTTAAATTATAAATTTCTCCTCTTTAACTTTTAATCCATCATTTTCATTTTTTTTTCTACAACTTAAAAAAATCATAATTTTAATTTAATCTTCAATTTTGCGTATATTTTGTTTGATCTAATTAAACCCTAAACCAAACACATTTATTTTATGTACCATAAACAAGTAGTCCTATTAGTTAAATTAAAATAATAAATGTTGAGTCAAAATTATAAAAATTTAAAATTTGGTTATTGAAATTGTGAAGAAAATTTATCATTGAATTGAAAACTTTTTATTTGTTAATTTACAGATTTATATAAATACTTTATTTATAACTTAAGTTTTATTATTATTTTCTGTAAATGTCTATGGAGAAATGATTTTTTCGTAACATAAAATCGTATAAAGAAAATCTATTTTTTTAAATGCTAAATAATTTAACTTTTTCCAAGAAAATATTTAAGTTTTTATATGATATGAGCTAATTTTAATTCTAAAAAGTTATATTTTGATTAAATAATTAAAGAATTTGTATCCTGACAAGATCTTCTTCCAAATGTACCAATAATACAAATGCCAACTTTTTTTTTTCATAACACAAATGTCACAAAGAATAAATATTGATAATTTGATATAAAAATCAAAATTATAAATTTACTCCATTTACCATCATACCATATATATAATAAATACAATTATCATATAATTAACTTTTGAAAAAAAAAATATTAAAATAATTCAATGAAGATTTAGGACCTTTCCTAAAAAGAAGGAACATGATAACCTCCTATGACTAGAACATAGTCTTCCCCCAGTCCTCACGGTTGTGTGTTGTAGATCCCCACCAATCTCACACTTTCCTATTTCTTGACCGTTACAATTCCAGCACCCGTTTCATCAACGGTGATCAGGTTCCACGTGTACTTCTCTGATTCAACCAAACATGCGTTTCTACGCACTCAACTCATGATTACCCTCACCCCATCATATCAATTTATCGCAGTAATCTCCACCGTCTGATCATCCCCTCACACCCACCTCCGTTTTCTATAAATTCTCACTCTCTGTCTCTTCATTCTCCCTCAAGCACACTCTCTGTGAAACTACAACAGTTATTCCCTGTGCTGCACCACCTTCACCGTCGATCTCAGATGGCTTCGTCTTTCACTCCTATTCTTCTGATCGCTGCGGTGTTAGTCTTCTCTGCCGTTGCACAATCTCCGGCGTCGTCTCCTACGGCCGCTCCTATTCCACCTGCCGCTTCTCCGTCCAAGCCTCCGCCCACTGTTTCTCCGTCACCAGCCTCCGCTGTGAGCTCTCCTCTGTCTCCTCCATCGTCTACGTCCTCTCCTCCTCCATCGTCTACGTCCTCTCCTCCTCCATCGTCTACATCCTCTCCATCGCCTTCCGCTTCTCCATCGTCGATCTCTTCTCCTCCGTCCGAGGCTCCCGCACCGTCTGAGAACGCCGCTGTCTCGTATGGATTCACCGCCGCAGGATCTGTTGTAGTTGGTCTCATCACTGCCGTATTGGTCATTTGAAACGGCGCGTAGACTTAAATAGAAAAATTATTCTCTCTTTGTTTCTGAGTTTGTTGTAGCTATTGATAGAGTTATTATTTCGTATTGGAAAAGATGCTTTTGTTATTTTCATTGAATTGGTAGTGATACATGGTTCAGTGAAATAACTTGGTGTAATCTTTGTGTTTCGTTATTATTTGTGAGATATTTATGATTATGTTTTCTCGAAGGCTCTTGTTTGATTGAACATTCTTACTTGCTCTATCACTCAGTAGAAACAGAAGAGATTATATAATCTTAGAAGAATTTTGAATCTAAAAAGAATAGCAATGAAGAAGCACTTTTCTTCTTTAAAACATTATGTATTCTAATTCAAAGTCTGGACACAAACCCATGAACATTCATTTAGTTCTTTATCATTGCGTATCCCACTAATACAAATTAAAGAAATTATATAAAACTTTGACTCATGAAAGACTAATTTTAATTTTAAGAAGATAATTCTATCTTTTCTTTTTTATTTTATTATTTTTGAAATCCTTAGGAAAATAGTTTTTTCATAAATTTTCAATAACAATTCAATTAACTTTTACGTTTCTGCTGTATTCTAGAAATAATATAATCGTTTTCATTTATTAAATAATTATGATTAATCTTATTATATTTATTATTTCTAAATTTAACTGCTTCTTGCTTTGGTTTTCCAATTTGAAAATGATATTTTAATTAATTCCTCACATATTTTAAAAATATACATATTATAGGATTATACGGTACTGTAAGTATTTGAAATTAATTACAGCAGCTTACAAATGTAAATGATATAAAAAAGTGATTATACTACCTTTTATAGAAAATTTAATTTTTTATTAATTTTAAACTCTTATTTTACTTTAAAAATATTATGTAGTTTTGGTATCGTGTATTTATTTTCTTTAATTCAAATTTAAAATAAAAGTGAGAATACAATATTTAAATAGGCATAAAATATTTAAAATAAAAAATCTCAATACGAAAATGTTTATAAATAAGAAAATTAATATAGATTGACCATATTTTAATACTGTAAACAATATTAAATTTAAAATAATTTGTATGATATAAAATCATTTAAACAATAATATTAATAATAAACTTATTTCTCTTCATTGTTAGTGCAATGTTTAGTGATAGATTAAAAGTAAAAAAATTATACCTCATTAGAAAAGCAAAATGAATAAATTTCTGTAATGAATGTATGAAAAATAAAATAATTATAAATGTTTTATATAGAAAATTTATAAAAATTAATAAATATTCTGAGAACAGAAAAAAATAGAATTTAAAAACACGAGTTTTAAAAAATGAAATATTATTAAAATTGTGTTATTAAAAATCACGTTTCAAATCTAACGATGAAATAACTATAAGATATTATTATAAAACTATTGCAAATATATTATTTTATCATTATTATTATTATTATTATTATTATTATTATTATTATTATTATTAAAATTCATTAAATTCGGTGTAAAAAGTTAAAATAAATATTTTCAAAATTGTAATGACTATAGAATCGGTCAAAATATTAATTCAATGAAAACATTATAGTCAAAACAATACTAAAAAAAGTTAAAATCAATATTCTTATTAGAACCGTGAATGAGTCAAAATATCAATTCAGTGAAAAGATTGTAATAAAAATAAAATTAATAACATACTGTAAATATATAATCTTATAAAATTATAATGCTAATAAACAAGTATATTAAAATCAAAATATATTATATTACTGATATTTAAGTTTGAATTAGGGATGGCAAAATGATAACCCTGTTTAGCCCGCGGTGTCATTCATAGTTTCAATATGAGATAATGTTAAACTTTATCCTTAAAATAAAATAGAATAAAAAGTTAAGGTTTATTATTGTTTTTAAGAAGAAGAGAAATTAACATCCTATTAAGTTTTCTTTTATTAATTTAATATGAATCAAACTTTTACTTATTAATTTTTCCTTTTTTTTTTTTTACCTATTTTGCGATTTTTAGATTAGTTTTATCTATTTACCAATAGTAGACACTAAATTGTTCACCATTCTCTATTGTTAATATTTATCCTACCTAGAAGTTTTTTTAGCAAATTGTTAAATTAATTACTTTTAGAATACTATATGTATATCTCAATAAAATGTCAAAAATATACATCTCATTTGCTCAGATTGGATTTAGAAAAAAAAAATGTCTTTTAAAAGTTTTCAATTTTTTTTTTTGTGAATTGTGTTTTCTTTAATAGCTAATAACTTATACCGTTTCTATAGTTTTTATAAAATATTTCGTTAATTTTTTATATTTATATTAAGATAAAAATTATGTTTTTGTTTTTATATTAGACTTCCTTTTCATTGAAACATCATTTTGTGACACTCCAGAGCAGGCGAAGAGAGTCCATTGGAGGAGTTATAGTGAAACAAAGAACACTAAAATACAAGTCTTTTGGTGGCACCCAAAGAAGATGAATCAATAATTAAGATACTTGCTTTTCTTTTCTTTTCTTCCTTTTCCTTTTCCTTTCCCTTTTTCTTTTTGTTTCTTCTACACACAAATTTAATCACCCCTTCATTCATGCAAAGGATTTTGTTAGTAACTCTTATTACCTTCAAACAAATGTCACTTTTCTCCACCAAAAGGGAAAAAAACAAAGGACTTGTGCACCGTTAAAATAAATTAATATAAAGTTCTTTTACACTGTAATACACCTCTTTAATTCAATAAAACTTTAATTATATGAATAGTTCATTTAAAAGTGACAGTAATATAGAGTGTGTTAAAAAATAATGAATTTTATCTGTTCTTCTAAAACTGGGAATGTTACTGGATTTTCGGGACCTATACGATTAAAGTAAAACAAATTAAGTTTAGTATAGTCTCAAAATCTAAAGTTTTAAATTATACATTCTTCACTAACTCAGAGTACAACTTATTCTATCATCTTTAATATTTATGCCAGTTAAATAACCCACCGATACGTTATTAAATATAATATATTATTCAACTTACTTAAAAATAAGTTATGTTAAAGTTGTTTTCTCAAGACTATAAATTAATAAATAACTTAATGAGTAGAATATTTTTTATTAAATTACCCCCTACTGTTTCAGTTACAATGAAGGAAAATGAAATGAAATGTGAGAAAAAATAAGGAAAATAAAATAGACTGGGAAATGTACTGTATTGATTTGAGAAAAAGAGTAGTATAAAAATAAAGGAAAGATATTATTTTTAAAAAGACTAAATTGATTAATATTAATTAATTATATAATTATAAAATTACTCATATATTTATTTATTAGTTTTTTAAATAAAATAATTTTTTAAATTAATACATTCCTTCAACTTAAAATTTATTTTTTCCAATATATTTATTCTTCGAAATATAATTACGAAATAAGAATAATGTAAACCTGTAAAGGAGAAAACAAAATTAAAGCAAGGCATGCAAAGCTCTTTCTCTCCTTTATACAATTATCTCTTTTCTTTTTAAATAATTTTTTCTTATTTCAAAATTTAATTACATTTCATAGTAGATGAGGAAGCAATGACCGATTTTATCTAAATATTTTTTATTCTTTGCTTTTTCTTTAAAAGAGGATGCTTTTAATTTATTTGATCATAAATTTGACTATCTTTAGATAACTTAATTTTGCTTTGAAGTAGTATTATTACTTAGTTTTGGAAAAATTATCATGAAGATAAGCATATAAGAGGAAGTTATCTTTAACTTTTTAACAGTATCTATAATATTTGAATGTGGAGGGGATGAGATTCCAAGTTTAATTTCTCTTACAATAATATTATTTGATAAAATTGGTTTATTAGATAAAATTGTTTTATTATATATTATGTGAATATGTATAAAGATTATATTTTGATAATTTGGTAATTAAGTGTTGTTTTTTTAGTTAGAAATATTCTTAAATATTAAGTATGAAAAGTATATGTTTAACATAAATCTTCTTACTTTACACATGGGACTATTATAAACACTTGGTAATGTTTGAACTTGTAGTGATTTTTTTTAATGATATTAATTAGTTTCTGGTAGATATTAATTAGAAATATATACTTAATGACCCTTCTAAAAGACAAATTACTCATATATATAATCACTATAATTAGAAAAAAGATTAAAATAGTGATGATAAAAAGGAAATCAAGATACATATATTAATAGATTTAAGTTTGGTAAATATAATTGAAATAAAATGAAAATGATTAAAATAGCTTCATAGGTTGTACATACAAATGACTTATTTATTATTAAAACTTTATATGCAAGTCTTTTGAAGAAATTATTATGAATGACTAATCTTTTTTTTTTTTATATTTATTGAATATATTATAAAATTTTTATTTTAATAAAGTATTCTTATATTTTTTTGTTATTATGTAAATTGTGATACTACAATCTATATACTTTTAATTTGAAACTTGTTTTGCTTATGTGATTTTGTTGTGATGTATAGGAAGTACCGTGAAACACCCTATGCCATGTATAGAATTTAATATTAAGATTTTTTTTTCTAAACTAATATTAATGAATTTGAATATTCAGATCCAAAAATCTTATATTAGAGATATACTCACATACACTCAGGTTTATCACATACACTTACACTTACATGTGTCATGATTTAAGGTACCATATGTGACATTAGAGACGTTAGGTGTCATTTAGTAACAGTGACCTCAAATCTCTTCAAGCCTGACCTGTATTACAACTTTTAAGTTTCTTGTCTCTTTTCACTTCTCCATGCATTTAAATCTTTTTATTCTTAATCTTTATCTCTACTCATTTATAGAAAGAAACAAATTATTCAAATCTTCCTCAATCTTCTAAAAAATATATTAATTTTTTCATTTATTTTTTTTATACTCATGTCGATATTTATCACATCCTACCAAACATAGTTATTCTTGAAAAAAAGAGAATAAAAAAAAAATGCAGTCAAACCTATTTTGAAAACAGACGAAAGAGAATTAATTTATAAAATAGATTTTTTTTTATACTTCTAATTTTTTTCTCTTAAATTTGTATGAAAAGTAAAATATGTTTATTTACTAAAAACATAAAAGATATGTTTTATATTATTTTCTTTTTTTGAAAAATCACTTGTCACTAGATTCTTCCTCAAGACAATACATGCAAATCACCATGTTATTATATTTATATGGGAATAAATTAGAATAAAATATTTTAATGATTCTTTGAAAGCTTAAACGCCATTTAATATGAAATATTTTACGTGATAGGTGATATTTATTATGAGATGAAGGGAGGGAGCAATTTTATTCGATTTTAATTAAACAAAAACAAACATTTTTTTCAATCTAAACAAGTGCTGTCCCATATAACTCAACTCATTATTGTTTTAATTCAATGAAATTAAAAGAAACCATGTGTTAAATAACAAAATATTAGATCTAGATATTTCATAAATCAAAGCAACTTTAAATTAATATAATCTAACCTTAAGGATTTACAGGAATTTAATAAATTTTTCATTTCGTCAAAAATCTTTACCAAAATATACCTATAGGAAAAATCAATCATTTAAATACCAGTTCAACAAGAGAATTAACTTCACATGTACCTTTTCTAGTTTTTAAGCATTTTTTGGTTTTTATTCTTATTTTTATTAATTCTCTATAAACAACTGCACCAAATCAGATTATCTCATCTTAAGTCATTTCTTCTTAAAGAATTGTTCTACAAGCTTAAAGAAAAAAGTTAGATATTTTAATTTATTTTCGGAAAAGTCTCGTTCACAAACTAAAATATTTTAATGTTATAAATCTAGACCTACAAGAGATTGATTTATTTGGTTGATCTATCACATTTCATCATTACAACTTCCGCATACCGACAACATAAGACGTGAAGTTAAAAAAAAAAAAAAAAAAAAAAAAAAAAAAAAAAAAAAAAAAAAAAAAAAAAAAAACTTATTCAAAACCAATATTTCATATGCCCAGATTCTATCCTATGATCAAAGAAACAATTATAAACAATATCAGAAACAGAGGAAGAAGTCGAAAATTTTATATTTTAAAAAGATGATGCATTTTAAATAAATAAAATAAATAAATTAGTTTTACCTTGTATATAATGTTTATAACTTTTAAATAATAAATATTCATTATTTTTTTAATTTAATTTTTTTTAATTTCTAAAACTATTACTTATACTATAATAATATATTCACTTTAAAAAAATTATATATTTATTTAGAGTTGATTATAATGACAATATTAAATTTAAAAATAATACGATTAATCTCATATTTTACGAGCATGCTAACTTACAAAATAGGCTGTCTAAACTCCAAAGTTTTATTTTCAATTACTAAATATAACTAATTTAGTGATTTTAACGTGAATTTATAAGTTCTGAAGACTATATATGTGATAAAAAAAAATATTCTAATAGTTTAACCTGAGTGAACTTAAAGAAACACCTAACAAGAAAAAAAAAATAGTAAACTTGTAGAAAATGAATTAAATTAAAATCGTGTAATTTTTTGTAACAACGAATAATTTTTTAGGATACAGTGATAATAAATAATTAATTTTATTGAAGTTAGAAACAGACTGCTCCGACTGAAGTGACCGTAAACGTCATGAAAATGAAATCCAACTGTCAACCAAAACCCAAAACTCCGAGAATCATCACAAACAACCAAACGTTGTTTTCTCGTTTATGTCTATATTTTCAGAACACACAAACACGGTATTATTATATTTAAAAAAAAGTTATTTAAAGGATTACATTCAACTCATAAAATTTAACATGTATTTTTGGCTAACGGATCATCTCAATAATAAATATTATTTAATAAATTAATTAAAAACTTTGACCTTTTAATTCCATTTAGTATTTATTATAATATAAAGCAACCATTTTTTTTTTTTTTAAAGTTAAAGTTGGCCGACCCACGAGTGCTGAGCGTTACAAAAGTAAATGCGTCACCTTAATGTTAGTTAATAGTCAACTGTACCAAATACGTTTTTAATTATAAAATTAAACCACCATAAAAGATTAAATTATATTAATGACCGCATCTCATTCTATCATACAATTTTAAATATTTTTTCAAGTTTTGTTCTATTAATAATATTTTATAATATTTATTTACATTTTCATTTTTACAATTAAAAAAATTAATTTAATTATATGTAGCAGGTTGTGGTAAAAAATTCTCATAAAACCTGCCTCCCAACAGGTGTAGTCCATTATTTAATATTTATTAAATTTGGGCACAAATAAATAGATTATACAAAAGAAAGGATAATTACGAACACTACACAATATTCTCTTTTAAATATAAAATATAAAAAATCGGTCAATTTTACAATTTATTGAATAAATCTCTTTTTATTTTTATAATTTTAATTAAGAAAAAAAAATATTAAAATGCAACTGCTACCAGTACGATGTGAACATCTTCTGAGACAAAATTCTGATGTATGGTTGGAAGTCAAAGTTTGAGACTTGATGTCATGATCATTATCATCTTCATCACTCTGAATTGTGATGCTGATTTGAGGTCTTCTTTTCTTCCATCGATCCAACCCCTTCTATGAAATGGGTCTGCGTCATCTCACAAACTTGCTGACGCCATTGCCAGAACTCTGCACCTCACTTTGCCATGTGAAGGAGTCTGATCCTTGCTCATCAGATTGCAGAGTTTGCCTCAAGATCTGCCTCACCAATCCCCAGTACCCTAATTATGATCCTCCGCCGGCGCTGCCGCCGCCACAACTTCCTCCTTTCAATCTAGATACCGGCGGCGCAGATGAATCGAGCAGCCACAAAATAGCCACCTATTTGTTCCTTGCTCTTGCGATTCTAACCGCTGCTTTCTTTGTTGTTTGTTGCCGCACCATCTATACCAGGTTCAGCGCAAGGAGGAGGGTATCATCAAGGCACCAACCAGAGAACACTGGTGATGATTTTGTTGATGAGGAGCATGGAGCTGTGGTGGATCACCCCATATGGTATATCCGCACCCTTGGCCTTCAGCAATCGATTATCAATGCCATAACAGTTTGTAGGTATAAGAAAGGAGAGGGTTTGATTGAAGGAACCGAGTGTGCTGTTTGCTTAAGCGAGTTTGAAGAAGATGAGAATCTCAGACTTTTGCCCAAATGCTACCATGCTTTTCATCTACCTTGTATCGATACCTGGCTTAGGTCTCATACCAATTGTCCCTTATGTCGGGCTCCCATTGTTTCTGACCTAGCAACTGCTAGGTTGGAGTCTACTTTTGCTGATTCGAATTCCTTTGAACATACCCATGTGGAAATTTTGGAGAACAGTGCTCCTAATTCTGAATTGGGGAATAGGGCAGAGGAAGAAGCACAAATGGAGGCTGAAGATGGAGTTAGGGTTTCTGAAACTGAAACCCCAGTTGCAGAGGTGCCAGATATTCTTCCTAGAAGATCTGTTTCTCTGGATTCCTTTTCTGTTGCATATATCAATCATGCTCTTGGGACAATGGGATCTAATGGTGACTCAAAAAGAGTGGTGGAAGGCGTGGATGATGCTTCTTCTTCTTCAAAGGGGGGTTTTGGAAACGATTTGGCAAGCACTTCCAAAGGTAGCTCTTCTTTCAGGTTAACTAGGTATCTGCAGGGTGCTTCTAGCTCTTCGATGAAAAGGTCACAGTCCTACAATGGGAAGTACCTTCTGTCTTGGTACGGTCGCAACCAGAAGAAGCCAAATGTTTCTATGCGAAGCTTTTAGTAATATTTGGACTGCTTTTTGATAACTTGCCAACTAAAATGTACATGTAACTCTGTACAAGGTGAGAGCTTCAGTTTTTAATTACTGCATGAAGCAAGCAACTTATGTGATGCTCAAGTGTATGTAAATCTATAAGTTGCAAATAAATATATTGTTGAATTTTGCTTCGATATTTAGTTCCTTGGATAGTGTGTTCACTTGAAATTGTGCTGAGGGTAGTGTCATCATCATACAATGACACAGAAATAGAATAGAAGAACTAACAAAACAAATTAATGAAATCCACTCTTAAGAAGTAGAATACAAAATCGATTTTTGTTTTTAATTTTATAAAGTTGTTTGTAATTAATTAATGGGAACCTTGTTTTCAAATAATATCAGGTTTTATTAGCTTGAAGAGCTTCTAATTCTTTTTTCATGAAAGGAGTCTATTGTCTATTAAAAGAATTTGCAAGTCTTCTCCTCACAAATATTTTTTCAGTCATTATAAAATGTAAGTGTTTATCAGAAAATAAATTTATCAAAAAATAAATTTAGATAAAACAGAAGAGATGAGATATCTAATCCTACCCTTTAAATCCATTTAAACTAATTGTCTACCCTTTAAATCCATTTAAACTGAATTGTTGATACATGTTAGAGTAGTAGGATAATTAACATTGACATTTTCATCTTGATTAATTTTGATACTTATAATATAATTGGCTTTATTAGCGATGTAGTTTATTGATTCTACAAAAATCTATTATTGTTATTACAATTTAGATCAATATTTTTTTTGCGATTCAGATCAATAATGTATTGATTTCTTTCAATTTCTTTAATTTGAACTGATTATAAGATAAGAACAGACGATATGAGATATCAAATTTTGCCTTTTAAATCTATTTAGACATAATTGCTGATACTGTGATAGTAATCATTTATAAAATTCAAGACTCTTGGAGTGTTTAGGATAATCACCATTGACATTTTCATCTTGATTAATTTTGGTATTGATAATATAATTGGCTTTATCAGCATTGCAGTTTCTTGATTTTCTAGAAATCTATTATTATTATTGCAATTGGATCAACTGTTAGTATTGTCATTGAAATTAAGATCATAATCATTAGTAGAACTCTTACGATGAGAAGATGAACTTTAAGAGGATACGAATTCGACTTTGAACTCGACCTTGAACCTTTATGATTCTACTGATTATTATTACCTTTTGTTTCTTTTTGATTTTTAAATTTGAACTGAGGTAGAAAAATCATATTTTTTATAGCATGTATCAATCATATGTCCTGTCTTTTCATAGTGACAACAGACTTTAGAAGCATATCATATTCCATAACTACTTCTTCTGCTAGTATCAATTATTTCTTGGGACTGATCACCAAAAATGTCTCTCTTGTTGTGTACGGAGAGAACAAATCATATTCAAGGATGACAAGGGATCTTATGAGATATCAAGAATTTCAGCAATGAGTAAATGTAACAATTAGAGTTCTGGTACTATAAAAAGAAATGGATTCCTACTCCAATCAAATTCTTCTTAAAATTTCTATTTCGATCAACGCTTAACTTGGTTATATATATATATATATATATATATATATATATGGAAAATTATGGAAAATGGTGGACTGTGTAATTACCATTCCTGTTTTTTACCCCTTTTTTATCATAAGATACCGAAATTATTTGTAAAAAGAATCTCAAATAAAAAAAATTGGATGCAATTCTCAGATAGTATAAATAAAATAGATTTCTACTATCTGGATTACACTGAAGAAGTAGATTTAAGCCTAACTTAACCTTAGCTTGTAAAATGAGGTTTGCACCTACTTTATAAACTATTGAAATGCCTCATCTTTAGTTAATGTGAGATCTCCAACATGAACCTTCAATGTTTCTATAAAGGAAAAACATTTTCATAGAAAACAACATCTCTATTGACAAATATTTCTTGGTTAGTATATCAAGAAGTACACATTTCCTTGATCTGGAGTTGAGTTAGTTTTGTTATTTTATAAAATATAGGTATAACATAAAGACTCAACGTTTTGAGGTATGTATGTAAGATGAGTATCATGTAATATTTCGTATGTGGATTTTCAAAATAGAAGACAATATATTAATGTAAAAAAGGTGTATTGAAGATTCTACGTTAACTAAATATAAGGTTAATTCATAGTACATAACTGAATGTAAATCTTACTTACTTTGTTAGCTGATTGTATAAGGTTTAATTAAATTTAGAGTCAACTTCTTAATATCTTCTCAAAATCGTCACAAAAAATGTTATACAAATGTATCTAACACTACCTAATTAAAATTTTAAAAAAATAATTTCAATTAAAAAATTCTACTACACTGTTCGTCTTGAATTAAATGAGTTTCAATTTCAATTAAAATAAAATCAAAATAAGGTATACGTCTCTTATTTCTTTTATTTTCTTGAAATATTTCTCAAATATTTTTTTTAATTTCTTGTTGTCAATAAAAATATGTTATATATATAATAAAAAAAATAAAATTTAGTATTTGTATTTCGATTTTACAAATAAAATTTTCATAATCTCAATTTTAACTTAAATTACTATTATTATGAACTCGCAATTCTTACGATTCATAAATACAAGGTTTTATGTATTTGAAAGATAAATAATTCTTGAAATTCATAAATACAAGGTTTTATGTATTTGAAAGATAAATAATTCTTGCAATTCATAAATAGAAGGTTTTATGTATCTGAAAGATAAATAATTCTTTCGTGTTTTTCAAATCATGTTTGGTTTAATTTAGAAAGAAGGAAAAGATTAGGAGAGCAAAATACTTTATTCATTTTTGCTTCCGGTGCCTTCGAGGGGGAGGAGATTCAAAACATAACTCAAATGTATTAACAGAAGTAGTCTTATTTACATTTTGAAATGTAAAATTAGAAGAAGATATGAAATAAATATTTTTTATTTTTTTTTCACTGCCGTGAGAAATATAAGCAAGGATTCTTCCCATCTCCATCAAAATCTCTCTCATCTTTCCCTTTCCGCTTCATTAAAATCCCTCTTATCCTCCTACCTTCGTTAAACCAAACAATTCCGAGTTCATATTTTTATAGTACTTAGTTGGTAACGTTTCCTTTTCCTTTTGTTCTATATTACCTTGTGGCTTTTAGAGAATATATTTTCAGATTAAATTAATTTTAACAAACTAAAAACTATTTCGTGGCTTTCTTATGATTGAATTATAAATATGATATTTCCTGCTGTTCACACCCTTTTTTATCTGCTTTTAAAGTTCCCGCTATTTAAGGAAAGACGAGTGTTTATGTTTGATAAGAAAAGTCTCACTCTATCATTGCCAGTTTGTCTTGGTGATTAGATTTACAAATTGATAATGAAACTAAATTTCAGGGATAAACACTAAACTATTTTTTAAAAATATTAACTATTAATTTAATAAAGTTATTTATAAAGTAACACAAAGGACTTTTTTCAAAGTGAATTGACAAAGAACCCGAAATGCTCATGTATGCTGCCAACACGTTCCAGCTAGAAACAGGGCAAATGCACTGCAAAATTCTCCATAAACAATTCGTCGCAGCTTATGTATGTGGAAAACTATGCATCTGAGCAGAGACAAACATGGGCCAGAGACATGCCATTGAAGCAATGCTTGACATGCCAACTTGTCAAAGGATTATGGAGAAATTGTAGGAGATCTATTAAACGCTAAAGAAGATTATGCATACTACACGTTTCCATAAACATAGTTGATGGAAAAATTAAGAGAAAAAGCATATGAAAAACTACAAAAATGTTGACAACAACACTAATCCAATGCGAAATTTTAAACGATTCAAGAAAAATAAGCATTACATAAAGAGTCCATTTAACCAAACACAAAAATATGCCTTCCTCTATTCTTCCTCGGCATCTTTGTTTTTCTTTTTCTTATGCTTCTTCTTTTCACTCTTATCAGCATTACTGTCATCCTCCTTTCCATTGCTAATTTCAGCAGCAGCAGCAGCAGCTTCTTTCTCTTTCTTCTTCTTCTTTTTCTTCTCAGACTTGTCTAACTCCGGTGAACCGTCTTCAACCTTATCCTTATGCTTCTTCTTCTTCTTCTCAGTTTTCTCCTCATCTGAAGAGGCAACTTCACTGTTGTCCTTATCCTTCTTTTTCTTCTTCTTCTCTTTTTTGTCAACTTCAACCTCCACAGCATCATCAGCCACCTTCACCTTTACCTCTTCTACATCTACTTTCACCTTCTTAGCAGGGACCGGGCTATCAGTGCTTTCATGCTTCTTCCTCTTCCGTCCTTCCCCATCTCCATCCTTCTTGACCTTCTCATCCTCAGTTTCCGGCGCAGCAGCCATACCAGCAATCACACTATCCCCACCAGTAGGCAAAACAAGATTCCTAAGCCACTCCTGGGGGGTCTTCTCATTGGGCTTCCCATGCTTATCCAGCTTCCCTTCAGAAATAAGCTTCTTTTTCATGGAAGCCCTAGGTCCCAACCCCCATTTCCTTGGATAAGTATCCCTATCCATGACAACCCTCTTGATCTTGGCCACAACCCCATGATCACAAGTGGCCATAACAGCAGTAGTCATTTCAGCAATCCCAAGAGCAATAGCCTCCCCCTTGGTGGTCATAAGCACAACCTCCTCCCCAACATCAATATCATTCTCAAACCTAAGTAACCCAGGAATCATCAACTTAGCACCATAGCAAATAGCATTCACAGCAGAGTCCTTAACAACCAGCCTCTTATAGCTAGTCAAAAGAATCTCCAAGGGCATAACAACCCTCCTCAAATAACTCTCATCCCTATAATTATCATAAACCCACTGAGCATCCATAACATCATGCATGCTCACCATGTTATCCTTCTCCCCCATGATCCCAGACCGAACCCTCCTAAGCTCTTGCATATGGCCACCCACACCAAGAAGCAACCCCAAATGAACACACATAGTCCTAACATACGTCCCAGCCTCACAAGAAATCCAGAAAACAACCAAATGCCTATCAGGGTCATACTCAAGGAGCTTACTTTCGTAGATGGTCCTAATGCGGAGCTGGCGTTTGACGGCGGAGATCAACGGCGGGCGCTGGAAGACGGCGCCGGTGAGGGTCTCGAGGGCGCGTGCGACCTTGGAGACGTCGGGAACAGCAGAGTGCAGGCGGGCGATGCAGACGTATTCCTTGCCGGCACCCTGCTGGGACTTGACGAGGCGGGTGGCGCGGTCGATGCAGACGATGAGGTTGCCGGTGACCTTGGGATCGAGGGTACCGGAGTGGCCGGTCTTCTCGACGCGGAGGAGGCGCTTGATCCAGGCGACGACCTCGTGAGAGGAGGGGTTAGCGGGCTTGTCGAGGTTGAGGACGCCGTATTTGAGGTATTCAGGGAGGGGGCGTTTGAGGGGGGAGTAGCCGGAGGGGATGGGGGTGTAGTGGCCGGTGCGGACGTTGAGTCGGTCGTAGTTTTTGAGGAGGATGGGCCATTGGGAGGTGTCAATGGGGGGAGTGAAGCTCTGTGGCTTTATCATCAACCCCTCATCTTTGCCTGCTTGTTCCTCTTCCTTCTTGCCGCCGCTGCGATCCTTCTTCTTCTTGCTTTCCGACTGAGACATGGTGACGGTAGGGTTTTAGGGCTGAGGCCAATCGATGCTGCAAACTCACCCAGGGTTTTGGTTAAAAGGACTCACTACCTCCTCTCCATTGGGCTGGGCCACTCCACATCAGGCCCAATATAACCCAATTTTATTTTTCTTTTTTATTTATTTATTAAAACTAATTAGAACTAATAACATGTTAAACCAATCTTAGCCGCTGGGGTTGCTCTGTGTTTAATCCTTTTCTGTTTATTTATTTATTTATTTATTTTTTCAATTCTTCTTCTTTCTCTTGCTTTGCGCATCACTGTGTTGTTCTCTGGGTAAGCTTTGAGTTCTGTTGATAACCAGAATGTTACGAAGATGGAGCAAAGCAGTTTCTCCAATCTCCAAATTTGGATCGCTGAGGCATCTTAATTTCGTTGAGAATGTCACGCGCCAAAGCTACGCCGGTGTTGCACCCGCGCCCACGATAGAGGACAAACCTCAACCCCCTGCGGTATGCAAACTTCACTTTCTTTCGCTCTTCAACCGTAACTCAACTTCGCAGAACTGTAATGGAAAGGAACTAGTATTGATTCGATGCTGCTAACCCAAAATTTGTACTTGGCAGGTTAACCCGGAGAAAATGTTTTGGTCTAAACCCTGTTCGCTGGCCCTGCCCCCTGGCTCACCCCTCCGAGTTGAAGAACCTGATTATCAGGGCATCAAGCGTTTCATGCTCAAACTAATGCTGTTTTATAGTAAGCAGAGCAGGTCAATTCGAGGGGCTAATGTTGTGTACCATAGAATCATTTCACAAGTTGATAAACCTCCCATTTACGATGGTCAGTTCTCCTCGTAACAGTATAATAAACCTTGGCTTTAGCTCAGATGCATTTCTGCTCTAATGATTATTGACTCACACGACTGTGCTCAAAAAGCTTGATCTTGTGGCCAAAATCACGTTCGCAGACCGTTTTTTGAAACCTTAATCCCACTAATTTAGTCTTTTGGGTTGCTTTGGGGTTGAATAAATTGACAGCCAGTGATTTTCTCACAATACAAAGCTTCATACATATAGCAGTTATGCATATCTGGTAGTTTAGAGATTTGTAGCCATTTTCTATGATATTCTGCTTGTTTGCTATCATTGGAAGCTCTTGGTTTCCCCTCCTACATTTTTAAATACCTGCGGACTTGTACTTGGTAGAATATGAATACAAGGTTTAGTGGATTTGTGCATTGAATTTTAGTGATAAATTCATCCTCCTCATGTATAATATGACAAAACTGTTCACATCACTTCACCTATTCTTTCTTTGGTTCATGTTTGTATTAGGTTCTCTGGGGGTGAATATACAACGAGTTAAAAGCCATGTTGTTTGGGTGTCTGTGTTTTGTTGTACTTTGTTTGATAATGTTTCTTTTTCTTTTTGTTCTATATGTTCGTGTGGGGTTTTAGAGAATATATTTTCTGATGATGGAAATCTTAACAAACTATAGACGACATTCTGGCCTTTTTATGACTGAATTAAAAATGTCATTTCCTCCTGTTGACATTTGTTTCTGCTTTTGAAGTTCCCACCATTTAAGGAAAGGCCACTGTGTTATGCTTGTTTGGTAAAGTTTATATTTTTTGGTGCTAGTGTGCCTCCGGTCATTAGATATATATGTGCTTTGACAACTTAGCTGTTTTCGATTATAATCGAGTAATCGTGGTGTGGAAGGAGTTTGATTTGTATAAGTGTAAAGTTTTGTTATACTAGTGTAAGCTCTTCTGGCACTCTAAACTTCTTCCATTTGCTTGCAGTTTTTAACTTGGAGAAAACATTCAAAACAACATTCTCTCTACTTGTACTTCATATGTGGTTATGTTTGCGTCGGTTGAAGCAAGAGGGAAAGGACGGTGTTGAATTTGGGCAGTACCTTTATGAGATTTACAATCATGATGTCGAGCTAAGAGTGTCGAAAGCTGGAGTAAGTAGTCATTTATGAGTAGATATATGTTCGGGAACAATGTACTTTGTGAAAATTTTCCTTAATATTTCCTGTTAGAACATTTAGTAACTATTGTTCGACATCATTATTCCTTGATATTTTGCCTTAAATTCCCTTTTTGCAATTTTCCCAAAATAGTCGGGGGACTTGCCTGTATTGGTGAATTATGATCGTGCAATTTGAAATGGCAGGTTAACCTACTACTGACTAAGTGGATGAAACAGCTCGAAAAGATATTTTATGGGAACATTGTTGCTTATGATACTGCAATACTTCCAGAAGCTAAACCTGGTGATTTCTCCAATGCTATATGGAGGTAGGTACTAATATGAGTGTAATTCTGTTCCTGTTGAAAGTAGGAAACTTTAGATCAATTCTTTGCTTCTCTCAGTTCTGGATATTGAATCAGTGAAGACTCAGTGCCTCTCACCTACTACTTCCTTTATATCCGTAGTTTACCCTCATCTGTGTTTTTTGGGGGTTTTCAGGAATATATTCTCTGAAGATGGGTCTTCAACAGAATACGATGCTGCATCTCCATCAGTGCAGGTATGCCTATATATGTAACATTTTCATTATATCTGCAGAAAAATATTGTGTGAATTTTCTAATGTAGGCTTTTGGGATGGGGACTAAACCCTGATAATCCAATCCAAGCCAAGACGTTGAACCCAGGGGCAACTGGTTAATCAAGCCACACAACTTGTTAATATTAACCATTCACCAATGAAGTTACTTCTTAACCTGCTGTCATGGACCAGTTGCCTCCACTCAGGGTTAATATTTTGGCATGGCTCGACTTTTCAAGAATTCATCCTTTTATTATGGATAAATTTTTTTGACGCATCACCGTTACACTGGAGTTTCATTTCCAAACTAGGCAAGCATGGTGATCACTTTTAATGAAGTAGATACTACTGAATGAGTGGCGTGTTAACTGCCAATTTACTACCCAGAAATGTTTCCAAAGTAAATTTTAAATTCTAGCTAGCATAAATTTTTCATTCTTTCCTTTGCCTTTCATATTTTAACTAATTGCTCGATGCTTTTAAGTTGTATCCTCAATGCTTCTTGTTTTCCTCGTTTATATTAAAAGTATACGCACACATTCATACTGAACTATTTTTTTATAGGCGCTGGCCAGGTATGCTCGCCGGGAAGTGAGTTGCATGACTTTAACAGGTAAAACACTGTCCGTTTTCTCTTTGTAAGAAACGTATGCATATGTTGATATTATTATTATTGGTCATGAAGTGGACGACTTAAACAGGTAAACAGTGTCTATTTCGTCCTATTCTGTAATATTTGTTTGTGGATGTAATTATGCGTCATATTATTATTGACAATGAAGTGGTTGAAAAACGATGAGCCAATGCCTGCTGTTTTATACTTGGTGGTAAAGTGAGCTGAAGAGCTCCCCGTCACACCAGGAGGGTCTCATTTGAAAACCTGCTGAAAAAGGGTTTCGAGGCCATAGATAGCAAGCAAGTATTATCTGCAAGGAACTCAACCTTAATTTGGTGGAATATTCTGATCAATATGTCTAGTTTCATACACATTCCATGATTTTTTTCTGTAATTGATAGAGATATGCATCTTTATATTTCTGGACTTCCTGCTATACTGCTACTTACGGACTGCAATCACTCTTTTAACGAAATAACTTTAAACATTCTTTGTTATTTCCCTGGTGTCTCTGATGATCTAGTTTGAAAACATACATAATTTCCACTAAGTCATTAAATTTTTACATAATGCTGTTTGCATTTTACTTCTGCCCTCCCAAAGAAACATTAAAAATTATTTTGAACTCAGAAACTCCATGCTCATTAGTTGTTATACTATTATAATACATGAAACTTTGAAAGATGTCAATGAAAGAATTCTAGCAGATCTTATGGAAATACTATTTTCTGTTTTTTTCTTTTAATTTTGAGTTTTATTGAATTGGCAGATAAAGAGGCGCTATTTTCAGGGAATTTCATGTTCACCTCATTGAAGCATGAGAACAGAAGAGGAAAGGGGCCTCAATGATAAGTGACGATTTCTAAATTTGTGATTTGAAAATACACGCTGTTATTTTTTTTACTTTACAAAAATTGTTGAATAATTATGACAAAAGTCTCGTGTCCTTCTCCGTAAGGCTTTATACCTGATTAGCTTGGTGTCTAGATACTAGATTTTTTCATATTCTTGCCCTGTAAAACGAGAAAAGAAAGAGGGCAGAGTGATTAGAAAGTGTCGCCCTCTCTTTTGTCGGTCCTCTGTTCTTTACAGCGTTATAGCTGCTATTAACCAGTGTTTGTTCATGCTTGCGTTCGAAACGGAGTTTATACATCAGTAATTAATGACATGCATAATTTCTGTTTCTGATAAGCTCATGAAAATGTTGTTCTGCAATATGCGATTATTGTTAACTTCGACGTGTAGTTTAAGCCTTAAGCAGTAGAGGGGCTTGGGAAATTATTCTCTCAGCATTTCCAAGTATAAATTTTGAGTCACATACAGGATTTTGAATCTTAAAGACAAAAGATATTTAATTATGGTTAGAAACTAAAAGTTGCCACTACTTTTTTATTTATTTTATTTATTAAAGTTTACAAAAAGAATTTAACTTAGAGCATTGCAATGTAGAGGTTAGCTGACCCTTGCATGGCGACTGAGTCTGTTTTTTTTTTTTTTTTTTTTGAC
>Ga0209700_101651_pt1 | contig 46181 bp, 32 predicted proteins | sample SiratroredBW_FD_187528 | JGI IMG/M metagenome (GOLD analysis project Ga0209700, IMG submission 187528) | Root nodule microbial communities of legume samples collected from California, USA - Siratro red BW (SPAdes) (version 2) | ecosystem: Host-associated > Plants > Roots > Nodule | place: USA...
AGAGTGCAAACTAGGTTTGGGAAGCTTGTCATAGAAGCTAGGGTTAGAAGCTTGTCTTATAAGCTAGGGTTAGAAGCTTGTCTTCTAAGCTAGGGTTAGAAGCTTGTCTTATAAGCTAGGGTTAGAACCTTGTCTTATAAGCTAGGGTTTTTAGACCTAGCTTCTCCCAAACCCTACCTAGATAGCTTGCATGGAAAGCTAAGTAGCTCATCCTTTCTTCTATAAATAAGAGGTCTAGCAACCTGTCTTGTAGACTTGATTTGAGTAATGAAATGCTGCCAAATTTTCAGCATATTGTCTCAAGTTTCACATTGAGTTTCTTCTCCTAGAAGCTAGAAGCTCTCTCTTGAAGGTTGGCCTAACCTCCTTCAAGGCTTTCACTATCTTCTTCACCAAAATCATATCAAACTTCCCTTGCACGCTTCCTTCCATGCTGAATTCCTCCACATCCATTGCTTCCGCATCATGAGGAGCTCCTTCCGTCCAATGTGTTCGGTGCAAATGGCTTGAACATGCTCTTCATCCATTGGAGCGTGAGCTAAGCTCAAGCGCCAAGGAGCCTCTCCATCATTATCAAAGAATTATGGAAAAACTATGGAATTTTTTTTTTTGAAAAAATATAGATACTTAAAATCCGAGTTTTCATGCCTAAAATAGTCACAAATTTTTACGAAACATTTTTGTGTCACACTGATGTAAAACGATAAGAACAACACTAGAACCAATGTGGACATGTTTTGGGTGCAAAACCAAGTCATCATGGCTTCATTTTCAACTTTTCTACTTTGGTGGTTTTCGTGCCTGAAATAGTCATGAAAATTTGACCTGAAGATTTTTTGCCCCTCCTTTATGTCAAACAACTACAAATCGATCCAAAAAATCATGTTCAGAAGTTTTGGGGGCAACACCAAGTCATTTTCAGTTGGTTTGCAAGTTTGGCGAGTTTTCGTACTAAAACTTATGAAATTTTGAGCCAAACATTTTTGTGTCATACTAATAAAAAACAATAAGAACTGCAACAGAAACAATGTGAGCTTGTTTCGGGTACAAAACCAAGTCATCATGGCTTGGTTTTCATATTTTTTTGCTTTGGTGGTTTTCATGCCTAAAACAGTCATTAAATTTTGACCTAAACTTTTCTTGTCACTCATTTATGTCAAATCACCACAAATTTACCTAAAAAATCATGTTCGGAAGTTTTGGGGGCAAAACCAAGTCATTTTTGGTTGATTTGCAAGTTTGGCGAGTTTTCGTACCAAAAGTCATGAAATTTTGGCCCAAACATTTTTGTGTCGTACTGATGGAAAATGATAAAAATTGCACCAGAAACAACGTGGGCATGTTTCGGGTGTAGAACCAAGTAATGATGACTTGGTTTTCAACTTTTCCTACTTTGGTGATTCTCTAACTAGTAGAAAAAAGGCCTTCATCGTCAGTTCTGAGAGACCTTTGTCGTCGGTTCTCGAACCGACGTTGACCCAGGAGACGTTGATTCAGACGTTGATTGAAGAACCGACATGACGTAGTTCTCCACAACGTCGGTTAATACCAGATAACCAACGTTGTGGTGCATCTGGAACACGTATACATAAGAAGCACCACGTCGGTTTAGAGCCAAAACAGACGTGGTGCAGAGAAGTAACTCTATGATTCTTTGCCCGTATACAAGTTTCACATTTGATGGACTCAGTGTTACTAGTAAATAAACTAGGAAATAAAATCTTAAGGTACCCAAATGAAGGAGGTCCCAAATGTCTATGCCATAACCAGAGTTGCCTTGTAACTGTTCCATGAGCAAACATCGCATATTCCTTGCGAACAACCTCATCAACGTAGTAAAGACCTCCACGTTCAGTACCACGCCCAATGATCTCCTTCGTAAGAATGTCATGTGAAAGGCAAAAATTAGGAAACATGAGAACCACACAATTCAGCTCCTTTGTAACTTAGCTTACAAAAAGTAATTTTGATGATAGTGCAGGAATATAGAGACAATTTTTTAATTTTAATTTTTCTGAAAAAACAATTGAGCCCCCTCCTTGAATCGTAACTAATTCTCCACTGGCTATTTCAATATGGGTTTTAACAGGTGTGGAGAGACTGTCAAAATCACGAGGGTTATGGGTCATCATGTTAGTTGCCCCACAATAAAAAATCCACTGATCAGATTTTCCGGGGCTGGTATCATCTTTTCTTTTCTCACCTCCATGAGTGACCGCGACTCGTCCATGAACAACTTGCAATTTTGTTTCTTCCTCTCTTCCACTGTCACCACTACTGCTACCAGTGGTCTGTGGGATGCCCACGGCGGTGTCAGCCTTGCGATTTTTTGGTTTGGAATCTTCCCACCATTCGGGATAACCCACGATTTTGAAGCAAATCTCCTTGGCGTGTTTCTTCATACCGCAATGAGTACAGTGGAGGTGGCTTTTGTCTTCCTTGTCTCGCTGTGATGCATGACGTCCAATGGTTTCTGAGTGACTCCATCCCTGTCCCTGTCCCGGTGGTCTGCTTCCATAGGTAGCTAGCGTTTGGGAACTGAGAGACATTGTTTATCAAACTAGTCTCAATATTCTGAATTATCCAGGTGAAGACAGTTTGATTTGCCTGTTTCCATTTTTCATATGCTAGTTCTGTTTCTTCTGGTGTTGGGGGTATACTTGTCTTCTTCCCTCTGCCACCGATAGCTTTCTTCATGAGTGTTGCCCACAATGGATAATTGTCTCCATTTAATTTGAAACCAATTGTCAAGATTGGCTTTTGTTTGCTAAATCCCTAGGCCATTACGAAGCATATTTGCAATTTGCAAAATTAGCTCATCAGTAATGGTTGAGGAGTTATTCTGGTTTTGATTCATGTCGTTGTCAATTTCATTATTTGAAAATTACATTTTTTTTTTGTGTTTTTGAGCTGTGAGGGGTAATGGAACAATGATGTTGGTTTATGAGTTCCCAAGATCTAACACCACTCTGATACCATCTTATGATGGTATCGAGGGTTAGGAAAGGTTAGACAAGGATATGATAACTATAAACAAAAATGAACAAAGAATATGATAACATGGAAGAAGGTTTTTGTTGAATGTCCTTTTTTTTTACAATAGCTCACTTAATATAGAATTCTAGGAAACTAAATATAGAAATTATTCTAAATAAATACATTTGATATTCTCTGATATTCTACTAATATTTTCTGATACTCTCTTGATTATCTCTGATATTCTTACTGATATTCCCTTAATTATCTCTGATATTCTATTGATTTGTTTCTCTGATAATAATATTCTAACAAGAAATGAATCATAAGAACCAAAGGTAGCTATAGTTAAAACTAAAATCAACATAATCAAGGTATTATATACAAACCCAAGTGGAGCTAGTATGAAGACGACCATTTTTGGGTAGCAACAGATAATCGTTGAAATACTGTGGAACAGATAAACCGATGCAGAGAGATAGTCCAAGGAATTGAAGAAATACTGTGGAACATTGACCAATAACTGTTAAGATTGCAGAATTGAAGAAAACCAAGCCCAGCTGACGCTGCTCGTCATAGAAGAAACATTATAATCAAATATAGAAGTAACTCAGGAACAAAAACATAGAATTAGTATGATGTAATTGGAAATATACATTTTACATAAGTTTCATGGCAATCAGTAAGTAGTCACTTAATTGCTTTTGGTTTCTCGATCATTAACTTGTTAGTTCTCATAAAATGCATATATGAGCATATCAAGATTGTAAAATTATTTAACCTAATTGACGTTGCATTATTTTCAAAGTATCATCCGACCATATAACAAATCACACACGTACCTACAAAGAAAAAGAGAGTGCAGTAAATAGCTGCTATAATAGGCAAAGGCACTTATGCTAGAGATGCTCCAACTTTTCCTGACACAAAAGCACAATTCTGAATGCTTAAGCAGAAGAAATTAGGCGGAAAAAAATAACATGTAAAGCTTGATAAGTTTGACTCTTGATCACTTAGACCATGCTTGAATTGATGAAAAAGGATGAAACAGAGAATGGTATGAAATGATATCAGTTGCCAATACTTGTACTGTTTAAAATGAAACTCAATGAAAGACAACAATCCATTCCATCAAATACCTCTACTTTTCTTCCTAGTGTTTGGGAAGTTTAGGAAGAAATTATTGTTCGTTAGCTGTCTTACAAATCTATTCACTTTTCAAATAATGAAATGAAAGCACTTTTCTGTTTCATATCATGGCATTCAAACATTCTCACGATATTCATTTTATTCCATTCCACCTGTTGTTAGATATAAGAAAAAAAGCCTTAGGAAGGAACAATTTGTCCAATGCAAATATAAAATATGAAACATTTTCTTTCACCAAATTGGCATAAGTCATTGCAACACCTAATATAGAGAAGAAAAGCATGAATCCAGCTGATATTTGAACAACCCTGGGACTTCCTACTCGTGTTAAACCCAAAGAGTCCTGCATTTTCACTTAATGCAGGAAATAAAAGGCAATTAGATAATGTCTTTGAGGCAACAGGAAAAGAAATTCTTTCCAAAATTCACACTTCTAATAGAAGACAACTGGACAGCCATATTATTCATATATTTTCCAAAGCCTTTGATATGATCATCTATCATATCACAAACAAAAGTATGGATTTGAAAGAACTACATGAGTTTTAATAACACAAACAAGCTACTGAAGACTGACCAGGGAGTAGCATTAATTAACGCAGATTGATTTGTAAAACAAGTGCTTTGAATTTTAACCGATCTTTCTTTGAATGCACCAGTTGCAGTAAAATATTCAGCCAATGCCCATGCAATTCCAATTGAAACTATGACTGCAAATCGATCAACTCCTCTTGATTTCATCCCTTGAGGAATGTACTTCAAGGCCATTGATTAACATAAGTAGAAATATTAGTTTAAAATGTCGATTTATGTGGGTAAATAATATGCATACACAGATTAGAAGGGTAAATCATTTCTTACATATTTGAATCTTCTAACTTAGTGAAATATACATGCAACAATTGTCAAGCAGAAGCATATATATTTTTTGGTCTAAATCATAAATATCCTTCAGAGGAGATAATCTTATTCAAGCTAATAACATACGCAATATGGTGGGGCTAGCTCTTATGGTGAGTTATATCCATACAAAAGACTTGAAACTCAAGAAATCAAACTTGTAACACTAGAACAACTAAGCTTTGGTAGCATATATATTTAATATCGAGAAATTTGGACGACAAAAATCAAACTTAATAAAAGTAAAAATAAAAAACTACTATCAAATTTAAAAATTTTAATATCAAGTTGATTTCTTTTTTATCATTGCATTATATTTTTATTTGACAATTTAAATACTAGCTTTCTATCATTCTTACTTTTTTTTAGAAAAAAAGTTCAGGATAATTCAAAATGGGATATATTTGAATTTCAACCGACTTGGATCTTTTTTTTTTTTTTTTTTTTTTTTTTTTTTTTTTTGAAGTGGCTGGTGTAAATTATTTATTTTACAAGTCCAAGTCCACAGTTGTGGTTACCGAGTTGTGCAGATAAAAGCCGAGATTAAGGGATTGTTGGGAGTGGTTAACCGTAAATTTCGAATATGAATATAACTTACTTGAGTATATCCGATGAGACCAGTACAAAAAATTTTACATGTGAATTCTTATTTTATTAATCATTTCGAAGGTCAAAATGGTCTCCACTTCAAAATTAAAGTTTTCTTTTTTAATTTATAATAACATCATTTCTTCTTTTTATTGTTTTATTCACTAACATTTTGAAAAGAATCAAAATTTCGGAATCAATATGGAAATATTTAGAATAAATAAAACCTTTATTGAATGAGAATAAACTAGTAAACTTATTTATATTACTACTAAACTAATCAAGAAACAGCTAACTATTACAATTATGACTTATTTGTGTCCATGCTTAGAACTTTCATGTTTAAAAATAGAGGATTGAATAGTGTAGCTCAGGATGTTAAAAGTAAGATTAACATAATAATTTGAATCATTGAATTATAACTACGTACAAGTACGTTTTGTTCTCGAACTATCGGAGTCTTACAAATTGAACCAACAAAGCATTTGAACCATAAAACAGAAGGTGCATATTCTAAAAGAAAGAAAGTTGATTAAAAATGGTACCAAAAGAGGAATAGCCCAATCTAACCAATGCAAACTGCCATTGATACACAACATCCTATGTTGACCCCTTCTTCATTTTCCATATTAGAAGAAACAAAGTCCACAACTTTCACTCCAATTTAGTGGAGATGTTAGGTGGGAAGAAGACAGTAATCAGTAATTCAAAAAAGGTTAGTACTTAGTGCTCCATTCTGCCCTGCAGTCAACACTGTTTCCTTCTCAAGTAACCATAAACCAGGTAACAAGTAACAACAACAAAACAATAAATAATAATAATAATAATAATAATAATAATAATAATAATAATAATAATAATAATAATAATAATAATAATAATAATAATAATAATAAGAGTAAGTTCTCCTAACTCATAAGTCACCAAGTTCCAATAGATAGGGTGGAGAACGCACTTAGAAGACTCTATCTCACCACTTACATCGCTAAAATCTCACACAACCAATACGTGACTTTTCCACTCATCCACATTTGAACCATAATATAATTTAACCATAACTCACTCTTCTTTTTCCAACCACTGCCAACTTGGTCCACTTTTTCCTTCTGTTCTCTCTTCTTTAGTCATTACTCTTCACCTTTTCTTTCCTTTCCTCCATCTAAAGTTTCCCTCTTTCTTTCTTACTTTCTCTCACTCAACAAAAAAAATGCTCTCAAAGGAGGGATACTATAAGGTTGACCGATCGTCGTATCCAAACTATATTTGCACTGACAACATCTAGGTCACTCACCACGTCCCTTCACAAGCTGACCATGATGTGCTCATCTTAGTAGGTCATAAAAGATCTTTTCCATTGACATGTCATTGACAGTATCGTCATTCAAAATACGCAAGGAGACACGGATAAGGCCCCATAGTGAATTGGGCCTATGGCCCAAACACCCAAATCTCATGAGAAAACCTATAAATAGGGAGATCATCTTCATACATAAGGTATTGTTACTCTGATCCTATTCGTCATGCATTACTTGGACCATTACTGACTTGAGTGTCGGAGTGCCTGCAGGACCCCATCCCGGGATTGTAAACACTTGAAGGAGCATTAGAGACGCGTGACTAGAGCTTAGGAGTTATCAAAGACGACCGAGTACTTGGCAATTGTGAGGGTTAACCAGTCTTGCAAGAATATTTTGGCTCCCACTGTGGGGCCGAGATTAGCCTAACGATCATATGGTGACCACGAGGAATACAGAGAATCACAAAAGCCATAAACGACCAACAAAACATTAAAAACCCAAGGCAAAATCCCCTAGTTGATATCCCCACAACATAAGGATCCCGCATCGATGCTCCCTCATCAAACACCTCTCCCTTGTCCTCTTTTGGGATCTCGATGACTGGCATCAGCTTGCCCTTGTAGAAATCCTTCATAGGGTTGAACTTCCCTTCATTAAGCGAAACCTAGTAGAAGTGGTGGCCTGCCTCAAAGCCCTGTCGAACCCAAGATCGTGTTGATCAATCAAGTAATCTTGGAATTCATGAAGTTCTTTTTCAGTATTAACCCAATGAGATCGCTCACTCTCAAAGACCAAGGTAAGCCTGGACACCCTATGCTCAAATGCGTCAACCTCTTCACCCAAGGCATTAGCTTGATGGTTGGCAGCATTCTCTTTCTCTTCGGTGACCGATCATCTTTTTCGCATGAAGTCCATCTCGGCCTTTAAAGCCTCGATTTGTCTTTTCAGCTCGACTGCCTCTCCCTTCACAAGGGCGTTCTCGGACTCAAAGACCTTGTTGTTTTCTGCCAAGGTAATGTTGGCAGCAAGGGCGAGTTGAGGGATGAGGTGGACTCGGATAGATCAACCTTCAGCTTCTCCAGGTCAGACGACTCCTTCTTTAGAAGCTCATCACCAACTATTCGATTGACGAGAAGGGCGGGAGAGGAGAGCTCGAGAAGAGCGTTGTTCAACTCTTTGCGAGACAAAAGGTGTAGTGCCTCCTCTTAGAGTCACTAAGCTCGACCATGACATGATTCAAGATCATCACCCTCTTGCTCAGGAAGTCAAGAGTGGACGAGGTCTCCTTGTCTGTCTTAGCCTTCCTTAAACGCTTGGGTGACCGATGGGATGACGATTGGTCAAAGGCCTGCTTAGAAGATTTATGTTCTCTATGCTCTTTTTTCTTTTTCTTCTCGCGCGGCTTAGAGCCAGGTGCAGAGTGTTGGAGAGAAGCAATAGGCAGTCGTAAAGGTGAAGGAAGGATGGTGATGATAGGCTCAACCCTCTCGGGAATCACCTCAGTAGCCACACCCTTCCCTTTCTCGGTCGTAATTGCTTGTCTTTTCTTCAAGACGTTTTTAAAAACCTACTAGTGCTGGGATTCATGGCGGATATGATGTATGCACAAAAGAAAACTTGGTCAGAAAATGACAATCAAAAGGAGGCGAGATAAACAGAAGAACATATCGAGAACTGCGTTGGTCGGATCTTCACACCAAAAGGTGCCGAGAACTCCTCAAGTGGGAATGCCTCTCGGGAGACCATTTAAGACTGACAATGCCGATAAGTCCTCGTTCGATAGATCCAATCTCAACCAAACTTGACACCGGGTGGGGTTGGTCCAATAAATCGGAAACTTTGGCCCATCGCCATCATACACATATGCTCGACCCTCCCCCTCAAACAAGACTTTAAAAAATCCATCCCTGAAATGCTTATAGGGCGAAGTGAAGGGGTCAAGCAGGCGATTTCTAGGATGGCTTACTAAGGACAACTAACCCACTTTCTTCCCCGGCGAGTGGCCTTCAAACCTAAGGCCAAACATAGGATCTGAAAATTCCTAAGGTAATCTCAACTATTTGGATGGAGTTACGTGGGGGCAATGTTTAAAGTGTGAAGGACGTACGTACAAAAGTCATCTAGGGGAAGATGTACACATGAATCCTTCATTACACAGGCATACATGTAGAAAAAAATCAACAGAGGATGACCCTTAATTTTGAAATACTAGGTTGGACGACGAACAATTTTGCAAGGAGAAGGCTTGGTCAGGGACGGACGAATCTAATATATCTAGAACATCTATGAAAAACCTAAGGGAAGAAGACGCCCTAAACTTAGAGAATGTACTCCTAATGTCGGTGACCACCCAGTCATCCTCAGGAGGGGTAACTTCGTTAGCGCCTCCTGAGTCAACGCTAGACGCTGACATCTCTACCCCTTTATTTTCTATGGCTGGTATTTCAACCCTAACACCTCCCTCACTTTTGGCATACACACGACTAGACCCATTAGATTCAAAGTTGTTTAGAGAACTGCCAATTAAGCTAATCTCTCGCTCAACCATGCCCCACGGTCGGTCGAGTCAACATGCCCACCCGAGGACTCAGAAGAAGAAGAAGTATTGAGAGAGAACGAAGCATTTATTATCTTGACAGAATGAACAAAGAAGGTTGACTGACTACTTGGCGGAGCGATCAGATCAGCAAGGTGAAAACGACGTCAAATGAGGCTACATCGAAGGCTATTTATAACCAAAACCTAGCGGTGACGTAGCGCCACCCCTACCACATGATTAAGCAACGATCAACGGCCCAAATTGTATGACATTTCACATCATGCTTAGAAAACAAGATGCGTGAAATGAAATAAAGCGTGGGAAATGAAGACGTCTTGGACAACGAAGCAAGATAGTTGTTTACCAAGCGGACGACTACTAGTACAATTCTCAATAAATCATCTCCAAGTATTATAGATACTCTTGAGGACTTGGGGGGCCAATGTATTATAGGGCTGACCGACCTCGTATCCAAACTATATTTGCATTGACAACATCTAGGTCACTTACCACGTCCCTTCACAAGCCGATCGAGATGTGCTCGTCTCGGTCGGTTATAGAAGATCTTTCCCATTGACGTGTCACTGACACGAGACACGTGACAACTCATCATTCAAAATATGCAAGGAGACATAAATAAAGCCCCTTAGTGAATTGGGTCTATGGCACAGAACCCAAGGTCCATGAGAAAACCTATAGATAGGGAGATCATCTTTAGATATATGGTATTGTTACTCTGATCCTATTCACCCTGCATTACTCGGACTATTACTAACTTGAGCATGGAGTGTCTGCAAGACCCCTTCCTGGGACTATGAACATTTGAAGGAGCATTAGAGACATGTAATCAGAGCTTAGGAGTTATGAGAGACGATCGAGTACTTGAAGATTGTGAGGGCTAACCGGTCTTGCAAGAACAGGAAGAATAATGGCGCCTTTCATTTCCCTCTCTTTGTTGTTTCTCTTTCTCCATTCACCCCCTATCCCTCTCAACCAACCCTGAAGGTATGCCTACTGCTTCATTTTTCTCAGTTGTGGATGCTCAATTTGGTTTCTCAAGAATGGAGCTGGGGAACTTAATGTTCAAAACTTTTCTTATGGCTAGATCATATGTTGTTTTGTTTCAATTGTTTGGTTTTCCTTTTTTTTTCACTTCTTGCTTTGTGAATTGAAATACTTAAATGCATAGTGTGTTTCCAAAACTACCAATTTTCTGTGGCTTCTTTTAAGCTAGAAAACACACTTTGTTGGTCTTAATAGTTTGATTTGATCCAAATTATTGTGTAGGGAATGCTCTACATATTTTGAAAAGCAGGCTTTCTGATCCCAACAATGTGTTGTAGAGCTGGGACCCAACGTAGGTTAATCCCTGTACTTGGTTCCATGTTACCTGTGACTCCAACAATCATGTGATTCGCTTGAAGAATTCCTTCGTCCTTTTCTTTTCTTTCTGTTAGTTTATTCCAAAAATATAAGTTTTTTTTTCTTACCTGTGACTCCAACCATGTTGTTTTTTTTTCTTTTCTTTTGAGTCTCTTGCTTGTAGTAATTGGCTTCAGGCTTTCTAATAAGTTGCATTATCGTTGGATTTCAGAGACTTGGGCAACTCTAACCTTTCTGGGATTCTGGGCCCAGAACTTGGCCAGCTACAACATCTTCAGTACTTGTATGTTCCTATTTGATCTGTTGTTTGATTTTAAAAACATGAGTTATCTAATTTTTCAAATAGTGCAATTGAACAAGTTAATTTTTGGATTTTATTTTGTGCTAGTTTACATTATTTTTGCCCAAGTCTAGAGTTAGGAGAGTACCAAATTATGAACTATTCCTACAATTTAATTTAATTTAATTTAATCATGTCTTACACATGTTTGCAGAATATTTGTAGAAAATAACAACTTCAATGCCTAATTTCTCTAGAAACTGATAAAAAAATCAAGCCATTTTTTTTAAACTAAGATGAACCAAATGCAAGCAGGGCAAATAGATTATACTTTTGCCTAACCTAATAAGCCTTTAAAGTTTTGTTCTTTTTTTTTTTTTTTTTTTTTTTTGTAGGGTGGAGATTAGTTTTGCCAAAAATGGATGAGAGATTTTGAAATTCTTGATTACATGGAGCTCTACATAAATGACTTAACGCACTACACCATTTTTGGCTTTAGACAACACTTATATTGCAACAGCCAAAAAAGCATTGTCTAAAATAGGAATAAGCAACGACTTTTACTTCTTGTCTAAAAAATCAGCTTTATTCTAAAGATGCGAATGATATACATGAAAAGCGTTGCCTATTCAATTTAAACAACATGCACAAAACCGTGGGTATATTAAACCACATTTTTCAAAATGTGGCTCATATTTAATCATTACCTTTATATAATTTTAAAGTTGAGGTACGAAAGTTTTTTATTTTTTTAACTTCAAAATTTCCCAAACTTACTTTTCCAAAAATATTTACAAATCCTCTTCCCAGCTCTAAACACTAGCTCAAAAAAAGTTTTCCTTGTGAGAAACTTCTTCACAAAGTTTTACAAAATCATTTTACCCGCTCTAAACACCCATTCAAAAACCCTCTTCTCAGAATAATCGCAGACGTCTTCCTCTTCCACTCCAAAACGCTCATCATTCCAGTGTCTCACACGAAGAACATTATGTCTCACAATGTTCGCGTGCGTCTTCTCTCACTCCAAAACATCATCATTCTAGTGCCTCGCACTACTAGAAAATTGCTAAATAGTGACTGAAATTAGTGACCGAAAAAATCAGTCACTATCAGTGACTAAATCAGTGACCGAAAAAATCGGTCACAGATTCGGTCATAGATTCGGTCACACATTCGGTTACAAAATCGGTCACAGATTCGTTCACAGAATTAGTCACAGATTTGGTCACAGAATCGATCACAGATTCAATCATAGAATCGGTCAGAGGTTCGATCACAGATTCGGTCACAGAAATCAGTCACAGAATCGATCACAAATTCGATCACAGAATCGATCACTATACATCAATAATAATAATAATTATTATTATTATAATAATAAAAATTATTATAAGAATTATTATTATTATAAGAATTATTATTATTATAACAATTATAATAATAATAACATCAATAATAATATTAATAATAATATTATTATTATTATTGTTATTATAATATCAATATCAATAATAATAATAATCATAATAATAATAATAATTGTCAATACTCAATTTCATCCTGATAATGATAAAAAGTCATAATTCAAAAAAGAGTAAAATATTTTTTTATTAATCAAAATAAATTTCAAAAAATAAATATTTAATTATTCAAAAAAAAAGAAAAAGTTTTCTGTTTACCCTTTTATTATACACATATATGGAGTTAGGATAGGTGCAGGGGCATAGCCCATCCCCTTCCCATTTATCTTGGATCATGGCCCACCTTTCTATTCTCAACCCCCTACGTACACCCCCCTACCACTTGCAATTTCAAATCTTCCGTAACTCCGATACAGCCTGTCCCTAACATCTGTCCCCAATACTTTTACCACTGCTACATAGAGACAAAGGAAAGATAGTTTTGTCCTCTTACAAGGGCTGGATTTTGGTCCTGGCAGCAAAAGTTTTCCTATATTTCCTATTTGGTATTAGAAACACTTTGCGTTTCAAATTATAGAGGGATTGCTTAGTTTTCTTTTGCAAAAAAAGGGGGGAAATGGGTCGCGAGGGGGAGTGATTCGTTGAAAAAGGGATACTAAGAGAGAGAGGGGGGAACTATATGAGAGGGTGCAAAGTGAGTAACTAGAAAGAGGTGGAAACGAGAAACAAAAGAGAAAGGGGGAGATAGAGCAAGGAGCAGAGGAGAAGAAAAGTTTTTGAGGAAGAGAAGTTTTTTCGAGCAGCCCTCTTCAAGGTAAAAATTTCTTCACCTTCGTTTTAGTGGTAACCTATGTCCTCGTCTTGTGCCGCTGTTGCCCATGATGAACACTTTTGTCTAAAAAGAATGCTAACGCATCTTTCATGGTTTCATGTTTGTTGAGTTTTGTTTTGTTTTGTTTTGCTTCTTTGGGTTCTTCATTTTGGTTTCGACATATTTATATCATATGTTACGTTTTAAAGAAATGACACCAAGTAAATAAATGTATCCATCCAATACATAAAATTTCAAAAAAAACCTTCACCCCCCACTCTCTCCATGCGTTCTCCCTCACTAAGATGTTCCACTCAAGCTATGCTTATCTTCAACCCTTGTAGCCACAAAACCGTTCCCATTCTTCCCTGTCTTCTCATGCCTTCAAAAGACCCATGCTCGCAGCCATGAGAAAAGCCTTTTACTCTTGCTTCACCCATGCATCTTTCACTGTACCAAACTGCCCCCACACGAGCACTCTTTCAAGTTACAAAAGCATCCCATCACCCCTCTACATCCTAAATAGCTTCTTCACGTTCATGCCCTCCATACAACAATCCTACCTCTAAACCACCATGCAAACACTTCCCACTCCATGCATAATGCACAACACTGCCTTCTCCCACCATGAAACCTCCATTAAATCACTTCCACAACGCCACCATGGTGCCACAAACTAAGTTACCTGACACCGCTGCAAGCACCGTCTTTCACCGCCACCTCCATCCCTCTCGCGCCCTCTCCATCGTCATGAGCCACTTCAAAACCCTCTAGCTTACATATCTAACGTCCCTAGGGCTTGCGCTAAGCATGAACCAAGCCCACCAGCATCACCAACCCCACCACACCAGCTATACCTCCTTTAACTATCAAACGCCACCTCCATACGCCCTCCGCCAAGCTTTCCAGGACCTCCACTATGCCTCCATTTATCTCCACAAAACCGCCACCTACCAAACCGCAGTACAGCCACTAACAGTCCCATGGTACCCCTCATGTACTTTCACAAAGCTAACACCCAAAACCACCATGCACGACGCACAATTAGCCTCTACCATGCGCCATACAATTCCAACCTGCATCTCGTTCCCACCTCTACGACACACCAAACCTGCACCTTATAAAAACCAAACCCCACCAACATCTCAAAACTATACTTAAACTCTCTTTCCAAGCACCTAACGCACCTCCCACAACCACCAAACTCAACACCTCCATAACCACTAAACATAATAGCTCCACCTGCCAAATATCTCGCATGCAGCTCCACCACGTCCCACCTCTAAGCCTAAATCACGCCACTGCCTTCTCTTTCTCTTTGCAATTTCTAATTCATTTTAGGCTAAGCCTAAATCACGTCACTGTCTTTTCTTTCTCTTTACAATTTCTAATTCATTTTAGGCTAAGATTGAAGTGATGGGTGATGGGATGGTTCTAGGCTTGGCCCCACCTTGTCGAAAGGTTAAGTGGGAATTAAAAAGATAGGAAAAATGAACTTACGGTGTTGGAACCAATGGGTAGAGTTTAAAGAAATAATGAGGTGGCATGTGGCATTTCAAGGTTTGGTGTTATTTTTTGACAAATAATGAGAATGAAGAAATTGTTACGAGGTTACCAAAGTTCCTTTAGTTCTTAGCACCAATTGTAATAAACTTTTTTTTTTAATTTTTTTTTAAATATAGAATAAAAGTAGCCTTGGTACATGTGATATAACTTAATTCTTTTTTGGTTTGTTTTATTACTATTTCATTTTATTGTTTTAAAAAATAATAAAAAGATTTTTTCTAAATAGATTTTTTTTTGTGTGTTTTACTTAAAAATGAAAAGATTTTTTTAAAATACAATTTTTTGGTGTTTTACTTAAAAAAAGTAAAAAGATTTTTTTAAATAGAATCTTTTTTATATTTTACTTAAAAAAAGAAGAAGGTCTTTTTTTTATATATATAGAATCTTTTTTGAGTTTTACTTAAAAATAAAAATATTATTTTTATATAGAATCCTTTTTTGTGTTTTACTTAAAAAAAAAGAGAGAGAGAGATTTTTTTTTATATATAGAATCTTTTTGTGTTTTACTTAAGAATTTTTTTTTTGGGTAAAATCTTTTTAATATTTTACTTAAAATAAAATATAGTATGTTATCAAAATGAATTTCGATTAAATATCCTAAGGATCGTTCGCGTGATATGGTATTTAATTCGAAAATGTTTTCGTTTAGATGTTCAAAGGACTGTTCGCGTCAAGCGATATCTAGTACGAAAATTCTCTCTTTCTTTTTAAATAATATCAAAATTTCCAAAAAATATAACATTTTCAAAAATATAAAATCTTTAAAATTAAAAAATATCAACAACAAACAACTGATTTTCTACAAAAAGAACTACGTAGCCCTGATTTTCTATCATGTATAGAAATACGTAGGAGCAAGGTCAATCCTTGTTGGGTCCTTTAACTTAAAAATCATTATTTTGTTCTTATTTGTTTTTATTTCTATTATTTGGGAAAATAAACGTTTAAATACACTCATTTTACTAATTTAATTAAAGGTATCATCATAGGACGGACGTTATGGGGTGCTAACACCTTCCCCACATGTAACGACTCTCGGATCTAGACCCGGTTTTCGCAAACTAGCCTTATCCTCGTTTTTTTTTATTTTTCCATAGTTTTCCATAAAAACTATGGTGGCAACTCCTTTTCTAAAATTTTTAAAAATTTAAAATATTACAACTCAAAGAAAACAATCAAATAATTTGCTGAAAATTAAATTCCTATACTATTCCTTCCAAGTGTTTGTGAAAATTCCTCACAAGTGTTTAACTCCAAATTATGGAAAATTTATCACTCAATTTTTAGCAGCATGCTCTTGCTCTTCTTTGTGAACTCTTATACAAGTTTGATCTTAAATCAACCCTCAACAAATTGGTTACCAACTCACTCCAAGTTTCCTTGTCCAATGTTCTAGTCCACCATAAGGTCACAAAATATAAAACGGTAAAGCACAATTTGAAAGAGCACAACTCAAATGGATTATCAAATGACAAACTCAAAGAATTGAAATGAAATGACAAGCAAGAAATTAACACACAAAACGACAACACAACATGTAAAATGATCAACAAAGAATGGCTCTAAAACAGATTTAAAAATAGAAATAAAACTAAAATTTTCCAGTTCTGGCAATGGTACTTGATTGATTTACGGGTCGTTCCAGATAAATTTATAACAAAGAGTGTTTGATGTCAACTGTAACACTTATGATGTTATGCGATAAACTTCTGGAAGCGCTGGTTCCGAAATTTATTGCAATCAATCCCAAACGAATTAAATCACCAAATGTTTATCATACACTCCCAACATGCTATACTAATTCCACACAAAATTTCAGCACAAAACAATTATCGGATACGATGCAGTAAATCAATTACAAAGACAAAAATTACTTCCCTCAAATTTTTAATCACCAACAATCATGATTTTAACATTTATCATTGTTTCTATTTTGATTCAGAATTCTCCTTTTTAACAATACTTTATATAAATCTTGATGTAGTAGTTCACAAAATTTCAAGTCAAAATACACAATAAATCAGCTCCAGTAAATTTTCCAAAATCCAGTGAACTTTCTTCAAACAGTTTTTGTAAAGTGAATAGAAACCTAAGGAATTCACATAATTTGAACAAAACAACAAGACATATTGGAATTGTAGACTCTTAGAAACTCAGTTATGATTTAATAGCAAGTATTGGGACTCAAGAATGTAAAATTAAAAAGCATACAAACGCACAACTTCTACTAGGCGTTTTGTAAAACATTTAATGTTCAATAGTTTTTCACTCAATCAATTGATCAAACACCTAAACTACTAGCACATACCTATGGAACTGATCACATTATGGAATTACACATGACTTTACAACATGTATACGGATTATAAAACAAAGCTAAGCACCAAAAATAGAAGTACAGACCAATTAAAAACTTGAATGAATACTCAAGTAACATGCAAGGCTTGCGACACGCTCTAGATCACCTAAACATGTTATTTGTGGACAGTTCAAGGAGATTGAAGATGTTTGAACTGATTAATCTCAAGCAAACTCACAAATGAATGGTATAAATACTCAAGACAATTGAAAACATAAATGCAAAACACGTAAAGAGCTGAAAAAATTGAAGAATTCAAGAAATTATCTCTTGAAGACTATAGCTCTAGATACCAAATAATGGAGAGCCCCCTTGGTGCTTTGCTTCAATAAACTCCAAATGATGAAGTAGAGTCTTGCAGAAGCTTTGCATCGATTGAAATGGAGATGGGGCTCTTGAAATGATGCAGAAGCAATGAAGAAGTGATGAATTTTTGTGAGCTATGTGTTATGCAATAGAGAGATGACGAAGCTTGTGGTGGAAGAATTCAATGGAATTGGTGAACTAGGTTGAGCAAGATTCTTGGTAGAGGTTAGGCCAACTACAAAAGGTTTCTCTAAGTCCTTCTCAAGGAGAAAACTCAAAGAAGAGCTTAACACAAGTGCTGAAAATTCTGCAACATTTCATTACGTGAATCAAGCTATGTTTACACACTGCCTACACATATATTTATAGAAGAAGAGTAGAAGAAGAAGCTTGTAGGAGAAGCTTCACTAACCTAGCATCTCAAGTAAGCTACCCTAACCCTAGCTTACTTCACATGCTAGATACCCTAACCCTAACGTGTGAAGCAAGAGTCCTAACCCTAACATGCTATTCGCTCCTCCAATGTCGTGTTGCAATGTGGCATGCCTCTAGAAGGAGGCGCTTCTACTAATGCTAACCTTAACCCTAGGTGTCATTCTAACCCTAATCTGCCTAAGGTTTTTATGTTTACAAATTTTACAATTTTTCACAAAGAACAAAGTTGTCATCATTTTGAATTGCACTAGTGCTTCTGACTCCTCTTGATCTTCTATGCTTCTTGTCATGGCTCTTGTAATTGGACCTTGCCACGACCTTCTTCCATTAGTTACGAATCAATTGATTGAAAACAAAATTAAATCAATTGACTTTCTATTAACATTATTTTCACCAAACTAAATTTAAAAAACAATCAGTTATAAGTACTTTGATGAATTGATTTTTAAAATGATTAAGTCCCACTACATTTTAGTTTTATATGTTTAGTCCTTGATAGATCCTTAAAGCTCATTCCAATTATTCAAGGTGTATGCTCATGGTTTGGATCACACTCACACATACACATACTAAGACTAGACCAACTCCAAGTGATCTTCATTCTTGATCCAAGTTGACTTCATCAAATATAATAGCAACATCAGTGCTAACACTTTTGGTATGAAAACTCGCCAAACTTGCAAACCAACCCAAAATAACCATTTGAGGCACGAAAACCACTAAAGAAGGCAAAGTTGAAAACCAAGTCATGATGACTTGGTTTTACACCCAAAACATACCCATATTTTTTTTGGACTAGTTCTTATCGTTTTCCATCAGTTCAACTCAAAAATTTTCCTGTCAAAATTTCATGACTTTTGGTATGAAAACTCGCCAAACTTGCAAACTAACCCAAAATGACTTAGTTTTGCCCCCAAAACTTCTGAGCATGAATTTTTGGATCGATTTGTGGTTTTTGACACAGAGGAGGGTCAATAAAACTTCAAGTCAAAATTTCATGACTGCTTCAGACATGAAAATCACTGAAGCGGTCAAAGTTGAAAGTTAGGCCAAAATAACTTGGTTTTGAACCCGAACAATACCCACATTCTTTTCGGACCAGTTCTTACATTAAATATTTAATAATGATCGTTAAAGTTTGGAATAAATTTATAGTTATATGTACATTAATACTTTTACCTTTTTTTCTTCTTCTTTATTCTAATTCTTTTCCCACTCTAACTACTGTTTTATATATTTAGAGAATTTAATTGGAATACATTAATGGTATAAACAAAGTTTTTATGTTGGTATTAAATTATTTATTAGGATGTATATATATACTACTAAAAATTTAATTTTATTGTAATTTTTTTAAATTAAATTGAAGTACTTTCTAATTAATTAATTTACACTAGTAGAAAAATGGTCTCCTACTTTAGTTTTGAGAGACATTCTATATCGGTTTTAGAACCGATGTGGCTGTAGGCGACGTAGAAAGTCTTAGACATATAACGTCGGTTATGCAACCGACGTAATATGTACATCACTACGTCGGTTGAAAATAATTGAATTATTTTCACTATGTCACGACATCATATACCCAATTAAAATAACTGAATTATAGTATAAGAGGTGAATACTACGTCAGTTGTAAGCTACAACTGACATAATACAGGACTTTTTACGTCGGTTGTAAGTTACAACTAACGTAAAAAGTCCTCTATTACGTCGGTTGTAGCTTACAATCGACGTAAAAAGTCATTTTAAAAAAAAAAATAATGAGTTGATAAATCTCTAATCGATACAAGAAAACACCACAAAAAATGTTACAATTTTCTAGCAAGTATATATATGTGAAATAAAATGGTACAATATAAAACAATAGGTGAAAAATAACAAAAAAATAAAAAAGAAACCCTAATGGATGGAATTTTGAAATTTCCGGAGCCAAGGACTTCGTTACTCAATTTCGAGCAACTTTCAATTTTGAAACATCTCAATTCGAGCTCTCTACTAAAAGTTATGGTTGTTTAAAGTTTTTTTATCCTAAATTTTTGAAACCCTAAATCTATGATAAACCTATACAATATAAGAACTCTACTATCAAATATATACTAAATCAAGATGCTGATAAAAAATTTGGGTAAAACATAAATTTCTTACTATTTTTAATGAATTTGACAAAAATTACTAGCCTCTTACAAATGGAAGAGGCAAGGGGTATCGAACCAAGCCTTCAACCGAGACAACAACGAAGCTTGCGCACACCAAACGAACGTGGAAGAAGCTGAAAATGGAATCAAACGAACCCTAGCAAAACCAATGAACAACAAATATGCAAATGAAAACTAATGAAAAAGCGACATCACGCAAATAAAAATGAGAACTAATGAGAATAAAAGCGGCACCATGCGAAGGCTAAGAGGAGAAGGTAGCGAGGCTAAGGAGGAGGAAGCACGAAGGCTGAGAGGAGAAGGTGAAGGAGAAGAAATCGTAAGATAAAAATGAACCCAAGAGTTAATATCTCTCTTGAAATCCATAATTTTAACTCGAGGGACATACTACGTCGGTTGGGAGTATCTGACCAAATTTTACCAAATCTTCTTCAAAATTCACCCGCACACCAAGAGGAGGATATTACGTCGGTTGGAAAGTCCCAACCTACGTAATATGGGCTACATACTACATTGGTTGACACCTCCCAACCGACGTAATATTTTCAGTCTTTTCTAAGTCGATTATAAGTGACAACTGACGTAGAATATGATGTCTTATGTGGGGTTTGAGTTAACCAACGTAAAATTTCTTCAAATATATTACAAAAAATGTATTTTTGTTTATATTGATTCTATTTTAACCGACATATTATTGTGATAGTAGACTAAAATATATATATATATATATATATATATAGAAATGTATAAAAGTACATAAAACACCCTCAACTAGACTGCTACTTATATATATAACTGGAATAAATAAGTACACACAATAACAAGCATAACCTTACATTACATGAAGTACACATATAATCACCAAAGACGGGAAGGGACACTAAGAGCTTCACCTTGATTGGATTGCTACTTTTATTTAAGTAAAACATGAAAAGTAGTAATTCCATTAATTTCAGTCTCGAATATATAAAATTTCAACCTAAGCAAATGCAAAGATTTCCCTCAGAGCCTGTTGTGCAGGATGCACTCATAAACTTAGCGTGCAGAATTTTCTTGCATTGAGCAATGCACTCAGGAAGTGTGCACGGATTGAGTGGAACAGCAAATGCACACTCCACAGCTTTTGGCTCCAAAACCAACATGATAAGCACTGTGATCACAAAGACCATACCTAACTTGGCAAAATCTGTAGTTGTTGCCATGGAAAATGATTTTCTTTCCTTTCAGAATTTTGGAAAGCTTAACTCCTAAAACTGATTTTGGTCACTTAACATATGCATGCTGCAATTGGTTCACCCATATTTATAGACCTGAAAATGAACAAGGCTATTAGTTGTTTAAGGATTCCCGCATATTTGCATCAACTTTTACAAAAAAAAAGTTGTAAAAAGAGGGAAAAAATTGGATACACCTTTTTTAATTTTTTAATAAAGATATGTTTAAGGTACTTTTCTTATATTATACAAAGTTGCTCCAAAATATAGTGCTATTGAGAATTAATAGGCAGCCCGGTAAAACTGCCATTAAATATAACACAATAAATAACATTAAATTTGTGTTTTGCAATAAAATATGTATTTAGAATCAAAATTTGGTTATTAATATGGCTTACAAATGAAATTTTCAATCGAGAAAATATATAAAATACTAGTATTGTGATTTTTCTTTCTCTTAAAATGCCTGTGATTTTAGGTGTCCATATATAAAAATCCATTCAATTTAAGAAAGTAGACCCTTCGTACATATTTATAAAAAATACAGAATATCAAGCCATTAAACATTAAAATGCATTTATTTATTTTTAGTGGATGTTTGACATATATAATTAATAACCTATAATATTGAGTTTATTATTCTAAGATTTACGCGGTGTATATATAAAGAATATGTCTATATATGCATCTGTTCTTTCACGGGACATTGATTTCGGATTACCAACATGAAGCTAGATGTTTTCACATATTTCTGTCTCAATCATAAAGTTAATATATTTGTATTTATTTTTTACCAACAAATACTGTATGAGTTTATTTAAATATTGGTTAGTTTAGTTATTCCTAAGTAAATTGAGTACCAGAAACTTAACTGGTTGCTTAGAAGGGAGCAATCTTGCAGTTCAATAAGAATGTGAATTGAATAAAGTTTTCTTGCAAAACCAAGTTTAAAATAAAATCTTTTAGAAAAATATAATTTATTAAAATATTTCACATTACAAAATAACACATTAAAAATTCATTAAAGTACACACTAATACAAAAATAACTTGTTAAACTATTTCAATTCAAAAAATTAATTTGTTAAAAAACTATTCAACCAAAAATACTTAAAAGAACATAATGCAAAAATTTAAAAAAAAGGAAAAGAAAATTACATCTAAGTTTTATATTGGTTCATTATTTCACAATAGATATGTCCAGGTTTTTAATTACACCAATCAAATATCGATTAAAAAGTTCACTTTAGTCTTTTAAAGACCCTAGTTAAAAATATTTTAATAGATTAGATCACCATTTTAATCTATTAAAATCTCTCAACAGTAACAATATATTCTAAACAGATTTTAAAACAATTAGGAACACTTTATTTGACATTTTAATAGATCAATAAACTTAGTAATAGAAACTATAAATAAATACAAAACAGAAAGATTCACTCACACTATGATCTAAATATTTATTTTTCAAGTCTTCATCGAAGGAGAAGTCTTCATGGAAAGAGAGGATTCATCAAAATACTCTAGTTCGAGTTGCATCTAAAAATAACTTTTGTGAAATTTTATCAAATATGTAAAATTGAGAATCTTGGAGATGACTCCCTTATTCTTGTTTTTCTTTTTAAGTCTCGTAATTTTTTATTTTTTTATAGATTATACCATGTGAATGGATTAAAGTAATTCAACTACTCTTATATTAACATTTTTTTTTTGTCGTTAAAAAGGAAAAATTAATTGCGATACTAACCCTAATTATATGGGATCTGGTAATTAGATTAAGTCCTCTAATGCATAAATGAAGTTTGAACCTCTTTAACGTAGACTTTAAGAGTTTAAGACTACAGGTAAAATTCATCTGATTCAACTTAATTTCATTGTGATGGATCACTATGACCGTAGATTAATTTAATTCGGAAATAAATTCAATACAAGTAAAAATGGATCTAATTATAATTTTAATTTGTATATATATTTTTTTAAAATGAATATATTTGACATATTTTTCAAGTGAAATTTTGTTACTAATTATTTTAGATATTCTTAATATATGCAAATAAGAGAAACTATTTACAAATTAATTTATAAAATTAATTTATTTTAATGTGTTTTCTAAAATAGCAGGTTTTGGATCAAGTGAAGGAGTTTAAAATACAATTAGTGTTAGTCAATTGGAGGATACGACATTTAATTAATTTGAAAGCACCAAAGTGATGTAGAGTTTATACATCTTGAACCTACATGGAAGCTCCTACCATATTGGCTCAAGTGATAGGGCCATGTATCCACTTTAGCTTGTTGTTGAATGATTACAATTCCCATTTCCTCCCACTTCAGAAGCAACTTTGTTCCAGTATTTTTGATTTCTGAAACCACCAATTGGATGACCAACTTTTAAGTTAACGTTAATTGTAGCTATCACAAAATGCTCTTATGTATTCCACGTGTAGTCTTTCTATTTTTGGTTTCCTGTACCGAACCCAGCAACCAATCTACAAGTGCCTAGCTTTCAATTTCGGTGTCATTCTCTCATTGCATTTGCCTCGTCTCCACACTTCAATAATTAGGGCTACAAATATATCCAACCACCACCTACCTATATATTTATATAAACATTGCAATAACATAAGTGAATAGAACTAATATGCCACTAATATATAATACTATGTACTAATGTGTTGATAAATGTATGTTGGTTTCTTTGTCATTAAGTACGCAATTAATGGCCTATCAACACCCAGCTTTTGTCACTTCGTGTATATTTTTGAAAAATATATTCCTGAAAAAAATATGTGATTTAACGGAAAATATTATTTTTTTCTTATGTGGCGTATCTCAGCCAAGATCACTAGTGCATTGATCAGTCATGTGAAATATTCCCTCTGATTTGATCGATATATATATATATATATATATATATATATATATATATATATATATATATATATATATATATAATATGTGTGTGTGGGGAAAAAGATCATGATTAACTATTTTTTAAAAAAGTTATTCTCCATTCTCGTATAAATGTATTTTTATATAATTACATTAAAAAAAAGTAAGAGATAAGATTAAAGTTAATTTTTGAAACAGTTTATTCCTCCGTATACACTTAAAAATAAGATTAAACTTAATTCTAATATATTTTTTAAAATAATCTATTAAGTTACTATTACACACAAATAATTTTAAAATTTAGTTCAATGCGATCAATTAATAACTTTTAATTAACTAATTTAATCATTAAAATATAATTTATAAAAGATTTATTAAATAAAATAATTTTATAAAACAGGCTCAATAATTTAGTTTATTTTGTCAAGTATAGCTAACAAAACTAATTTTTGAGTTGAAAAAAAGAATGAGAGGATAAAAAATGTTTTATTCATGGATTGGAGTTGAATGTAGACTGCAAGAATCAATTGAAAATATGAAATGAAGTACTAGACATGAAGTTGTAATTTTTGAAAATGAAACGCTAAACGAGGTTAGGTCAACTTCTAATTTTGTTTTATGTTAGACATTCTTAAAAAAATGTTAATACACAAGAAGTTCAAATTTTGTTTTATGTTAGACATTCTAACAAAATGTTAATACACAAGAACTTCAAGAACAAGTTAGCTACGAATTGAACAGAGTTTTTTTCATTTAAAGTTGAAATTATAAAGGATTATCCCTCTAATTTATAAGGGAGTGACGGATTAAAATTCGAGACAAAAAGATGAATTTAAATTTCAAAATATAAAATTCTCCAATCAGCGCTTGTCAGGTAGGATGCATGCTCACTACAAGAAAAAATAATTTTACCCACAGTCAAAATCCATAGGTAACAACAAAAATTCGTGGGTATGTATCGAAAGCCAAACGTAGTCATCTGGACTTCGATTTCAACTTTGGTTACGCTGATGGTGCCCGGGTTCGAAAAAGTCGTCAAAATTCGACGGAAACATTTTTTAGTCGTACTGATAGGAAGCGATAAGAATTGCACATCGAAAAGTGTAAGTATGTTTCGGTCGCTAAACCGAGTCATCTGAGATCGATTTTCAACTTTGCCTGCCCCGGTAGATCCCGAGCCAAGAAAAGTCGTCAAAATTCGACCGAAATATTTTTCAGCCCAAATGATGGGAAACGATAAGAATTGCGTCCCAAATAGTGTGGGTAAGTTTCGAGTGCAAAATCGAGTCATACGGGCCCGGTTTTCAACTTTCCCTACTCAGATGGTACCGAGGCCAGGAAAAGTCGTTAATATTTAACCGAAACATTTTTCAACCGTACTGACAGGAAACGATAAGAACTGCACTACAAACTGAGTATGTTTCGGGTGCCAAATGTAGTCATGTGGACCCCATTTTCAACTTTGACTGCACCGGTAGTGCCCGGGCTCGAAAAAGTCGTCAAAATTCGACCAAAACATTTTTTAGTCGTACTGATGGGAAACGATAAGAATTGTACCTCGAAAAGTGTCAGTATGTTTTGGCCGCTGAACCGAGTCATCTGGGATCGATTTTCAACTTTGCCAGCCCCAGTAGATCCCGGGTCCGGAAAAGTCGTCAAAATTCGACCGAAACATTTTTCAGTCGTACTGCTAGGAAATAATAAGAACTGCGTCACAATATAGTGTGGGTAAGTTTTGAGTGCAAAACCAAATCATACAGGCCCGATTTTCAACTTTGCCTACTCTGATGGTACTGAGGCCCGGAAAAGTCGTTAATATTCAACCGAAACATTTTTCAACCGTACTGACGAGAAACGATAAAAACTGCACCACAAACTTTGTGAGTATGTTTCGGGTGCTAAACGTAGTCATCTACACTTGGTTTTCAACTTTGGTTGCGTTGGTGGTGTCCGAGCTCGAAAAAGTCGTAGAAATTCGACCGAAACATTTTTTAGTCGTACTGATAAGAAGCGATAAGAATAGCACCTCGAAAAGTGTAAGTATGTTTCGACCGCTTAACCGAGTAATCTAGGACGAATTTTCAACTTTTCCTGCCACAATGGTTCTTGGGCCCGGAAAAGTTGTCAAAATTCGACCGAAACATCTTTCAGCCCTATTGATGGGAAATGATAAGAACTACATCCCACATAGTGTGGGTAAGTTTCGAGTGCAAAACCAAGTCATACGGGCACTGTTTTCAACTTTCTACGCCGATGTTACCATGGCTAAGAAAAGTCGTTAAAATTCGACCGAAACATTTTTCAATTGTATTGACGGAAAATGATAAGAAGTGCACTAGAAACTGTGTAAGTATGTTTCGGGTGCCAAATGTAGTTATCTGGACTTGGTTTTCAACCTTGGTTGCGCCGGTGGTGCCCGAGCTCGAAACAGACGTCAAAATTGGACCGAAACATTTTTTTAGTCGTTCTGATAGGAAGCGATGAGAATTGCACCTCGAAAAGTGTGAGTATGTTTTGGCGCTAAACCGAGTCATATTGGACAAATTTTCAACTTTGCCTGCCCAGGTGGATCGCGGGCCCGAAAAAGTCGTCAAAATTCGACCGAAACATTTATCAGCCTTAGTGAATGGAAACGATAGGAACTGCGTCCCAAATAGCGTGGGTAAGTTTCAAGTGGAAAACCAAGTCAAACGGGCCCGATTTTCAACTTCGCCTACTCCGATGGTACTGAGGTCCGAAAAAGGCGTTAAATTTTGATCGAAACATTTCCCAACCGTACTGAAGGGAAACGATAAGAGTTGAAATACAAACTGTGTGAGTATGTTTCGGGTGCCAAACGTTGTCAACTTTGGTTGCGCCGGTGGTGCCAGGGCTCGAAAATGTCATCAAAATTGGACAGAAATATTTTTTAGTCGTTCTGATAGGAAGCGATAAGAATTACACCTCAAAAAGGGTGAGTATGTTTCGACCGCTAAATCGAGTTATGTCGGACCGATTTTGAAGTTTGTCTACCCAAGTAGATCCCGGGCCCGAAAAAGTTATCAAAATTCGACCGAAACATTTTTCCATCATACTGATGGGAAAAGATAAGAATTGCGTCTCAAATAGTGTGGGTAAGTTTCGAGTGCAAAACCAAGTCAAACGGGCCCGGTTTTTAAGTTTGCCTACTCCGATGTTACCGAGGCCCAGAAAAGTGGTTAAAATTCGACTCAAATATTTATCAACCGTACTGACGGGAAACGATAAGAACTGTACAACAAATTGTGAGTATGTTTCGGGTGCCAAACGTAGTCATCTGGAATTGGTTTTCAACTTTAGTTGCGTCGGTGGTGCTAGGGCTCAAAAACGTCGTCAAAATTCGACCGAAACATTTTTTAGTCGTACTGATTAGAAGCGATAAGAATTGCACCTCGAAAAGTGTGAGTATGTTTTGGCCGCTAAATCGAGTCATCTCGGACCGATTTTCAACTTTACCTACCGAAATAGATCCCGGGGCCAAAAAAGTTATCAAAATTTGACCGAAACATTTTTCGGTCATACTGATGGGAATGGATAAGAATTACGTCCTAAATAGTGTGGGTAAGTTTCGAGTGCAAAACCAAGTCATACGCGCCGGGTTTTCAACTTTTTACGCCGATGTTACATGGCCCATAAAAGTCGTTAAAATTCGACCGAAACATTTTCCAATCGTATTGACGGAAAACGATAAGAAGTGCACTAGAAACTGTGTATGTTTCGGGTGCCAAATGTAGTCATCTGGACTTGGTTTTCAACTTTGGTTGCGCCGGTAGTGTCCGGGCTCGAAACAGTTGTCAAAATTGGACCGAAACATTTTTTAGTTGTTTTGATAGGAAGCGATAAGAATTGCACCTAGAAAAGTGTGAGTATGTTTCGGCCGCTAAATCGAGTCATCTAAGACCGATTTTCAACTTTACCTACCGAAATAGATCCCAGGGCCAAAAAAGTCATCAAAATTTCACCGAAACATTTTTCGGTCGTACTGATTATAAAGGATAAGAATGACGTCCCAAATAGTGTGGATAAGTTTCGAGTGCAAAACCAAGTCATACGGGCCCTGTTTTCAACTTTCTACGTCAATGTTTCGTTGGTCCAGAAAAGTCGTTAAAATTCGACTGACAGATTTTTCAATCGTATTGACCGAAAACTATAAGATGTGAACTAGAAACTGTGTGAGTATGTTTCAGGGGCCAAATGTAGTCATCTGGACTTGGTTTTCAACTTTTGTTGTGCCGGTGGTGCCCGGGCTCAAAACAGTCATCAAAATTCGACCGAAACATTTTTTAGTCGTTCTCATATGAAGCGATAAGAATTGTACCTCGAAAAGTGTGAGTATGTTTCGGCCGTTAAACCGAGTCATCTGGGACCGATTTTCAACTTTGCCTGCCACGGTGGATCGCGGGCCCGAAAACGTCGTCAAAATTCGAGCGAAACATTTTTCAGTCGTACCGATGGGAAAGGATAAGAATTGCATCCCAAATAGTTAGGGTAAGTTTCAAGTGCAAAACTACGTCATACAGGCTTGGTTTTTAACTTTGCGTACGCTGATGGTACTGAGGTCCAGAAAAGGCGTTAAAATTCGACCGAAACATTTTTCAATCGTATTGACGGAAAACGATAAGAAGTGCACTAGAAACTTTGCGAGTCTGTTTCGGGTGCCAAATGTAGTCATTTGGACTTACTTTTCAACTTTGGTTGCGCCGGTGGTGCCCAGTCTCGAAAAAGTCGTCAAAATTCGATTGAAACATTTTTTAGTCGTTCTGATAGAAAGCGATAAGAATTGTACCTCGAAAAGTGTGAGTATGTTTCGGCACTAAACCGGGTCATTTGGGACCGATTTTCAACTTTGCCTACACCAGTGGATCGCGGGCTTAGAAAAGTCGTCAAAATTCGACCGAAACATTTTTCAGGCGTACTAATGGGAAAGTTTAAGAATTGCGTCCGAAATAGTGTGGCTAAGTTTCGAGTGCAAAACGAAGTCATACAGGTCCCGTTTTCAACTTTGCCTACGTCGATGCTATCGAGTCGCAGCAAAGTCGTTCAAATTCGACCAAAACATTTTTTAACCGTACTGATGAGAAACGATAAGAATTGTACTACAAACTGTGTTAGTATGTTTCGGGTGCCAAACGTAGTCAGCTGGATTTGGTTTTAAACTTTGGTTGCGGCGGTGGTGCCCAGGCTCGAAAAAGTCGTCAAAATTCGACCGAAACATTTTTCAATTGTGTTGACAGAAAACGATAAGAAGTGTACTAGAAACTGTGAGTATGTTTCGGGTGCCAAATGTAGTCATTCGGACTTGGTTTTCAACTTTGGTTGCGGCGGTGGTGCCTAGGCTCGAAAAAGTCGTCAAAATTCGACCGAAACATTTTTTAGTCGTTCTGATAGGAAGCGATAAGAATTGCACCTCGAAAAGTATGAGTATGTTTCGGCCGCTAAACCGAGTCATATGGGACTGATTTTGAACTTTGCTTGCCCTAGTAGATCTCGGGCCTGGAAAAGTCGTCGAAATTGGACTAATATATTTTTCAATCGTATTAATGGGAAAGGATAAGAATTAGGTCCCAAATAGTGTGTGTAAGTTTCGAGTGCAAAACCAAGTCATACGGGTCCGGTTTTCAACTATGGTACGCCGATGGTGTCGAGGCCCAAAAAAGTCGTTAAAATTCGACTGAAACTTTTTTTAACCATACTGACGGGTAACGATAGGAACTGCACTACAAACTGTGTGAGTATATTTCCGGTGCGAAACATAATCATCTGGAGTTGGTTTTCAACTTTGTTAGGCTAGTGGTGCCCGGGCTCAAAAACGTTGTCAAAATTCGACCGAAAAATTTTTTAGTCGTTCTGAGAGGAAGCAATAAGAATTCCACCTCAAAAAGTGTGAGTATGTTTCGGCCGCTAAACCGAGTCATCTGGGACCAATTTCAAATTTGTCTGCCCCAATATATCCGGGTCCGAAAAAGTCGTCAAAATTCGACCGAAACATTTTTCGGTCATACTGATGGGAAAGGATAAGAATTGCGTCCCAAATAGTGTGCGTAAGATTCAAGTGTAAAACCAAGTCATACAGGCCCGGTTTTCAACTTTGCCTACACCGATGGTACCGAGGCTCGGAAAAGTTGTCAAAATTTGAGCGAAACATTTTTCAATCATACTGATGGGAAATGATAGGAACTGCGTCCCAAATAGTGTGGGTAAGTTTCCAGTGCAAAACTAAGTCAAACGGGTCCGGTTTTCAACTTTGCCTACTCTGATGGTACCGAGGCCCCGGAAAAGTCATTAAAATTCAACCAAAACATCTTTTAACCGTACTGACGGGAAACGATAAGAGTTGTACTACAAACTGTGTGAGTATGTTTCGGGTGCCAAATGTAGTCATCTGAACCCCGTTTTCAACTTTGGTTGCGCCGGTGGTGCCCGGGCTCGAAAAAGTCGTCAAAATTGGACCAAAACATTTTTCAGTCATACCGATGGGAAGGGATAAGAATTGCGTCCCAAATAGTGTGGGTAACATTCGAGTGCAAAACCAAGTCATACAGGCCCGGTTTTCAACTTTGCCTGTCCCGATGGTAGCAAGGCCCGGAAAAGTCGTTAAAATTCGACAAAAACATTTTTTAACCGTTGTCGCAACCGGGGTCACGACGGGGACGGCGAACAAAGATAATTTAATTTTCAAAATAGTGCAGTCGCAACCATAGTTTATTAGGAAAAACTATGGAAAACCAAAAACAAGACAAGGCAAGTTCGCAAAACCGGATTTAGAGTTCGGGAGTCGGTTATGTGTGGGGAAGGTGTTAGCACCCCCACAACGTCGGTCCTAAGACGGTACCTTTAATTAAATAAATAATTTGAGTGTGATTTTTTTAAAATATTTATTTTCCCAAGAAAGAGATTAAGATAAAACAAACAAAATATACTTTTTGGTTTTAGGGAGCCCGACAAGGTTTGACCTTGCTCCTACGTATCTCCATCAGGGGTGAAGAATCAAGGTTATGTAGTTCTTTGAGAAAAATTGGTTGTTGAAATGTTTAATATTTCTTAGTTTTGAAAATTTTATATATTTTTATTTTGAATGTTTTTTAGAGTAAGCTTCAAATTTAGATACCGTAGATGCGTGCGGTCTTTTGGTATTTCAGTCAAAGTTAAAACTTCAAATTTGGATACCGTAGACGCGTGTGGTCTTTTGATATTCCAATCAAAGTTAAAACTTCTCGAATTGAACCTTCGTATAGTGCGAACTACCATTTTAAGAATTCAATCGAGTCATCATAACTTTCAAATCAAAATTCGGATAATTGGAAGTTAAATAAAACATTTGTTTTTTAAAGAAAAGAAAAAGAACACAATATGTCAAAACTTTTTATTTTCTTTATTTTTATAAAAAAAGAATTAAAAGGGCATTTCTGGAAACAAAAAGAATTATGGGTGCAGGTCTAAATGTATGTGGTGCAGGCAGCAACCCCCCACCAATCAGAAACTCAACTTGGGTTAAGGGCATTTTGGTAATTGAGAGGAGTATGGGTGTAGAACTTAATTAACGGGGGTGCAGGAAGTAACCCCACCAATCAGGAACTCAACTTGAGTTAAGGGCATTTTGGTAATTGTGAAGTATGTGGGTGCGGAACTTAATTAATGGGGGTGCAGGAAGTAACCCCACCAATCAGAAATCCAACCAGGATTGAGGACATTTTGGGAATTGTGAAGAGCTGGGGTGTAGATCCTAATTAATGGAGGTGCAAGAAGAACAACCCAACTCCTAAACCCTAAGCCACCACCATCACCCTAACCCTAAGCCACCATCTCCACCCCCCTAAGCCAACATCACCTTTCTTCACCCACAATGAACCAAAAGCGGCAACAGTGATGAGGAAGGAGCGGCGGGGACAGCACGGTGCGGCGGCTGCGGCGGGATACGACGTGGGCGGCGGCAACGGGGTGCGGTGGCGGCGGCGATGGCGGGGGGGCGGCGGCAGTACGGTATGGCTGCGGCGGGGCGGAAAAAATGACAATGACGACAGAAGTCGTTTTGTGGCTGTTTTGGAGGTAAAGTGGTGCAGTTTTTGGGGCAAAATTGTGTTGTTTTGGATATTGTTTGGTTGTTATTTGGGTGTTGAACGGAGTGATTATGGAGTGGTGGCCACCGATGATGATTTTTTGGTGACTTGTGGCTTGGCTGTTAAGGGTATTATGTGGTTGCGGAAATGGTTTTAGGTGGTTGAGTTGTGTTTTACATGCTTGCTGGGTACTCACTTAGGTTCTTGACTGTTGCATGAGAGAAGAGGGAAGGTGGTGATAGATTTTTAATTATTTTTAAAATTCAAAATGCCAGTTTTGAACCTAATACTTTGTAAAATAAAAAAAATGCCATGAAGAGCAAAAAATAACATTTTTGTTTCTTTATCTCCATATCCTTACCTTTATTTATGAAATGAAACCATGAAGATGATGAAAAAATAAAAATAAAAAAAATCACAAGAAGATAAAAATAGAGGCTTACAGATTCAATCTTTGAGAACCATACAAAATTTTTAAAAATTACAAAACATACCTGTACTGGTTCTTCAAGAATGATTATCTCCTTTCTAAACGTTCCTTACTTCTAAGTTTTAAACTGAGTGTGGAAAGTAAGTTAGGAGGATCAATCTTTTCTTTTTCTCCTTCTCCCTATATTTTTTAACGTGTTCTCCCTTTATCATTGACCCTCTTTTTTTTTTCCTTCTTTCTGTTTTTTCATTATCCGTCCACCTGAGGAGTTCTGTTGGAGAAAGAATAGGGATGATGGAGATTTTTATGGAATTCTGGGGAGTTAAAGAGTTGAAAGAGTCTCTCTTTTTCTTTTATCGTTTCTTTTTTCAAATTTTGTATTATTTGTTTGTTTTATTATTTTATTTTTATTATTTTAAAAAAACATTAACGGATGAAAAAGAAATCTAAACTACTCCACTCTTTTTACTTTTACAAAATTTATTTAAGCAAAACTTTATTTATTTATTTATTTTAAAACTTGCAAATCAAGTTTGGAAGTAGTTATTTTTATTGTTATATTTGTTTTTATTATTATTTATTTTTTTTTAATTTTCAGATTCTGTTGTTTTAATTTAGATATTTTTGTTATTTTCTTGTTATTTTCGTTTTTTTATTATTAATTATTTATTTTATTATTTTTTTAAAAAAACACCTTTTCTTTTTTTTTAATGGAAAAATTCAATTTTTTGTAATTTTTTCTTTTCTTTTCTTTTATTTTTTTTAAAATCACCACCTTTTCTTTTTTTTAGTCCTTTTTTTTGTAAAGGAAAAATTCAATTTTTTTATTTTATTATTATTATATTTTTCAAGAAAACTTAACCTATTAAATATACTTTTATGTTATTATTCATTTTTTTTTTCTTTATTCATTTTTATCATTATGCTTTAATTTAAAAGATTACCTGGACAAAATCGGGTGTTGACAACCCTACTGACGGGAAACGATAAGAACTGTACTAAAAACTGTGTGAGTATCTTTCAGGTGCCAAATGTAGTCATCTGGAGCCGGTTTTCAACTTTGGTTGCCAGTGGTCCCCGGGCTCTAAAAAGTCGTCAAAATTCAAGCGAAACATGTTTCAGTCGTACTAATGGGAAACGATAGGAACTACATCCCAAATAGTGTGGGTAAGTTTCGAGTGCAAAACCAAATCAAACGGGCCCAGTTTTTAACATTGCCTACTCCGATAGCACCGAGGCCCGGAAAACTCGTTAAAATTCAACTGAAACAATTTTCAACTGTACTGACGGGAGACGATAAGAATTGCAGTATAAATTGTGTGAGTATCTTTTAGGTGCCAAACGTAGTCATCTGGACCCGGTTTTTAACTTTGGTTGCGCCGGTGGTCCCTAGGCTCGAAAAAGTCGTCAAAATTTGATCGAAACATTTTTTAGTCGTTCTGATAGGAAGCGATAAGAATTCTACCTCAAAAAGTGTGAGTATGTTTTGGCCGCTAAACCGAGTCTTCTAGGACCAATTTTCAAATTTGCCTGCCAGAGTGGATCGCGGGCCCAAAAAAGTCGTCAAAATTCGAGCGAAACATTTTTCAGCCGTACTGATGGGAAACGATGGGAACTGCGTCCCAAATAGTGTGGGTAAGTTTCGAGTGCAAAACCAAATCAAACGGGCCCAATTTTTAACTTTGCCTACTCCGATGGTACCGAGGCACGAAAACGTCGTTAAATTTCGACCGAAACATTTTTCATCCGTACTGACGGGAAATGATAAGAACTGAACTACAAACTGTGTGAGTATGTTTCAAGTGCCAAACATAGTCATTTTGACCCGATTTTCCACTTTGGTTGCCCCGGTGGTGCCCGGGCTCGAAAAAGTCGGCAAAATTCGACCGAAACATTTTGTACTTGTTCTGATAGGAAGTGATAAGAATTGTACCTCGAAAAGTGTCAGTATGTTTTGGCCGCTAAACCGAGCCATCTGGGACCGATTTTCAACTTTGCCTATCCCTGTGGATCGCGGGCCCGGAAAAGTCGTTAAAATTCGAGCAAAACATTTTTTAGTCGTACTGATGAGAAACGATAGGAACTGCGTCCCAAATAGTGTAGGTAAGTTTCGAGTGCAAAACCAAATCAAACGGGCCCGGATTTTAACTTTGCCTACTTTGATGGTACCGAGGCATGGAAAAGTCGTTAAAATTCGACCGAAACATTTTTCAACTGTACTGATGGGAAATGATAAGAACTGCACTCCAAACTGTGTGAGTATGCTTCCGGTGCTAAACGTAATCATGTGGACTTGGTTTTCAACTTTGTTGGGCTGGTTGTGCCCGGGCTTGAAAAAGTCGTCAAAATTCGACCCAAACATTATTTAGTCGTTCTGATAGGAAGCGATAAGAATTCCACCTCAAAAAGTGAGTATATTTCGGCCGCTAAACCGAGTCCTCTGGGACCGATTTTCAACTTTGCCTGCCCGTGTGGATTCCGGGCCCGGAAAAGTCGTCAAAATTCGAGCGAAACATTTTTCAGCCGTACTGATGGGAAACGATGGGAACTGCGTCCCAAATAGTGTGGGTAAGTTTCGAGTGCAAAACCAAATCAAACGAGCCCGGTTTTTAACTTTGCCTACTCCGATGGTACCGAGGCACGGAAAAGTCGTTAAAATTCGACTGAAACATTTTTCAACCGTACTGACCGGAAACGATAAGAAGTGCACTACAAACTGTGTGAGTATGTTTCGGGTGCCAAATGTAATCATCTGTATTTGATTTTCAACTTTGGCTAGGGCGGTGGTATCCGGCCTCGAAAAAGTCGTCAAAATCCGACCGAAACATTTCTTAGTCGTTCTGATAGGAAGGGATAAGAATTGCACCTCGCAAAGTGTGAGTATGTTTCGGCCGCTAAACCGAGTCATCTGGGACCGATTTTCAACTTTGCCTGCCCCAGTAGATCCCGGGCCCGGAAAAGTCGTAAAAATTCGATCGAAACATGTTTCATCCTTAATAATGGGAAACGATAGGAACTACTTCTCAAATAGTGTGGGTAAGTTTCGAGTGCAAAACAAAGTCAAACGGGCCCTGTTTTTAACTTTGCCTACTCCGATGGTACCGAGGCCCGGAAAAGTCGTTAAAATTCGACCGAAGCATTTTTCAACCGTACTGACGGGAAACGATAAGAACTGCATTACATACTGTGTGAGTTTGTTTCGGGTGCCAAACATAGTCATCTGGACCTGGTTTTCAACTTTGGTTGCGTCGGTCGTGCCTGGGCTCGAAAAAATTGTCAAAATTCGATCGAAACATTTTTTGTCGTTTTGATAGGAAGCGATAAGACTTGCACCTCGAAAAGTTTGAGTATATTTCGGCCGCTAAACCGAGTCATCTGGGTCCGAGTTTCAACTTTGCCTGCCCCGGTGGATCGCGGGCCTGGAAAAGTCGTCAAATTCGAGCAAAACATTTTTCAGTCGTACTGATGGGAAACGATAGGAACTGTGTCTCAAATAGTGTCGGTAAGTTTTGAGTGCAAAACCAAGTCAAACGGGTCCCGTTTTTAACTTTGCCTACTCCGTTGGTAATGAGGCCCGAAAAAGTTGTTAAAATTCAACCGAAACATTTTTCAACCGTACTGACCGGAAATGATAAAAACTGCACTACAAACTGTGAGTATGTTTCGGGTGCCAAACATTTTAAAATTTTTGTGTTGTTTTCTTGTGTGGATCCAAGAGTTTATCAAAAAATTCTGCAAAACTATGTTTTTTTTTTTTCCAAAAGAAAATTGAGATATTTGAGATTCAAAATTTTAACAAAATTCCATCGTTTACTATTTCTTTTTTATTTTTGTTAGCATTTTTGGCATTTTTTTTCTATTTCACCTATCCAAACCTGTCCAAAAATTATGAAATTTTTTGTAGTGTTTTAATGGTAGGGTTAGAGATTTTATCAACGATTTCTGAAAATTTCTAAAAGTTCTTTTAAAAAAAGATAAATATGTGAAATAATTTTTTTTTTTAAATTATGCGGTTTACTATTTGTTTTTTTGTTTTTTTTTTATTTTTGACATTTTCTTTTCAATTTCGTCTATCTGTACTTGTCAACAAGTTCAAGAATTTATGGATTAGAGATTTTATCAAGGAATTTTGGAAACACATGGAATATTTTTCTAAAAAAATATAGACATTTAAATTCCTAAATTCTTCATAAATTCTATCGTTTACTATTTGTTTATATTTTATTTTTTTAGCATTTTGGTAATCTTTTTTTCCTAATTCACCTATCCAAACTTGTCAAAAAATTTTAAACATTTTTGTGGTACTTTATTGTACGGATTATAGATTTTATCAGAGAATTCTAGAACATTCTTGAATTTTTATTAAAAAAAATAGAGATACTTTAAATATAAAACATTTTCGGAATTCCATCGTTTACTATTTGTTTTTTAATTTTTTAGTATTTTTGACATCTTTTTTTATATTTTACCTGTTTATGGTTTTCAAAAAAATTTTAAAATTTTTGTGTTGTTTTATTGTCTAGATCCGAGATTTTATCAAAAAATTGTACAAAACTATGGTTTTTTTTTTTCAAAAAACATTGAGATATTTGAAATCCAAAATTTCAACAAAATTGCATCGTTTACTATTTTTTTTTTTAGCATTTTTGGCATTTTTTTCTATTTCACCTATCCAAACTTGTCAAAAATTATGAAATTTTTTGTAGTGTTTTAATGGAAGGGTTAGAGATTTTATCAACGATTTCTGGAAATTTCTAAAAGTTCTTTTAAAAAATATAAATATGTGAAATAATTTTTTTTAAATTCCGCGGTTTACTATTTGTGTTTTTATTTTTTTATTATTTTTGACATTTTCTTTTCAATTTCGTCTATACAAAAGTTTTGAGAAATAATTAAAATCAAAACTTGCGTTTTGCACAACTGTTTTAACTAACTGGAGAAAAACAGTCAACTATTTGAAAAATCAATCGACTGAATTTTTAAATTAGAGTTGTATATAAATACTTGGCACGATTTTCAGAATACAAAACTTTTTCAGAATTCCATCGTTTACTTTTTGCTTTTTTATTTTTTAGTATTTTTGACATCTTTTTTTTCTATTTTACCTGTCTATAGTTATCAAAAAATTCTTTAAATTTTTCGTGTTGTTTTATTGTATGTATCGAAGACACGAGATTGAAATCATTCTAAACATTTTTCTGAGCAAGAACATTTGAGTTTTCAAAGAGAGCAAAAGCGCCTTCAAGTCTAGTGATCAAGATCAATCAACGTTTTCATTAAGAACTGTTTTCTTGAACTGCTACTGGAGCTTTGATTTGACTGAGACAGTTTCTTCACTGATTTGATCATCAGACTAAGCCTTCTATACCCTTTTTTTATTACTTTTGTAATATGTTGTATAGAAGTGCTTGTATTGCTTGAACTGTGATAATTCTTTCACTGTATTGAAGGTTATTCTGTTGTGAGTTACCTGGTTGGTAATTCTGTTCTGTACAGGCTGTGACTTGCTCTAGGTTTCAGCAAGGGTGTTCTTGAAACACACAGTGGGTTTCTGTGTGGTTTCTTGTTCTGCTGTGGGTTCAATAGTGGTCTATTGCAGGGTGTAGTGAGACGTTTCTAGGTTATACAGTAGATTCTATATAATTGTGACTTGCTGTAGGTTTCAGCAAGGGTGCTCTTGAAACACACAGTGGACTCTGTGTGGTTTCTTGGTCTACTGTAGGTTCAGCAGTGGTTGGCTGCAGAGTGCAGTGTATTCTTGCTGTGGGCAAGTGTTGTAAACTTGATCAGTTGATCATTTTTAGTGAAATCCTTACTGTGTGTGAGAGACTGGACGTAGCCCATTTGTTGGGTGAACCAGTATACAAATTTGCTGTGTCTTGAATCTCTCTTGCTCTCTTTACTGTTTGTATTAAATCTTGTTGTGTTTCTTGATTTTTCAGAATCAATTGAATATTGATAATTAAAGACTGTTTTCATACACTTTACATAATTTGTATTGTTTAACAAAAAAGTTTTTAATCAGTGAATTTTTATAAACTTGAAGTTGATCTAATTCTTTGATTTCTTGATTGAACTTTTCAAGAACTGCTTTTACAGTATACTGTGTATTCAAGAACTATTTTCTAGTTACAGTTTATTGTATATGGTTGATTGGTATTGTGCTGAAACTGTTTGTTGAACCTTTGCTGTTTGCTTAACATATCTTGTTGAGTAGTTTCCATAAAAATTATTCATTCTTTAAACAGTTTGCGAAAATTTTGAAGTGTTCAATTCACCCCCTCTTGAACTTGGCCAAAACATATTTTACACCAGCATTTACTATTTGCTTTTTAATTTTTTAATATTTTTGATGTCTTTTCTTCTATTTTACCTATTTATAGTTTTCAAAAAAATCTAAAAATTTTTGTGTTGTTTTATAGTATCGATTCGAGATTTTATCAAAAAATTATGCAAAACTATTGTTTTTTCTTTAAAAAATATTGAGATATTTGAAATCCAAAATTCCAACAAAATTCCATCATTTACTATTTCTTTTTTATTTTTTTAGCATTTTTTTTTAATTTACACCTATCCAAACTTGTCAAAAAATTATGGATTTTTTTGTAGTGTTTTATTCGAAGAATTAGAGATTTTATTAACGAATTCTGGAAATTTCTAAAAGTTCTTTTACAAAAACATAGATATGTGAGATAATATATTTTTTCAAAACTCCACGGTTTACTATTTCTTTTTTATTTTTATAATATTTTTACATTTTCTTTTCAATTTTGTCTATCTGTACTTGTAAAATAATTATTGAAATTTTTATGTTTTTTTATTTTATGGATTAGAGATTTTATCAAAGATTTTTGGAAAATCATGGAACATTTCTCTAAAAAATATAGACATTTGAAATCCAAAATTCTTCATAAATTCCATTGTTTACTATTTGTATTTTTTTATTTTTTTAACATTTTGGACATCTTTTTCTCCTATTTCACCTATCCAAACTTGTCAAAAAAATTTAAACATTTTTGTGGTGCTTTATTATACGGATTATAGATTTTATCAGAGAATTCTGAAAAATTCTTGAATTTTTATTGACAAAAATAGAGATATTTTAAATACAAAACCTTTTCAGAATTCTATCGTTTACTATTTGCTTTTTAATTTTTTAGTATATTTGACATCTTTTTTTCTATTTAACTGTCTAAGGTTTTCAAAAAATTCTTAAAATTTTTGTGTTGTTTTATTGTATGGATTCGAGATTTTATCAAAAAATTCTACAAAACTATAATTTTCTTTGTAAAAAAATTGAGATATTTGAAATCCAAAATTTCAAAAAAATTCCATCGTTTATTATTTCTTTTTTATTTTTTTAGCATTTTTGGCATTTTTTTCTATTTCACCTATCCAAACTTGTCCAAAAATTATGGAATTTTTTGTAGTGTTTTAATGGAATGGTTAGAAATTTTATGAACGATTTTTAAAAATTTCTAAAAGTTCTTTTTAAAAAAATAAATATGTGAAATAATTTCTTTTTTAAAATTCCGCGGTTTACTATTTATTTTTTTATTTTTTAGTATTTTTGACATTTTCTTTTCAATTTCGTCTATCTGTACTTGTAAAAACATTATCGAAATTTTTATGTTTTTTTATTTTATGGATTAGCGATTTTTTCAAAGATTATTCGAAAATCATGGAACATTTTCCTAAAAATTATAGACATTTGAAATCCAAAATGCTAAAAAAAATAAAAAGGAAATAGTAAACAATGGAATTTCCTTGAAATTTTGAATTTCAAATATCTCAATTTTTTTTAAAAAAAAAAAACCATAGTTCTGCAGAATTTTTTGCTCAAATCTCGGATCCATACAATAAAACAACAAAAGATTTTAAGAATTTTTTGAAAACCATAGATAGGTAAAATAGAAAACAAAAGATGTCAAAATACTAAAAAATTAAAAAAGCAAATAGTAAACGGGAATTCTGAAAATGTTTTGTATTCAAAGTATCTATATTTTTTTAATAAAAATTCAAGAATTTTCAAAAAATCTCTAATAAAATCTATAATTCGTACAATAAAGCACCACAAAAATGTTTAGAATTTTTTGACAAGTTTGGATAGGTGAAATAGGAATAAAAGATTACCAAAATGCTAAAAAAAGAAAAAAAACCAAATAGTAAACGGTGGAATTTATGAAGAATTTTGGATTTCAAATGTCTATATTTTTTAGAAAAATATTCCATGATTTTCCCAAATTCTTCGATAAAATCTCTAATCCATAAAATAAAAGAACATAAAAAGTTCTAGAATTCTTTGACAACTACAGATAGACGAAATTAAAAATAAAATGTCAAAAATAATAAAAAAACAAATATTAGACCGCAGAATTTTGAAAAATAAAATTATTTCACATATCTATAATTTTTTTAAAAGAACTATTAGAATTTTCCAGAAATCGTTGGTAAAATCTCTAACCCTTCCAATAAAACACTACAAAAAGTTCTATAATTTTTGGACAAGTTTGGATAGGTGAAATAGAAAACAAAATGCCAAAAATGCTAAAAAATAAAAAAAAATAGTAAATGATGGAATTTTGTTGAAATTTAGGATTTCAAATATCTCAATTTTTTTTGAAAAAAAAAATCATAATTTTGCAGAATTTTTTGATAAAATCTCGGATCCATACAATAAAACAACACAAAAATTTTAAGACCTTTTTGAAAATCATAGACAGGTAAAATAGAAAAAAAATGTCAAAAATACTAAAAACTTAAAAAGCAAATAGTAAACGATAGAATTCTGAAAATGTTTTGTATTTAAAATATCTCTATTTTTCTTAATCAAAATTCAAGAATTTTCCAGAATTCTCTCATAAAATCTATAATCCGTATAATAAATCACCACAAAAATGTTTAAAATTTTTTAACAAGTTTGGATAGGTGAAATAGGAGAAAAAGATGTCCAAAATGCTAAAAAAATAAAAAAATACAAATAGTAAATAATGGAATTTATGAAGAATTTCTAATAGTTCATTTTAAAAAATATAAATATGTGAAATATGTTTTTTTTTTAAATTCTACGGTTTACTATTTGTATTTTTTTTTTTGACATTTGCTTTTCAGTTTCGTCTATCTATATTTGTAAACAAATTCTAGAAATTTTTATGTTTTTTTTATTTTATGGATTAGAGATTTTGTCAAAGAATTTTGGAAAACCATGGAATATTTTTCTAAAAATTATAGATATTTGAAATCCAAAATTCTTCATAAATTCCATCGTTTACTATTTATTATTTTTTTATTTTTTTACCATTTTGGTAATCCTGTTTTCCTATTTCACATATCCAAACTTGTCAAAAAATTCTAAACATTTTTGTGGTGCGTTATTGTACGGATTATAGATTTTATCAGAGAATTCTTGAAAATTCTTGAATTTTTATTAAAAAAAAATAGAGATACTTTGAATACAAAATATTTTCAGAATTCCATCGTTTACTATTTGCTTTTTTAATTTTTAAGTATTTTTGACATCTTTTTTTTTCTATTTTACCTCTCTATGGTTTTAAAAAAATTCTTAAAATTTTTGTGATGTTTATTGTATGGATCCGAGATTTTATCAAAAGATTATGCAAAAGTATTGTTTTTTTTTCTCAAAAAGAATTGAGATACTTGAAATCCAAAATTTCAACAAAGTTCCATTGCTTACTATTTTTTTTTTATTTTTTTAGCTTTTTTGGCATTTTTTTTTTCTATTTCAACTATCCAAACTTGTCAAAAAATTACGAATTTTTTGTAGTGTTTTCATGGAAGGGTTAGAGATTTTATCAAAGAATTTTGGAAAATCATGGAATATTTTTCTAAAAAATATAGCCATTTAAATCCAAAATTCTTTTTAAATTCTATCATTTACTATTTTGTTTTTTTTTTTTTAATTTCTTTAGCATTTTGGTAATTTTTTTTTTTTTTTTTTAATTTCTTTAGCATTTTGGTAATTTTTTTTTTCCTATTTCACCTATCCGAACTTGTCAAAAAATTCTAAACATTTTTGTGGTGCTTTATTGTACAGATTATAGATTTTATCAGAGAATTCTGGAAAATTCTCGAATTTTTATTAAAGAAAATAGAGATACTTTGAATGCAAAACTTTTTCAGAATTCCATCTTTTACTATTTGTTTTTTTAATTTTTTAGTATTTTTGACATCTTTTTTTTCTATTTTACCTGTATATGGTTTTCAAAAAATTCTTAAAATTTTTGTGTTGTTTATTGTATGGATCCGAGATTTTATCAAAAATTTATGCAAAAGTATTGTTTTTTTTTTCTCAAAAAGAATTGAGATACTTGAAATCCAAAATTTCAACAAAATGTCATCGTTTATTATTTCTTTTTTATTTTTTTTTAGCATTTTTGGCATTTTTTTTCTATTTCACCTATCCAAACTTGTCCAAAAATTATGAAATTTTTTATAGTGTTTTAATGGAAGTGTTAGAGATTTTATCAATGATTCTTGGAAATTTGTAAAATTTCTTTTAAAAAAATATAAATATGTGAAATATTTTTTTTTTAAAATTCGGCGATTTACTATTTGTTTTTTTAGTCTATGTGTATCTTTTCAATTTCGTCTATTTGTTTTTGTCAACAAATTATAGAAATTTTTATGTTTTTTTATTTTATGGATTATATATTTTATCAAAGAATTTTGGAAAATCATGGAATATTTTTCTAAAAAATATAGACATTTGAAATCCAAAATTCTTTATATATTGCATCGTTTACTATTTGTTTTTTTTTAGCATATTGGACATCTTTTTTTCCTATTGCACCTATCCAAACTTGTAAAAAAGTTTTGAAATGTTTTGTAGTGTTTTAATGGAAAGATTAGAGATCTTATCAATGAATTCTAGAAAATTCTTGAATTTTTATTCAGAAAAATAGAGATATTTTAAATACAAAATAAATTCAAAATTCCATCATTTACTATTTGGTTTTTAATTTCTTAGTATTTTTTACATCTTTTTTTTTCTATTTTACCTATCTATGGTTTTCAAAAAATTCTTATAATTTTTGTGTTGTTTTATTGTATGGATCCGAGATTTTATCAAAAAATTATGCAAAAAACTATGGTTTTTTTTTTCAAAAAAAAATTTAGATATTTGACATCCAAAATTTCAACAAAATTAGATCGTTTACTATTTCTTTTTTATTTTTTTGGCATTTTTGGCATTTCTTTTTTCTATTGCACCTATACAAACTTGTCAAAAAATTATTAATTTTTTTGTAGTGTTTTATTGGAAGGATTAAAGATTTTATCAACAATTTCTGGAAATTTCTAAAAGTTCTTTTAAAAAAATATAGAACGTTAAATAATTTTTTTTTTCAAAATTCCAAGGTTTACTATTTGTTTTTTTTGTTTTTTTATTATTTTTGACATTTTCTTTTCAATTTCGTCTATCTGTACTTGTCAAAAAATTCTAGAAATTTTTATGTTTTTTTATTTTATGGATTAGAGATTTTATCAAAGAATTTTGGAAAATCATGGAATATTTTGTTAAAAGATATAGACATTTGAAATCCAAAATTCTTCATAAATTCCATCGTTTACTATTTGTTTTTTTTAGCACTTTGGATATCTTTTTTTCCTATTTCACCTATGCAAACTTGTCCAAAAATTCTAAACATTTTTGTGGTGCTTTATTATACGGATTATAGATTTTATCTGAGAAATCTGGAATATTCTTTAAGAAAAATAGAGATATTTTAAATACAAAACATTTTCAGAATTCCATCGTTTACTATTTGTTTTTTAATTTTTTAGTATTTTGACATCTTTTTTTCTATTTTACCTCTCTATGGTTTTCAAAAAATTCTTAAAATTTTTGTGTTGTTTATATGGATCCGAGATTTTATCAAAAAGTTTTGCAAAATCATGGTTTTTTTAAAAAAAAAAATTGAGATATTTGAAATCCAAAATTTCAACAAAATTCAGTCGTTTACTATTTCTTTTTTACTTTTTTAGCATTTTTGGCATTTTTTTTCTATTTCACCTATCCAAACTTGTCAGAAAATTATGGAATTTTTTATAGTGTTTTGTTGGAAGGGTTAGAGAATTTACCAACGATTTCTGGAAAATTCTAAAAGTTCTTTCAAAAAATATATAGATATGTGAAAATTTTGTTTTTTTTCAAAATTCAACAGTTTACTATTTGTTTTTTTATTTTTTTTATTATTTTTGACATTTTCTTTTCAATTTCGTCTATCTGTACTTGTCAAAAAATGTGGAAATTTTTATGCTTTTTATTTTATGGATTAGTGATTTTATCAAAGATTTTTGGAAAATCATGGAACGTTTTTCTAAAAAATATAGACATTTGAAATCCAAAATTCTTTATAAATTCGATTATTTACTATTTGATTTTTTGTTTTTGTGTTTTTTTTAACATTTTTGACATCTTTTTTTCCTATTTCACCCAATCAAACTTGTCAGAAAATTCTAAATATATTTGTGGTGCTTTATTGTACGAATTATAGATTTTATCAGAGAATTCTGGAAAATTCTTGAATTTTTTTAAAAAAATATAGATACTTTAAATGCAAAACATTTTCAGAACTCCATCGTTTACTATCTGGTTTTTTAATTTTTTAGTATTTTTGACATCCGTTTTTTTTCTATTTTACCTGTCTATGGTTTTCAAAAAAGTCTTAAAATTTTTTGTTGTTTTATTGTATGGATCCGAGATTTTATCAAAAATTTCTACAAAACTATGATTTTTTTTTCAAAAAAGATTGAGATATTTGAAATCCTAAATTTCAACAAAATTCCGTCGGTTACTATTTCTTTTTTATTTTTTTAGTATTTTTGGCATTTTGTTTTCTATTTCACCTATCCAAACTTGTCCAAAAATTATGGAATTTTTTGTAATGTTTTATTGGGAAGGGTTAGACATTTTACCAACGATATATGGATATTCTAATAGTTCTTTTAAAAACATATAGATATGTGAAATAATTTTTTTTTTAAATTCTGCGGTTTACTATTTGTTTTTTTATTTTTTTTTCATTATTTTTGACATTTTATTTTCAATTTCGTCTATCTGTACTTGTTAAAAAAATTCTAGAAATTTTATGTTTTTTTATTTTATGGATTAGAGATTTTATCAAAGAATTTTGGAAAATCATGGAATACTTTTCTAAAAAATATACACATTTGAAATCCAAAATTCATCATAAATTCCATCGTTTACTATTTGTTTTTTTTTGTTTGTTTAACATTTTGGTAATGTTATTTGTCGCAACCGGGGTCACGACGGGACGGCGAACAAAAAATAAAATTATTTTTAGATAAAACAGAGGAGTCGCCACTACAGTTAATTATGGAAAACCATAGAAAAACCAAAAAAAGATTAGATAATGCAAGTTC
>Ga0209700_101652_pt1 | contig 46136 bp, 24 predicted proteins | sample SiratroredBW_FD_187528 | JGI IMG/M metagenome (GOLD analysis project Ga0209700, IMG submission 187528) | Root nodule microbial communities of legume samples collected from California, USA - Siratro red BW (SPAdes) (version 2) | ecosystem: Host-associated > Plants > Roots > Nodule | place: USA...
AAAAAAAAAAAAAAAAAAAAAAAAAAAAAAAAAAAAAAAAAAAAAAAAAAAAAAAAAAAAAAAAAAAAAAAAAAAAACATTGCTTATTCCAGGGTAAAAGGTATTTTAGGCTCTCCCAAATTCAATTCAAACATGCACTGTATCCTTACCAAAATTAAATTTCACAGAAGACAAAAAACCAATTCTAGTTCTTGCAAGTGCAACAATGGAAATGATTATTGGTAAAGCAAAGGCGGTAGTGTAAGCGGAGAAGAGCGTACTTCGAAAGAGGAGTAGCTACAGATTCTGGGAAGCTGAGTGGTTGGGAACTTGAACCTGCAATTAAAGAATATGGTTCAGAGAGGATTAGATGCAACAAAATGCAATTGAGAAAGAGGAGAGGGAGAAACACACGACTTGGAACCAGGGAAAAACGGCGGCGGCGGTGGTCGGAGGAAGCGCAACCCAATTGGTGGCTTTAAAGCGGTGGTCATAGCCGATGTCAGCCGGTACAACTTCAGTTACGTTTGGTCTTCCGGGTACACCTGGTTCTGTGTAGATACTTGTTCAGAATATGGTTATCAAACTATTTTTTTTTCTTATTTAATGTTTAAAGGATCTAAAAATAATAAAAGCCTCTGTCTAAAGTTGTTTCACTTATATTTTGGCAGGATAATTAGACTATAAAGATACAATAATTTTAAAATGTTACTAAAATTTATATTAAAATTAAAAAATTGTAAATAAAAAATTATGAATTTTTATAATGTGTAATTATATAATAGAAATAATGGTTAATTTTCATTAAAATAAAAATATATATAAAAATAATAATTCTAAAGTATTTAAATTTTTATTTAAAAATATATAATTATATGATTAAGACATTTTCAATTTTTATAGATTTTTTAATATAAAAACTAAAAAGTTGGTTAATAAATATAAAGATAAAAAACATTAAAAAAATGTAAAGGAATATACATGTAAAAAATTATTTTAGTAAAATAGATCGGTCTAGACACGTTTGTAATATATTATTTCATTAAAACATAATTGTTATAAATAATTTATTTGAAAATATGATTATGATTTTATGAGAGAACGACTTATACGGAGAGAGCAAAAAATTTTAGAAGGAGTATTTCATTCACGGAGTTTTTATTAAGAATCAAAGAAACTAATTTTTGGAGTATTTTTTCTGACTTGTGTTCTTATTGCGGTGTGATACATATCTTTTTTTATATGTATTTTTTGAGTTAATGAATTTTTTTTTGCAACATTTTGAATTATTTAGTTTTATTCGAGTAGTTGTTTGTGATGTATTTATTCAATTTTATTGATTGTATTGATTTTTATCTATAATTGAATTTTAATTATAAAGATGTAAGAGGGTGTTGTAGTGGTTTTGGTGAATCTTGCAAGGTATAAGATTGTGTATTGATTGTAGCATGGTGTTGTACTAGTTTTGGTAAATCTTACAAGTTGTAAGATTGTGTATTGATCTATAATGTACATTGAGTTGTTTAGTAGAGTTATTTATAAGTTTGCTAAGAAAACTAGATTTAACTTTTGAGGAAGAGTAAACTAATATAAAAATAATGTATTATATCTCTTTAATCTCTATTCTTGCATTGCTTTTAAGTTTCTACATAATTTGTCAAATGAAAAATAATTCATCTAAAATTGAAATTAAATTGATTGTTTATGTAAGATTGGTATTCTGTTAAAATTGGTCTAGATTGAATTATAGTGTATTTTTGCTACAATCATAAATATTTAAACATAGGTGTTCACTGATAATATACTACATTTTTTTGTGTTTGCGTTACTGGAAATTCAATATATTAATTGCATATTTCAATTGATTGTTTCTTTGGTATTTTGGCTCGTTGCCAAAAGATAAAAAATAAAAAAATCTTTGTTGTACGAATTTAATTGCATATTTCAATTTATTGTTTCTTTGGTATTTTGGATCGTTGCCAAAAGATAAAAAATAAAAAAATCTTTGTTGTACGAATTTAATCAATTGAATTTTTGTCTGGATTTCTAAATAGGAATTTTATCTAATTGTTTGAAAATTATATTTGATTGATTTTCTTTTGTTTGTCATCCAAAATTGTAGTGAATTGATTTAATTAAAGATAATCATTCTTAGAAACTTCTTTTTGCGAAAAATCAGTATAGTTCAGTTCACCCCCTTCTTAAACTTAACCAAAATTCTTTTCAATTGTATCACAAGCAGGTTCATGAAAATTACTTAACTTTTTTTTATCCTGTGGCTTAAAACAAACTTTTGTGTGTAAATGTTTGGTGGGTGAACTAAGTTTTAAAAAGTAAGAATGAAAAACTTTATTGAATCAATAGACTGCAGTATTTTGGATGCTATTGTGAATGGTCTTTATGTGTCTAAAATTGTTTTTGATGGTAAAACTAAAGAAAAACCTTGAATGGAATGATGTTGAGAGTAAGAAGACTCAATATGATTGTATGACTAAGAATATAATAACATCTACCTTGAATCTTGATGAATTTTTTAAGGTATCACAATGTACTTCTGCAAAGGAGATGTGGGACATCCTAGAAGTGACTTGTGAAGGAACAAACAATATGAAATGTACTAGAAAACATGGGCTTTTCTAGAAGTATGAGCTATTCAGGATGCAATAGTGAGAGGCAATTGCATATGTGTAGAAAAGGTTCACTTACATAGTGAATCACTTGATAAACCTTGGAAAAGTGTTTGACAAGGAGGAACTCAACGTAAAGATCTTGAAATGTTTGGATAGAAGTTGACAGTCAAAGATTACTGCCATATCCAGAGACCTCACCACCTTGACCACTATAGCATTGTTTGGCAAGCCAAGAGAGCATGAACTTGAAATGAATAAATTAAAAGAGCAAGAGAATGAAGATAGAAAAGCTAGAGGATTAGTACTCAAAACTACTACTCGAAATGAGGAAGACAATGAAGATTGCTCAAGTGACTACATTGACGTTGAGACCCTTAACATGTTAACAAGGAGGTTTAACAAATTTTTAAAGAAGAAGGGAAAATAAAGGAACCAACAAACCGAAAGGTATAACAAAGAAATCTAGTTTTGGTTCTTATTGGAAGCAAACCTCTGCTTGATGGCTAGACATGATTCTGCAACAAATAGTGTAAGTTCAAACATCTCAATGAATCATGAGAATTACAGTGTCTTACTTCAAGCATTTATAGAAACTTATGAAGAGGAAAATATATTGACTTTATCAAACAATAAATAAAAAGGTTTGAATAATTTGTTAGAAGACAGAGTCAACTTATTAATAAAAAGAAATAAAAACTGTTAAATTTGTTTTTGAACATCTTGAAATGATTTATAAAGCTTCTTCTTGCAATGAGGTTGTATCTTGATAACTGTTAATAATTGGTTAATTAAGTATAGAGTTGTTAGGATTTTTTAGCATTTATTCTGTTTTAATTATAGGATTTTTAGGGATTTTATGGTTATTTTTCTGTTTAATGCGTTTTTGGTTATGAAAAGAGAATGCAGTTGAGATTTAGGTGAAATTCGAAGAAAGAGAGAATCAAGAACACTGGAATTAAGGAAAGGAGCAGAAAAACAGATTTTAAGTGACTTCTTGCTTACGCTAAAGGAGGAGCTTGAGCTAAAACTCACTTAAATGAGAAAAGAAATTCTGTACGAAGGCGTCAATGCCACTGAAGCGGGAAGTGCAAAATAACAACCACTTTGTAACAAACAGCGGGGATATTTTATAAAAGGAAGGCTAGAATGAACGAAAGATCATCATCTTTTGGAAGATCTTTGGAAGCACTGTTGCAATCAAGAATTTTCCTTTTTCCTTTCCCGTTGTATATTCATGGCTACCATGCGTAGCTAATCTCTTTTCTTCTTGGGATTGAATGTAAATTCTCCACTTCAATTGTACTCTTGGTATTTATTTGATATTGTTTTATTCAGTTTATCTTTGTTTAACGTTTTATATTAAATTGTCATACTCTAAATTTCTCTTTGTGACTGGAAAGCACTTTTTGGAATTAGAATCAAACGTTAATGCATTACATTTATAAATTCAGGAATGAATTATCGAGTAATGACTGCACATAGCAACTGATCTTAATGTTAATTAAATTAATCTGGTAACTAGGAATAGAGCTAGATACTTTAATTTATGAGATTCAATGCTAGAGAAATCAGGTTGAAAAGACTTTTATTTGCGCAGATTGATAATTGGAAAAGACAATATTGAATTCAGTTAGGAGTATATGAGAATGGAGAATATTATTATTCAATCTCAAGGTTGTTATTATTATTGATTGTTCCTTATTAATTGCGTTTTAAGTTACTTTTTATATTCAGTTACCAAAACAAATTATTGTTAAATCTTTATTCATAATACAATTGATATTGAGTCAATCTACAATTTTTGTTCCTTGAGTATACGATACTCTCTTACTCATTATATTACTTGTGGACCCAGTACGATACTCTCTTACTCATTATATTACTTGTGGATCCAGTATACTTGCTGGAAAATTGTTAACATATCTTGTAAGCCAACTAAGTGTGAAAATGTGGAAGTGTTGCAAGAAAAGATAAATTATTTGATTAAAATTGTTGGAAGACTCACTTTGCGGACTAAAAATTTGAATGTCATTCTTAGATCTCAAAATTATATTTTCAAAAAATTTTCATTAGCTAATGTTAGAAAAAATTTAAAAACTTTTTTAACTACAGTGAAAGGCAAAACTTCACCTTTTGTAACATGTTTCGATTATATAAGAAAAGGTCATTCTGTGAGAACCTATAATGTTAGAAAATTTGATATATCAAAAGGCTTGGTTAAGTGGGTACTCAAAGGTACACAATTAATAGTGTTGAACCCAAGTTTAATAGGGGACCATTGTTAGGAATTTAATCTATTTTGCAAGGCAATTTGACAGCCAAGAAGCTACTATGATACTAAGATAGTGGTTGTTCAAAACATATGATAGGAGATGCTTCAAAACTCATCAATTTAACTTTGAAACATAGAGGCTTATGACATATGGAGACAACAGTAAAGGGAATAACACTCGACAGTGGAGATGTTGGACACAAATGATAGAAGAAGAGAATAAACCATTCAAAAATGAGAGAAAAAGAGATGAATAGACAATTTCTAAAACTGAAATACTAAACAAATTATTTGTCTATTATTTAGAGCACATTTAGCATGTATATATGCTCTCTAATCTCAAGTAAGCATGGCCCTAAATATAGGTTCTAATTAGGTCGATAAGCTCAATGACAAAAGTTTAAGCTAATACAATGAAAAGTGAATGTGTAGAGGTTCATATACAAAAATCCAACAAATCTTCCTTGACTACAAAAAATCACATAAAATAGGGGAAAAAACTCTAAATCCAACAAATCATTTGTCCATTTTGAATCGACATAAATGTAGAATTCAATGCAACTAGAATTAATAAACAATAATATCTACAAAAAAAAGTTGTGGCCAAAAGAGTGAACAAATGTCACATTAGCTAAAAGTGCAAAATTAATTCAATTCGAATCCAATTTATTATTACTAAAAGGAAATTATTTTTTAAAAATAAGAAAAAAATATATTAGAAGTGTTTTCAATGTACAATAAAGTTATAAATATGTGCACAAAATATGTGTCATCAAACTTATTTTTCATAGAGTGATTTTTATGTCCAGTAAAGGACATTGGAGTTTTGGTGTTTATTCTTTTGTTGTGGAAAACAAGAAATACACAAGAAGGGGGTTGAATTTTTGTTTTAAATATTCTTTTAAAAACTCATAAATATTGTATATGATGATCATTTAGACAATAATTTTATATAACAAGCAATTTGTTAATGACTTAATTTTAAGTCTAGATTTTTTTTTTTATAAAATGCATCCGACACAACTTCAAGTTCAAACGTTTACTTAAGAAAATTGTTTCTCAAACGTAGTCTTAGTAGTTATTCTCCCTCTTGAATTAGCACAAATGATAATAATAAGCAAAGTAAAAGAGATAAAGAGAGAAAAAGAAATACAGACTATATTTTATATTAGTTTGTCTGACACAACAAATTATATCAAGTTCTCAATCAATATATTGATTTTCACTACGCAAACTAATGTTGCAAAGTACAATCAAGTATTATTTAGGAACATAGTCACTTGTGGCTAACCCATTAAGTATTATCTGGGATCGTAGTCACTCCTAGCTAACCCCTTAAGTATTCTTGGGATCATAAACACTCTTGGCTAACCCCTTGAGTATTCTTTCAACAAGTCATTCCTGACTAAAATGAATATTCTTTCATATCTCGGTCACTCTTGGTTGATCCTATATAAGTATTCTTTCAACAAGTTACTTTGACTTAATCCAAGTATTCTTTTAACAAGCCACTTTTTACTCGACGAGTATTCTTTTCGAAACAGTCAGTCCTTGCTAACATAAAACATTATGTAAGGTATGATTAACAGATCATTTGGTTTTTCCTACTACCGAGGAATTGTATTTTTCGATGATTACAATGTTTAAAGCTCTTTCTTAGTTTGCTTGATGAACACTCATAGTTTTCTCTATGAAGCTTTTAAGGCACAACAAATCAAAGTAGCATTTTAACATGGTGCAAATGTTTCTTTTTCTTGAAAGGTAGCTTTATGTAGGTGTTGGAAGAATACAGTTGCAAATCTATTTTTGACCATTGAGCAACTTCAGCCACTTGAATGTCCTTTCTACATCTGACGAGCTTGATAGTGGATAATGCATTAAATGCACTCCATCCAATTTAATTTCTCTTCTTCTTTACCCAACGTTTGAGATAGTTGACAATACTTATCTCTCTAGTTACCATAGTCTTTTGCACTAAAATATAACCGAGTCAGACTTGAATAACACTTATGTCAAGTTATTATGAAGAAAGCAATTTTAACTCTTTATCTAAGAGATTACCTTATGTGACTTATGCTTGAGTGAATCTTCTTGGCAAATGAAAACAACAAATATTTCATGTAACATAAAATAAAAGTATAAATATTCAAGATTTATTATTGAACGAAACATTTGTCTTACAGATGATGTAAAACCATGTTTTATGTTTTGTTATATTTAAGCAGTTACTCAATGTCATGGGTGTTGGACTTTTTCATAACATTTGTCCTTTTATCGGTGCACTTTTGATCATGGTTACCTTAATGTTGATACCTTTTTATATAACACTCAACATGTTAGCCACAAAACAACTTTATCTCTATAAGTCCCTTTGCACACCTACAAAATGAAAAAAAGGCATGCAAACTCTTTAACACCCTGAAATTTGTAAAGCTTTTATAATAAATCAATAAAAATATATTTTTCAGATACACACTGAATAAATGATCTAGCTATAGAACAAAATAAAAAATCATCTATCGTCTTACAAAAGTATAAAGGTTAAACCGTTCACCACAAAAAACATCGTCTAATATTATCAAATTTGTATAGTCTGATGGGTTTATTAGTTTTAAATATCACTTAATATAGAACCTATAATAAGTCCATTAAAGAAGTCTTGAATTAAAAGGCCGAGTCTGATACTAGTGATGTATATAACATAGGACTAGACACAACCTTGATAGATGACATTGAGGTAGATGCTACTAAACTTGGAGCTATACTAGACGATGACAAGATCAATTTAGGAAAATTATTATTAGTCTATCTATGGGTCTACTCATGAAGCAATCAAAGGACAATTAGATAATTAATATCTGATGAGTAGACAATGCAAGGATATGATAAATTTTTCAGTATTAGACATTCTTATAAAGAGTTAGACTATATAGGATTAGACGTTGTATTCTACTCAAATTGAAGCTATGAAGAGTAAATGATACTACAATACAACTTAGATGGAAAATTATCAATGTTTTAGGTGGGTAATCCATACTTCTACTCATTAGACTATTCAGACGATGTAGAACTAACAACCATCTTGAGTATATAACATTGAGATTAGATGCTAAGATACGATACTCGACTGGGTTTGAGGTTACATATTACCTAGTGATATTATCCAAACCGACTTATTCTTTAGAAATTTCCAATATGAAAGAACACTTAAGTTTTTAGGATGACCATACATTTGAAGAACATTTAGAGTGCTAATTTTGAAGTAATCTTCTACTGATGGATTGTTTATCCTACCCCTTAATTCATTTATCAAATGTCAATGCTAGAGAATAGAGTAAATCCTAATAGATTTATCCTTGTGAATTCATCACTGAAATAATTTCAACTTCGATTATAAGTAGTGAAAAATAGTTTAAAAAATTGGATTCCTGTAAAACAAAGGAGAACTGGAAATATCATTATTTGATTATGAATTTACTATTGTAAGGTTTGATCGTTATAGATTTTCATGAAGAAACAAAATCTTTGTGGAAATATATTAATTAGTTGGGAGTAAATATCTACAAAGCATTTAAAAAAGGGATAAAATCAAGTGAAATGTAATCATTTACCATTGTCACATCAAACAACTACAATACTTCAAGGAATAAGACAAAAATGAAACTAAACGAATTAAGTATAATCTGTTAAGATAAAACTTGAGTAATGATTACCTGACCCTTATAAATAGCGATCATGAGATACAAGATTTACACACAAAAAGTTAGTATGAAAACCGTGAAAGAAAGAGAGAAATAAACTCTGTTTTGAAAGATAAGGTAAGGAAAAGGAGATATACATACTTATGGTATATATTTTTATTTTTCAGTGATATACCCTAACCCTCACAACTCTTTAATTATTTTATAAACTTTGCTGATTTGATTAGTACAATTTTTACGAATTTTCATGTTGGTTAGGAATTGAAGATTTCTAATTTTATTGTATTATTCTTATTTTAATTTTCATTTTGTAATTGAATCGTGATCACATTGTATTTAATCAAAATGCTAAAAGAGTGGGGGTTGAGTCCTTAAGGATTGAAATGGGTAGAAGTGTTGAAAGTGGAAAATGTTATATATATTGCTCATTTATCGAGGCTATTCACCATACCTACTATTCCTAATAGATATTGTTGTGAAATCCTTTTCCTAATAATTTTGGTTCACTATTTTTCACTGTCTTATTTACATTTGAGATTGTTTCACAACCTGTGCATCAATTATTATTATTTTAACACAACTATTTTACTAACCTATATATGTCTCACTTTTCTATTTTCCTTTTAATATCATGAACTTATATAATAAGTATCGAGATGAATGTTCCTAATAACGCTCATCCATTTACGGATGAGATAATGGTTAGAGGTTTAATGATGTGGACAATTCAACAACGTTTAGAGGACCTGCTCATTTCATCTTGACTTTCGTCCATAACTCATAAATTCCTTCATTGCTTAATGGACATGTGAGCATGGCTTTCTTCTTGCCTCCAATCACTACAAGAAAAAGTTAAATTATCGACAAAATTTTAGCGACGAAACTTTATTCGTCGGTAAAATATCATTATCGATAATTTTATCGACGGATATCATCCGTCGTTAAATTTATTGACGATTATCCTAAATCTGATGGTAATTATCGACGGACTCGGAAATTCGTCGGTAGTTACCGATGGACATAGAAATCTGTCAATAAATTTATATACAATCAATTTACCAACGAATTTTGAGTGTTTCTGATAAATTTGTCTCGTCGATAATTTTTTTTTTTTTAGTGCAATGTCTTTCAATAATTCGTTAATAAATATATTTCCATCTAAGACATGAGGCAAAATAAGTTGTGAAGGTCTTCTGTATAATTAACAAGAAGAAGGAAACGTTTAATATGAGATAGAAATGTAAAACGTAATTTTATGTATACGTGTAATTATGTATGAACTAGAATAGATGTAAAATTTTATAGATATGTAGTTTAAACCTAGCTCGTATTCTTGTTATTAAACTAATAGACGAATCACTAAAATGCTCTCTAATAATATGAAGTCTTGATTAACAAAAATTAAATACAAGATTTCCACGACATTTTTGTAATCTAAATTCATTTTAATCCTTATCATCTACGGTGTAAATGTTACGCCTATTCTTATTAAACTATCAAATTTGATTCAATTTTCTTCTTAAAACATTAAATGAGAAGTATTTATTCATTTTCAAAATTATTAGATGAAAGAATATTTTTTTAAGAATGAAATATATATATCGTATAGACTCGAGAAACATACGTCTACCATAGTATATTACTTATATACAAAGTTTAGCATTAAACCACTATCCAATCCTTACTTTACTACTTGATCATATAAACATAGACATAATTTAATTCTAATTGAAATTGAAAGGATCCATTAGACGATGGTGGGTACTAGACACTCTTTTGCTTTCGTTGTAACACACATGTCGTTTATTGAATCGGAAACATAATTCCTTGATATAAATTTATAGATATAATATAAATTAGTTTAATTTCGTCTATCTCAGAGAATTGGTCTATTAGACTAAAGAATTCTCTTAGAGATATGAAACACATTTAACCAAATATTCTTATTGTCATATTTATGCAAGTAACATCTTAATCTCTTTATAGTTAAGGAAAAAGTTGAAAAGTAAACTCATTAGACACATTTTGAATTTTCGTTAGACTCTAGTTATAACATACTTCTAATGAAGTAATATTGAAAATCCTATCTTATGCCAATTTTAATATAGTTTACCTGAAAACTTCATATTATTTTGGAGAATAAAATAAAATGATATTATAATATATATATATATATATATATATATATATATATATATATATATATATATTTTGTTTAAGGATGTTACAAACTCAAAAAAATGTTGGTCTATTATGCTAGTATCACCTATATGGGATACGTGACTAAATGTTTGTGAATAATAGACAATCTTATAATTCAAATTGTATTTGTGAAAGTCGTGTATATACTTTTTCTACTTCACTTATTCTTGTCAGTTGATCTTCATGTTGTGTACTTCATATGCTTGTTGAGAAGTGTCTATTTTTTTTTATCGTTTCTTTAGTTTTCGTCTATGCTTTAGCAATATTAATATTTAGTCTAAATTTTTCTTTCGTTTAACGCTTCTATATTTTATATGTTCAGTGCTTACGATTTCAGAAGTCTAATGATCTATCCTTTTTTGTGATAGTATCGAGGGTTAAGAAAGGTTGGATAAGGATATGATAACTATGAACAAAAAAGAACAAAGAATATGATGACATGGAAGAAAGTTTTTTTTATTGAATGTATATCTCTTTGTTTACAATAGCTCACTTAGTATAACATTCTAGGAAACTAAATATGGAAATTATTCTAAATAAATACATTTGATATTCTCTGATATTCTACTGATATTCTCTGATACTCCCTTGATTATCTTTGATATTCTACTGATTTGTTTCTTTGATACTCCCATGATTATCTCTCTGATATTCTTACCGATATTCTCTAATATTCTCTTGATTATCTCTGGTATTCTATTGATTTGATTTGTTTCCATAATAATAATATTCTAACACTCCCCCTCAAGGTGAGCAGTGGGATCATCAATGCTTAGCTTGTTGAGGACACGGGTAATGTTTTGTCTGTAACAACTTTGGTGAAAATGTCTGCCAATTGGTCTTTTGACTTTACAAACGGAAGTTCAATACTGTTATCCTCAATCTTCTCCTTGATGGAGTGTTTGTCCATTTCAACGTGCTTGGTTTTGTCATGTTGTACAGGATTCTTTGTTTTCATAGCTTCTTGCCATTCGCCCTTCTTACTGGCTTCATCAACTGTTTTGGAAATAAGAAAAGCTCTTGCAATGTCTGTTACTCCTTCTCTGGTTATCTTCATAGGATACTTGGAATTTCGAGAAACATGTTCTGGAGAATATCGATCAGGTAGTACTCCTCTGTTTCTTCTTGGCGAAAGTGTGAAAGGCTCTGTTTCTGGTGCTAACCTGTCACTGTTAGTGACTTCATTCATAACAGGAAACAACTCAGTAAGAAGTGTGAAAGGCTCTGGTTCTGGTGCTAACCTGTCATTATTAGTTACTTCATTCATAACATGAGACAACTCAGTAGAGTGAAGATCATTTACCTCTTGTTGGACATTCTCAGAAGGATCCTCATTGGTTGTGTTGGTCCCTCTTACGTTGACAGAGACATGCTCGTTGGCTCCATCTACTTGCTATTTTGGAACAGTTTCTTGACAACTAAGTTTACTTAACCAACTTGGTGGTTCACTAGTTTTCTCCCCCTAAACATTAAGTTGGCTACTAAAAAAATATTCTGATTCTAAAAAATCACAATCCATAGTCACATATACATGGTGAGAGATTGGGTTGTAACATCGATACCCCTTTTAATGTGTAGCATATCCAATAAAGACACATTTCTTAGCACATGGATTAAATTTGGTTCTATTAGCTTTGGAAATATAAACGAACACAGAGCATCCAAAAACTCGTGGTGGTAACATTTGGACATGAGGGATATTAGTCTGAGTAACTAAGATTTGTAGAGGCGTTCGGTAGTTAAGGGTCTAAGAGGGTAACCTGTTCAAAAGATAGGCTGAGGTAGCAACAACTTCGGGCCAAAACCGTGTTGGAACCTGTGCATCAAAAATCATGGCCCGAGTCATCTCTAGTAGCTTACGATTTTTCCGTTCTGCTACACCATTCTGTTGGGGTGTGTTTGGACAGGAAGTTTGATGAATTAAACCATTTTCTCTGAAAAACTCTTGCATTGATTTGTTAACAAATTCTCTACCATTATCTGATCTAAGTACTTGGATTTTCTTGCCAAACTGAGTGTGAATCATTTGATATAATGCATAAAACTTATCGGTTTCTTCATATTTGTGTTTAAGAAAATATACCCACGTCATGCGAGAGAAATCATCCACAAATAACAAAAAATACTAAAATTAATTATTATGAGAATTAGGAGCTGGACCCCACACATCAGAATGTACTAATGAAAAAGCATAATTGACTCTATTATTGTTGGGAGGAAAAGTAACTCTATGATTCTTTGCCCGTGTACAAGTTTCACATTTGATGGGCTCAGTGTTACTAATAAATAAACTAGGAAATAAAATCTTAAGGTACCCAAATGAAGGATGACCCAAACGTCTATGCCATAACCAGAGTTGCCTTGTAACCGTTCCGTGAGCAAGCATGTCATGTCCCTTGTGAGCAACCTCATCAACGTAGTAAAGACCTTCACATTCAGTATCACACCCAATGATCTCCTTCGTAAGAATGTCCTTAAAAGGCAAAACGTAGGAAACATGAGAACCACACAATTCAACTCCTTTGTAACTTGGCTTATGGAAAGTAATTTTGATGATAATGCAGGAACATAAAGACAATTTTCTAACTTTAATTCTTTTCAAAAAAAACAATTGAGCCCTCTCCTTGGACCGTAACTAATTCTCCACTGGCTGTCTCAATATGAGTTTTAATAGGTATGGAGAGATTGTTAAAATCATAAGGATCATGGGTCATGGTGTCAGTTGCCCCACAATCAAAAATCCACTGATCAGATTTTTCTGGACTGGTATCCTCCTCTCTTCTTTTACCTCCATGAGTGACTGCAACTCTTCCATAAATGACTTGCGGTTTTGCTTCTTCCTCTCTTCTGGTGTCACCACAGTTACTAGTGGTTTGCGGGATGTCCACGACGGTGGCAGCTTTGCGATTTTTTTGTTTAAAATCTTCCCACCATTCGGGATAACCCACGATTTTGAAGCAAGTCTCCTTGGTATGTTTCTTCATTCCACAATGAGTACAATAGAGGTGGCTTTTGTCTTCCTTGTCTCGTTGTGATGGACGTCGTCCGAAAGTTTCTGGGCGACTCCATCCCTGTCCTTGTTCCGGTGGTCTATTTCTTGCGGTTAAGCCAATTGCGACCTCCTCTAGTGATGTGTTTTTTTCACTACTAGTGGTAGGTTTTAGAATTTGGAGTCGGGCCGCCTCCCTTCGGACAACAGCATAGGCGGACTCTACTGAAGGGGTCTTCTCTTGCATCAAAAGATCTCTTCTGATGACTTCAAATTTTTCATCTATCCCTGTTAGGAATTGATATAGTCTCTGTTCTTGTTTGATTTTGTTGAAGGTTGCAATATCATCTGAACATTTCATAGGGTTCGGTTGCTTTCTGTCAATTGTCATCCATATAGCTTGTAATTTGTTCCAGAAATCCTCTAAGGTATCCTTTCCCTGTTTTTGTGTGTTTGCTTTTCGGTGTAAATTATAGATTTGCATCGGGTCTGTGCCGCTTCTATAGGTAGTAGCCAATCCCTCCCATAAAGCCTTGGCAGTTGGGAACTGGGAAACATTGTTTATCAAACTAATCTCAACATTTTGAATTATCCAGGTGAAGACAGTTTGGTCTACCTGTTCCCATTTTTCATATGTTGGTTCTATCTCTTCTGGTGCCGGAGGTATACCTGTCAGATGACTCTTCTTTCCTCTGCCACCGATAGCTTTCTTCATGAGTGTTGCCCACAATGGATAATTGTCTTCATTTAATTTGAAACCAGTTGATAAATTGTCAAGATTGGATTGTATTGCTGAATCCCTAGGCCATTACGAAGCATATTTGCAATTTGCAAAGTTAGCTCATCAGTAATGGTTGAGGAGTTATTCTGGTTTTGATTCATGTTGTTGCCAATTTCATCATCTGAAAATGACATTTTTGGTTTTTTGGTGTTTTTTAGCTGTGAGGGGTAATGGAACAATGATATTGGTTTTTAAGTTTCCAGGATCTAACACCGCTCCGATACTATCTTGCGATGGTATCGAGGGTTAAAAAAGGTTGGACAAGGATATGATAACTATGAACAAAAAAAAACAAAGAATATGATAACATGGAAGAATGTTTTTTTATTGAATGTATATCTCTTTGTTTACCATAGCTCATCTAATATAAAATTCTAGGAAACTAAATATGGAAATTATTCTAAATAAATACATTTGATATTTTCTTATATTCTACTGATATTCTCTAGTATCTACTAGTATTCTCTGATACTCCCTTAATTATCTTTGATATTCTACTGATTTATTTCTTTGATACTCCCTTAATTATCTTTCTGATATTCTTACTGATATTCTCTAATATTCTCTTGATTATCTTTGATATTCTATTGATTTATTTGTTTCCATAATAATAATAATATTCTAACATCCTTTAAACTTAAATATATTAGTTAAATAAATGAAAATATCATATTATTTATTATCACCAAAATTGTAAATTATCTATAACAAAATTCTTTGAAATAGATTGACATTTACCCATAAAATCTCATTTATGCCCTAATAAATTTAAAATGAAAACTTTTTGTAGTTCTGTGAAGAAAGAAATATTCTTCTTTAAATGTTTTAACTAGAAGAATACCTTAACAAAACAATATTATGGAGAAAAAATAAATCTCTGAAAGAAATAACTAAAATTATATTAGATATCATTTCTACTTTTAAGCACTGAAGGACTGAGACCGTAAATACAATTTGTTAGTAAAAAATAGATTTTATATCAAACACATTAAAAAAACTCCTTATGATGAAGGAATCCAGGGGAACTGTAAATTGTTTGACTCAAAATATGAAGGAGTCTTTCTTGAATTTTATAAAATATTTTATGCTTATTGATTGTACATTTCTAGAATCAATTTATTATATTATATTGGTATTGTTCTTTCCTTGCCATTAAATTTCCAATTTTGACTGTGCTAAAACTAAAGTTCAAATTATTTGTTAGTCAAATTTCTAACCATCAATGACAATTTATTGATTTTCAAATCAAAATGTCCACTGATGATCCACGAATATGTTGCTTAAAGTTATATAACTCATCTATGGTTCTAGAGAATGTTATTTGTTTTCCAGTTATTATTTTATACGAAAAATAGTTAAAATAACGCTCTCTTAAAAATTATGACTGCATAACCAATTTAAGTGAAAGTTTTATGTTAACATGTCATATTATATCTGTTATATTTGTGCTAACAGTTTAGTGCTATTTATCATTTCTATTTTCTATTTTAGCCAATAATTTGTAGATTTTAATGTAAGATCAATACACTAAGGTAAAAATATATAAACTATTTTTTCAAAATATAATTACAATTAGCTATAAGAATTGATTTTTGAGCATGGCGGTTGTGTTTTTAAGTTTTGAATTATAAAAGTACAAAAGTTTCCTTTTGACAAAATGATGTACTGCACATAGAAAATTTTCATCTATTTCGGAATTTTTCATCAAGTCCTTAAAACATTTCCTTTTTGGAGACCTTAAAAATCTAGAAAGTAGAAAGAAAACTCTTTTAATAAAAACTCAAATTGAGTTAGTAGTTCTTAAACAAAAATCTTCCAATTTTTTGAATATACATATTATTAGTGTAAAATATTTCTATAAATATTTCATAAAGTTTTACCTTAATACACGTTATGTCAATGGATAAAATATACTAAAAAGGTTAAATCTTATTCAATATTTGTGCAAATATGTTTTGGCTAACAATAAGTTTAAATTTAAGAAAAGAAATTCCACTATTTAAATAAACAAGCATTTGGTAAAAACAAGCATTGTTATTATAATAAATTTAAAGAATAGGCTTCATCTATTTCTCATATTCATATGATATTAATAAAGTATTAATTTGATCGCGAAGATGTTAAAGAGAATTTAGATTAGTTTCATTAATAAAAAATATAAATAGTCTTTTTCATATATTTTGATGATTTTTTCAACGTAGTCTCAATATTTTAAAATATCTCAATTTAGTTTAATATTTTTCAAATGAGTGAACATATTTTTTTTTACGTAGTCTCAATATTTTAAAAGATCTTAATTTAGTTTTTTTTTTAAATGAGTCAAATGATATTTTTTATTAAGTTCATGTTAATGTCGGGAGAGAATGAAGATATAGACAGTTGCGAATAGGTTTTTGCATTCCCACAAATACAATATATATGACACAAGCAAAAAAAACATGAGATTTTATATTGGTTTTATAAGAGATTTTCTACATCTATTCTGCATTGATGTAAGCGATATAGAAAATTTATAACTGTCTATGTCAATTGTAGAACTAATATAGTATGTTCTAATATTATTTCGATTAAAAAATAATCGACGTAAAAGAGCAATTCAAAGGCTTTAAAAAATTAAAAATATAGAACCTATTACATCGGTTGTGGAGCGCAACCAATGTAATATACTACTCCTTATTTGTAATGTGAAGAAGATACTACATCAGTTCTCATAGGAACCAATGTAAAATTGTCAATGTTTACTAATACGTAGGACCTAGAACCGATGTAATAGGTGGATACTACACTAATTAAGGTCACAATCGATGTTCCCTCCATTCAAAAAATTGAGCTTCCTGTGGAACATATTACATCAATTATGTACATTAATCGATGTAATATGTGTCTCTTTACATTGGTTATGGTCTTAACCGATGTAAAATGTGATGTTTCTTTTTAAGTTTAAATGGTTTTAATTATGCACATCCTGCACCAATTTTCCAACCAGAAACCAATTGTATATATCGAAAGCATTTAAAAAATTAAACATTTTATTAAACCAAAACTTACGTAAATATAATCAACTTAACATATATCAAAACTATTTACTCTACAATATACATACAACTAACACATTTATAAATATTTTTCAGTTATGATTTCTATTATTATCATTTCTAATGCTAAGAAAGTATCTTGCCCATTCTTGATGAATTTTTTTCTTTAGTTTGGGTGTCCAAAATGACTAGTTATATAAAAAAAGATAAAATACAAAATAAGTGTTATTCTTCATCATCATATGAAACCTCTAAGTTTTTTTTTTAAATATTCAAAATGTTTTAATACCTGCTCCCAATAGTTAGTAATGCAGACACACATTATGGTCCTCATCCAATGCATCATATAATTATATGAAAATTTCCTTGTTGTTTATTGCACTACATTATATATGAAATTCAACAAAGTTTAAATTCAACAAGTAAAAAACAAAATGCAAAGCAGCGAACACAAGAGTAAGAGTGAACGCAAGAGCAAGAGTGAACTTAAGAGCACACGAGCAAGAGAATGCAACAATGAAAATGGTATTGTTTAGGGTTAAAAGATAGACATATTACATTGGTTGTCAAATATGTACCCTGCTAAAATTCAAAACAATGTTTTTTAAAACATGTAAGACCATATTACATTGGTTGTCAAATATGTACCCTGCTAAAATTCAAAACAATTTTTTTTTAAAACATGTAAGACCATATTACATTGGTTAGGCCCAAACTAGTTCCAGTAATGCAATTCTTAGTTCCATTACATCCTTCTTATGCTTGCTTCCATAGTTTCTTATGATTTTTCAATGTGAGATATATGGAGGCAGTAAAAGATTAAATGAAGTTCAAATTTAGTGCAATTTGAAGATGGAAATTGAATGAAAACCTAGATGAGGTTAGGTTAACACACTAGGAGAAAGTCTAGAGAAAATAGTCTTGAGGGAACTACTCTAGAGAGAGTTCATAAATAAGTTTGAAGAGGAAAAGTTGACCGACATTTCATTACTTATTCTAAACTCAATTTTCAATTACAAGAGTCACCTAATTATAAGCTAAAAGATGACTTGTCTTGCAAGTTTCTCAAAAAATCTCCAATAGGAGCTTGACAAATGGTAAGCCAAGAGTGGAGATGATCCTCTCAATTGGGAGAGTGTCATGTGTCCAAGGTGACTTGTAGCCGAAACTTCATATGCTCTCCAATAGATGAGGACAAGTAGCAAAAGAAGCTTGGAGATGAGCTCCCCATGTAGTGCCTAGTTGGAAGCTTCATTTCCATATGTGGTGCCTTATATTTTGCTAGGTGGCACTTTAATGGATGCTTATTTCTTAGGTGGACGTCCACTATTTCTTATGGGCTTTAAGGCCCAAAACCTTACACTATTTGGCCCAAACTACAAAGTCTAAAATCCTATTCTACTTGACCCAAAATACAAGGCTCAAAATAAATACTCTATATAATTTTTACAAGTAGAGGTATTGTAATCTTGAAGTTCCAAAATCTTTAGAGTAATCTCCTCAAATTTTAAACTTGAGCCCAAATATTTTTTGAAGGCTCAATAAACTCTTAATCAAGGCTCTAGCCTCTAGCCTAATGACATCTTTATTTATGTCTACAGTCTCGGAGATAAATTTGCATCATATCCTCCTCCTTCTTGAAAAATATATGCCCTTAGATCTTGCATGATGTTCAACGAGTGCAAACTTTAATTGTTTGATTTATTTTTTCCTCCAAGATCAAACACCATTCTACAATAAATATTAAACAAAAGTAAGAAAAATTTCTTTATTAAAATAAACTTAAGAATTTTTTTGTAAAAAAATATGTCAGAATAAAGCCCTTTATTTTTATAATATTTTTGTAAAAGAGAAGTAAGGAATTTATTTTGAAAACATATCTTCTTTCACTTTTTTTTTTGTCATTGTCCTGTGGTAGATAAAAATAAAACAAAGTGATGCTTTTTATACTTTTGGAAAGAAGAATTATTGTTAGAATATGAATGAAAAGAAGAATTTAATGTATAGCAGTCCCCCCTTAAAGATTTTGTCTCAAGTGTGTTTATAGGGGATGTGAAAATTTCTTCTTTCTTTCTGCACTTTTGTTTTTTAGTTCTTCATTTTTAAACCTATACAAAAATTTTCTATGGAGGAAGGTTTCATATCAATGTCTGGTTCAGCTCCAGGCATAAATTTTACTTTGAACATTTCCATACAAAGGTTGTCTATGGAGAAGTTTATAGCAGTGTCTGATTCAGTTCCAGATAAAGTTTTTACTTCATGCAACTCTTGTGGATTATCTATGGAATAAAAAATTTTATCAATGTCTAATTCAGCTTCAAACAAAGATTTTTCCTTTCTCTCTTTTTATATTCTTTCTCTCTCTTTTTCTTTCTCTTATCTTTTCCTCTTATCTTTCTCTTCTCTTTCTATCTTTTCTTTCTCTTCTATTACTCTCTTGTTTTTCTCTATTCTCTTTTTCTTCTCTCTTTATCTTCACTCTTTCTCTTCTTTTTCTTTTTGTATGATAAGAACTTGCAATTTTTCTCTAAATTATTTTTCTCTTCTTATAAATTGTTTTCTCCTTCAATAAATTTGTTTCCCTTTTTTGCAAGCTCTTTTATTTCTCTTATATATTTTCTTGTTTTCTTTTTTTTTTCCCTATCCATGTCTCATGGTTCTTTTAACCTAGATATAGAATTGGAGGAGTATCCCTCCCTCTTAAATTCATGATTTAGTCGTGAATGAGTATAATATTGAGCATATTATTGTTCTACCTTCACCCAAAGTTGAACTAGTTCATTTAAATTATTATAGTGTAGTAGCTAAACTCTATTTCTAATATCTAGGTCAAGACCATTGAAAAACCTATCTATTATTTTCCTAGGTTCTTCTTTAATCATCGACTTCATCATGAGTAACTCTATTTTTCTGTTTGTACTCTTCCACACTCGTGCTCCATTGTTTGAGTGTACGACATTGATCCATCAACTCCCTATAATAATAGGAGGGCACATGTCTTTTCTTAGGATAGCTTTATGTTCATTCCAATACTGAATTTGAGTTTCGTGATAGGTCCTAAGGTTGAGAACAAAGATGTCCACCGGTCTAAAGCTGCTCCTTAAAGCTTAAGGTAGCTAAAGACACTCTTCTTTCATGATTTATCTGGTGGCACTCAAATATCTAATCAACCTTCATCTCCCAATCTAAATATATTTTAAAATTGTCTATTTCGTAAAAAGGGAGAATGTCAACCTTAGGCTCATGGGGATAGGTTGGAGTTGTATGCCTATGATGATGTTTATGGGGTGGTGGATAGGAATTACTATAGCAAGGATTATTCCATCCCTCTTCTCTTTGGTAATAAGGGTCCATATGATGTTTTCTTTCTCTATTTGACCCCTTACGATGTTTATTTTAGTATGTTCCATTATCCTTTCCATCATCATCCTTATATCCTCCATAACTTTATTCACTTTTTCACTCACCATCTTAGATATTTCTCTTGTGGTTTCCTTGAACTCATCTCTCACTATTCTCCCTTATTATTTTTAACACTCTCCTAAACATTGGAGGAATGAGTAGGATCACTCATCTTTCATTTTAAAATATTTTTCACAAAGATTTTAGAAAACGTAAACAAAAAGAATGAGTGATAAAGGATTCACACTAATTAAGTTTACAAAGACATTATTATCAAACATACTAGATATAGTGCAAGCATTTCAACAAACACCTTATGAACTAGTTTCTAAACATAAATTTTATAATATATTTGGAAGTACATGACTTAGAACATGAAGAACAAATTATAAACAAAATAAAAGGATTCAACCAATTAAAAAAAAACTCAAGAACACAACAAGTTATTGGCAGTGCAACAAAAACAGTCCCAATTGATATAATTTTGAACATTTAAAGGTACACAAATATATTGAACCGATTAAATTCAATAACAAACTATTTAAATGGTGGAAAACACGACATGTAAACAATTCATGAACAACACGGAAATAGAAGAAAAATTTCAAGAACCACTTATCTCTTAAAGAACCTAAGTTTGGTACCAAATGATGCAATTCCTAATTCATAGCATGCTTCATGTGCTTACTTGCATAGTTTGTTGTGATTTTTGAATGTGAGATGTATAGAGGCAGCAGAAGATGAATTGAAGTGAAGATTTGGTGCAATTTGGAGATGGAAATTGAATGAAAACCTAGGTGGGGTTAGGCCAACACACTAGGAGAAAGTTTAGAGAGAAGAGTCTTGAGGAGACTACTTTAGAGAGAGTTCATGAACAAGTTTAAAGAGACAAAATTTACTAGCATTTCATTACTCATTCTAAACTCAATTTTCAATTACAATAGTCACCTATTTATAGGCTAAAAGATGACTTGTCTTGCAAGTTTCTCAAAAACTCTAATAGGAGCTTGACAAGTGGCAAGTCATGAGTGGAGAAGATCCTTTCCATTGAGAAAGTGTCATGTGTCCAAGGTGACTTGCAGTCCAAGCTTCATATCATCTCCAATGAGATGAAGACAAGTGACAAAAGAAGCTTGGAGAGGAGCTCCCCGTGTGGTGCCTAGTTGGAAGCTTTATATGCACATTTGGCCTCCTTGGTGGCACTTTCTTAGATCTTATTTCTTAGGTGGAAGTCCACTTTAATTATTGGCTTCAAGTCCCAAAACCCTACATTACTTGGTCTAAATGCAAGACCCAAGATCCTATTCCACTTAGCCAAAAATAAATTTTACACTGCTCTATATAACTTTTAAAGTAGAGGTCTTGTAATCTTGAAGCTCTAAAATCTTTAAAGTGATATTCTCTAGTTTTGAACTTAGGCCCAAATGTTTGTTTGGAGGCCTAAACAAACCCAATTAGGCCCAAATTCTTTATAAGCTCCTAATCAAGGCTCTAACTCAATGAACTCTTCATTTTTGTTTGTAGTCTCGGAGATGAGTTTGCATCTAACTAGGCAGTAGACACTTTATTTTTCAGCACCTTAGAGTGCTTTAATCACTTCGAATTGTTGTTGTCTTTAAAGGAAAAAAATATCCCTCAATAAATAGTCTCAAAGGTTATAGTTATTGTGGTTATTAAATGACATTTTCTTATACATCTAAACTGTCTAAAGTACTAAAGGTCAAACAAGAAATTTTTGCTTTTTTCTTAATATTGTATACTTCTTACTTTATTATACACACACACACACACACATATATATATATATATATATATATATATATATATACCACAAAGAAAAAGTTATTTAGAGATCAACTCTTAGCTAACAAATAAAATGATTGCTAATTATAACCAAAATAATCACCAAATTAGGTTTTGGTTGTTAAATAACTAAGTAATGATTGAATTTAGTGACCAATTAAATCAAGATAATTGGTATCTAACATTAACTACAAAGATTTTAGTCAGTTATACAATTAAATTATAAATTGGTATCTAATTAAGTTAGAGACTAATTTAGAATCCAATGGTATAAGTGGCTAAAACTTTGATAGCTAATATTAAATACCAATTATTTTGACTTAATTGGTCACTAAATCCAATCATTATTTTTATTTTGCAGTTATTTAGCAACCAAAATCTAATTTGGTAATTATTTTGATTACAATTAGTAACTATTTTATTTGATAACTAAAAAATAATTTTTAAATAATTTTTTTCTTGACTGTATATATTTTGAAAACAAAACGTTACATAATATTTAGTTAATTATGTTTTGGTTAATCATCTTGAGATAATAAATTATGCATATTAAAAGTTTGATGAAATTATTCCGAAGTTATACACAATTTAATTGTTATAACTATCCCAACAACTCATGATGTCTTGAATCTTCTCGTATAAAATATGTTGTCATTCCGGTAGTACATGCTGTAGGGTAGAAGATAAAAAACAAAAAATAAAATTCATAACAACACAGACCTAGTTTATTTGAAAACATAACAGACATGTACCGGGTTACTAACAAATGAGACTCTTTAAAAAAAAAATTATAGGAGACAACACGTCACAAAGGAAGTTAGTAGTCATGCAAACTAATTTACTTGAAAATATAAGCGACCTGTCTCCAATTTTATGGAAGTTACTAACCACGGAACCCTTCCAAAATTTTAATTTATTAGATATTTCAAAGAAAAAAATTCAATGTATTAGATACTCAAAACTTATTTAAGTTTACATATAAAGTTTATTTAATTTAGTAATTACATGTTGAAGCTATTTATGTGGATATAATGAATGATTAAGAAAGAAAAACTTGGTTGTGGGGATAGTTTGGATATGATTTGCTTATACAAATTCCTTGTGACCTAGAAGAGAAGAACAGAGAAGACATGGTCAAAGTGGTTTTCCAAGATTACCACTACATCCGTACTGTGCCTAATTATTAAAGCAAAACAGATTGAAAAAACTAGAGTTTGGCTCAACAAATAGTAAATATTATTGTTTATAAGTTGCAAGATCAACCCCTCAAATATTCCACCCTGAATGGTGCCACAAAGAACGCGGAGGAGAAGGTGGACCATGCAAGGGTCCAAATCATAATTCTTCTTAACTTCATGCTTCCAATTTTCTCGTCTCTTACGTAAGATTGGTGACATTTTCGTAGAAATTAGATGAATCATGATGTTTGAAAGAAGATAGGAAAAGTTAGGAATTATAGAGGTTAATTTATATATTATATTCTGTTCCGAAGACGTCTAAAAAATAAATAAACTTTTTTTACATCCCATAGTTTTCTTTTTCTTAGTGGAAAAGATTAGTTTTCAAAGTTTTTTTTCTTATAACTGTTTGTTTTCATGGTGATTAATTTCTAAAATTTAAGTAGATCATTTTAATAAAGTTTTTCTTAGTTCAATGGTATTTCAGTTCTGTGTTTTAATATTTTGAAGCCTTGATACATTAACCTCTAAAAATCTCAATTAAAAAAAATTATTTTAATATTTTTTAGTAAAAATATTAATCAGCTAACCACTTTAACATTTCAATTAAAAAAATCAAACTAAATCATTTTAAAACTCAATCTACAAAGAAAACACCTAAACATAAAAGAGTAAAAAGTATCATGTAACCTTCTTCAAATAAAGTTTTTACCACAAAATTTAAACCTAAGGCATTATTTTAGGATATTAAGTTGAAGTTTTCTAGAAGTGCAAAATTGGGTCCTAAAGAAGGAAAAGGAGAGGAAGAATAATGTGGAATAATGTGGCACAATGTGACCGTGCTTTTGACGTTTCAAAATGAGTTTGAATAATCCGCAATATGAGCTGAATTGTTTTCCAAAAGTATAATGAGAGGAAGAAAAGAGGCTGCGCAGACCTAACTCCTATATTTGGGTATTTCAAACTTCAAATCCACATGCTTCTCTTGTCTTGTCATCCCCACGTACTGCATAATTCCACATCTACCTCCCTCTCATACAAATTGCTGCCATCATTTCTAATGCATCTACTATTCCTATCTCAAACATATTCAATATGTTACTAATTTCTTCAAGATAAATAAAATATATATATATATATATATATACCCATGTAAAATTATTTTATGATGTTATATATAACATATATTTACAATTTTTAATAATATTATTTTAATGAATTTGACTATGAAATGGTTCTAAAATAATTTATAAACTCACTTATGTCAATGTGAAATTTTTAACAAAACAGAAAAATCTACTTTATAAATTAGAATAATTTAAATACAAATCAAAGTATATAAATTTTGACAAATTATATGAGAGAATTTTTACCATTTATGTACAAGTTAATTTTGGTTTACGAAAAAAATACTTTTATTTTTATTGTGTAAAACTTGGTATAAATTAATTTCTAATCAATAAATCATCGTATAAGTTATAATCGTTATCTTTACAATAACTACATTAAAAATCATATTAATGGTTATAAGAAAACAAACCCCAGTATAGACAGTGTAAAATAATTTGATATTATCATCTAATTACAAATTATTATGTACAATAAACTTATTGAATTTTACCACAATTGTTTCAGAAATGGTAGTAAAAATAATTCCTTATTAATTAACAGTGAAAAAAAAAATTTCACAGCCATTGAATTTTTTATCTCGAAATCTTCAAACATGAACTATACACACAAATAAATAAGTAGTTGAAATTAAAAATCATTTCACAATAACATTATGTTATATAATTTTCAAAATTTATGTGTATTTTGCTTTTAATTGGGTCTATTAAAACAAGATCTATTATATGTTACATGGAAGTATTCTAGTTTGATAGACTTTCTCTATTGTTATATTGTAGTTGTCTTCTATATTGTTTGTGGTTGTGAGAGAGAAAACATTGGAAGGGAATTAGTATTTGGAGACAAAGATTGAAAATTGAAATTTTACCTTGGGCCATTTTCGCCAATTATTGACCAGTCCTACTATGTTTGGCTTTTGTGGGTTAGTGACGGATTCTAGTCACACTCAATAATGACTCAGCGTGTTCTAAAACTATTCTCCAAACATCAGCTCCCATAGAAAGAAACCTCAAACCACCATTTATGTTTTCACAGAATTACACGTTACAAACCAGGATTTAAACTGCTGATAAAAGTTTAAGTATTAGAAAATATAATTGTTGCAGCCACTGAGACCAATATGCTTTGCATAAAACTTTTAAAATTATCACACTTGGACGATTGCGTAAAGCAATCTGAAACCAGGTTATAAACTGAAAAATGAACAAAAACTATTTTAAAAAGAATATGTTTTATGTAAAAAATGAGAGTTTAATTTCCACATAATGTCAGTTAATTAAAAATGATGTTAAATACGTACAGTTTTAAATTATTTTTACCCAAATACACAATTTTATCGTTCATAGTAATTTATATAAATTAATAATGTAAAAAATTTACATTAAGAATGTATTTAAGTTAATTTAATAAAATAATATAGCAAACATATATGCATCTGTTTGCGTGATTGTTATCAGATTTTAACGTTGATACACTACTAGGGTAAGGAGTTTTAGAAAATCAATTAATTATAAACTATTCTAAATATAATTTTTAAAGTAATTATAAAAATCAACATTTAAATTTAAAGTAAGAAAAATATACATTGATGTATAGAAATATAATATTTAAAAAGTTTTACCAATAATGATTATGACGACAAACATTGTAATTTTTTTTACACAATTAATGCATTCATTAAACTCAACTTTCAATCATATAAAGATCTATTGAGACCAGTGTAAAACACCTTCATAATGTGAACATCTTCAAACTAAATCAAAAGATTAATTCTTATTCATTAAAAAAAAACGCATTATTAATCATTCTTGCTACTATGGATTGGTGATTGCGATTGAATGACTATAAAAATATTTTTATTCTACTAATACATGCATCATTTACTCTTAAATTTTTGTTATTGTTATAATTGTGTATGTTGGCCATCTATATTTGACTTCTTTTACAAATGGGACTATTCACCATGAGGTTTACATGGACCAAGTGTTGTGTGTCACTCGTATCAAAAAATGGATCGACAAGTTTGTACCTTCAAGTTCCTCTATGCCACACCACTATGGCATGTGAAAAAAAAGAAAAAAAGTTCCATCAATTATTTATAATTGTCCAATATTTTGTTTGTGATTAATATTAGGCACATTGTTAGGTGAGGCCAAGACCATTTTAGTTAGCCTTTAATATTTTTGAGTACGACAAATTCGAAGTAGCAATTTGCATTATGCTTTTAGTGTTTAGGGTTTGGGAAAGAAAAATGGTGACTCTTCTTCTAGATCATACTACCAAAGAGAGTCACCTACCTCGAAAAGTGATGATTAAACACGATTTTTGTTAATCTTGTATAATATATATATAATTAAGCATTATTATGTTTTATAAATTATAAAATTTGAATCTATATCATGTAAAGATTAATTACTTGGAATGTTAAGCAAATAATGATTCTACAGTACTTAGTAATTTCTCCTCCTAGAAGGGCTTTCAACAACTTCTGAAAGCTTGTGAAACTAAGACAAACACGTGGAGATAGAATTTGTGGTTGCACGTTATGATTGATTTAACACAAGGCTCTCTAAAGCATTTGAGTATTGTTAGCATGTCATTTTTTAAGACTTTGATGTGGTTTTCTCACCTAACGTGTGTGGGGATATGGAATACCAAACACACATTAAGTAGATGGAGCCATACTTTCATGACATGCTTGACCAAATTCAACAAATTACAAAAAAGTTGCATGTAATTAGAAGTACTATTATAGGAGTAGTTGCCAATTGCCTCCACATAGCCAACGACAAAACCCAACTGAATTATAAAATTTAAGATCTCTAAGATTGAATTATAATATAAAAATATGAATAAATCTTTTATTATAAATTAGTTTTATCAAATTAAATTAATTATCTAGGATTTTATATTTTTAAAGTTTAAAGTGTTTCTGTTTCACAATTTTAATTTCTTAATTTTAAATTATTCATGCTTTTGTTTATTTTTCAAGTTAATATTATTCTTTTCCTTTTGTAATTTTGAAAGGGTAATAATTTCAAGACCTATTAATAAATTAACACTATATTTGATTCTAAGGACGGATTATAAAGAAAGACGAGGGACAAAGAAAGTTGAAAATCCAAATGAATAAAAAATTAATAGAATATAAAAATCGAAAGAAGTGATTTACTCTTGCTTTTCTTTGCAAGGAGGCAAAGATTTGCAAAGAACCACTATGTTTCGTATTTTTGATATAGTTAATCCTATTATTAATTTATTAATATTTATATTGTAATAAAATAAATATAACTAATTATATAATATAGTATAATAATATTTATTAAAATAATAATAAATTTAATAAAATTATAAAATAATAAAAAAAGTAATTATAAATTCATAAAATAATAATTAAAATAATATAATTTTAAAATAAAATATTAATGATATTAATATTAAAAACTAAAAATAATAATAAAATCATAAATAATAATTATAATAATAAAAATAAATAAAATAATAATAATAATCAAAATAAATTTAGAAATTACTAATAATAATAATATTATTATTAGTTTAAATTTTATTTTTAAATAATTGATAGTTTTATAATTTAAAAAATTAAAAAATAATAATTCATTAATCACACCCATCAAATTAATTATATTTAATATTAACTATAATTTTATCTATTAAAAAATTATTTTACCAATGATACACATCACTCTCAATAATTTTAACAATAATAATTTATTTTTTAAAATAATTAATAATATTATTAATTAATATAATAATCATATTTAATTTTAAATTAATTTTAATTATAATTTCATCTACTAGAAAAATATTTTATCAATCTCACATATCACATCATTCACAAATTTCTATAAACTTTCTACTCAAATTTCACTATCTTTTTTTTAATCTAAACAACAAAACTTTCCACACAAATCAACTTAAATTCACTTTCTCAAATCCAAACAAAACATTGTGTTTTATTTGGTTGAGGGAGTCGATTTGAGAAGAAAATTTAGTTCTTTGGATGAAAGAATAGATGGTGATAAAAAAAGAGAAAATTTATAAAAGTTTGTGAGTGATGTGATAGATATAACTTATAAAATAATTTTTTAAAAAATAAAAATAAAATTAATTAATTTAGATTAAATATAATTTAATATAAAATAAATATAATTATTAAACTATTTTTTAATATTTATTATTAATAATTTTATTTATTTTTATTATATTACATATATATTATTATAATTATTATTTATTTTTGTTAATCATATCATTAATATTTTTTTATATTTATTTTATAGATTTATTAGTAATATTTTCTTATTATTATTTTAGCAATTTTTATTATTATAATAATTGTTATTTATGTTATATTATATATCTAATAATATTTATTTTATCTTAATATAAATATAAATATAAATAAAGTAATATTAAAAGTTAATTATATAAAAAAATAATAAAAAAGCAACTTTCCTCTTGAATTCTCACAGTTTTGAAAAGAAAGTATCTCATTTTGGATTCTCAATTTTTAATTATATTTTTATGCTTTGATTTTTGGACTTTATTCGCATATCTGTTCTGTTTTTCCATGAGCGCAAAACCGTTTGTTGAAGCAAACAGATCCAAGTGATGAAATGAGGGAGAAAAAAAATCACAAATCAAAACTGTAAAAACTTAAGAGACTAAAATGGCAAAAAATTTACTAGTCAAAATTATAAACTTTAGAAAATATAGACGCTAAAATTATAATTAATTAGGTCTAAATAATGCTAATATTTTTATTTCTCATTGTTTATTTGTAATTATTTATTTATTATTGTCAAAAGAAACTGAAAATACGGTGAATCTGTTACTAATGCCTTCGAATTTAATTATTTACAGTGGCTAGCTCGTCAATAACAACATCATTTATCTAAACTTTTTAGTGGGATTGGTTGTATATAAATTTATTGAGAACTTTTCTTTTAGTTATGGGCAAATGTTTGTTTTTGTTTATTCTCCTGTATTGATGGTTTAGCCATCAGATATATTCTAGTTTTTAGAGATCACAGATATTCTTCGTTTAGGGCAGATTTATTTTTTAATTAATTATACATATCAAAATCTTAAAGTTTAGATTATTATTAAAAAAAATAACATGTATGGTAAAATTGTTCTCATGAATTAAGATGTTTTATTAGGACTATTGAGGTTAAGAAAGAGTTCGACGTGAATACAAAAGACATAAAAATTGATTATATTTATATCGGATCATAAATTGGTCAACATAAATAGTAGGTAAGTAAGAAAAATAGTTCAAAAGTTACATTGGTCAATATATGATCCAATATAAATTTTGGACATTATTTTAAATTTAATTGGTCTGATTTAAAACTAAAACTTGAAATAAAAAATATATAAATCGACATATACATAAAATATAATCCAAACATTTTTATAAAAAAACTCAATAAAAAATAATTTAATCTAACCTAAAAATTTGCTAAACTATAAAATAAATTTAACTACACTATCTTTGTTGAAGAATGAAGGTTGTTCATTATTCTTTTATTTGTTGCATGTCATCATGGAATAATGGAGTTTGATTATTGAATATACATCACATTTGACTCACCTTATTATACAATAAGTATAAAAGTAATTTTGGACTTTAACAAATGTTGGAATGTGTTACTTTAGTCCATGATTCAATAATACTCTCCCAAATAATAATTCTCATCCAGTACATAATATATTAGCAAGTATATATCACAACACTTTTATTTTTGTTTCTTTCTCACAACACTTAATATTAGTATGTTCAACAGAAGCATCGATAGAAACAATAATAATTGAAATAATATTTCATGCTTACAAATTTAAATGTAGGAGTTCACATTCTCATAGCTTCTACAACACAAAATCAATGTGTAATTAACATAAAATTTAATAAAAACGTAGAATTTGCTTCTTGTACATGAAGCAAAACAATACATATGTAGGTGAGAGGAAGAGAAGTGGCTTGAGCAATGCCAATGACAATGAACGAAGAGCCAAAGAGAAAGAGAAGTGATTTGGGCAATAGTAATGGACGATCTCTTTTGTGAAACTAGATTGGTAAATGGTAATCACAATTCAAACGAGATTCTAAAACAATCATCACTAAAAAGTTTCACTTAATTACAAAATTGTTGATACATTTTCATTTACAATAATCTCTTATAATTGATAGTTAAAAGACGTTATAAAATATATATTTTGCACTAGTAAAATGTAAATATAAAATTATGTATGTTTATTCAATATTTTTATAAAAAAATATTTTTATTGATAAAATATATTTTAAAGATATTTATCATTTGAATTTTTAATTAAATTTAATCTCTTATAATCTTTTATTTATAGGTAAATTAATTTAATTATATCTATTTTTCTTTCAATTGTATTATATTTTTCCTAGTTTGAATTTCTCATTAATCTTATACGATATCTTACTATATCTCTATTTAAGTTTAAAATAAAGAAAAAAAAACAAAATTCTAAATAGACATGAGATATTTAAAATGAAGTAATGATATAATCAAAGTACACCATGTAATATGGACAATATTTTACAATATAAAGCTATCATCTATCAATATTGATGGTTTGAAATAATCATGAAATAGAATAGTAAAATTTGAAATAATATAATATTAAAAATATAGAAGTATAAGCATAATAATAATAATAATAATAATAATAATAATAATAATAATAATAATAATAATAATAATAAATTTTATTATCTATCATTGTCAACACTTATTCAGTAAAATTTTAAAAGCAAGAAACTTTACCTTAAATGATAAAGTTGGGTTTTATGATTGGATGACTAAAATAAAATAATAAAGTCTTATCTCGTATATACAAGAGTAAGAAGGAAAGTTATTAATAATTGAAGGATAAAATAAAAATAAATATAAAAAATGTAGAAGGTAATATTTGAAATAAGCTACCCATAAAAACATTTCAAAAAGGAATACAAATTATTAAAATAAAAAAATATTTGCCGAACGCTGGTAGTAATAAGACAAGCTTTTCGAAAGCAAGAATTTAGCTCAAAGCACACGTATCTTCTAAAAACCAGGGACACAATCTATGTAAATATGAAAAAAGAACTTGGTTGCAGTAGAACAATGCTTTGCAGTCATGGATCAAAGAACGGGTACTGGCTTTTTCCATAGGTGAAACTCGTGTTTCATTCATGATGAGTGAAAACCGTGGAAGCCATTAAATTCCCAGAAGTCAATTTCCGTGGTTCTGGACTGACTTTCTGAACGTGAAAACCCTAGATTTATGGTTGTTAATTTGAGTATGAACGTGTTACATTCACTACTATCAAACAAACTAGTCCCATCATAAAAAAGATTCTATATTGGAAGAAAATATTAATCACTCACGTTAGCTCTATCCGTACCTTGATATTCTAAATATTATTAGGCAAGCCTATAAAAAATGTAAATGGAAAGCTACTTGACGGCTAATACTAGTTAGTGGTTTAAATATTTATACCAAACATTTAAAACATAACAAAAATAAATATAAGAAACTGGACCTTTACTTGAACTAATATAACTGGGAATTTTGGTAGCCATATAACTTAAATAATAACTTATTTTATCCTACTCATTTTATCCTTTTATTTCTACCCTGAACTTTTTCCAATTGATGTTAAAAATCGTTGTTAAAACGTTTTTTTTTATTATTGAAAGAGATTATTATTTACGTTTTACAAATTTTGTTGAGAAGCAAAAGCTTGGAGTTATGAAAGTGAAAGTCATTTCTGGAGCTTTTCGAGTGGTAACCAAAAGTTTCATTTAGGATTTTGAATTCGTTGGATTACCAATGGATTTACTAAGCGAGATCCAAAATTTTGTACTGATTACAATGTTGTTGTCATCCAATAAATTGATTTGCCAGCGAACGACAGTCTAATTTTTGGACGTAAATTAAGAAAGGAATACTTGAGATGCTGTGGAGACTTTGGAGGATAGAAAGAAAATAACACATTTTGGGACTGCTGCACGAGAGGGATTTGTTAGGCAGGACTTTCAGCTTCAAATTCATTATTTTTTTTCAATTTCTTTTCCAATTTTTTTTAAGTAGAATCTCCCTTTTTTATTGAGATTGGACGTAATGGATCTATTGTGAGATTTTATATTTTATGTAAGAGATACACAAATTCTTAATTAAAAGAATTAATAAGTAAATAAATAATAATAAGTAACAAACATTAGTTGAATTAATAACGATTAGTTTCTTAACATTACTACAAAGACATGTTCTTCGAAGAATTAATAATCGTTTCGAACGTTGATCAGGTTATCATTGAAAACTAAAATTTTTGACAATGGGTGAAACTATCATTATATCAAGCACATACAATGACAATTTTGTACATAATTATTGTCGTAAGTGAACCTACAATGATGGTTGTTAATAAAAATCATCGTTGTAGATTCAAATACGATGATAGTTGTAGTCAAAACCTTCATCGTATCCCAATTTGCTTAAATAAATTTTGTTTCTTATTGTTTGCCCCAATTAAGCAACCTATGTATATGACATTTATTGCATGGTTTTGTTAGTGAAGATAGTCAGTGATTAAGATTTGTTAGTTTTTTGCCATCACCTTTTGGGACCTTGATTTAACCGAACCTTTTGTATTATCAGTTTTTCCCAATATATTCTGTAATGAAACATATCAACATAAGATCCTTTCGCGATGTTTAATTTATATTTTTTCGATTAGTTATATTTTTGGTTCGGTTCGGATTCATTGTATTGAAAGCTTCCATTGTCATTAAGTCGCGTATAGGCTTTCGATTTTTGGTTGGAAATTATGAATTCTACCACGGTCATAACTGTGGTTGTCGGTAAGGATTCATGTGAGTGAAAGCTTCCTTGAATGAGACATGTTTTGATTGAATTATGCAAGATAAATTTGATATGTATGTTCAAAGAAATTGCCAGTTCAAGATTACATTTAAACTTTTGACCTGAGATAGGGAGTGCCGAGATAACATGATACATGTTTTAGCTAAAGTACATTTTCAAATGGCCAGCATTCCACGTTTGGAGTATCGTCTTTTCGTCCAACGGTCCAAGCAGTAAGCTCCATTACTCAGACTATCCAAAAGTTAGGGCAAACTTACAGTCTCGTGGGTCTTTTTGTGTATCTCTCCTCATCCTTCATACCAAATCACCTTTAATGAATGACCTCTGCTTCAGTTTGGTGTTTTATCTTCTCGACATCCTCCTTTTGCATGCATTTTTTCTCAACTTGGCTTTGTCCCGTAATTCTAGCATAAGATCAAGCTCAGTCTTTAAGCATTCATTGTTCAGATCGAAGTCAATTAGATGTCTTCGAATTGTCTGCTCTTCGACTTTGACAGGTAACATAGTGTTTGTCCTATATGTCAAATTATAAGGAGACTCTCTTGTGATCGAGTAGAAAGTGCAACGATATGTCCACAAAACTTCTAATAGCTCCTTGGTCCATCTTCCTTTAGAAGAGCCCAACCTCGTTTTTAATTCCATGAGGATGACCTTATTAGCAGATTCAACTTGCCTATTGCTCTGGGGTTGCTCTACCAAATTAGTGGAATGCTTGATACTAATGTTGCTTATGAACTCTTCCAATTTGTGATCTATGAATTGCTTTCCGTTGTTATGGGTTCTGCAACTTGAATATGAAGTCAACTAAGCATTGGGACTTGATAGGTTTCCTTATTTCGTACATCAATCCAAATTTGGATAGCTCAACCGACCACCCTTTTTACGTTTTGGATAACTCGGGTTTTTGCAAAACCTTGTGTATGGGACAATTGGTATTAATAGTGATGTCATGGCTTGGGAAATACGACCTAAACCTTCGAGCTACGTGGACTAAGGCGAGGAGACTTTCTTCATTTTTTGGTATCTCAGTTCGGCACCATGAAGAACTCGATCAATATAATACGTTGGCTTTTGCTTGGCTGTCACCAAGGCCGCGCTCACCGCCTTCTATGACACCAAGAGGTAGACTAGTAGAGGACACTTGGGGGGATAGTTTGGTCAATATTGGAGGCACATTAGTGACATTTTAATGTTGGTGAAGGCATACTTACACTCCCTATCCTAGGAAAAATTCTCTGCCTTTTTTTCACGAATTTGAGGATGGGCTTGATTTTGTCGTTCGGTTTTGGAAGAAATCTAGATATGGAAGTTAATCGACTTACCAAGTGTTGAACTTCCTTAAGGTTTCTTGAACTTCTCATTGTCAACAATGCTTGACTTTTGTCCAGGTTTGCTTCTATACCCCTATGTGTTAGTATGAAACTTAGAAATTTTCCTCCTTCCACCTCGAAGAAGGACTTATCAGGGTTCAACCTTGTGTTGTACTTCTATATTTGGGCGAATACCTCAGCTAAGTCAGTGACATACTACTCGATTATGTCTGGCTTAACTATGATATAATCTACATACACTTTCATGTTTCGGCTAATTTGGTTCTTGAAAATGCGATCAATGAGCCTTTACTATGTTGTCCCAACATTTTTTAATCCAAACGACATCACTTTGTAGCAGTAGTTTGTCGTTTCAGTTAAGAAAGTTGTTGTAGGAACAACTGGCTCCAGAATGGGGGGTTGAATGGAGCCTGAACTCAATTCCGTATAAATATAAATCACCAAGCAAGATTGTCCAAGGCAAGAATATATAAGCACAAATGAAGCAGTTTTATAATGGTTCACCCTAATCTCTTGGGTTATGTCCAGTTCTCCCTTGAACAAACCGTTCAAGAGGTTCCACTATATCATAAATAGTTACAACGATTACATAAATCCCTGCAGGTTATAACGAGTACACAAACCTCTCCAGGTTGTACCAGTCCCAATCTCTCCCTAAGATCAAGACCACTCAAGATTGAAATAAACACTCTCAAAAGAGATAACAATAGAAGCTCACAAGGGTTTACTTCACAATGGTGAAGAATTACACAATGGTTTCACACAACCAAAAAATCTAAATGCTCTCAATAGCAGATTGACAATATACACTCAGAAGATACTATAATTCTTCAATGTATTGTATGATGTATTTCTCTTTTTGCTTCTTTTTTTTTGTTCAACTTGAAATTGCTCCTCTATATGTAGCTTTTTGGAAACTAGCCGTTGAGATGCTTGAACATAACAATCTTTACTTTTTGATGTATTGAGCTCAAACTGGAAATATTTCTTTAATTTTTATACTGCATTAAACTTGATTAATTCTATATTGGAAATAATTTAAAATAACATAGAGAAACAAATTTGAACGTTAAAGCACAATATGATATAAAATCAATTAATCATATTTAAATACTCCATAATAATTTGAATAATTTCCATTATGAGTAAATTTGAAACATTAAAGCACAACATAATATAAAATATGATTTTGATATTTATGTGAAAGACACTTTAATTTGTTTTTCATATTTAAACACAATTTTAAAATGTTTTCATCTTCTTTTAATTTTAAACAAAATTAATATAATAAAATCGTAGTAAATAAATACTTATCTGGGTCTGCAGTTCATCTATACATACTCATCATGCTTAGAGATCTGTGAATATTACTGTAACAGACATGTAAGATCATGAAATACAAACACATACTTGGAGTATTGTTATCATCAAAACTTTATTAGATGATTAGACCATCAAAAGAGACTTTGGATTGTCTAATGATTCAACAATCTCCCCCTTTTTGATGATGACAAAACTACAAGCCTTGAGAACAAATAATTTCAATAATAGCAAGAGATTAAACAACAGAAGATTTTATTTGATGAAAAAAATGCAAATGCACAATTGCATAAAAATATACTTGTAAAACAAATCCAAGAGTATTCAATTTATTTGCAAAAACATATTTAATCATTTCTCTTAATTATTTGCCATATTTTCTCTTTCTCACCCTTTTTGTCATCACAAAAAGGGTCTAATTTAAGAAATCATCATTGTTGTAGGGAGGTGCTGATAAAGATTCTAAGTGATTATGTTTGGGATAAAAAATGTTGAAAATAGGGATGACTTCAAACTCTAGGTCAATAACCTTGATCTTTAACACATAAATCCTATGATTCTTGTACACACTTCATCAATTAGATATTGTTAAATAATTAACAGGTGAGGGAACAAAATTCTTTTAGATTTTGGAGAGTCTATCTCATGTGAATTTTTGGTTTGAATAACACAATAACTTAGGTGAGAAAAACAAACCAATTCAAGCTTTCTAGGTGTGTAAATCTAGTAAAGGGAAATTGCAACCCAGACTCTTAAAATTAGAAAATGCATAGCATGAATTAATTAAGAAAATAAAACAAATTTTCACTAGACTGTGAAAAATATTTTTTTATATATAAAAAAATATTGTAAATCAATATATCCTATTTATCAATAAAAAAATATGATTTTATAGATGCATTAAAAAATGATTTAAATAAATCATGCATTAAAAGTAACAAATATAGATGCAGATAAAAATTTAAATGAAAATATTTTATGCAATGAGTTTAAGTTAATTGATATTTTCCATCATTCAATTAAGATCATATCCAAAAGTTCTCTTAAATATTTAAAACGTTCTTAAACAAGGGGTTTTATAAAAATATTTGCTAATTGTTCATTAATTGAGACAAATTACAAATCAATGGTACCCTTTTGAACATGATCTCTTATAAAATGATGTTTAATTTCAATATGCTAAAAAAACTTGTTTTATAAATAAAATAAAACAAATTTGAAGAAACCAAGATGTTGTAAATCAAATTTAAAACTATGCAAAAAATATGACACCTTGCTTAGACAGTCACATATCATCAAATACATGTAAACTTTATTAGACCGTCTAATGTGTAAAATATATAGAGTAACAAATGCAAGCAAAAAGAAATACTTATCTTGTAAACGGGACAAACCTTCTAATCTTAGAAGAACCTTTATTATTAAAATGTGAATGTCTCATCCTTATTTGACCAATTCCAACAAATCTCGTTCATCTTTTTCTCTTGTCTCTTGACTCTCAATTCTGGGAATGTATACATTCTTACCTTTATGAATAGTGAGCATCCATTTTCTCAATTCCAAAATTTGAGTCTTCTTGTTTGGATTTAATATATCTGCAAGAGGAATAATTTTCTCTTTTGGTACCCACAGTGTTTTGGGTCTTTTCATGTTTGTTTTCCTCAAAGATTTATCCTTGAAGGTTCCTGCAAAAATAGGATGTACAATGGAAGATCTAGATGATGTATTATTTTGATCACAGCCTATTCCTTTCTTATCATGAGACTTCCTAGAACTTTTTATCAACATGTTTAGAGATTTATCATTTGTATTTGAATGCATTAAAACTTTTCTCAGAGCGATATTTTCAGTTGTAATATCATCAATGTTTGTCTCATTTGATTCAATAGGCCTTTTTCCTAATTTTTCTCTAATTAACACAAGTTCTTTTTCCAAGTTTTTGAGATTTGTGTTTTGAACTTCAAAGTCCCTTCTAAGGTTCCTATTTTCATTACACAAACTTTCTTTTTCTAGCAGAAGCTCTATGCTTTTGAGAGAAATATCATTTAGACTAGTTTTCTCTTGTTGCATTAATTCAATTTCTTTGCAAGCATTTTTATATTTTCTTTTCATGGTTTAATATGTAGATGAAATCATATCATTATTAGATATTGCTTCTTGATAAGTTAAATGTAAACTATCAATATTAGTAAAATCTACCTCATTATCTGAGTCCTCTGACATGGAGTTATCTGTCACATCAGTCATGAGACCTATGTTTGTCTCCTCTTCAAAATCAGAATTGGATGAGTCCAAATCCTCCTAAGTTAACATAAGACTCTTATTCTTTTTGGAGAATTTTTTCTTCTTTTCTTTCTCCTCTTTTTCTTCAACCTGATCCCCATTCTAATTTAAAGTATCCTGGCTTCATGTAGCCATAACAGATTATCCTTTCATCTTGCTCCTTGCCATTTTTAGTCCTAAACCTTCTTTCCTTTCTCTTGCTCTCTTTCTTTCTCAACATCCTTTTGATTTTATTGGTGGGGATGGAGATCTCATCATCAGACTCTGTATCATCTAATGTATTGTCTATATCTTCAGAAGTTTTGGATGGTACCTTTTTCTTACCTTTGTGTGAAAATTTAAACGTGATTGGAAGCATTATTTTCATCATAATGTATGACCTGCTCATATACAGTAAAAATACCTACCAATTCCTCCAAGGGCATGGCCTCAAGATCTTTAGAAGTTCTGAGAGTAGTTTCTTGGGCTCTCCACTTAGCAGGTAAAATTCTGAGAGTATTATTATTGATTTCATATTGACTAACAGTTAACCCCAAAGATCTTAGACTATTTAGGATAACTTGCAAATGAAAAACCATAAATTATATAGATTCATGATCTTTTATAGCAAACATTTCATATTGACATTTAAGCACAATCAATTTATTTCTTTTTACCTCTTTTGAACCTTCATATGTGAGAGCAAGTGTATACCACATCTCCTTAGCACTGACCATGGCATGCACCTTTGATATTTCTTCCTCGGATAAAGCACACATTATAATGTGCCTAGCTTTAGCGTTATTTTGATAGATGCGCTTTTCCTCTATCGTCACATATTCAAAAGGAAGCAAATCTCCTTATTTATCAATCAATGTAGGTATGCCATTTTTTATAATATTAATCAACTCCATACCATTATATTGGATGAAGCCAATCATCCTCATCTTTCAAAGCTCACAATCCCTTGAACAAGGGTGGTCGACCCATATGTAGTTCGTCTCCGTCCATTGAGTTCTTGTAGGATCGTGCCTCAACTTCTGTGAAGAACTAACCTCTGAGGTTAGCTCTGATACCAACTATAGGAACAGCTGGCTCCAGAAGGGGGGCTTGAATAGAGTCTGAACTCAATTCTGTATAAATAGAAATCACCAAGCAAGATTGTCCAAGGCAAGAATATATAAGCACAAATGAAGCAGATTTATACTGGTTCACCCTAATCTCTTGGGTTATGTCTAGTTCTCCCTTGAACAAATCGTTCAAGAGGTTCCATTATGTCATAAATGGTTACAACGAGTACACAAACCTCTCCACATTATAACGAGTACACAAACCTCTCCACATTATAACGAGTACACAAATCTCTCCAGGTTATCACGAGTACACAAACCTCTCCAGGTTATACCAGTCCCAATCTCCCTCTAAGATTAAGACCACTCAAGATTGAAATAAACACTCTCAAAAGAGAGAACAATGAAAGCTCACAAGGCTTTACTTCGTAATGGTGAAGAATTACACAATGGTTTCGCACAACTCAAAAATCTAAATGCTCTCAATAGCATATTGACAATAGACACTTAGAAGATACTATAATTCTTCAATGTATTGTATGATGTATTTCTCTTTTTGCTTCTTCTTTTTTGTTCAACTTGAAATTGCTCTTCTATATGTAGCTTTTTAGAAACTAGCCGTTGGGATGCTTGAACAGAGCAATCTTGACTTTCTGATATATGGAGCTCAAACTGGAAATATTTCACTAATTTTTATACTACATTAAACTTGATTAATTCTGTATAAAAAATAATTTAAAATAACATAGTGAAATTATATTTGAGATACTCATCAATAATTTGAATAATTTCCATTATTAACAAATTTGAACGTTAAAACGCAATATGATATAAAATCATTCTTAATGCGTACTTCGGGTAAACCAAATTGCTATTCATGAAGGAGACAAGGTGAAGGGAATTGGTGAATCATTAGACGGTCCAAAGTCCCTTTTGATGGTCTAATCATCTAATAAAGCTTTGATGATAATAATACTCTAAGTATGTGTTTGTATTTGATGATCTTACATGCCTGTTACAGTAATATTCACAGACCTCTAAGCATGATGAGTATGTATAGATGAATTACAGACCCAGATAAGTGTTTATTTATTATGATTTTTTTATATTAATTTTGTTTAAAATTAAAAGAAGACGGAAACATTTTAAGATTATTTTTAGGTATGAAAAACAAATTAAAGTGCCTTTCACATAAATATCAAAATCATATTTTATATCATGTTGTGCTTTAATGTAAACATTTTTTCATAACAGAAAAGGGATATAACACTGGGGCCAATGTCCGACATGTCAGCAATTGTCCTAGTGAAGAGGTCTTTGTCATCTATCAACACCTTGTTTAGCATTTTCACTTCTTCTGCCTTCATATTTGTCCTGATGCTTATGTTCTAGGCTCCAATGTTGTAAGTAGCAATCTCCTCATTTGGCTTCATTTTGGCTTCGTCATTGGGTTACTAGTCCAAGTTAGTCATGACCACCATCTTCCCTAATTCGTGCTTCCAAGTAGGTTTTGAGATCCTGGAATCCAGGCAAAGGTTGACAACGTTGATATGGTTTGTAGGAGATGTTTAGGATCTAAATTAACTTGTTAGGAGATGGAGAACAAAACCCACCAATTGGAAGATCAAAGTTGACACAACAATGGAGGTAAAAAAAAAAAGACATATGCATTCGACTATATGAAAGTAAATTCAAGAAACAACAAAACAAAGTAAAAAAAACTAAAAATGGATTAAGGAAAAGAAGTGATACAAAACACACCACTTATGGGGGGAGAATTTCCAAGGATAAGTGCTTGAATAACCAACACTTGGGAAAGTTTCTGAAGATAAGAACTCAAAACAAGAAACAAAGGAGACAACTCAACTTCTAAAAAAAAAAAAAAAACACCTTTTAAAGGCTATTACATTCACTCAACTCTATATGATGTGTACAAAGGGGTGGACTACTTTTATAATTTTTATGGGACGTCCAAAGAGTCAAAAATTAGCAAAAGATTATCAAGATGTAACTGGGATTAAGCTAAATTATTCTCCACAAAATTAGGGAGGGTATGCACTAGGTGATTAAGTAGATGTATGGATGTAATGATGACTTTTGATGTCTTGGCAATCCTTGCACTTGCTTATGATTGGTGCAACACTTAGGGAGTTCCAAAGATCAAAGAGCTTCCTTCAAGTTGCTTCCCTTCAATTCTTTCCTTCTATCAATTTCCTTCTAATTTTAAGAGCTCTACTTGCTTAATTCTTTTTTTTATTCTTCCAAAGCTCTAAGACTTCTCTTTTTTATTTCTTCATGTTCCGTCTTTGTTTGTCATGCTTCATTTATTTATTCTAAATGTTTTCTCTTCTCTTTATTTAACAAGTTCTTCTTCCTTTTGAAGCCTCATCGTGGCATGTATCAGGCACCTGACAACTTTCTAGTCGACATGAATGATCACGACATCCCACTCTCATATGAGAATTTCATCACCGGATGCGAGGTAGATACTATAGCTCCCAACTAGTTAAGTGATGATCCTCTGAGAAGGACATTGCATAATGTGTGAATAATGACAATGATATACCTAACCTTAATTGTTCGGTATCGTCTATTTCCTCCTCCAAACTTGTGTACAGATCAATGTATCCTGAGGTGTCTACCCTCTCACCCCAGAAGTAGACAATCTGCTCATCATATGACTTAATGGAATCTTTGAATATCTCCAACTTCTTAAATGTCTTTTAATACAAAATATCCATTGATATGCCTTGATTGACCAATGTCTTAATTATCTTAAAATTGGCGATCTCCACCATAATGACCATCAGATCATTAGGGTCTGGGTCAAAGGCCTAGAAGTCTTCATCAGTGAAGGTTATGGTCAACGTACTCCTGATTCTTATGATGATGTTGTGTAACATTCCAAAGATTGTAGTATACCCAGATATAATAATTTATAATATAGAATTTTTTAGATATAAAAGTACCATATTAGCTACTCTTTGTCAATATACATAAATTGTTAAGCACTGATCTAGCATATGTCTTTTGCAATGATATATCATTCTTTCTATAATAGTTTTAGCAAGTGCTGGAATTTTAAGAATCATTGGAGAGTAGCTATGGCAACATAAGTCTTGAGTTAAGAAATTCTTTGTTTTCACTTTTCATCTATCGTCTAGCACCAAAGACCAGATCATCTATCCTCTGGTCTGTTATATGTTAGATTTGTCTGGTCTGTTATGTTAAATTTTGTCTACTTGTTTGAAATGGTCTACCATATTGTAGATTATCTATCAAGACCTTTTTATTATGTTTTTAATCGTCTAACCCATGAGGAATGGCTTGAGATGTGTATCATAATAATATCATCTAGTACATTTTATTCTTTGTAAACATCTAGCGAGTATATCATCAAGATATCATATAACACATCTTTATATGCTTTGTTTGATAAAACCTTCTAATATCACCATGTACTTTAGGATCATCTAGCATAACTTTTTAGAGTAATCTTTTACTAGTGGATCATCTATAATATTGATATTAATAAATTTGTTATTTAGGTACAAAACTTTAGGCCATTTGGTATGTTCTTTGTAACATCCAGGTAAATCTACCTTTGTTTTGTGTTGATTCATTTCATTAAGATAACTTCCAAAACAAAAAGATTCACAAAGTTATATCAAATCATAACCAAACTTCTGAAGAAAAAGATGCATGAATGAATTAAATACTTCAATATGATATATCATATTTGCAGTTCTATTAATAACGTATACAAAAGTTTTTCAAAGTAATTTATGTATTAAAGAAACTTAAAAGAATTAGAGAAGATTGAATTTCAAATTTGTGATGATTATGCTTCTGTAGAATTTATTGAATGATGCAAGAAAAAACTTCTTAAGAAAATATGAATGAAGGAAGAAGTGGTAAGTAACATATGATATGAGTAAAAAGGGTATAAATAGATGTAAGAGAAAATAAATATCTATGAGCTTTTAATGTTCAGATAAATTGGATAACAACTCATCATTTACATTTGACACGTCAGAATATTATTACAATACTTATATCATTATGGAGATTAGAGAAATTAAAACTAAACTTTAAAAACCATAACTAAACAATTGAATTGAAACAATGAGTGATTAAAAAGTTTCCTATAAATAAAGAACATGAGTTACACAATCTGCACTAGAAAAAATAGTAGAACAAATAGTGACAAGTTTTGAGAGAGACCATGAAAAGAAGAAAGAAAGAAGAAATTTGTATCAATCTTAAAAGGTAAGGAAAAGAAGACACACACATAGCTATCTAATTTCAATTTTTCATTAAGATACCCTATGTTTCACGTCTCTTTAAAATTACTCCACAGATTCTACTGATCTTTATGACAAATGATATTGATTTCCTTATATCATAACACTATAATTGTTTAATTGATCTTACACTGGGTTTTTTTTTTTTTATAATAAGTGGTGTTGATCTTATTTTATTAAAATGGCAATGTCATTTATTGATTTTTATGCTGGTTTTCGGCTTAATTCTTGTGATTTTGTTGCACTCTCTTGAATTGATAATAATTCCACTGTACGAATCAGTTACATGATCATGATGTACATAATTGGAATACTTGTAAGTGGAGGATTTAATCCTTGATGATTTGAATGGGTAGAAGTTATTTTTGACTAAGGGGTGATGTTGATATTAATCATTTATCTTGACTATTCACTGTATAAGTTATTCCTGATATTATTTTTATTGTTGTTTCTTAATGATTCAACTATTGTTTTAGATGTAGTATTTTCTTCAAAAACTTCTCCTTAAAACTAGAGAAATCATATTCTTATACTATTTTATTTGACATTATACACACATTCTAAAATTTTTAAATGATACTTCAAATCATCTAATGTACTTATTTCATCTTATCTTTATGCTTTGATGCAATATTATCTTAATATATGTATGTCTCACTTTTCCCATTTATTTTCCTTGACACACATGACGGGCGTCCCTAACTTCGTAAATTCCTTCACTATTGATATTTCTGCTTACTTTCGGGGAATGAATGGAATACTAACATGGTAGAGAATTCAATTGCTTTTGAGGACTTGCCAATTCTACATTAATCTTCTGCTAGGGTTTAGAGGTCCCTTTGGTTTTGTATAGACTAGGGGTGGTGATTTTCTTTCTGCCACTAGTAACATATAACAATCATTCAATTAATTTATTTCTAATATGATGTAAAATATTATTATAGAAGCATATTGTATAATTAGCGTAAGGAAGAATTTTGTGTAATATGAAGAATATATGTAAAAATATGATCAAAAATCAGTTATGTAAATATGTATGAACTAATGGAGGGATAATAGCTTTATTATTCAAGCTAATGCAAGACTAAAATGAATAATTGTTTTCATAATTCTTTCAAATAGTAAACGATTTCGTGCTAAGTAGTAGACCATTATACGAATACATATGATTTTTGTTGATTATTTGAATTGAATTTTTGTTTCATTATTTCATGATATCATATTCTCTAATACCAATTCCTAATACATTTCAATGAATAAATTTTCATATTACATATTCCAAGTGAAAATCATCTTATAAGAGTCTATACTTTCATTCATGCTGCTTTCGCTTTCGCAATCTTCTGAGAATTTATCTAGTTCAATTGTTCAATACAATTTTGTTAAAAATTAGACAAAATCATTACTATTCTAACTAACAATCATTAGACAAAAATATACTTTTTGAAATATATTATTAGACGAAATTGCTTATTACCTAGACCAAAGTTGGTAGTAAATGCTAGAACATATTTAAAACATTTTTAATATTTTGTAATTTTTAAAGTGAAAGTATTATTCTATTGAAATGTTTGAAGGATATTTTCTAATGTATCCAAAATTGGTCCTAATAGTCTAGTATGCGAAATCCAAATCAGAATTTTATTTCTCTTTTGATATTATGCAGTTTTTACCCCTTCCTGCACTAAGAAATATTTTGAAAAAAATGAAACAAAAATCTAGTGATATTAAAATACACACACTCATATATACATATATATATATATATATATATATATATATATATATATATGTGTGTGTGTGTATATGTGTGTATATATATAT
>Ga0209700_101653_pt1 | contig 46127 bp, 17 predicted proteins | sample SiratroredBW_FD_187528 | JGI IMG/M metagenome (GOLD analysis project Ga0209700, IMG submission 187528) | Root nodule microbial communities of legume samples collected from California, USA - Siratro red BW (SPAdes) (version 2) | ecosystem: Host-associated > Plants > Roots > Nodule | place: USA...
TATTTAATATTTTTTTTATTTTCAATACGAATATTTAAAAAATATAATAAGATGTTTAATTTTTTAAACTAAAAGTTTTTTTTTTAATTTTCATAATATTAATTTATCATTTAAAAATAAATTAAGTTATAACATAAACATATTTTATGTTTAAATTTAAAAATAAAATAAAATAATAAAAAAATATATTAGTCAAATTGTAAAAAAAATCAAATATAATATGGTTATATAACACGACATATTTAAATGTAAATTAAAAGACATAAATTAAATAAAAAATATTATTTAAATTTTAAATATAAATAAAACATAATAATTTAATTTGATAATTTTTTATAAATACAATCATTAATATAAATTATTATTAATAATAAATTTACCTATTATATAAATAAAATAATAAACTACAAACAATATTATAAATAAAATAATAACATACATAAAACAAAAAGTGTTTTAAAAACATATATTATATAATTATTTCATTTTTTTATATAATGGATAAAGTATTAACAAAATATTTTAATGTTTGATTATTAAAGTAGGAGTAAATAGTATATTTGGTATAATAAATATTTATATATTGTACTTTAATATAATAAAAAAATAATATACTAATAGATATGTGGTTAAATAATTGTAATATTTTATATGAAAATAGTAAATTAATGTTATTTTGTAATAGAAGAATATCAAGAGATCGTTACATTGATAGTAAAATAATAAAAGTGAAAACTTTTTAAAGTTAAATAAACTTACTTCTTTCTTCTAGAAGTATCCAAAAAAGTGTTTATTCAACGTTCTTCTTCAGTTTTCCAAGGCATGCTTTTTTTTTTCTTCCATCCAAGGCAACATTTTCTTCACTCTGACAACGTTCCTCCAAGGCAGCGTTATTCTTCACTCCTCCAAAAACCAAAAAACCTTCCTTCAATGCATATACTTTCTTAGAAAGCCAAAACTATAGAGCGCTTCTCCAAGGCGTATCCAGTAATCAGAGAAGTGTTTCCAGTTTTCAGAGACAGAATGGTGAGAGTTCTTCTTCACCATCTTCAAAGAGAGTTCTTCCTCCCCGTTGATTCATTTGACTCTTGTATCTTCTATTATTTATAATCATTTTTAAGAGATTATTTAACTGATTTGAGGAATAACTTTATTTGATTTAGATACGATTTGTTTATTGGTTACGATTTCTGTTTTCGATTTCTGTTTTGGTTACAATTTGTATTTGAGATTTGCAATTTTGCGATTTTGATGAAAAATGGGGACCGTGTCTTATTTACGTATCCACTAGAGTAGACCGTGTCTAGCGGAAGAGTTAGTGTCCGACGCAGTGTCGTTCACGCTTCCGCCGCATGTCCGTGTCGAAAGTGTATCGCAAGCGGGGAAGTGGTACATTTGGGCCATGGCCGAGCTTCATAGCCACCGATTCTAAAAACATACATTGATCATCAAATCCTTTTTTTTTTTCCTTTTTTATTCACTTTGAAAACTCTCAAAATACAAAAACACGTATCAACCACAAGAAAAAGATCAGAAGTGCAAGGTACGAAAGAACTAAGAACAAGGTATCAAAAACATTTTTTTTTACTTGCGTAGTATGTTTTCTTTGTTGGATTTACTTCAATATTAAGTGTGTACATTACACTTTCCACACAACCTACACCATCCCCTTCACTACTTGAATATTCTTCACATCTTCTCACCACTGCCTTATACATCTACGAAAAAAAAAATGCTTCACAAAATCGCTCGCTCTCCGCACATTCACTTTGACACACTTTCTTACTTCCCTCACGCTTTACTCCGGGCACAAGAGGCTTCTCTCTGCATCTTCACTTCCATAGGGGTGCACAAAAATGTCACTCTCATTCTACCCTTCATCGAACTCAACCACCACTACCAACAAATAATTTTGCACCCCCTCCCACTATCATATTTCTATCCTCTTACCTAAACAAAACAAAAAGTTCCTCACACACCCAAAAATCGAGGCCGCCGTACCAATAAGCAAAGCTAAGCTTTTCATGAGTTCTACCCAAAGTATGATGAGAGGAACCCTATAGAACCCAAATACAACGGTCTCAAAACGTGACCACACTAATAGTTGAAAAGAGACCCAATGGAATGCGAAAAAAGACACCCACATGGCTTCTTCATCGTCTCTTCCCCCGAGGCCTTACCTTGGTACACCATGCACCTCCACTATGCCTCCATGCACCTCCACAAAACCACCTTGATAACTCAATCACCAACTTCCAAAAAACCTGCACCTTTACTCAACTGTCCACCACAAACCTCCTTTCTCCTCCATTCACCTCCGTTGACCTCTCTAATCGTTTCTGTTTACTCTTTTGCGACCCTTTAATCTTAACATTTTCCAATGGGGGACATAATGATGTCATGTTAGGATATGCAATTTCAGCAAGCTTGCCCTTAAGGGTCATTTTACCTCCAATATCAAGCTCCTCAAAGCGTTTAGAAATCACCTCCCATTCTTGCTTAATAGACAAATGAGATGATGACTGACTTGATGATAAGTCTAAGAAACTAAGTCTAGTCCAAATCACATGCACTTCATTTAGTGGTATCACACCAAAAGCATATCTTGCTAGCTCACATGCATATGGTAAACCATGAGTTTTTCTAAGGACACAACCACACTTTTTCTTATCAAAGCCAACAAATTGTACCTTATTAAACTCTTCTGCAATATGCACCAACGCATACTTACTTACCATACTCAATAAACCTTTGTATAATGTCTTGTTGAAACTGTGGGTAAGAACATGTAGACTTATCTCGAACGACGCTTTAATCTCATTATGTTGGAGGACAAGGAGATTACTGATTGCATCCCAACATGTACACAAATCTCCCATGCTAGTTTGCAAAATACGCTTCAAATTACCATGAGCTTGTTCAATCCTGCATATAACACACAAAATTAATTGAAATAAACAAAATCTCATTAACATATAAACACATCTTAAATATAACAACATACCTATTTGATGTAGTATTGCCCATATACATCACCTTATTTTTCCAAGCACTGACAAACTTTTCCTTATGACCTTTAATCCAGGTCTTTTGAACATATTCCAAAAATATGGGCCATGGCAAACAAACACTTTCAAAATTTTCAACACATTTAGAAAATGCTTCACAATCACTACAATCAATCACAATTGTCCATGCTTTCATAACAACATCCTATGCCTCCCTTGGATGAACAAGCATTTTACACTTGGCCTTTACATTCTTATTTATGTGGAACCTGCACAACGAGTTAGTTGCTTCTGAAAAAACAACTTCAATAGCATTCATCAGAGCCAGGTCCCTATCACTAACAATAACTGTAGGGTACACATCTCTTCTAAAAAACAACCCTCTTAATCTTTGCAAAGCCCAAGTGAAATTGTTTTCACGTTCAGTAGACATCAAAACAAATCCAGTTGAGAAAGTTAAGCCTGTAGATGTAACACCTACAATTTCAAGCAGTGGAAGCATGTACTTATTTGTCTTGTAGGTGTTATCCATCAATAACACATTACTAAATGCGTTTAACAACTTCAAAGAATCTGGATGAGTCCAAAAGATATCACTTACAACTCGGGAGGACTCGTGACACCTATGTCAATGAATATACTTGTCACGCTCCAACAACATCATCAACTACTGCATTTCAGTTCTTGATCCTCTAACCGATCTCTTGTATGTATATATGGTATTATACAACTGTTTCAGTGTTGTCACATTGTCTTCATTATTCTCTTTAAGTGTAAGCAATATGTTCTTTGGTTTAACTCGACTCTTTGTCATGTCAACAACTAAAGCGTGTTCATCGGGCCGTAACCTACCAGCATAAGAGTGACCAACCAATGTATTAGCCAAATCATGGTTATGCAACCCACATTCGACTTTCAAAACCCAACCATTTCTACCTTTTAATGGTTTTCCCCACAATCTAAATGGACAGTCACACTTCCTTGTACCCGTTATACTCACATCTAAATTTGTTCTGTACTTTCTATATTTTCCACTTCTCTCACATCCCAACAAGATATAGGTCCTCCTACCTTGTGCTCTAATTGCTTTTTCTGATCTCAGTATGACAACAATGAAGCCAAGTCTAAATGCAATCTTGCGAACCCATTCAAGTAATTCATCTTGAGTACCAAACACCTACACAATATATCACATTCCTATGTAATTAATTTACAATTCATAAACATAAACAAAAATAAATCATTTTACCTTATCAGTTGTGAATTCAAGATAACAATCCTCTTTCTGAACCAAGGAACTACTTTCATCTTCTTCATTTATAGTAGACTCCTTGTTTATTTCCTCTGACTATCCACACCTGTAACATAGCATTCCAACCACTCATAAAAAAACCAAAATGTGAACTGGACGTCATCCCATCCGGTTAACAAAACATAAAAAATAGACAACCGGATGCAGTGTGGAGGGGGTGCCATCCGGTGTACAGTCTGTGAACCGGACACCCCTTCGTTCGGTTGTCAAAGTGAAATTATATTTGAGAAACACCATCTGGTTCTCAAATCTAATTTCACTTTGACAACCGGATGAAGGGGTGTCTGGTTCACAGACTGTACACCGGATGACACCCCATCCACACTGCATCCGGTTGTCATTATACGAACCGGATGACTTCCCTGTCCGGTTCTCAAAATTCAAAAAATGAGAACCGGATGGGATCATCCGGGTGCCCTACAAGAAATTTAAAAAATACACCAAAACGAAAAATCTTACCTCCCCGTCGTTCTTTGCCACCGATAAACACTTCACAATGGTCAGAAAATTTGTTCTAACGTTCAATCACGCTTAAAATCTTCAAAAACCATACTTTGGAAGATGGATTTGAGAGAAAAAGGATACTGTAGCAACACTGTGCCTTATGATCGTCGAAGAGGAGAAGAAACCTTTCTAATAAAGAAAGGGTATTTGCGTAATTTCTAAAAGGACAAATGTGGGATTAAAATTTTTTATTAGGGTGCAGGAAGAACCTATTAGGGTGCAGGAAGAACTTGTCAATACAAGGTCCAAAATCTTATTTTACTTGGCCCAAAATACAAAGCCCAAAATAAATTCTACATTATTATGTACAATTTTTACAAATAAAGGTCTTGTAATCTTGAAGCTCTAAAATCTCTATAGTGATATCCAATTTTAAACTTGGGCCTAAAATTTTGTTTGGAGACCCAAGCAAGTCCAATTAGGCCCAAACTCCTTATAAGTTCCTTATCAAGGCTCTAATTTAGTGACCTCTTTATTCTAGTCTACAGTCTCGAAGATGAGTTTACATCATCTACTAAACATAGAACACTATATTCAATAGTGTTCTTGGATTATATGAAAGTGTGTTTGAACATAAAATAAACAATGTTATCTGCAGGTTCATTGGAAGCCGAGGATCAAAAGATTAATTTGAATTAATTAGGTTGGTCACTGTGAGTCATTTTTTTTTTTTGTTATAGAAATATGATTGCATGGTTTGTATGACTGTTGTGGTGTAGGTGCATCCATGCAAGTGCAGAAATGTGTTCGTGTGGTTTTATATGATATTATCATTACACGGATCATCTCTCGCTATGGCATGGGCTTATCCATCGATATAGGTTGGTCTCACTTTTTCCATAAATGTTTTTTGAATAAGTTGAATGTCTTTCAAGTGAATGATGTTTGGAAACATAGTATGGTGAATGAGGATGATAAAGAAGACGACCAAGAGTCATCAATACTCGACGACCATATTCAAGACACTACACTTCAACTCCTAGTCCTCTCAATTTCCCATGATTTTCAAATACTTTCACAAATTTTGAGTATTATTTAGGAGTTGAATATCAATGTCAACAGAAATTTTAAGAATATTCACAAGAAAATTGATTAGCTGCAATAAAAAGTTGATGACTTTGAGTATTCTTTCAAATGATATTTATCATCATTTGATAACTTTTTTTATGTAATTATTGTAATTTAAATCTTTATTTTCATCATATTGTATTGTATATTTATATGTTTATATTCATTATGATGTTTCATTCTACATAAATAAATTTAAGTTGATTTAGTAATTTGTATAAAACTTATAACTTCACATAAATTTTTTACAATTATTTCAATATCAACATTTTTAAATTTATTTTTAACAATTTTTCATCTATATACAATGTTTGATAATTCATAATTTTTTTCAATTCACTTACGGATTGTATTGAAAATAATGTTATAATAACATACGAGTTTTACATATAACAAATTATTCATATTTTAGTTTAATATAATTTTAATCAAATGGATAATTAATAATTTTATAATTTTATCAACTAAAAAAATTATTAATGACACTCAATAAATTAATAATATTTTATTTTAAATTAATTTAAACTACTATAAAAAATTAATAATTTTAAAATTCATCAATTTAAAAATAATGTATCAACTGCTTTCAACAAATTAATTAATTTTAACTACAAAGCAAATTAAATTTATAATTTTAATAATTAAAAAAATTATAAATCACATGAGTAGTAAATTTTTCATTCTCTTCATTTCTTTACCATCTGTCTTTTAGATCAAACAATTTAATTTTCCAATTTGATTTACCTCAGATCTAGAATGCAAAAGATATCCTTAATATTTACTCGTGGAAACAAGGCATTGTTGTTATTATGTGTAGATATTAGATGATAAAACAAACCGCTAGTATAATTACAAAAACAGTTATCATAATAAAAAAATATTTATTATAACGTTATGTATAAAATTATAAAAAATGTGAAACTAGAAAAGTTGTTATTTTATTAATTGGTATTTAACTAATCAACGGTATAAGTTTTTAAAATACACGATATATTCAAATTAAAAGTATAAGAACTGTATAATTGTAAAATTAGCTCTAAAATAATAATAAAATATTCATAATTAGCATTTATTACAATTTATTAATAGAAGAAAAAGAGTATTACAATTTGTCTTCTAAAAAGGGACCTACCCTTAACTACGACATCTCATATACCCTTCATTATAGTGCCACGTGCTCCCAAACTGTCAATGACACGACACAGTTTCGTGTCCTACACAAGCCTTACGTGTCACAATAAGAAAAGTCATATAATCTAGAGTCCCCTTTCGGCACTTTGTGTGACGTGTCGTCTTATCATTGGTCCTTCACACCACTGTCCCCTTTCCTTCCTTGTGTAATCGGTTATTTTATTGTTTCTCTCGCTCTCGCTCTCTCCTTCTCTCTTTTCTTCCTTCGTTTTCTCTTTCTTAAAGCACAAAACTTTTTCACTTTCTTCCCTTACCCACACCTACGTTTCCTTCAGATCCAACCAATTCCATCGTCACCAGGGATACCCTTTTGTTTATTCAGCTTTATCTCACTCTTCAACTGTGTCCGTCGTAGGTGGAACCCTTCTTCTGCTCTCTATGCCATTCCCACAGGTATGATTCGCCGTTTCATCATTCAAAGCATGCGTTTTTATTCCTGTTCTTGTGATTTTCACTGTGGGGTTTTCCTTTTTTATGTTTCGTGAATTAAGGGTGTGGAGAATTTGTGGGATTTTGGATCTGTGTCTTAATTCTTTATTTGAGTGTTTTATTTTTGGTGTTTTGGGTAGATCTTGTGGTTTTTGTCGATGGGGTGTTTGTCGATTTTACTTGAATTGAGTTCATTTATGCGTTGCTATTTAATTGGGCGGATCTGGTCTCTATTGGGTATTGGATTTGTTAGTTTTTGGTTGGTTGTAAATTGAATTCTGGGGGAAAGAAAAATGGCGTTTTGTGCTCTTGTATATGGAAAACAACAAATCAATCGCAGTCAAGATAATAATTGGCGTAACGTTTGGTGAGTGTTTTTGTTTAGGCCAGCAATTGAATCTTGTTCATGCTTTTTTGTCAGTCGTTAAAGGACAAGCTAGGTTATGTATGTTTCAGTTAAGTGTTGGTTATTTCATTTTGAATTTAGGTTGTTAGGTGGGTGTGGTGTTGGTGGATGGTGAATTTATAATGAATTAGCTAATAGCTTCTCAAGTGCGTGTTCACATTGTGAGAAGGAGTTCACCTGCTTTTGAATCATTCGTTAATTTTTATTTAGGACTGATATAGAATGAAATGTGACATATAGTTGTAACTATTGTCTCTTAAAATTAAATTTCGATCCCACCCAACATCTTTCATTTCTCAACCAAGTCATTAGGGTATACAATCCAGTGCTCGAAGCAGTATTTGCTCTTAAGCTGGGCTAAGTCTTGTTGCGGTTTTATATTTTTCATGAAAAAAGTAATTTTGTTAGTCTTAAATTGTGTATAAATGCATTGTTTCTGAAGATTTTAGTCCAACCATGCTCGATATGACAATTCAAATTTAGTTGTTCCACTGGATTATGTGTTGTTTATATCTTTCCGCGAGTCTCTTAATCTTCAGATGCTTAATTCTATACTTTAAAGTGAACGTTGATTTGTTCTTGCGACATATTCATGTTGTTGTTGGTTTTTGTGTTTCCTTTTGCTGTTCTAGTATCTTTATTCATTTGGCTGGGGCTGTGTATGATTCTGTATCTGTAAATTTTTGTGAGCACTTACAGATTTTGATGATTTGCATGCTCTTTGTAGCTTACTCGGCAGTTGGGAAGGGTGTACCCGAACACGAGTGTAATTGCAGCATACGGATTTATTAATAGTCTTGTAGATCTGTTGGCTTTTTCAGGATGGGCAAGTGCAAGGGTTGTGGGAAGTTAGGAAGAATGAGGCCAAGTCATATGAGTGCTTATGAATTTTCTCTGATGCTGGCTCCTGTTGTTTCTGTTTGGGATTGCATAGTTCGCAAAATGAGGTACTCCTACAGACCTGAGTGGGTGTAGTGGTTGGCTACGTATCAATAGTATTAGTCCTCATACTTCAACTAATTAGAACATATTTAGCATTACAATTAGGGAAAGAGTGGAAAAGAATTACACAAAAGAAAATGTATACAGCTCTAAAGAAATTCACTTGAAGGAACTCTCAAAAGACATCACTTTAGTATTTACTTTTAGGTGCAGTAAATTCTATGGATACCATGGCATGTAATAAAGCGCAACATGTGAGGAAGGCGAAGAAGAAGCAGGTGAAAGATGAATTGGATCGTCTAAAACAGGCCGAGAAGAAGAAGCGGCGCCTGGAAAAGGCGCTTGCTACTTCTGCAGCCATTATTTCTGAACTGGAGAAAAAGAAACAGAAAAAGAAAGAAGAGCAGCAGAGACTTGATGAAGAGGGGGCTGCTATTGCTGAGGCTGTTGCTCTGCATGTTTTACTCGACGAAGACTCGGACGATTCGTGTAAGGTTGTGATAGATAATGGCGGATGCAAGACCTGGAACTGCAACCGGAATCTCGGCATCTCTGTGGGTGGAGAAAGTGCTTGCTTTCCTCATCTAGATGGTGGCAGATGGTCTTTTGAAAGAGTGGGTTGGGTCTCTGATGCATACAGATATGGTTGCAAGTGGGGTGGTGGTGAAAATGGAGAATGGTCATTCTCATCAGACCCTTTTGAGAAAAACGTGCACGAACCAGTATATGAAGGTGCAGGATGGGGACCTGCAGGTTTCTCTGCTGATCTGATAGCAGCACAAGCAGTTTCAGCACTGCAGATTGCTGAGGAGGCAGATGTTGAAGGTAGGATTCTGATTTAAGTTTTAAGGGCATGCTGAGGTGATAGAAATTAAGAATGATAGAAACTAAGAATAACTGTTTGTGGTGGTGACTGGATGAAGTCTTTTGCTGTTTTGCTTGAAGATACATATGCGTGTATATATATGTTATGAGTCTTGTCCATGTCAAACACTTTCTGCTTCAGTTGTGATTGAAATGTTGCAGCAGTGTGACCAATGTTTTATTGTTGATTATCTTTTAACTTTATGTTAATGTGAGGCTTCTAATTTTCCTGTGTGGAGTGACCTTTTGAACTGATTTCGAAAAATACAAAAACACCAGTGGACCCTCATCATTTTTATTCTACTACCATGTGCCTCATTATGTTATCACTTTCAGAATTGCCAATTTGATAATGACCCCTCCCCTCTCTAATTTATATAATATCTACACAAAGTGGATTTGGTCTTTATATTTTAGAAGCAAACATGTTGCTTATGTTGCTTTTAAATTAAGAATGGATTCCTAAGAGTAACTTTTTATGGCTTTGTTGAGGATTGTGGTGAAATTTGACCCTAAGGATTCCATATGGATGGTTTGGGATAAAGCTAAGCCTTGTTTTGTTTTTCAGGGTCCACTCTTGCTAATGTGCCCATTTTAATCACTGTGCATTGGTAGTTTCGTTCAGTGTTCGTTCCTAAGGAAATTTCTTAGTGAGCGATTTTTATTTGATATATATATGTTCTTTTTAATTCTGTAACTAATTTCTATTTAATAATAAGATTTGCCAAACAAGGAAAATATTTGTATAACGTAAAATACATTTTTTATAGCTATGACATCGATGCAAATTACATATTATAAAAAATAATGATTAATTATATCAGAAATAAATTTAACGGGTAATCTTTTCGCTAAACATTAATTAAATTTCTTAGTAATTATTCATGGGAATAAAGCAAATTTTAGCAAGTCGTTGTCTAGTAATATTGGTAATGTTGGATAATTCGTATCTATAATATATGATTATAAAAGAAATAAGAAAGAAAAAAAATGTGAATAAATTTACAATTCTAAAATTAAATTTCTCCATTTTATTTATAGGATATATTCAAAGATCTTAAACTCTTGACTTAATTCTTAATCTTTTAAGCGTTTATGGTCTTTAATAGATAAAGAAAGATTCAACTTGCTATAATTTTTTTTTAATTAAATTCAGATAAACTCTTTAAGCTAAAGGCAAATTCGTATAAGAGCGAGCTAACAATTTTGAAATCAAATGTAATTTTTTTCGACTTTTACTCATATTTTATTATATTCAAATTATTTAAAGAAATTGACTTCTTTTTTTAATTGGTTTCACATCAAAACCACATTTTTATGAATTTAGTCATAATGTAGTTAAATTTTTTTAGCACAAATATACTAGCATAATTTATTGCTGTGATTTATTACTTTTCTTTATTACGAAATATAAACATTAAAGTATTGTTATGGTATGTATATATGTTAGTAAGAGGAATCAGAACGCTAAGATAAGAAGTAAAATACATTAATAAAATAATCGATTAAGAAGGATGAACAAGTGAGGGAAATGTTAAATTATATACACGAAAACACAACGTTGATTTGAGAAAAATACAACACAAAATACACAATTGCTGGGGTACAACAAAAGGCTGTGACTTTGTAAGGGAACAAAATCAATGTCAAAACTTGAGTCCAACATCGAATGAAGATTCACATGAGAAACATAGTTTCTAGACTCTGCGTTGCTCACACGTGGATTGCACCCCATGCTGTTTCTTGCAGCTATATTACTGAAACCCATCAGGCCAATAAGCATGAAGCATCAGCTGTACACAAAGACATTAATCCAGTTCGGTTGGATTCCACCACTTTCCATGTTGCCTGCCACATGTTTGAAGAAATGTCTGACCTAACTGTTGCTTCAGCAACGACCATAATTCAGGGTTTCGTTAAGCGCCACTGCTATAAGGATGCTATCCATCTTTTCTGTCAGATGTGGGCCTCAGAAATTAGACCCAATGAGTTCACATTTGGAACCGTGCTTAACTCCTCCACTTCACATGGAAATGTTGTTGTTGGGAGGCAGCTTCATGCTTGTGCAATGAAGGTTGGCCTTAGTTGTCATGTATTTGTTGGTACTCCTCTTCTTGATCTGTATTTCAAGCTGAGTACTGCAGAAGATGCCCAGAAGGCTTTCAGAGATACTCTACACCCTAATGTGGTGTCTTGTACAACTCTAATTTGTGGGTATTTGAAGAGAGGGAGATTTGAAGAGGCTCTGCAGGTTTTCCATGAGATGCCTGAGAGGAATGTTGTCTCGTGGAATGCGATGGTTGGTGGGTGCAGCCAAACGGGTCATAATGAAGAGGCTGTGAATTTTTTTATTGGCATGCTTAGAGAAGGATTTATACCAAATGAATCTACTTTTCCGTGTGTGATTTGTGCAGCTGCAAATATAGCTTCCCTTGGAGTTGGGAGAAGTTTTCATGCATGCGCAATCAAGTTTTTGGGCAAGGTTGATCAGTTTGTTGGTAATTCTCTTATCAGCTTTTATGCAAAGTGTGGAAGCATGGACGACAGCCTGCTAATGTTTGACAGGCTTTTTAAAAGGAACATAGTTTCGTGGAATGCCATGATATGTGGTTATGCACAGAATGGAAGAGGTGTTGAAGCGATAAGCTTGTTCGAAAGAATGGGTTTTGAAGGATATAAACCTAATGATGTTACCCTTCTCGGGTTACTATGGGCTTGTAATCATGCGGGTCTTGTTGATGAGGGCTACTCTTATTTCAATCGGGCCAGGCTTGAGAGCCCCAATTTACTAAAGCCCGAGCATTATGCTTGCATGGTTAACTTGCTTGCTCGCTCTGGACGATTTGCAGAAGCTGAGGATTTTCTTCAGAGCGTGCCTTTTGACCCTGGACTTGGATTTTGGAAGGCATTGCTTGGGGGATGTCAAATCCACTCTAACAAGGAGTTGGCAGAGCTTGCAGCAAGAAAGATCTTGTCTTTAGATCCTGATGATGTATCTTCGTATGTGATGTTGTCAAATGCTCATTCTGCAGCAGGTAAGTGGTCAGAAGTCGCAACCGTAAGGACTGAAATGAAGGAAAAAGGGATGAAAAGGATTCCAGGTAGCAGTTGGATTGAAGTTAGAGGCAAAGTTCATGCCTTTCTTACTGCAGACCATAATCATGATAGAAACTATGAAACTAATTTGCTTTTAAATTTTTTCTGTGAGCATTTGAGAGAAAGTGAAGATTCAGATTTGTTTAACATTTATTGGTATCTCAGTTCGTAAGTAATGGGCTAAGTTCTGTCCGATATACTATACTGCATTGGCTAAGTAATACCCTTTTCAATTTTAAAAAGGCTTGAATATTATTTGGTTTTAAAACCTATAGCCAATGCTAGGTGATAGCAGAGCTTTATGACGCTTTTCCTGGTACATAAACTTATTTTTGACCTCTCATACACGATTTCAGGCCACATTTCCTGCCTCGTTAAATCCTTAGGTTTAGCTGCTAAATATGCAGTGAGATATCAGCTTTGACAATTTTCTGTATTTATGTGCTTCACATAACTGCCTTCTTAAATCTTATTTGTCCTCCAGCTAGCATGGTAAAACACTTCTCTTAAGCATTTTACGATTTCACATAGGTTGCGTCTGGTGTATGGGGAGGAAATGGAATGGTTAGGCTTAAATGTGGTTTCATGTATATAAACTCAGGATACGCATAACAATTTGTGGTTGGTAAAATTTGCTTGTTTTAGCTAAACATTTTATGTAAAAATCGTAATTATTTGCTGCTTTTAACAGGAAAGGTTCACTATTAATGGAAAGCTGTCTGATTTACATCATAAAAATGATATAGTATCATCAACGTAGAAGAAATGGACTTATTCTTGTTGGTAGGTCGCATCTTTATTTTACAGTTAATTACATTTTGGCTCCCTGAAAATTTGGTCTAACTGAATTTTAGTTCACTAGACGGAGCACCAAATTGAAAAACCTTACCCTCTACCACGCCTCATATTTAAAAGCATACACTTTCACAACCCTTGGAGAGTTAGAAACGTTGGAACTAATAATCTTTAGTCAAAGGTACCAACAAAAGAAGTCATCTGCCATACTTTATACATAAATAATTGTATTCTAAAACCAGAGATTGAATGAGTCAGTCCTCAATGATGCATAACTCCTCATCACATTTTAATAGGTCCTCTATTTGCTTTTGCTGGTTTAATTATTAATCAAAGAATAATACTATAATGCAGAGAAGTTAAACTGCACGTTGTCCTTCCATGACTTTAGTATTTATGTTCACTTTGCATACTTCATTCACATCTGAGTACAGAAAATGAGGTGTCACCATTATAATCAGATGATAGAAACTGTTCAGATTTAAGGTAATTAGAGTGTGCTATACTCAAAATGCAAAGGAGGAAAGGATTAACATTTTCATATCATATTTCCATTTGAGAAGATGAAAGTGTAAATTTATCTTGGTTATTTTTGAAAGGTTAGGTTGACATTACTTTGGTCACCTAAAGATAGACTAGCATCTATTCAGTTCCTTAGTGATGGCATAATATTATATGTGTACAAGATTTTGTGGAGTGGAACAAAATTCATTTTATGATCTCTAGGTTCCAAAAGAAACTAGTTTCTGTCACTCCTATGCTCCATTTTGAGAAAGAAAATAAAAGGAATAAACACCCTTTTTCATGATTTCTTTATTTGGTGAGTTCATAGTTTTCACAAAGTTGACTTTTGGCACTTAACAAGAGGGGTCTACGTTATCTTATGGATAAGCCATATTATCAATAGTGCCATTTGCATGTTTGATACTAACTTGGTCATAGGTATAACAATTTGGCAGAGTATAACTTTCCCCTGTCAATTTAAACCTTGTGCACCGAAATTTACTGCAATTATATAATTTCATTTCCCTTAATTCTACATATACTATTCCTTATCTTTCTAAAAAAGTGAAAGGGGACCAAGCGGTTAAATAGATTCCATGGAAATAGAAGGAATAATGGAAATAAGGGGAATATATAGGATAATTTTAAAAGGTATTTTTAACATAAAGTCTTATAAATTTTAGAAGACTATATAAAAATGTTATGAATTATTAGATTTGCTTTAGACTTTTACTATTGTGATTTTAATTGATTCATATGAACTTTATCAATTTTTAGAAAATATTTAGATTTTACTAGAGTTGATGACAAAAATAATAATTTGTAAAATCAATATATTTTTTAATCCTTTAATAGTTAATTAATTATAACTTTATCTCCTTCTATATTAATCCTCTGTGTATAAGAAATTTTCTCGTTCCTGTTATTAGATTTGAACAATATATGTAAAATGGTGGTCTTTATTTTATGATAATACTGAAGGTAAACATTTTTCTATTGATTTAGTTCAATTTCATCATGACGGTATCATACGTAAAGAACGTTATTATTAAGTACTATACCAGAGTGTCTATGTTGCCTTCAACTAAAAGAGAAAAATTATATGTAATGAGAGGAAGAAAAGTTTAAAATTCATCTTGAATAACGATTAAGCTAATTTGTATATTTTTTCAATATAAGGAGGCTTGTTATTAGTCACAAAAATCTTTAAAAACTTAAAAACTTCTACCAATTTTAATTGAATACCATATGAGCATTTATATCGTTTGAAATTTTAATTGAATACTATAAATAAAAAAAATCCTGTAAAATCCTAATTGAATACGTCTCCTGAAAGAAATTTTTGCACTTCAACTTTTAGATAAATTAAATGAGTAAATACAATAAGAGAATTTATCAAAAAAATAATAATTCGTTTTACTTTATAATTTTTTTATTTTATAAAAAATTTTAGAAAACTTTATTCCAACAATACATTTATTTTTCTACAAATCCTCGTAACCATATAAATATTTTTTTAAGTTTAATCTTTTTTTTTATTCATAAATGAAGAAACATTTAAACGCATTTATGCTTTCAACATATTAAATACAACTACTTTTTGGTATTCACTTTATAAAGTATAAAAATAAAATAATAAAAGGTATATTTATATTTTAGTCCTTAAAATTAAAATAAATTTAATTGTAACCCCTTAATTTTTTTAAAAAATATAGTTTACGCTTTCAAATTTGACAAAAAAAAACGATTTTAGAACTCGGATTTATTGTTTGCTAACTAGAAGCAGTTTATCAAACTATTTTAGGCCCTCAAATTTGATATTCAAAAATAAAATAGCTTTTTCTTTAATTTGAGACTTTTTTGTTTAAATTTAAAAAATTTAAACCAAATTTACTTCAAAATATAATTAGATCTAATAAAATTATGGTAGGACCATACAATAAGAGAAAACTTAAATATTAAAGATACCTATTCATGTTGCTCTCCAATAGTTTAACTATAGTTTAGTAACATGGGATACATTTACTAAAGTGATAAAACTCCACAGTGGAGAACAACATTTATGTAACAGTATATATGTAAGTTTTGTCCAATATATTATGATTCACAACCATGTGGTGATGAAAACAAAATGGTCCACACCTCACCAACTGAACCAACATTTTAGCATAATATACTAATCTTTAAGAATATTTAAAATATATTTATTATACAATATCAATTACACAAAATATAACAAATATTATAAATATGAAAATATCCCTGTAAATATATTATCTGTTATACACAATGTAATCTAATGGAATTAGAATAAACCAAAACATGACTTAAATTGTCCTAAAAGTACATCAAGTTTAAGTTAGGCCAAATTAGTAGAAGAGATAAAATAGGCCTGGTATGATCATCACCAACATCAAACATCAAACATCAAATAAGGACAAACTAAACAGTACGGTGGTTCATGAGTGGCACCAAACAAGATTTGAGTTGGAAAAAGGAACGAAAATTTTACATTTGATACAGAAATGAATAGCATGTAAAATTTTGTTTACTTTTTGTGACTTACAAATTACATTACACAGCATAACTACGGCTTGAGAAAGAGACTCCCTCAACTATCGTGTGAAGATGAAGTATGTAGCATTGCCGTGTCATCTTCTCGCTTAGGCGGTAGAGGCACACTTCCATTCTGATCCTCAGCTTCAGAACTGGTAGATGGTTTTGCACCATTAGTGATCATATTTTTCAACCAAGCAGTTTGAAATCTAGGGGACCCTCCTCTGTTTGAATTGTTAGGGGACTCTGGACCATTCTTAACGTTATTAGTAACATTATTCGTAACACCTAAGAGGAACCGGTATGCTACTTTGCTTGCTGATACAATCTCGGTTTTAGCTTGCCGGAACTGCAATCACCAGCTATCATAACTTAGAGTTTCTCAAAATATGTCAATACTAATAATAACTACTTAAATCAAGTGATCAAGCCAAAAGAACAAGAACCAAGTTACGATGAGACAATTCCAACAATTGGCACAAGACAATAACTTGGTCGATTATGAACTTTGTTTCTTACCCGTAATGCAGTGTTTCCAGCCACTTCCATAGCAGTATCACCGGCATTTGCAAACCTATTAACCCAACCTGTTATAGAAGCTGTAAGAATACAAAGTAGAAGATGAAAAGTAAAGAACAGAAGCAATAATTCACCAGATGGATCATTGCTTAAGACGTCTTCACTTTATATATAAATTTCAAATGAGAAGTGGCAAACTATCTATCAACCCTAATATCCAATAACTGGCATTTCCTTTGCGTGCATATCATTGTCTTGACTAAAACATCTTCCTAATCCCAACTTCCTATCAATACATATATCTGCAATCCAAGAGCATTTATGTATGTTGAACTAAATAGATGTCTTCTATATTTACCTTATAAAATTAATAAAAAGGTGAATTGAATGGAACACCGGTTACAATAACAATCATATAACATTATCTAATTTGATTAGAGTTTATATTTTATCTGGGAGAAACAGCACTTCAAACACAAACTTTATTGGTAAACTCTAGCATACTGTCAGAAACGAGTAAATGAAAGATAGAAAAACACAATTCATAAAGAATGTATTACAGAGGTGACTTCTGCAATACCCACAGAGCTAAGTCCACTTCCACACTACCAATAAAAAGAACAAGAACTAAATCCCATCGCTCAACTATCCATCTTAATTCAATTGGGATCTCCAATTTCCACTTCTATTTCCCATTTTGCTCCACGGCACTAACTTCCTTATATTTTTTCTGTTATCTGACTTCCAAACCAAAGGCTCATAACTAAGTTTCATAGGACTAACCAACTCCTGGGGCCTAACACATACCATAGAATTTACATTACGTGTCCAAAATATCACTAGGTCATCTTTTAGGGAAAAAAACAATGAATATTGTGTAAGTATCATTTTAGTTAGATATTTACCTGGAAGTTTTGGTACACCAAGCCTTTCACAGAATTCATCACAGAAGTGATTGCAGTTTTTGGCCAGCAGATCATATGAACTCCCTGGCCACTCTCTACTGAGTTCTCTTAGTATTTGATTCACCTTGAAAATGGAAAAGTTTGTTTTCCCAAGAACAATGGATTCACGATATGTATACATTGGATTCTTTCCAGAAGGGCAACTAAAAACTCCGGTTCCTTGATCACAGAATCCAAACGACCATTCATCCTCTCCGTAAACCTGTCACAGCAGAACAAACAATCTTACTATGTAACCACAAAATTAAAAATGCAAGCCTACCATGTGTAAAGGAAACAAAAGTATGTCAATGAAAAATAATTTTTGGGCCAAAAGATGTAAGCAAGCATAAAACGTGAAGATAAACAAAAAAAGAATATTGTGAAGATAACAATTTCTGTTTCAGCCGGATGACAATATTTAAGAAAGCTGCATCACCATATTTCCCAAGTAGCAGTCGGTAAAAAAGATGATTTTCCATCCCAAACTGACAAATAAGTTCCTTTAGCTATCGCAGACTGGGAGAGCCAAATTAATAACTGAACGATGAAAAGAAATAATTGTATTCTTCATAATTTTATAATTACATATTACATATTACATACACAATTAATAAACATGTTTAGAACTTCAAGTTTTGGTTTACAAAAAATTTATGCTTGGAAAGTTGTTGGGTTGGGTGGTATCAATGCCCAGAGGCATATTGTCCCCTTGGTTTCAGCATTAATCAAGCCTAAGAAAACCTGACATACTTCCTCCTAAACTCCTCTATAATAATGCAATTGCACTTCCTTCTGTTACACTGAAAATACTCAAACTAAGATTTCATATGACTGGATCAAGCCAGCATCCAACCAAAATGACTACTCCATGCCGACTCAGAGTAAGAGATCCTAATGTCAGTCTGTTAATCGTGCCCACAAATGATGTCAACGATTTCCATTCTAATAGAAAGACATACATACACAGTCACATCTGTTGCAGCCATATCATACATCACACATACTAACCCGAGCCCATATCTTAATTTTCTCTCTTCACTTCAGCATGATTACTACTCTCACTCCATAACAGTTAACTAGTTACAACGACACACTCCACCGAACCGAAAACCACCTTAAAACTTATCTTCCATAAAACTCCAGGGCTGCCCCAACTTATACAATAAAGATAGAAACAACCAGAAGCAGCATCTAGTATATATCTCTAACATACAAGTCACCAACTTCTCAATCCAACAGCAAAAACACATGCTGAGGAATGAAAAAATATTCATGGATATAACTGCTAAATAAAAAAACTCTAATCATAGCTTACATCACTGACAATCACTTAGGCACCAAGTTTAACTGCTGTTAATCAGATCTCAAACACACTGCTCCATGCAAACAACATCCAAACTAAATGAAATTCCAAAGCTAGCAGTAGAGTCCCACATTGGAGAATTACACTCACCCAATCAACATTTGCATAAACCTATCAAGCTCCCCCCAACACATAAGCAAAACAAAACCTAGATCGAATCAACAGTGAAACTCAAACAATAACAAACAGAACATGAATTTCTGCTAAGTTAGGGTAAGAAGAAGACCTGCACGGCGCTGTGGAAGATGCCACCGAGACCAATCCCATCCTTGAAGATCTTGTTGATCTGAACAATGGTGTTGTTGGTTTTCTCCGATCCACTATTGGTCACATCGTATATATGCAGTACTACATCCGTCATCTTTCCCTTTCACACCCGCCACCCGCAACAAGAACAAACCAAAACCCAAACTTTCCACAACCCCACTTCACCTTTCTCTCTCTAAACGCTATTTACCTATCTGGGTCTCTCTCTAAATGATTCTTGAATCAACAACAACAAAAATAGCAATAACGGGTCTTGTTGTTCCTCTCCCTCTTCGTAAATTGAACCGAGATTCGGCCTCGGGATCCTGGAAAACCCTCCAATTTCACCATCCAAATTTTCTCTCCAGACTAGAAAGATTTTCGGGTTTCTCTCGTGGATTTATTATATTCTAGAAGGAGGGGAACACAACAAAGAGAGTGTGTCTGAGAGAGACCAAAGCTACAAAAATGAACAACGAAAAAATGAGACGGAAAAAAAAAAGGAAAAGGGACTGTCCAAAAGACGGTTTTGCCCCTGTGAATTGATTAAATTATGGGAAACCCTATTTTCTTTACAGCTGGCTGCCACTGTGGGATGTGTTTGGTTAATGATCAGTGAGAGAGTTGAAATTTGTGGGCTCCATCAGTCATGCAAGCCATTATTAACGGTCACACAAACGGGCCGCCGATGACCCGAAATGACGAATTTACCCTCTGTTTCTTCAGTTCCAAATTTCGAGTGTTTTGACCTAAAAAAGTTTGTTTTGTTGGTTATACAATGGACTGTTCCGTCAATTAAGAGATGGCGCAATGTGTGGATCCTTATATAGTAGTAACAATAATAATTAAGAAATCTTTATTATAATTACTAATTATAATGAAATATGTGTCTTCCTATTTTTATTATACTAACTTTAATATATTAAATTTAGATAATTCATTTCTCTATGTATTGATAAATATATGATGAATTAATGTACATCTAAAATTAATTGTTATTGCATTTTTATTGTCTATACTGATTTATGAAAAAAATAAAGCTACAAAATAATATTACTAACTTTTAACAGTTATGGAATTACATGGATAAAAAGATATCTTAAAAAAAGTTTGTGAAAAATAATATCCTTTATATTTTGTTATGAATTACTCTTCCCTTCAAAAATTTTATTCAATACTATATGTTAAACTTTAATATGTTATTAGTTTCTTTTATAATATCTTCATCGTCAAAATAAATACTCTAAAAAAATAAGCATACCATAATATGTTTGATGATAAAAATATAAAATTAACATAGATTATAATATAAAATTACTCTTAATTTGTAATTACATAAGCAAAATTTGTAACTACGCTTATCATAAAGAGGCTAGAGCGAGTTCCTTGAATTATAACAATAAAAAATTAATTTTAGATTTAAGAGGACAAAATCAGAATTTATTATAAGATTAAGTAACAAAAAGATATAGGTCAGACCAAATGTATTGAATTAAAAAAATATTACAAATTATACTAAGCGTATTTTCATCATAAAAAAATTGTATGCATTAAAATATATATTTTTTTGTTTTAATTCGTAACACTTATTAGCATTTGCCAAAATATATTAAAGCTTATGTATTATTTTTATTGCAAAATTATGACAAATGCTAAAAGGAAGATGGGAAGGGGCCAGAGAATGACGTCTGCGCACCAAATCATCGCGGTGATAGCTCTGGTAATCATCGCTTTACAAGGTTTTATTTTGGTTAAATTTAATTGTAGTATTTTTTATATATATTTTTCTTTTATACTTTTAAATAGCATTAGTTAAAGTTTTATCTTGATATATGTAAGTATATTATGTGATTATTATAGGAGAATTTAATTTAATAAGAAAATAATAATAAAAAAAAAGATATTGCGTTTAAAACTTATTTGTTTTTCATTTTTGTTGTCAAATTTGTCAAATAAAGTTTTTTTAACATTGATTATCTCTTCTAACCATTTGATTAAAACTTTTAATTTTGATTAGAAATAATGATGGTGTGGGTCAATAGAGGTTATAACTATTCACTTTCATGAACTCATTTTTGGCTATTTTAACTCTTAATGTAAGAGTTATTCAAATTTATGGAAGATAACAAATATTTATTAATATTTATGTATGTTTAAAAAAAGCTTTTTAAGATATAAATTTTAAGTTTAATTCAATTCTAAAAAAAATAGTAGATAGAAAATTTTCGTCACATCTTTTTTATATATATGTAAGTCTGATAATAAGTGATTTAATAGATCTAATAACCTTATTAAAATAGATTCTGATATTACAAAACCAATTTATAAAGAAATAGACGGTTAAAAAACATTTTCTCTTATCGAACGTAAAATCACAAACAAATCTAATATATATATATATAAGAAAATTTCCGTCACATCTTTTTTATATATGTGTAAGTCTGATAATAAGTGATCTAATAGATCTAGTAATCTTGTTAGAATAGATTCTGATATTACAAAACCAATCTATAGAGAAATAGACGGTTAAAAAACCTTTTCTCTAATCGAACGTAAAATCACAAACAAATCTAATATATATATATATATATATATATATTAACCTTTATTTTCCTAAACTTCAGCTAATTTTAGAGGAAAAAAAAACTTGTTTTTATAATAAGCAACGTGTTTGTTACTAATGGTAAAAGCCATTACTAATAGTTTCAAAAAGTCACGTCTCATATGAACCTATAATGGGTTGGACATGCACCCAAACATGCCATTACATAATTGAACCAAACTCATTCTTAGGCATGACACAGATTACTTTTTCTTCAGAGACTTTTAGTGACGTGCCCAACATTACAATGTTCACAATATCTAAATTGCATGTATAAGAACAACACAAGTTCCACTAACAAATAAACTTTTATTGCTCAAGAAGCACAGAGAAACTTGTCTCAAACAAACAAGTGGACCACGTCATTCACAAGTGTTTGTTTGATAATGAAGCTTAGAAAGAAGTGGAGAACAAACTACTATTGCCTCCACATTGCAAAAATCAGCAGCAATGCACACAGTGTATTTGCCTTTTTGACTGAGAGAGCTCAGAAATTCATACAGAGAATAACCTCTTAAAGGGTGGCAAAGGCAAAACGGTGGAAGCCAATTTGGTCCTACTTGATTAGGAATCTTATTTTAGTAGATTGGACCTTTGATTGCGGGCAATAGTAATTCATGTAGCCATTTGTGTGTGTTTGTGCAAATTCTTCCATGCATCATTCCAATCTTATCTGAAAAGATCCTTCTCTTTCTGTAGACTAGTAGTGGAGTGAGAAGAAAATGGGGACAGGGCAATCACTTCAACAAAATCTAAAATTGAGTAAGTATTCTTTGACCCTTTTGCCTGAAAAGGAGATTCTACATATTCTTCAAGTGAAATACATAGGCGGTTGTTGAATGAGTTCGATTGATCTGACAAATGTGAACATGTTCTTTAGCTGGTAAATATCTTCTCATATATTCTTGCTCCACAAATATTCGGAGAAAAAGGACGAGAATTGACACACTAGCACGTGAAATGTAGATGCAGCTTTGAGGTATATATTCCTGACAAATTGGATGAACCTACTGCATCTCTTAGGAAATAACTTACTTTAGTTACAACTGATCCGTAAAACACAAGATTACTATCATGTGTCAGTGTCAGTATGATGAATTCCCATTGAACACTTCTGTAAAAAATATGACCATTTAAGTTTAGCATTTGATCTTTGTTACCCTCATTCTTCCAAATAGAAGTTAAATTTCAAACACAACAAAAGGTGGATTTTAAAGCATTTTCTATGCTTCAAGCTGAAATTCATGAGGCAGTGTTAGGTTTAAAAACCATTCATGTGTTTAAGCATTCTCCTGGTCAGAGAATGAAACAATGACACAAGATTGCCTACCCATCCTCTTCTTACCTCACAATGGTGAAAACAATATATACGAAGAACATGGTGTGTTTTATTTTCTCGAATGAATTCATAACAGGCCAAAATAAGTAAATAACAGAATTTTTCAAACAACTATGATAACCATTTTACTTCATGCAGCATCATTATGATCAACTTCATTTGTCAAATAAAAATTAATAATAGGAGGAAACTTGTAACATGCAACTTATACCTAATTAATAATAGGTTACATAACATTAACTGATAAAGTTATACTATCATACGTAAGAAACTGTAAATAAGATTATGCAAACATATGTAAGAAACTATAAATTGGCCTTGCTTATCACTTCTTTCCATATGCAAATGTTAATATTGGTATTGGTGCAGTTTTCTTTAACAGAAGAAAAATTATACTGAAAAGAATTACCAAACACAGGTACACCGTGGTACCTATATTTCCATGTGAACCTTTCTATACATGATCAAGTGTTGCTTCTATTTGCATAACATTGCTTTCTCTATCTACCTTCACTCTTCACTAGTTGAGAAAAAAATTCAGTGGCAGTGATGTCTGAATAACCATTATCATTATTTCCCTCTCTTCTTATGTTGGTAGAAGGACTCCCAGGTGTTATTGTAGCTGTCACATTCACTGTTTCCTGAGCACTGCTATCATCATATGGCTTCTCTTCTTGGTCACTTTCTTGGAGCTGAAGTGCATATTCTAAATTCCACAATACAGCTCCCATAGTTGGCCTATCAACACCATATTCAGCCAAACATTTCTCTGCTGTTTCACCAAATTTCTTCAACGAGCTTTGCTTTATCTTCCCAACAAGATAAGGATCAATAATATGTTCCAGCATGCCTTTTTTCTGCCATTCAAGTGCCCATTCGGCTAAGTTCACTTGTTCCCTATCAAGTTGTGGATCAACAGCAGGTCTGGCACAAAGAACCTCAAAAAGCACAACCCCAAATGAGTAAACATCTGACTTATCAGTAAGCTGCTGCCTTCGGAAATACTCCGGATCAAGATAACCAAAACTTCCTTTCACACCAGTACTCACATGGGTTTCATTGAGACAAGGTCCTGATCTTGAAAGACCAAAATCAGCAACCTTGGCGACATAGTTTTCATCCAGCAAAATATTGGTTGATTTGATGTCACGGTGTATGATTCCTTGTGCAAAACCGGTGTGTAGATAGTGGAGACCTCTAGCTGCACCAATGCATATCTCAAGCCGCTGCTTCCAAGACAAAGGTGCATGAACTGCTGAACCATATAGATGCCTTTTGAGTGGACCCTTTTCAACATACTCATAGACTAGTATCATCTCTGAATTTTCTTCACAATATCCAACTAGTGACACAAGATGGCGATGGCGAATTTTGGATAAGATTGTTATTTCAGTCTGGAATTCAGGAAGGCCTTGTCTTGATCCAGGCATGCCTCTCTTGACTGCAACCTTCACATTGTCTTTGAGCACTCCTTTGTACACCATACCAAACCCACCAGATCCTATGATTAGACTCCTATCAAAATTATTTGTGGCTAATTGTATATCAGCAAAAGGGATTCTCAATCCAAAATAACCATAAGAACCAGGAGAGGGAAAAGCTGTCCCTTCAGACATTCTACTAAGTGAACTCCCTCCAAACACACGTAAAGGCGTCCATCCTACACTTTCCAGTGTCCTTTTTTTTGGTTTCTTCTTCTTCCTACTGCATTTGAGAGCAAGCACACAAGCAGATATAACTACAAGCAAAACAACAATACCACCTGCAATTGAACCCACCAATATCCACAACCTCTTCTTCCCAGGAACAACACGTGAGTCCACAACATTCACCAGCTGCATTATCTCTGCCCCATTCAAAATGGCATTGATCCCCCTAGAACCGCTCAGTTCAGAAGGGCCAACACTTATTCGAATAACACCTGAATCATCAGAGTCTGCAACAAAATCCACATACACCGGAGATGCAAGCACATGGAATGTAAGAGATGACAAATCCAGATCCTTGTATGCAGAATACCCGTTGATATACACATTAAAGTAGAGCAAATTAAGAACAGGACTAACAATATCACAGAAATGCAACCGAACCAAGTGTCGAACACCACCTGGAGCCACTGGAAAATCCCAAGTTATGTTGAACTGCGAGGCTATAATGGCCTGATCCTTATCCATTTCCTGAGCAGTCATATAAACACTATCTGGCGCGATCTCCCGAGTGGCGCATCCTTTCTGGTAATTTGGTGTGTGAGTGCTCACCACAGGCTTAGCAGCATCCTTAAAAACCAGAAATTCCTCATCAGGAATCCATTTCCTCCAAAGGGTGTCATTAAAAGCAGTTACTTTCACACCCCCAACATTGATCCTATGGACAGTTTCCAAAACCTGAGATGAAAGGTTCTTGTACTCTACCACACCAAAAGGACCCACCAACCTAGCTCCATAATCTAGAACAAAATCATCAGGAGCAGTAAACACCTCCATAGCATTGACAAAGCCAAAACCTGAATTGCCTTCAGGTCTAAACACAATTTCAAGCAAATTTGACTCTATCTTCAGAATAAACTCCTTAAGCAGCACACCATTACTTGGCTTGAAATTTCCAAGCACCAAATTACCATCAACCAAAACACTGAAGTTAGCAGATTTTAGATCAAACCCTTGAGCCTTAAAAGGTGAGAAATGAAAACGAACGAAGAGGGTGCCATGCTTCTTCATGTTGAACCTGTAGCTTCCTGTGCTGGGGAAAACTCTTGCAGTGTGATACAAAATGGGCAAATCTGGAGGAGGGTTTTGGTTGGTGAGGGAAATGGATTTGTCAGCAGAGAGAAAGCTTGAACCTTGGTTGGTGGAATCACCTGTGAAGATGCGGTTGAAGAGAGAAGCATTGTTGTGTGATCCACAGCTAAGAAGGTAGTTATCTATGGGAGTGAAAGAGGATGAGCAAGGAATGCAAAGGAGAAGAATAAGATGTATAATTAGCTTTTGAGTCTCCATGGAAAAAGGGAAATTTGAAGCTCACATGGAAGTAGAAACCGTGAAAAATTTGCAGTGAAGGCTTATATAGAAAGTAGAGAGACAATAAATTCACATCAATTTTGGTCACTCTTTAAGTCAAGGGGTTGCCACTACTTTTCATTTTCTTAACGGTGGTGTTTAAAAAGCAACATTTGGAATGAAATGTTTCACACAAAATGTGTTGTCTCTGGATGCTGGCCTGAACTCACTGTACTAGATTGAGTAGATTCAGTGTGGTTCGGTTCTGGTCTAGATTTAGTAGGTCCTTTGTGAACTAATAAAATATAGGAAAAACAGATAATGGTATCATACTTTATTTGGTATTAAAGATACTAAGATCGTTTGCTTTTGCCAAACTGAAATGCAGTTATTTGTTTTTTTTATTATTAGAATACATTAATGTAATCCTTCAAATATATAAAAAAAATATTAAACTGAATCAACTATAAAACTTCAAATTTTAGAGCAAATGCATAGTAATTTTTAGTTGTTCAACTGCTCTGCCTATACCAAAAAATGCATGACATTTGCAGAAAGTAAATATTAATTTCCAAGCACTAATCACCTTCCAGATGGCATATTGCAGGAATAATTTGAGTGTGAACATTGGAAGAAAGATAAATAGTGGCACACTACCAAAAAGCTGTTAGTGGAAGTGGTTTTTGGTACTCACATTCCTAATTCAATCTTCTTTGGATATAGAGTCTTAGCTGAAAATATCAGTTTATTTCAACAGTATTTGGATTGATGAAAAGGTAATGGTTATAAAAATAATAGTAACACACAGGAATTGTACTGAATGTTCATTCAATTACTTTTATTGGCAAAGTGGTGGTAGGGCATGTTTGGTTATAGTCTTCTTAGCAATCATCAATGCCCCTGAGTCTTGTTTGGTTGGCATCTTTAATTGGTTGAAAATAAAGTTGACACAATTTGTTATTCCAAGTAATTGGTTTGGCTGCCATCCACTACTGTCACATATTTTACAGTGAAGAAAAATACATCACATTGTATAAGCTAATAGTACTTTTTTCAAACCAAAGTGATATAGCATTTGAATTCTTTATCTGAAGTTTCAAATTTGATTTCTGGTTTGAAAGTAAAGTTGTATAATATTACTTTATTTATACATGAAGACGAAATTTCTATACATGATAAAAATGTCTGTGATGAATAATTAAATCAGAATTTAGTTTTAATAAATAACGTCAATGTTTTTTTTAGTTTTAAAAATAAATATATCTTATATTAATTTAAATGAACTTAGGACCACTCTAAAAATAATAGTTAAGTAATTTGTTGAATTAGGAAAATAGGGTTAAACCAATCCACAATTTATAAACTTTATGTAGCTCCTACAAGTGCATAACATGATGACATATGCATGAGGAAAGCATAGCTAATTATTACTCTTGTGTGCATAAAAACATGCATGTGCAATTGTACATTCATTAAATGTACCACTCATTAAATGTAGCACTGTATCCTCATTTATATTCTATAGTATAAGTAGGACATATAATAATTTAAAATCAAAGAATTTAATTGGAAGCTATAGTATTTTTTTAAATAGGTTTCTAATTATTTAATTATTGATGAGTGGTATTTACTAGGAGTATATTGAATTTGAATCGTGAATAAAAAGCAAGCATTTAGGAGAAGATACTTTTGTTTTCTATCAAGATTATATCTATATCCATCTTTATTTCCAATTAATTTACAATCATCTAAATATTTATTAATATAATATGATATTAAATGTTTATAGTATTCTCGTATTAGTATAATCTTAATAAAATAGTAAGCTAAATTTTTCAAAAACTCTACATAATATGACTATCATAGGTTGTTTTTTTATTGAGATTTTTTTTCTTGAGTTCGTATTGAAAATACTAGATTAAATGTTTTATTATATTAATGAAAGTCATTACTTTAAAGTCACTATTTTTATATTAGAAATATTGTTTTTTTTTATCTATAAAATAAATGCATAATAGTCTCCTAGAGTCTAACATGTAGTAGTATCTTCACACCACTGCAAAAGGTTATTTCAAGCAAAATGACACTAAAAAAGACAACAACCTTTATTTATAAATAATAATTTATGAGTTTTTTTTTTTTTCAATTTAGAAACAGTTCATCACATTAATGGACAATATAAATGTTTCAAAATGTCCTAAGCAACCCACAAATGCTTCACTATTTTCCACCAACCTAAGATTGTTAGTAGTATCTCAACTCAAGAAAGATTTAACAAAATAACTTTATTAATAATTAAAACAAATGGTTAGATAAGTTTGATCATGATAGTTTAGTAAAAATCATTTCATTAAAAACACTAAATATATAAATTTCAAATTAAATTATAATCATTTTCATAAATTATTTTAAAAAGTAGTTTAACTTGAACTTCATTTTACATGTAGACAGAATTTATCACGTAAATAATTTTTTTATTAATATAAATATTCTTGATATGCTTCATGTAATAGAAAATTCCAATTTAATAATAAATTTTATATTTAAATGTATTTTTAGTATATGTATAATGAGTAAGCTTTGATGTTAGTTTCTATAACTTGTTATTACTTTTTATCCTTCTAAAGTTTAAAATGATTATTTTAGTCTTCATAAAATAAGTGAATTTTAATTATAATTCTTATAAAATATTTTTATTTAATTTTATTTCTCTAAAATATGAAATCACTATTTTAAGTTCTAACATTTATTTTAAGATAGTGAAATAAAATTTATTTTATTTGGGGATCTCAATTTTTTTGAGATGTATTATGTGCTAACATGTAATAATTGGTCCATATCAATTTAAATAATTATTTAACATATATTTCAATACAACATTAAATAATATTAAGAATTTAAATAATATTTTTAATATTAAATAATAAAGAAATAGAAAAAATAAAAAATAACTAATTTCACAATGACTAAAAATATTCAAACTTACATTTATAAAATTATGAAAAAAATTATTAAATGATGCACAACACTATCTTTACTAATAACTTATCTGCACCATGTAATTTACCATTTTAGTATTTTTTTTTCTAAATATTACTCGAAATCAATATTTCGTAAAGAAATTCAAGTCCAATTTGGTCCGTTGATAATTTTATCATTGCCGTGAAGTTTAGCTCATATTATTTGCTGTGGATATTATCTCTGCTATGCTATGTCAACAAATATATTCATACTCACATGAAAATGTACATTAACGAGAAAAAAAAAAAAAATCTAACACTTCTCCGTGAAAAGATAAAACACCCCAAATTTATATATTTAATATATATATATATATATATATATATATATATATATATATATATATATATATATATATAAAGCTGACTCAAAACTCAAGCAAATAAAACAACAGTTTTAAATTTTAAGAGTTTAAAAAAATAATATTAATATATTATTATAAAAATTAAAAAATAATTAATTTCAAAGTTATATTTAAAAATAATTTTTAATTAAAATTAAAAAATATTTTAACTAATTTTAAAGTTTACATTTTATTATAAATATTATTTAATAAATAAAATTTTTGAAACCTTCTCTTAATAAATTAATAATATTTTTTAAAATATATTGAACCGTCAACTAATTTTATATATTAAATTTTTTTAATTTTATATTTATTTCTATTATTCATATAATTTATTTATATGTCTTTTTTTTCTGATTCTTCCATTTATCTTCTTCATTTTTCTCACTTCTTCACTTATCTTATTTTTTCTTTAATTATTTCATTGGTTCTACTATCTTATTGTTTCAATTTGAGTATTTAATTGTCATTATACCATTATTAAATTTTAAATTTGTTTTATCATTATATACTATGTATTTATTTATGTGTGTCTCCATATTTGGAGGCTTGGAGCCGTAGATTGAAGAATTGGATTTTATGTTTTCTTTTATTCCTTTTGAGTGCATAAATATCAGTTAAAAGATAAATATCATATTGATGAATTGGTCTCAAAATCATTTTATTTCTTAAAATCTCAAAATTATTTCTCAAAATAATTTGTGTAAATTTAAAGAAAATAATTGAAAATACCGAAAGATGGAACGAGACTTTTTGAGACTTTTTTAAAATAAGATATTACAATCAAGTTTATTGTTTTGAGAATTATGTTTTATTTTTTTAGCTTTAGTCTTGTTCTATATACTTATAAATTATATTTAGTGTTATATATATTATAGTTTTTAATTTTATATAAAAATATAAAAATATATCAATTAGATTTATTTTCTGAATTAAATATCCTAAAAGAGATTATAGAATTAAAAAATAATAAATCAATTGACATTCTTAATTATATAAAAATAAATAAATGATTTTTCAAATATATATATATAACATATAGAATAATGTTAACAATTTCAATATGAGTTGTTTTAATTAAAAAAAGTTTTATTGTCCATTAAAAAATATATTTTAAATAAATTAATTATGATATTTAATAGATAATTTTGTATTAAAAAAAATTCAGAATAAACTTTTTAAATAAAAATATCATAATTTTAATTATTTTATTAATTATAAAAAAGTCTCATTTTTTTAACATATTTTAGACTTTTTAAAATCTTGAACCGTCATTAAATATATAATTTACAATAATTATCTAAGATATATTCGGACTTTACTTTAAATCAACATAAAACTTCTATATTTTTTTTTCAAATTATTTAATTTTGATGATTTCAAAGTTTAATCATAACAGAAAACAAACTATGAAAAGGTGATATGATTTTTGAATGATATATCATTCTGAGGATATATTATCCTCGATATCACACATTCTTAATTGAGACACATTATCATACGGACACATATTTTCTTACATAATTATAAGATAAGATAAAAAGTATAAAATTACATGAAAGAATAAATAATATTTAAATAACATATCATTCAAAATATATATATATATATATATATACTTTCAATAAGTATTTTTTGTCTCATGGTATCTCCAAGAAGTGACATATTGAATATTCAATAATTATTTGAAAATCCTAAGTGTACAATTTGAAAATTTTGATCACGGTTGGGATTTTCTGAAAAGTTTAAGGGTTTTAAAATATTATGTTGTTATTAAATTGTGATGGAGGTGCGTAATAAAATATGGAGTGCAGAAAATAATTGGCCGAGCAGAAATGCACCTTGGATCGTGGGCTTGGGCCCATTTCATGAATACCAGTTCAATGGAATGGTGAAGCAACACCACCTTGTTTGCTTCTTTCTCGGTTCTTCTTCTGCAATCTGCATCATATATACAGAGAGCGGGTAAAACCCTAATTTGTTGTTTTTTCCATCTGTTCGCTACAATCGATGACCATAATTTTTATTAAAAGGTAACCCTCTCCTAATCTTTTAATTTTTCTTTCGCAATATTCTGTCAGAACTTTTTTATTTTTTAAAATATAGGTAGAGGAGATGGGTAATTTGGGGATAATATAATTGATTGTTAATTGCTAGGCGCAGAAAAGAAAATGGTGACTTTATCGTATAGTTAGTCATCCAGTGTAATTTAAAAGGGATTCTTTCAAGGTTTTGGTTTTTTCCTTATTTTTTTTTTTTAATTTAGAGTGTAATTATGCTCCAGCAATAACCAACTTATGAACCCTTTTGGAAAAAAATACGAATTTGATTTTGCAGAATGTATAAATTATGCTAAAAGTTTTCCTTTTTAGTTTTTGGGTAGATGAAAATTCCATTGGAATCATGTGGGTCATTTCAGAAGTGCAGAGGGTGGTAACTTGGCAAGTAAATGGTATTTAGGAAAACTTGGGATTCGTTTATCTTGTTTACCTTGTTGCTTCTTCCAGTCTTGTTCATGCCATCAAATCTTATCAGATATTTAGGTAAAAATGCTTTGTACTGATAATGTATATAAATAACGTCAACTTTATTTTGATTTTGCAACTGCAATGAAAAATATTGCCTATTCTGTTGGTAATTGATGATTGTACATCATGGAATTGCATTCAGTGGACTAGATCTAAGTGACCCTTTCAATGACACTTGTGAGCTTGCTGTTTTGAGTAACGTTGTGGTGGATTGTTCTTGTGCAGGATGATGTACATTCTATGATTCAGAGTTTTGGTTGAAGTATCACTTGTTTTCTTTGCTGTCATGGTATGTTCAATGTTGGATCTCTTAGATATGTCTCTTTCTTTGCTATTTGATTTAATTTTTGTGTAATTTTATAAATTTTGTCGTTCTGCTCTTCGTGGCTGGTTGAGATATCTTGCAATGTCTCATTTTAGAATTGCTTGTCTGAGGGGGCAAGGTTTTGCACTCTTCTTGGCTTGTCAATATTATTTTCCTAGTCCAAGCATTACATGTATATTTTTTTACATTGAGGAAACTCAATCAAATGCAAGTATGTAGATAATTCTTAGAATCCACTTAACTAATGTATGCAAGTAAGTACCTAAAATTGTTCATTTGGATTTTGATATCTTCCATATCAATTCTCTCTAGCACTTATTTTATGTATGGCTGAATGCAGGATCCCAATATTGATGATAAGAGTGAAAGCAGACTCTATATTGGTAACCTTGATCTTAGAATTACAGAGTGAGAAATGCAAACTGGCCACCAAGACTTGACATTGGTTTTTTGTTCTGTGATTCATGCACATACTCACATACTTATTCTCTCATTTTCTTTTCAATGCTTTCCAGAGCTGCTTTGCTCAAAATGTTTTCTCCCTATGGAAAGATAATTTCTGAGGACTTCTTATGGCACACGCGTGGCCCGAAACGCGGGGAGCCACGTGGTTTTGCTTTCATCCAGTATAGCACAAAAGAGGTAAGTTGATTGCACTCATTACTTCAGCAAGTTTCTGGCAATTTCTGATTTCCATAGTTAAAGTGAGAATGCAGGAAGCAGAGTTAGCCAAGGAGAAAATGCATGGGAGGTTCGCCTGCGGCCGGCCGCTGGTTGTTCGTCTTGCCGGCGAGAAGTGCTTGTTGGAAACAGCTGATAAGTCTACAAAAGCAGCAAGTGAAGGGCACAAGATGCTTCTCATTGGTGGTGGTGGTGCCATGGGACAGACAAGTCGCACTGCAAAAATAGCTGCTATAAAGAATAAATTGAAATCCTTAGAGGAGGAGAGTTCTAGGACCAAGAAGCAGAAGCAAAGTGACAACATTTCTTGAGTCAGATTGTGTGAGTATATAAATGCAGAATGAAGGGATCATTCAATAAATTTGATATTCACATATTTAGTTCAGCTTGCTTTTTAGGCCATATAAGTCAGATTGTAACTGCAGAAGCCTACTTTCCATCTGAAATTATCCAAATTGAAATTTAGCAGGTTATTTTCTCTAGTTGAGGCAGAGTGGAAGCCAGATTTTAAAGTGGAATCAGAACATTTTGGGAGTTTAGAAATTGAGAAGGTGACAGTTTTCAATTGATATGTTTTTGTTAATAATTGTATTTTCTTTTCAATTTTGTGAATAAAATGGTGAAAATCAGAAAAAAAATGATACCCTTTTATTTTCTCTGGAAAACCATTGAAAAAGGAATTAAATAAAAGTATATATTTTTTTAATTTATAAAAGAGATATATTAGTGATGAATAAAAAATGAGGTTTTTTTTTTTAAATAATTGTTATAAAAAGATGATGAAATAAAAAAATTAAGACAATAAGTTGATGTTAATTATCGTTTTATTTTCCATTATAAAAAGTATTACATTGCAGAGATTTCTATTAATCATATACTACTAGTCATGGTTTGTCTCAGAAGAACTTTTAAATGTATTTAGATTCAAGATAAAGTTTTTATACTAAATATGTTTCCTGACATGGAAGTCATGAGGAAGTTTATTGCAAAGTGTTGAATCATTAAGCTAAATTCCCTTAACAATTGAATATAGTTTCATTTAATTATAATTTCCATGTATATTGTAGCCCTTCGAATTTTATGTAGCATTTCACATAAGATAGTTTATATTTTTAATCAATTCACCTGTTGTAGAATGAGGTTTCAAGTATGGGAATATTCTTTAAAATATTTGGAAAAACATGTATAGTTATTTTTAGTAAACTATTTCGTTTTCAACAAAAGTTTATTTTAAGTTTAAATTAAGTAATTTTACAATCAGTTGGCATGAAAAATTATTTACATATGAAGGCACAATATTTTTAGTTATACTTATTTAAAATTAATAGAAATTTATTATATTCAAAAATATTTATCGGAGGCATTTATGAGAGGCACCTAATATCGGAATAGGAAGAAAATATAAAAATAGCAGTTGTGGTATGTTACAATATGAAATTATCATTTAATGTATACGTGAAAACTGAAAAAATAATTAAAGGTGGACAAAATATTATGGATAAAAATTAACCATCAATTGTTATGATTTTTTTATATGTCAATATCTCAAATAATAAATTGTCTTTATCTTTTCGGATAAACTTCATGGTTACGCAATTAAAAGATAATTTTACAAAAGGTTTAACAAATTAAATAAACAAAAACAATTTTATAGATCGATTAAAGGTTCACATTTTATTCTAGAAGAGATCTCTTAGTCTTGAATGAAACCCAATATTTTCTACAAGTTATCAAATATGCTAGCAATTTCTTGCATTTCTTGTATATGCATGTTTACTACAATAATGTCAAGTGCTTCAACTTCATTTACTTCGTCATGTTCAATTCTATAATTTAAATTCACTCTACAACAACAGTCCCAACTAATACGCTATTTAGTACCCACTTAACAGAGAGGTGAAGTGAAAACAGGAAAAAAAAGACAAATAGTGATAAAAAAGAAATATCAATATGAAGAAAGAAAAAGGTACATAAAAAAGTAGAGATAGGATTAAAAAAAAAAAAAAAAAAAAAAAAAAAAAAAAAAAAAAAAATAAAAAAAAAAAAAAAAAAAAAAAAAAAAAAAAAAAAAAAAATAAAATAAAAAAAAAAAAAAGAAAGATCTAAAAACATAAAAAGATGATTTCATTCCTAGTGTATCAAAAAATACAAGAGTCTCATGTAAATACAATAAAAAAACATTTATTAAAAATAATTGGACTCAAAACAGAGAGGCCTAAACCAAAGCACACAAACAATAAAATATACCAATAGAAAAATCAAAATGAAGCCTAACATGAACTTCATTAGCTCCATCAAGATGAGAATATATATTTTTCATTCATAACTTGAAATACATGTTTTTGAAATTATTGGAAGAAAGAACTTTGGTCAAGATGTTAGCTTATTGAAGAGAATAAGAGATTGGAAACAACTTCAATAAACCTTTGTTGACTTTTCCCAAACAACATGAGAGTATATTAATATATTTGGTTTTCTCGCAAAACATTTGATTGGAAGCAATTTTGATTGCAAGCTGGTTATCATAATATAAGAAATATGATTGAAGATAGTTAACTCGAAGATTTCAAATAAGGTATGCATGGTAGGAGCTAGTGCTCAATATTTAACTTTAGAGGAGCTCTTAGAGACAATTTTTTGTTTCTTTGATTTCCATTACATCATCAGCAAATGACTAAGGTAGATAGAGAAACCAGTACTAGACTTACGTGTGTGAGGACAAGTAGCCCAATCTGAATCACTATAAGCCTTTATCTGAATAGGACCGTTACTGTGAAATAAAATACCATTTCCAGGAGCATGTTAAAGGACTCGATGAGCAACTTGCTTATGTCTAGTAATGGGAGCAAAACCAAATTAACTAAGAAAATAACTGAAAAAGCTATATCAGAACTAATGTTTGTAAGATAAATGAGGCGTCCAATAAGCCTTTTATAGGCTGTAACTTCTTGTTATTAAGCTTGAGACCTTTGTTAGCAGATAAGTGAACAATGTGCACCATATGAGTAGACATACGAGCACATGCTAACATGCCAACTTTTGGAAGTAAATAAAGAACGTATTTTCTTAGGCTAAGATGAATACGTGTGTTGTTTCTTGCAACTTCAAGGCCCAGAAAATAGGTCAAGTCTCCTAAGTTCCTTATGCGAAAATGATGATGAAGAAAACTCGTGATTGTGTGCATTTCCTCAACATCATTGCCGGTGAGGACAATGTCATCCACATAAATAAGGAGAGCGATGATAGAATGTCCAAACATGTTATAGAAAAAGGGATGAATATTTATAATTATAAGAAAGTAAAAATTAAGAAAGTTTGGCATACCCCTGTCGTCTAGCTTGTTTGAGTCCAAACAATGATCTTTGCAATTTACAAACACTTTTTTGTTTATGGCAATGAGACCAGGAGGAACCTTCATATATACCTCTTCATGCAGATCTCCATCTGGGAAAGCATTATTGATATTAAGTTGCTTCAAGATCCAACTATTGGTGGCAATAAGAGCTAGAAGGAGCCGAAGAGTGGTCAACTTAGCAAAAGGAGCGAAAGTGTCTAGAAAATCCAACCCTTCATGTTGAGAGTAATATTTTATCACCAATCGAGCCTTGCAATGTTCAATAAAGCTATCTGAGTTGTGTTTTATCTTGTAGATCCAGGGACACTTAATGGTGCTCTTCCCAAGAGGAGATAAATATGTCATGATTCAAGTATGATTGGTTTCAAAAGCAGCCAATTCTTCTTTCATAGCTTATACCCAACATGGGTCCTTAGTCACTTCCTTATATGAGTTTGGTTGAACATTAACAGATATGGATAGAATAAGGTGTTTAAAATTAGTAGATAGAGTTATAATTTAAGAAAAATTAAATAAGGTATTTGGTATTTATACTATTGTTGTTGACAATGCTAATCTCAAAGTCTTCGAGATAAATAGGAGGTCTTCCATTGCACCTTGACTTTCTAGTAGTATTATCAATGATAACATTTTCATCAACAGAAGGCATGCTCATTGCCAGGTTATTATTAGTATACTCAATATTTTTTCATTATACATATTAAGATTATCATAAGTTTGGATATAATGCTAGGAAACAAGAAGAGATAAGTTATTAGGATTTTTACTATGTTGAAAAGTGGAATGATATGAGAAATGATTTTCATAAAAAATGATACATATGGAGACATCTATATTATGGTTTTTAAGATTTAAGTAAATATAACCTTTGGTATGAGGTTTAAAACCAAGGAAAATGCCAAAACCAACATGAATGTCCAATATTTTTCTATAAGCAGTAGGAGTAGTATAATAACGAAAACATACAAAATTGCGCAAATTAGAAATGTCAAAAATGTTATCATGAAGTTTTTCATAAGGGGTGGAATTATTAAGTAGAGGGGTATTGATCATGGTAGTTAAAATCGTATGAATCGTACAATACGTATCGTGATTTGTTTTAAAAATTACTTTTCACAATACATATTGGTTTATGTATTGTTTTATGCCTTGAATCGCACCATGAATAGTATGAATCGCTTTTGAATCATGTGATTCATGATTCATGATTAATGTCTGTTGTATGCAATTCATGGTGATTGAAGCGTCACACACTGGAAAATGAAAAATCTCGAAAATCAACAAAAGTTAAACTAAACGAAGTGTCGCATTGAACTAAACGAAGCGTCACGTATAGGGAAATGAAAAGTTTCGAAAAAAAAATCTAACGTTTTTTTGCCTATAAATTGCAAAGGCAAGGAAGATGGAAAGAATAAGAAAGTGAAAAAAAAACACCGTAAATCAACAAAAGAAATACGTTGTAGCAGAGAAGAGAAAACCAGACAAAATATAATGTAGCATAGAAGAGAAACCCAAAAAAAATACAGTGTAGCAAAGAAGAGAAAACCAGAAAAAGAAGAAGAAATTCGCAGAAAAGTAAAAGGCTTACAGAAAACATTGAAAATTCAGTGAAGAAAACCTTGGAGGAGAGCAGGTCTGGATTTATAATGTTAAACTTTGCTCGTGTATTTAAGAACTTGCTTTGGTTCATACTTTCGTTCAAAATTTGTTTTTCTTCAAAATAGTTTCCTCCATTTAAAATATAAGTTGTTGATCTTGAAAAGTATACGTATGTTGTAGTAGTAGCTTATGAAAAGTAAGGTAAGTAGATAAGTGGTACAGTTCTGAAAAAGAAGATATATATATGTGTAGCTTTATATTTATTAGGTGCAGTTCTGAAGAAAAAAGAAAGAAGATATATTAGGTGTTGTTTCCATAAGAAGGTAGGTACAATGTTGAGAAAGGGAAAGAAAACATAGAAGTTCTAAAATGCATATAGGTGTAGTTCTGAAAAAAAAAAAAGACATATCAGGTATTCTTTCCATAAGAAAGTAGGTATAATGTTGAGAAAGAGAAAGAAAATGTAGGAGTTCTAAAAAGCATATAGGTGTAGTTCTGAAAAAAAAAAAAGACATATCAGGTATTCTTTCCATAAGAAAGTAGGTATAATGTTGAGAAAGAGAAAGAAAATGTAGGAGTTCTAAAAAGCATATAGGTGTAGTTTTGAAAAAAAAAATATTAGGTGTTGTTTCCATAAGAAGGTAGGTACATTGCTGAGAAAGAGAAAGAAAACGTAGGTGTTGTGCAACTTTATCAAGTCCAGTTATGAAAAGAAAAAATATATGCCATTATCTTTAGTTTTTATATAAAATTATTTAATTATTTAATTTTTTATTTATTTTATTTTTTATATAAATTATTGAAGTACTTTTTTATATAAAATTATTTAAGTTTATGTTTATTTTATTTTTATACATAATTATTTAAGTACTTGTTTTAATTTATTATATAGAAATAAGATTGCTTAAACATGTGTTTATATAAATTTTTTATTTTTATTTATATATAAGTGTTATTGTATTTTTAATGAAATTTTTTGTTTGTTTCTTTCTTTTTCTATAAAAGTTTGAAAAATTTTGTTTATTTTGTTCTTTTAAGGAAAAAGAATAAGCTATTGTTTGTTAGTTTGATTTTGTTGATAGAGACAATGAGTCAGGCAAGGTGAAAGAAAGAAATAGATATTACATGAAATCATTGTGAGAGTGTTCCTCCTCATAGACTTCTAGTCAAGTGCAAATATTGTTCGCATACTTGTTGGGGTGGTGTTGCTAGAATGAAGCATCATCTTGCTGGAACAAAAGAAAATGTCATTCCTTGTGTATCTGTTTCAGACGATGTCAAAGACGTATTTTTGAAGTTATTAGAATATAAAGAAAAGATCAAAGAAGCAAATAGTCAATATTGTTTTGAAGAAGTTGGATATCCAAGATAATAAAAAGGGAACATTAGAGTCATTTGCCAGGAAGGGGTAGGGAGTTATAAAGCAAAAAACCATGAATGAAATGCTTAAAGATAAAGAATTGGTTATTCAAGCATTTATAAATGCATATACAACAATGCTCTACCATTTAATTTGGTAAGAAGTCCCTTATTTGTTCAAATGTTAAAATCTGTTGTTGAATATGATAAGGGTTTAAAGCCTCCTACTTATCATGAAGTTAGGGTGCCTTACTTGAAAAAGACAATTGACAATATCTAAGCTAGTTTGGATAAATATAAGGTTGAATGGGAGAAATGGGGTTGTACTTTGATGTGTGATGGTTGGACAAATGGAAAAGGAAGGTCTTTTACCAACTTTTTGGTGAATAGTCCAAGTGGAACAATTTTCTTAAAATCTATTGGTACCAAGAATGTGATTAAGGATGCCAAACAAATGTTTAAACTATTAGATTATGTTGTGGAAGAAATTGGGAAAGATAATGTTGTGCAAGTTGTGACTAATGGTGCTTCTAATTTTGTGGCAACAAGAAAAATGTTAGAGAAGAGAACAAAATTATTTTGGTCTCCTTGTGCAGCTCATTGCCTTGATTTAATTCTGGAAGACATTGGTCAACTCCTAGTATTATAATACCATTGCAAATGTCAAAAGAGTCACACCTTTCATTTATAGGCACACATGGGTCCTAAGCTTGTTCAGAAAGTTTTCCAAAGGAAAAGAATTAACTCGACTAGCAGTCACAAGATTTGCAACTACTTTTCTTACCTTACAATGCATAACACAACAGAAAAATGCTCTTCGAGCTATGTTTGTTTTAGAAGAATGGACAACTAGTACTTATGTTAGTAAAAATGAAAGGAAACAAGTGATTATCATTATTGTATGTGATGATAGATTCTGGAAATCTATCTAATATTGTTTGAAGTGCATAACTCCACTAGTGAAAGTATTAAGACTTCTAGATGGAGACTCGAAACCTGATATGCCATATATCTATGAAGCTATGGATAGAGCTAAAGAACAAATAGCCACAAATGTCAAGAATCAAGACTCTCACTACAGAAAGGTGTATATACCTTAATCACTATTACAAATTAATAATGATTTTTATTTCAATAATTTTTTTTTCTTTTTATCAGATTTCATTATGACAAAAACTTCAATGCGGATAGTGAAGTTTTATATGGTTTATATGAGACCATTGAAAGAATAATTCTAGATAGAAGGATTAGATTTCAACTTGATCAACAACTTGATAAATTCAAAAAAAGCACAAGGATTGTTTGGAAGAAGCATGACATTAGAAATCATAAGAAGCAGTCGGGTAAAATATTTAGTTAATCTTCATGGTTTTATAAAGAGTATAACATATCACATTTAATGCAAGCTTTTTATTCAAAATTGCAGCACTTTGGTGGGAAATTTATGGTAGAGAGGGTAAAGAGTTACAAAATCTGGCAATGAGGGTTTTGAGTCTCACTTGTAGTGCTATTGGATGTGAAAGAAATTGAAGCATATTTGATCAAGTGCATACTAAAAGAAGAAATCGCTTGGAACAACAAAGATAAAATGCTCTTGTTCTTGTTAAGTATAACCTTCAACATGAGATGAGGCAAAAGGTTAGAGAGGAGAAAGGAGATACTTATGATCCTATACGTTTATCTGATATTGATTCAGATGATGAGTGGATTACTGAAAAGGATGATCCTTGCTTACCAAACGATGTTTCATGGATGGATATACATGAATCTTTTACTCTTAAAAAGGAGGCACCAAGCAAGAAAAGGAAAAGAGGTATTTATTTAAACTATAAAACTTGTACAATTAAATTAATCATAAATTTTACAATACTTATAATATATTTTATTGTTTCTTTAATAGGTTCAAGAAATTTAAATACTAAGGTTGACAAAAAGAGAAAATCAACCATAATTGCAAATGATAATGAGATTGAAGGGATAGTGGAAGAGGAGGAGGAAGAGGAAGAGGATGAGAATGATCTCCAAGAGAATGTTATATTAGTAGAAGAAGATGATCTAAGTGACATTGATCTCGAAGATGATGAATAAAAGCATAAGATTCGAATGGAGAATTTAAATATAAAAAATAACATTTTATGTCTTATTTTATTTTTGATTTTGAGGATTGAACATTTTGCTTTATTTTGATATATGATATTTTTAATGCTTTTTTCATGTCACTTATTATTATTTAAAAATATCATATTTTAGTTATCATGTATCTTACGATTCATAATAAGTTTCGATTCACGATTTAAAAAAAAACAAAAAATGATTCATGATTTGAATCTCGATTCAACAACCATGGTATGGATACATTTTATCAAAAAAGCAATGTGTTGAACAACAAAATGCCAGGAAATAATAGGCAACTTAAACTGGAAAAATAACGCATGAGTAACATTTAAAAGGTGTTGGTGTTCTCGTCAACAATATCCTTTTGCTCAGACGTTCCAACACAGGTAGTTTGGTGTATAATGCCTTTATAAGCATAAAAATTATTCACAACAAACTCTACACGATTATCAGTTCTAATAGTCTTTACAGAAGTTTTGAATTGATTCTCAATATAAGATATGAAAACTAACAACATTGGTCCAAACTTCACATTTGTTATGTATAAGGAAAATTCAAGTATATCTAGAAAAATCATCATGAAAACTAAGAAAATACCTATAACAATTCATTGAAGAAACAAAGCAAGGACCCCAAATGTCAATATGAAAAAGTTCAAAAATTTCAATAGTATGAGTATTACCAAGAGTAGAAGGAATTTTCTCTTATTAGCTTGGTGACAAGTATCATAGATGTAAAATTTATCAATAGAAATTCAAGGATAAAAAGATTTTTCAAAATATTTAATCTTTCATTATAAAGAAGTCAAAAATGTTGGTGCCAAAAACTAAAATCCAAGCATGTTTGTTAAAAATAGGCTCATATAAAAGATTGATATTTCCTATAGGAGACAAGTTCAGTGCTTGGTGAGTCGAGTTAAAGGAGATAAAACCAATTTGATTAACTTGGACTTGGTTACCATAATTATTATTTTTGAACAAATCAAAGAGGATATGATATTGTTGTTGGATAAGACAAATATCTCTAGCTTCTTTATTCCTTTGATCCTTATCATTAACATTATCTTATTAAACAACAATATTGTTGGCTTGCGAAAATGAAAAAGCGACAGACAGTGACGAAGAGCAAAAACCAACATGGACGAAGAAGAAGGTGCATGAACAAGAAGAAGCTAGGGTTAGGGTGAGAGAGAACGAGCTAGAAACCAACAAAGATGATTTCATTCATTGTGTCAAAAAATACGAGAGCCACATATGAATACAACCAAAAAAGCACACGCTAAAAGCAACTGGGCCTAAAATGGAGAAACCAAACCTAAAGTAAACAAACAACAAAAACAAACATGTTGGATCGAACGCTTACTATTGGGCCAAAAGATATAGCCATTAGTCAAGACATAACTCTTTCTACGAAAGAGCGTAACAGTCCAAGCCCTACGATTTGAGTATGACTTAGTCCACCTGGCCTCCGTCACGAGACAATTGATGCCACCATCAGCAATTTCTCCCTCAGCAATTGTTCCACTAAGAATCAAACTCTTCAATTATGACTCGATTTATTTGGCCTACGCCACAGGACAATTGTGCAACCTGCAAGAATCTCTCCCTGAACAATTGTAACATTGGGAATCGAACTCTTGACCTTGTTTCTTATACCAATTGTTGGATCGAACACTTATCACTGGACCAAAAGCTATAGCCATTAGTTAGGGCACAACTCTTTCTACTAAATAGTGTAGCAACCCAAGTGTCACGGTTCGAGTGTGACTTGGCCCATCTAACCTCCGTCACGGGATAATTAATGTCACCCACAACAAAACCTACAGAAAAACCAAAGTAAAGTCCAACAACAACCTAACAGAGGTTTAACATAAACTTTATCACCATTAGACAACAAGTGTTTACGACTAACAATAAACTCCAACCAACATGTAAATTTCAATAATAGTGAACTTTAAATTGTACATGATTCGAACACTCCTTTCACAAGGTACCTATTTGATATCCTATATCATAACAGTAATTTTTTTCAACCGTCTCATTAACAAAAAGATGTATACATCATATAGCCATTTAAACCACAAAGAAATTACATGGCTTGATCCTCCTGCTTTCTTTTGGAAATAATAGAATAACACTTAGTAGAACACAAGCAAAGAGGGTTAGGCCTAAAGTTGTATAATTCATCTCAAATAACTTTGATTTTGGTAAATTATTCAGTGACAAAAGGTTACCTTGGCTTAGGGTTGAGGTTTCCATTTGTAAATCAGAGACCCAAGAAATATCCCTTTGAGAATACCTAGTCTTTAAATTATTCCATATGTTTAGGACTTTGTCCATCCATATAATGCTTTGACGAATTTAAATAAGAAAGGAGTGAACTAACTAGGAGACAACCATATTGTTGTAGAGACTTCATGTCGAAATAATAGTTTTAGTTGGTTTGTTAGTTGTACCATGAATAAACTCTACCTTGTTCTTGCTGCTTAGAGCGGTGATAATGGATCTACTTCATTAGTGGTAGTTGGTAAAGTCAAGAACTGGTGAGATGAAAGGAGTGACCAGATTTTCGTTTGAATGAAAATAAAGAAATTATGTGCAAGTTGATCATCAACTTTTCTGAAAAAGAAAGAAAAGCAAGAACAAAAAGTAAAACTCAAAGAAGAAAGAAAAAGTAAAAAGATTAGAGCATGCAAAAGAGCTCTTCAAAATAACGACTCTCATACCACAATAAAGAGGCAAAAATGAAAAAATGGTGCAAGTGATGAAGAGGAAAATCTAGCGTGGAGGAAGAAGGTGGACGAAGAAGAAAAAGAAAAAGTTAAGGTTAAAGAAAAGGAGAAAGAGGTAGAAACCCAAAAAGATGATTTCATTCATTGTGTATAAAAAAAAAATATAAGAACCAATACAAACAAAAATGCATACACTAAAAGCAACTGGGCTTAAAACGAAGAGACCCAACCTAAAGTAAACGAACAACAAAAACAAACCAACAAAAAAACCAAAGTGAAGTCCAACAGTGATCCAATAGAGGTCTAACATAAACTTTATCAACACTAAACAACAAGCACTTACGACCAATAAGAACCTCCTACCAACATGTAAATTTAAATAATGATGAACTTTAAATTGTGCCTCAATTTAGAAACTCCTTTTACAGGATACTTATTTCATATACTATGTCATAACATTAATTCTTTTCAACCATCTCATTAATAGAAAAGTGTATACATACCATGTAGCCATTTAAGCCATGAAGAAATTGCATTACTTGATCCTCTTGCTTTTTCTTTTAGAAATAATAGAAGAAACAAAACAAGAACACTTAATAAAACACACACAAAGAAGGTCCATACTGAAATTTTATAATTCATACCAAATAATCCTGAGTTTGGTAAAATATTTATTGATAGAAAAGTCACCTTAACTTAGGATTGAGGCATACATTACTAAATCAAGGACTCGAGAAAGATCCCCCAAAATATACCTAGTCTTTAAATCATACCATATGTCTATGACTTTGTCCATCCATAATGCTTTGATGAATTTAAACAAAAATAAAGTGAACTAATCAAGAGATAACTATATTGTTGCAGCGAATTCATGCCAAAAAAATAAAGTCAGTTTTTGTTGATTTAGAAGTTGTACCATGAATAAATTCTATATTGTTCTTGATACTAACAGCGACAATCATAAATCTACTCCATAAGTGATAGTTGATAGAATCAATAACCAACTAGATAAAAAGAATTACCAAATTGCCCTTTAGGTGAAGACAACCCAAAGCATCACAAATAAAGAAAGAGACAGGAGATTTTGCAATCAAATAAAAAAGAGAAAGTTAAATAATAAAAAAAACAAAGTAAAAGAAAAAAATGTCATTGAATAACAAGAATTAAGTACAGAACAAACTGTTCTAAATAATATTATTAAAAGATTCACATGTGTCATTGTCATTTTAGTATAACTATTTATGGCTATTTATAAGTTGTCAATATGCCGCTATTTTTCTTTTAAAATCTTTGCTTTGACAATAAAAGTGTTTAGAAATGTTGAGTTTATAAAAGCATACCATATAACCTTCACCTAAGTTTGTTTTTTTTTTTTTAACT
>Ga0209700_101654_pt1 | contig 46124 bp, 23 predicted proteins | sample SiratroredBW_FD_187528 | JGI IMG/M metagenome (GOLD analysis project Ga0209700, IMG submission 187528) | Root nodule microbial communities of legume samples collected from California, USA - Siratro red BW (SPAdes) (version 2) | ecosystem: Host-associated > Plants > Roots > Nodule | place: USA...
TATATATATATATATATAATATTATGAATGATATATAATAATTTATTAAGTTATTTAACATAATATTTCTACTAATAATGATTTTTATGTTATTTCTTTTAAATTAAATACTTTATTTTTTTTTTTCTTTGAACTTATCCATTCTTATTCTTACTAAGATAAGAATGAGTTATAAATAATGTTCATTTTCAAGAAATAAGAACAATGGGTTCTTTTTTTATCAAAATGCATTTTTTATAATTTTTAATAATTTCTCGTACAAGTTTCATAATTTATTTTTAATTCTTTAATATGGGTATACAATACACTAGTTATTAAGATACGTAAAGTATATAAATCTTACGTAAAATCATACCACTGGAATTGAACAAGTTTCTATTAAGAGGAGATTGAAGAGATTAAAAAAATCAATATAAGTAAAACGATGTATAAATTAAAAATAAAAAAATTTAAAACAACTATATTAAAGAGTTATTATAAATTCTATAAATTAATTTTAACTTATAAAAAATAATTATTTTTTATTTTCTACCTTAAAAGTATATGTGAAAAAAAATGTGGAAAAGCACATGCCAATTCACAGAAAACAATTTTTTTCCTTTCTGTTTCATTAGGTTAATACCAATGCCTGCTATTTAAATCTTAATCAGTAATTATAGAACAATTCTTTTTCATATTTTCTTCTCCTGCTCTGAGATACATCTTCTTTTTCTTTTCTCATTGTTTAGTGTTTTACTCGGTCACTCTTTAATTTTTAATTCCAATTTTTTAAGCGCAAAGTGATACCATTTTTTCAAAGAAAAGAAAAAAAGTGATAGAGTTGTTCATTGGAACTATAATTTAATATCCCATGTGTTTATGTTTTTCTAGAAACTTAAATGATAGCAACCAGGTCGGTCTACACTACCAACCAATTAGACCAGAGAGATTATTTGGGTATTAAATTGTACTTCAAGTCCTAAGCTTATGTTTTTCTTTTCCATCAAGTGCTTATTGCCATATTCGTGTTTTGGCCTATTTCTAATATTATTCACTTTTCAAAAGATTAATTTTCTTTTCTTCTCATCTTTCATTTTGTTGGCTTCCTACAGCAATTACAAACAAAACAGAATAAGATAATGAAGCAAAACAACTATATTATAATATAAGCTTCTATCTATTATGATATTTTTTAGAATAATTAAACTTAACATTATACATTTCCAAAGATGAACATTTGTGTTTTTTTATAAAACTGTTATAGTCTGGAGTTGATAGATAACAATTTTCAACCTTTCCTCCACAGAAAAAGTTATTTTTTTCTTATATCAATTTATTTTACTTTTTAGATAAAATTTAATTTATTTCAAACAATGTTTGAATTTCTTAGAGACTTTGTAAACATAATTATAAAATTATTCTTCACAACTATCTTCACACTCTTAACCGGTAAGAGTCAAGAACGTTTTTAATAAAGTATAGTCTAACATGAATCTGTTTGATTATCTCATGATATATATGATGATAAATCATATATATGATCCTTTGACTTTCACAATGAATAATCATACAATTTTGCATAATACCTAACTCTCATATCATCCTTTTTAACCATAAAACCGCTTTCACCCTTCTCTGAGCACAATATACTCGGTTTGAGTGGTAGATAAGTCACGACTGATAGTGAATTGGTTTTCCAATATAGTATAGTTCCAAAACAATGTAAAAAATATTCTTAGAAATTGACTTTTTTTTTTATGTCAACATTCCTTGCATAGTTTGCATATACAAATATTATAGTTTGCTAAACGAACACAAAAAATGTTCTGAAGAAGCTTAAGGAACAAAAAGTTTTGAACAATAAAATTAGTAGTGTTTTGACAACTCTTGGTCACTTATTATTCTTCAACTTTGAATACCTCTTATACGAAGTTCAGAGAATAGTCATTGCAAATCTTTGTTTACCCGTTGAGAAACTTCATTTCAAATCTCCATCTTCAAGCATTTTCACATGTAAGTAATGTAAAGATGTATTAAACAACCCATGTAACATTAAATGTTTATTTATTCTTTAAACAACATGTGAGAGTTGACATAACATATCAAACTTTAGCCATAAAACTTTCACCCAAATTGGAGTAACTACATATAATTTTTCCAAAATTGACATAAGTAACGTGAAAACGTGTGTTGAGATGAAATAAGTTTAGTGTCTTTTAAAAGATATTTGATATTGATAGGTGTTTTACAATATCTTCTTGACAAACATAATTGACAAACATAAAAATGAGGACATTTTTTACAACATAAAATAAACTAAAAAAATGATTTTGTTATATACAACAATTAATTTAGAAATGTGTCTATATTGTCTAACAAAGATTTTACTTATTATTAAAATAAAAGAAGAGCATATATTATATCATCTATCAAATTGAATATTTTCTATTTCACATTTAAAAACTATAAATCTTATAAATGAAACATATTTATATATGTATCTTGTTATTTAATAACATTTAATTGCACTTTTCTCTAACAAGTTTAGAATTATTCTTTTATGTTTTTTTCACTGCATTTAAGCATAATTTGGTTTAAAATTAATTTTCTAAAAAAGTCGAGCATGGAAACCCATTTTCTTAATTGTTTCTATTTTTTAATTTCTTTTACGTTGTGTTTAAAAAATGCATGTTATGTTTTGTTGAAATCGTACAACTTAGTACGATCTTGATTTGAAATATTTTTTCACCTCAAATAGTTTTTCTTTTGTTTTTAATAAAGTTTTTGGTTATTTATTTAAGAATGTAATTTTTTGTTTTTTTTTAAATTAGAAATTAACATATATGGTTTTTAATTTTAAACTAATATTCATTATTATTAGTATAATCACTTTAATTTTTTTGTTCATTTTAAATCCGTACATACTTTGAATAGAAGAGTAATCGAAACGGCAACCAAAAACAGAAAAAGGCATCGCAAAATCTGCAAATCACTCCAATCAACGGTGAATGATTCATTCTGATGCAAGTGCATTCCAGCTAAGTAACTAACTGTCACTAAAATTAGAATAGAATAGTCAAAATAATAGTCCTATTAGCTAATTTTCTTTGAGTTAGTGACGCTTTCAAATTAATCATATCCATGGATTAATTGAATTGATGAAGAAAGTGGTGAAAGACATGGAGAGAACCAAGGTGCTGGTTAGGAATGGAAAGAGAGGAAAAAGAACCATTTTAAATTAATTTTAAAAGTTATTTTTAAATCAAAATCATGTTTAAATATACTATATTAGTAAAAAAAAAAAAGTTTCAAAATAAAATTGTGCTTAGATGTATCATTTTAGTTTTCTTTTAAATAAATAATTTTAGCAAAAGATAGAAGAAGTTAAAACCATAATTCAAAGTATGATTTTTCTTAGAATAAAATACAACGAGTGAAACCTGTATTTAAAAACATAACTTCTTCATAATAAAATTCAGACGCCATTAATCCAATTGTGTAATTATCGAAAACTTTTTCATTCTCATAAAATCGGCCAAAATTACTTCTTTTTTTGTGAAAAATCTAAAATTCTTTTATTAAAGTCACTTAACTACTTTAATAGTAAACGTGTAAGGTAAACTTTGAATTAACAATACACATTACTAATAAATTTATTGTTTTAAATCAATTTAACTAATTATTTTTAAAGAATGTGAATTATGTTGAAAAAGTTTTATAAATAAGAATGAAGAAAATATTAGATTTTTTTATTTTATATTTAAAATTTTCTTTGGGTTTAATTTTGAAATTGTAGCTACACGTAGAGTTAGATTCAATCTAATATGCTACAATATAATTCTAATTAAATATAATCCTAATTAAATGTGTTTTATGATGGTTAATTATATGATAAATACTCAGTTATTAACTTATTATAATTTTTATTTAATGAGAGTAACTTATTTTTTGTTTGAAAAATAGGCCTATAAATATGGATTAACTCCAAGGTAAGTAGACACTGAATATTCTTACTCACTTATCACTTACTACATTATTAAGAAACAAATCCTTACTTAACCATAATAAGAACATTTAGGGAAATATAACCAACCTCAACACTGTGTTTTAGCTGATAAAAGTATATGAACTTATTTATTATCAGATCAATATCTAAATGATGGCAGAGTATTTAGAATGCCTTTAAGAAGGGTCGACTATCTGGATGAAACCACACATCACAATAGGCACTTAGGCTCAAAGATGGTTAAGGGAAACAAAATATCAAGTTCTTTAAAAAAGAACTTAAAGGTAAAACTCTTGCTATTCGGTCGAGGCTTCATATAAACTCGGTCAGAGGAGTTACAGGGTTTAGTCAAGATATACTTGATTGTGGAATCTAGGCAAATGTTAAAAGAGGTGACAAATTCCTCAACCTTTTATCTGGAGGTAAACTTAGATTGATAAGAGGCTACTTCACCAAGCACCTAAGATTACTCGGGATTCGAGATCAGAGGGAATGTATCTTTTCTCTTCCTTTTGGATGACTCTGGTGTCTGTATGGGAGAAGCGTTACGCTTTCTCACCAGAGCAATGGTGGTGCTCTTTTCCAGTGCGGAGGATGCAACCGGAACAACAAAAATAACCGCGAGGATTGGATAAGTGTTTTCCTCCACTGTATCCCCTTTGACAAAAGGATAATTAGTACAACTCGATAAGGCTTCCTATCTGATGGGAATGACCTCCTTACTCAACATAGGCTTACCATAAGAGGAATTAGAAAAAAGAGGAAAATACTTAGACGAGACAAAATGCAAAGAGAAAGGCTTCAAGAATGATAAATATGCTTAACCATGAATACCCATGATAAAACTTGTTTGAAAAAGGTAAAGATTATTGGGTATTTAAGAACTTTTTATGAAGAGGAAGATGCAGTGGCAAAGTGTTTAAATGAGTTATTTAAGTTATTTAAATGAAGTGGTTCATTAAAGTGCCAAAAGCCATAAATTTAAAGTGTCAAAAGTTATGACTCCCTATGTGACAAAATTAATGTTAGCTGGTAGGTAACCTAATGCTTTGAGGTTATAAATTCATCATTGCCATAAAAAGCTTCATTAATACTTGGGGAGATTTGTCCTGTTATGTTGAAAAGTAATAATTATGCCTAGTTTAGTTATAAGCACGACAAAAGTCATGAATTATGCCATAAAAAGCTTCATTAATACTTGGGGAGATTTGTCCTGTTATGTTGAAAAGTAATCATTATGCCTAGTTTAGTTATAAGCACGACAAAAGTCATGAATTATGCCATAAAAAGCTTCATTAATACTTGGGGAGATTTGTCCTGTTATGTTGAAAAGTAATCATTATGCCTAATTTAGTTATAAGCACAACAAAAGTCATGAATTATGCCATAAAAAGCTTCATTAATACTTGGGGAGATTTGTCCTGTTATGTTGAAAAGTAATCATTATGCCTAGTTTAGTTATAAGCATGACAAAAGTCATGAATTATGACCTAAAGGGAGTTGCAAAAAATAACTTCAACTTTAAAGCTCGACATAAAATGGTTGAAAAAAAAAAGTATCACATTGAATCAATGAATTTTGAGATTATTTGAAGTCATCAAATTGGCTTATAGTCGAAGTCGTTTGAGAATTAATGACTTTCAACTAAAAATAAAACACCATCTGGTTAAAATACGATATGATAAGCATAAGTACAACGACTGAACTTGTTCACCTATTAACTTGGTCCACATGATGAGAATATGTTTGGATTGAAAGATGAATTTGAGAGTGGAAAAGAGTGAATTTGAAATGAAAGTGTGTGTGTTTGTATTAAGAGAAATATAATGAGAAAAATTTATGAAAGTCGTGATGTGATAAGTATAATTGATGAAGTAAATTTGTTAATATATGAAATAAGATTAAATATAATTTACAAAATAAAATTAAAGTTAAAAAAAATTATTATTGTTAATATTATTATTTTTATTTTATAAATTTATTTTAATTTTATTATTGTAATTATTATTTATGATTTTATTATTATTTTTTAAATCATCTTTTTATTACTATTTTATAATTTATTATTAATACTTTTTAATTTTTAATTTTATTAATATTTATAATTTTATTAAATTTATTTAATTATTTAACATGAAACATATATTAAGAAGATATTTAATTCATTTTTATTTTATTAATTACTTTAACATTTTTATTTTATTACAGATTTAATATTATATATTTTTCAATTATTTATTGTTTTAGAATAAAAGATTAAATATTTTCTTATTTTATTTAATTATAATCAAATTAATTTCTTTATTTAATTATAAAATTGAAACTTTTCTTACAAATCTCTAATCCCGTTCGTGAAAAGTTTAAAACCATTTTTTTTTTCATTTTTCATAAACTTTCATTTCGTTTTATTGGAATGACCCTCCTTTCTGTGTTTCCATTGTTGGAAACAAAGAGTTCCTTATGGATTATAAGTTTGAGGATTATTACCTGCTTGAATAGTAGTGTATTTAATGGAATATGTCACATTCTAATTCTAATTAAATGTGTTTTATGATGGTTAATTATGATAAATACTCATAATAACTTCGATGTAATGAAAGTAAAATAGGCCTATAAATTTTTACACGAATCATCTATATATGTGATGCTTCACCATCAAATATCTTACCTCTCAAAAGTTCTAATTCAATTGCATTCATCTTTCCTCTAAAAAATTCTAATTCAATTACAGTAAGAACGAAAATCAATTTTATTTATTACTGTGATAATTTTAAATATTATTTTAGAAGAGAAACCTTGTTTTTTTTCTTTTTTTTTTTTATTGAAAAAAGGTTAGTAAATGGAGGTGAGATCTGCCATTTTTTTATTTTATTTATTTTGTTGGAATAAAATGCAACATAAGGAAAAAATAATAATGTGAACGAAAATTTATTTAATTATTCTTGAATTGGAAGAAAAGAAAATTCACGTAATGTCTTAAAATAAGAAGGAAGAAAATAATGTTGTACAAAAATGGAAGAAATTAAAATTACATAAAAAACTTAAAGTATACCTTTAGTCTTATAAAACTAAAAAGTTTTGTAATCATATAAATTTTTATGCAATTTTTGTTTTTATCTTTATTATTAATAACTTTTTAATAATTTATATAATTTGTGAAATATTAAGTATTTATAACAGTCATTAAGGTGAGGTATACAATATGGACTATACCTTCTAAAAAATTTATAGGCTGCAGAAAGTATTTTAAAACAAACATTTAAATAAAAATAAAAATTTAATATTTTAAAGAAATTAAAGTAAAAAAAAATTACAACCACTATTTCCTCATTTAATAATAAAATAATCAAGTTTAAATTCTTTAGGAACAATAATACAAAGTTTTTTAAAAAGATAAAAAAAAAATCAGAACATAAAAATAAAAAAATGCATTCCGTTGTAGAATTTGAAACGGCTAATAGTGGAGTATGATTTCCCGCACAATGTTGATTTGGCCTCCGTTCCCAACTCTTCTGTGAACCGAACTCGCCACAATGGAACCTGCCAAGAACAACGCCCAAAGCGAAGACGAAACCACCGTCGCGCTCAGGAAGAAGAGGTTGCGCCGCGTCAGCTTCGCCGACAACGAAATCACCTCCGTCCACGTATTCCGCCGCGACGACGACGATTCCTCCTCTCCCTCCGAAGCCCCTTCCGATCCCTCCTTCGTAGGGTTTTTCCGCGACGTCGCCTCCGACAGCGACGACGACGACAAAGAGCAGCCGCAACTCCACGAGGAAGCGGAAGACGGAAACTCCTTCCTCCGTCCAATCGGCTCTCCGTATCCCGGCGAGGGCAGCACTGCCGACGAAGGCGATGGTGCGCTCTCACTCTTTCCTTTCTCTTCCGCGAGATTTGCTTACTCTCTCCGTAGTTTATTACTAATTTGTTGCTCCTGATGTACGCAGATGACGATGACGACTTTCGCGGTCCGGTGTCCGCGCATTTCATCAGGCCGGATCGGTTGTCGGACTCCGGCGTCTCGGACGACGTGACGATGGACTCCACGGCGTTCTCATTGCATTACAGGAGCCTCGCTCGGTCGGACTCCGGCGACATCAAGACGCGCCAGTTCGACGTCACGACGCCGAACTCTCACTCTCAAGGAAGTTACATGGAGCTCACGGAGCCGAAGTGGGGCGGAGTGGTGCTCGACGCAGGTAGCGCAGGGAGAGACTCCAACGACATGAGCATCGAGGGAGAGCACCAGAGCTCTGAATACGACATACTACTCCCTCCACAGGATGCTGCAATTTTGGCTCAGGGAGTACCCAATGACTCACCGAAACGCAGCTTGGAAGGTTCGGTTGTGTCTCCTCCAGTCAGTCAACTCCACCAGACAAAACCTTCTGCTTCTTCAGTCGAGGTGAGCATTGATTGCGTTTGCTTTAGTAAGCACTTATAGTTTAGGAGATCTTTTTTACAGACACCAAATGATGAACATCCCTTTCTAACTTGAGTTTGAGCCACTAATTGAATAAAGGAGACGAAAATAAGAAAAGTAAATAAAACAAGTTTTTCATGAGTTAAAATTTGTTTATGAATGAACTAAAATAAACTAAGTTTTTTGAGCTATTATTAGCTTGTGTATAAGCTAATTTTATTTTATGGTAATTTTTTCTTATAATAGTGTTTATGAAGATTTTTGTTCAAAATAACCATGAATATTCATGTTGTATGCATTTGATTTGATTAATAGTATCAAGTTGTAGGTGTGCACGGTTTTCTTGTGATGACACTTTAGTGGCTATGCTTATACTTGCTATTGCAACTCTTGGGTTATGTTTTGCTATTGCAACTCTTGGGTTATGTGCAGGATTAATTCATTTCTGTCTGTTATTTATTTTTTCTAGGAAATTAAGGAGTCTACTAAAGATGCAACTGAGATTTTGTCAGTTTGTAGACAACTGGACTTTGAGAATGGTAATAGAGAAACACCACTGAGGGTGGGTGAACACAAAGGAATGGTGTTGGATTCAGATTGTAAGTCTGGTAAAGTAGACGGAAATCCAATATATGGGTCTACGCCGTTGTCGATGTCTGGAAGAAAACAATCATTTACGAAGTCTCCTGTTTCATCCGCACATGCTGGAAACATAACTCCACGTTTAGAGCAATCTGTTTTATATGCTCCAGAGGTAAGTGTTGCACATCGTGCAACTTCATCTTCTGCACATAGCAGCATTTCGAAGATGGTAACTGTTGAGACTCCTGTTTCATCCGCACATGCTGGAAACATAACTCCACGTTTAGAGCAATCTGTTTTATATGCTCCAGAGGTAAGTGTCGCACATCGTGCAACTTCATCTTCTGCACATAGCAGCATTTCGAAGATGGTAACTGTTGAGACTCCTGCCATCTCGAGTCTCAAAAATGGAATGGACATATTGAAAGCTAGATTTGAAAAATGCTCTGCTGGATTTCCTTTGTCAAATAAAAAAAATCAAGAATGCAAGCAAGATGACAGTCGCCAAACTCCTTTAGGGGAAAAACTTTTTAGTTTAACTCCAGATAGTAACACGTATGAAGGTTTGGCTTATAGCAATGATCGTGGAATTCAGTCTTTAAAAAATATTTCCAAGTCAAGTCAAAATGAAGAGACTGTGGACAACAAAATGGATGAGGGGAACTTAAATTCAATTTCAGCTCATGTTTCTCACAATGATGAAAATTCTATGTCTGCTGAAACGGGAGCTTCTCCCTCACAGTTGACTCATTTAATGATGGTGGGAGATGTGGACCTGGCAGATAGCACAAGGAAAGATGAAATTCTAGTTCCAAGTTCTCCTATCCAAGAAGCAATACCTCAGTCGTGCTCCCTGCAAGACGTGTCTCCCAAGGGTACTGTTGAGAGTCATGGTCTTGATAACAACTACCATTCAGTACTCAATGTAGCTCAGAGCCCTCTTACCAAGTCAGGTATTGGGATTTCTTCTGGGAAGAAAAGAAAAGGTGTCCAGATACTAAGAAATGGAGACAAAATAGATAAAATAGGGAGGATTGACAGAACACCAGAGGCTCATTCGAATGGGAGTGGTGATCTACAGTTAGTTTTGGAGCAAACAGGTTCTATGAGAGGGGAAAGGGGGATGCTTGGAGATCAGACTTCCAATGATGGGGATCTAGTACGGTTACTGTTTTATGTTGTATTGTATATAGTTTCAATTGGTTAGACGGGCCTCTGAACTTTTCACAATTACCTTGCAGTTTCTCAAAAAATTCTTATCGGGAACAAATCACTTGCTACCTCCTTCAATTGATAGGCTAAATTTGCGATTGGTATGTTCTAATTTGTGGGTGTAGACTTAGAAATGATAGTATTCAACTGAAAATATGGATGTTGTTGCTTACTTTTTAGTTTTGATTTTTCACTTAAACATCTGGTAGCTATTTATATTAATAATGCTTTACTCCCCCTCAATATTTAGATTGGCAGGTTGGAAGATATTTTGGTTAATCTGCAGAATGTTAAGAAGACACAGATTATTTGTTCTGAAATTCAATCTCAGGTCTGTTAGATTAGATAATGAAATTTAATACACTTTTTTAGTTTATTATATCATAACAAGCTTACATTTTATAGTAATTAGAACATGTTGCTTCCTCTAAGGTCAGTTTAAGCCTGGCATCTGTTTACCCACATGACATGACACGGTTCTTGTTTTTTCTCCAGCATAAAATAACTGATCCTTTAAACATTCATAGAGACAAGAGGTATGCTTATGCTTTCTAAGTAACACTAAGGATTGAGAATTATGCTGTTTGATAGATGTATGGTTATGGAACTGTTTTGGATATGATCGCTTGGTGATGTGAGTAATATTTTTGCAGAGTTGCTGAAACAAGAATATTGCTGCATAATATAGCATATGAGAAGGCAAAATTACAACTATTGCATATGAAGCGTGACAAATTACAGGTATTCTATCTTACTTGAAAACATATTAGTATTTAGCATTGCCCCACAGTTGGTGATAGGAACTTCCATTGTAAACAGAAAAAGGTAGAACAGATTAGCACTGGGCTTCAAGAGTGTGAGATGATAAAATTAAATTTCATCCCATCCTCATCTAAACGCGGGGCAATGGACACTCAAGCGGATGATAATTGTTCCGAGGAAAAATCTCAGGTATAACTGTGTGTATGAAGTATTTATGTAAATTGACCTGGAATTTGGAATGAGGTTGAAGGAGGAGGAATAAAACTGTATAGTTTTGCTTGGGAAGGTTCCTCAAATTACCTAAAAGCAATTCAAGTGAGAACTGTTCTGTTTGAGGAAGTTCTTTAATGCCAATAAAACCTTCTTGTTTCTTTGGTTACTGTTACTTCGTCGTAATCTGATCCCAGTTCTATCAGTTTTCCTCTTGTCGGTCTCCAGATATCATTTAGAGAATAGAGAATGAAAGAAATTTGAAGAAAATTGTGTCTGTTGTACGAAATGGCCCTGGATTATATATACAAAAAAATGATGAATACAAATATTGCTGTTATCCAAAATTCCTGATTACTGTAATTACGTGACTTTGTTAGTCAATGCAACAAACCTAAATGCAATTTCCTTGTTTAATCAGTCTAGTATTAATATAGATAAAGAGTTAGTTCTTTATCTTGTGGATAACATCACATTACAACTCGTCAAATCATTTTTGCATTAGAGTTTGTAAGTACAGGCTACAATCAACTAGCTTAAGCCTAAGCCCCAACAGAATTTCCTTCAAAGAAACACCCTCAATTTAACACAATGAATCAGAAATCTATCACGTCCTATTTAAAAAATATACAATAAAGTAATTTATGTCACAAGTTGCTCATACACAAGTTAAAAATAAAAGTTTGGAGAATTTTTAAGAAGCTATATGAGATGTTTCTACAAGTTATCTAATGTATAAACTAATTTTAACTTGTGGAGAAGTCAATTTCAGTTTTTTCTTATTGTTATTTATTGCAAGTCCTTATGAAGAAATTCGTCCCAATAAATTCTAATTATTTTGCCCTAAGATCACCTTTTGGGAAAAAAAGCTTGTTTAACTTCCACTATTTCCTCGAATATGTTGTTCCAATGCAATTTCACAGTTTAGCAATTAAAGATTCACGAAAGAATAGATAGTAAAGATATAGAAAAGATCACACGACCCTTTTTTACTGGTTCACACTCAATTTTTGAAAGCTACACCCAGTCCCTTTCTTGTATGCAACAATCTCCCCCCTTTTTGTCTTTGAACATGTCAAACTTGAATATGAAACCCAGCTTTCATTGTTGTGCTGTAAATAATTGTTGAGATGTATTTGAGCTTTGTTGAGCAATGATCATAAAAGCTAGATTTGGAACTTCAAATCAAAACAAACTCTGTGCACAATATGGTTACTTTGCATATTGAACATTTTTCCCCCTTTTGGTACTGGGAGAAACCAATAAAATCTTCAAGACCTGTAGCTTTTGTTTTTTGCTTGTTTTCAAAGACTTCTTTATTTATCCTCTTCTTGATATGTAACAAGTTGCTAACATTGAAATGTTTTCTATTAAAAATGATAGATGATCAGAGTTTAAAGCACTCAAAACATTATAACGATTCATGTTCAAATTTATATTTTAAATATACAACCGTCATTAAGCATGCAATAATCAATAATGATAAATCAATTCTGTTCTGATCAACCAATGTTCTATTGAATGCATGATGTATTTTCCTTTGCATTTGTTCCAAACTCTTGTTCATAGTTTGATGGTGTAACTTGATCATGAAAGGTTCAACCTGTTGTGCGGTTCCATTCATTTCAATTGGCAATATTTTATTGTTCATTGCTAGGTTTCTTGCAAAAAGGTATTGGAAAAGAAGCAGGAACTTGAGTCTTTGGAATCAAAAGCAAAATCCTTAAGTGCATTCTTACAGAGCCACTGCAAGATGGAAGGGGATGAGAGCTATACTGACACTGTGAAAGCTGTTTCTGGTTATTTTCAGAAGAGAATGCCTTGCAAGTCTATACGCCAGAATTTGAAGGTCTTGTGACTTTAAATATGGTTCTTGTCCTCATACCAGATATAATATCTTTTTTTAATAGTACTAAATATCCTCTTTTTTCTACTTTCTTGTTTCCCAGTTGTGGGAAATTGAAGATTTTGAGCGCAGGGATGGCTGTCACAAAGTTTGGCTCAACTATTGTGGTTATGTAACCCAAAGGTTAGATAATTTTGCTCCATTTCCTTCTGTGGTTAAAGCTTAAGTGTATCTTTTATGATATGTCTAAATGTGAAAGTTCCCACTTATTTTGATGGAATGTAGGGTCACTGTAAATAGTGGTCAATCTAGCATAATAATATCAACTAGCTTGAATGATGCGAATATTGAGAAGGTAATTTAGTTAAAAAAATTTCTGTTTTATTCCAACATTCAATATTCATACCTTTTTCTTTTCTACTCTGGTGTTTCTATTTTGCAGACCTTCCCAAACTTGGATGCTTTTTCTGCATTTGTGTTTGTCTTAAATCCACATACCACTAAGAAGTCTATTGATTCAAGCAGTATGACACGAGAAACACAGGTAGATACTTTATTTCTTGTGAATATGATAATTTTCTTTTAGTAAGTTTCTGTTAATTTTATTTCATATTTTCTTGGATCATGGATAAGCACTTGATCAAGGACCAAGAAACTTAAAACAATGCTACGGATCATGGATAAGCCATTGTATTGTTGACTGAGCCGCAATTTAATATGGAATCGCCTAGTATAATAGTTTTTGGTGGAGGGGCCCTTCCTGGGAGTGCCAAAACTCACCCATATTTGACTGGTCCCTGTTTAAAAGCCTCACCATGGCCTCCTTCCTCCACCTCAAGAATTGCTTCTTGTTTTTCTTACGATAAACTAGTTGTTGGTCCACTTTCACCCTTGGCCATCAAGCTTGACACCATTTTTGTTCCTCCTCAATAGATGGTTCTAAGTGGTCTTGTTTCTGTGGAGGACATCACATGGGAAGATTGGGATACACTTTTTGTAGCTTACCACCTTGATGACAAAGTGTTTTTCCTTGGCAAAGGGGATCATTGGAAGCTAGACCCTAGCAACATTGTAGGTGACAGAGAGCTGACCATAGATGGGTAGGTGGTACTAATTCCAGGCCCAAGAAGCATCAAGGATGGGGCGATTGCATAAATTAGAATTTAGGCTGATTTGCTTGTCATATAAGTTAAAGTAGTTGGCATATTTTGAGTGCTCAGTGCACCAATCATCTACATTAGTTTGTTATTTGATTCCCTTTTCTGTTATGTTTTGTTAGGCCCATCTCTTTATATAGAGCTTTATATGGCACAAATGAGAATAAGAAAAGACAATATTCGCAATTGTCTCTCTCTTTACTTCTTTGGGAGTTACCATTCCTAGCCTCAAGTGCAGGAATACATTATTGTCTTTTTAGAAGTTAAGGGACTCAATTAAAACTTTTACTAATAATGGAACCAAATTGAATAAATTAAATAAAATGATAAAATTAAAGATGTAGTTAGGACAAAATCTTATTATACAATTAGGTGTGACACGATTTTCTTTACGAAGGAGACTAGGCTCTAGTGGTTACTTTTTGTTGAATGTAATTTTATTTCATTAAAAATTCCTTTGAGTGTATCCAGCTTTGGGGTTAGGGTCTCTTTTTGTATCCTATATGTTTACATCAATAAGAAACACAACAGTTTAAGAATATATACATTGTTTTTCTATCCATCCTATTTGTTTAAGTTTGTATCAAAGTTGGTAAGATCCCACTTTGTATTCATCATTATCTTTGCTACTGTTCATTGTGCCGTTGCCATCTGGCATCGTTCCATTAAAAAGAAGTTAGGGTTAGATGTGCCTCGAGGAGCACAACCCAATTGCGATAGTCAGGCAACCAACTTATCAACCATGCGTCGATCTACACACTTCCCGTTTGTAGTAGATGTTAAAAGATTCCTAGTAGTAAACTCATTAGAGGAACTCAACAAGAAACTTGATAGATATTATATGGTCTTGATTCTGAGATGCCTACATTCTTTAAATAACATGTTGGCCTGAGGTATTAGATGAAGTAGGGTCCACAATATATGGTTGCACATGAGCAATACAAGAGGTCATATAGATGAAGTGGAGAGAAACCACCTTAGAGGAGAGAGAAAAAGTATAAAAAAATCAAACGACCGATCAGGATGATGATGACAGATCAAAATGAGGACACACGGTAACTTTGGCGACAGAGGCTGGAAAACGCCGGTGAACAGTGGGTTCACCCAAAAAGATTTAATCTTAACCTTAAATTCTAAATACCATATTAAAATAAATATAGATTAATCTCCCTTGTGTAAAATACACACATAATATTGTTTACTTATAGGTAGAAATAGTAATAAAATTACATAACAAAACAACAGAAAATATGAGCTAAGCACATTCCATTCAACAGTAATCAAATTCTTGTTGGTGATCAAATCCATTCTATAATGGTTTAATCACTAGATTCATATGTGTGCCTAACTTGATGAAAGATGCCAATTAACTTGAGAAGTTATTGAAACTTTTGCAATGGCAATCCCTCGTAGAAGAGGAGGTCGGAACATACGAAGACATGATGGTAGGAGTGGACGTCATCAATGGTCATATTGCAAGAGAATGAGTCATACTTGTTATTCCTTGCATGGTTTTCCAAACAAAGTTGCTAATGTGTCTAAATCTGAAAGATCAGATTCTAAAATCTTTTATGGAAGAGTACCAAGATTTTTTGAGGTACAAGTCTGAGAAATCAATCGGTCAAGGTCAATCCTCTTCAATGCCAAGTGTGTCGACTGCGTCCATTTCTCCATCTATGGATGGTCGTAGTCCATGAATTATTGATTTAGGTGCCTTATACCATATCTTTGGTAACATTTCTTTATTTTCTTCCTTTTCTTACCCAAAAATTCCTCATGTTGTTACTATTGCAAATGGATCCAAAGTGGCATATCAAGGTGTTGGCCAATTTTCTTTATCCCCTTCACTAAATTTCAATTCGGTCTTGTTCATTCCTCATTGTCCTTACATATTAATTTCTTTGAATCAATTAACTCAGTCTTTAAACTATTTTGTGACCTTTAGTGGTAATTCCTTTGTTATATAGGAACATGGTACATGTTATCTAATTGGAGAAGAACATGAGTCATGGGGTCTTTATTGTCTGAACCCAAGTCCTTCAATATCTTGTTCTGCAACTCTAACCCCAAAACTTTTGCATGATCGTTTGGGTCACCTAAGTTTATCAAAATTGAAGATGGTGGTTCCCAGTTTCAAACACATTCAATCTTTAGATGGTGAATTTTGTCAGTTACGAAAACATGTTAGATCTTCTTTTTCTTAAAGGTTTCAAATAAGACGAAATTCTGTTTTTTTTTTTTCTAATATTCATAGTGATATTTGGAAACCAAGTCGTGTCACTTCTTTTGGGTTCAATTATTCATTGACAAATTCTCTCGATGTACTTGGGTTTATTTAATGGAAGACAAATATGAACTTTTATCCATATTTATGTCTTTCATCAATGAAATTAAAAACTAATTTGGGAAGATAATTAAAATTGTCAAAAGTGAGAGCTAAGGAAAATATTTTTCTGTTGAGTTTTCTTCATTCTCATCTTCCCGTTTTACATTAGTCAATATGCCCTCACACTCCACAACAAAGTGGTATTGTAGAGAGGAAAAATAGACATCTTATTGAAATTGCACGCTCTTTAATGTTGAATACTAATGTTTTTGTTTATCATTGGGGACATGCAATACTAATTGCCTGTTTTATAATCAATAAGATGCCTTCTTGCTCAATTGAGATAAAGTTCCTCTGTAATTTTTCCAAATGGTCCTCTATACCATGTCTTTCCACGTGCGTTTGGGTGCACTTGTTTTGTGCATAATGTCTCTTTAGGTCTTGATAAGCTTTTTGCAAAGGCTATTAAGTGTGTCTTGGGATATTCTCATCTTCGGAAAGGGTATAAATGTTAGTCTCCCTAAACTAGAAGGTATTATATATGTCTGTTGATGTTACTTTCTTTGAGGACTCTCGTTTTTCCCTTGTCATCCATGGAACAATCTTCTTATGTCCCTGTGATCCATTGATTATTCCTTCTTCCTCTCAAACTTAAGCTCGAAGTACAAACAACATTGTTCTACCACCTCTTCTCACATATCACCGTTGAGCACAAATCACTCATTCATCCTTGCCTGAAGGTACTCATGACTCAGATCCTTCACCACTAGATTCTCATACCATGGATCCTTCGTCCTCATTACCTTCTCGTAACTCTAATCATGCTTGACCTATTGCTATTAGAAAAGGTATTCGATTTACTTGTAATGCATATCCTATTTATAAGTTTTTAAGTCATATCCACCATTATTGTTCTTAACAATGTTCAAGAGGCACTTGGTCATCCTAGATGGTGATAAGCTATGATTGATGAAATGCAAGTGGTACTTGGGAGCTTGTCCCTCTTCCTCGTGGTAAGAGGCCTATGGGTTTCTGCTGTTAAGGTTGGTACTGCTTGTGGGGTACTCTCAAAGCTCGTTTAGTAGCTAAGGGATACACTCAAATCTATGGTCTCAACTTCTGTGATACTTTTTTCCTTTGACTAAGATTAGCACTGTTTGTCAATTAATGGTCCAACCACTGGAATCTCACTGGGTTACTGCCAAATGCATCCTATGTTATCTTAAAGGTTCTATTCCTTTGGTCTTCAGCTTTTTCCGCAGCATCATCCCTACTCTTGCCTGTTATGCGTGATTGGGTTGCTGATCCTGATGTTTGCAGGTCTACATCAGGTGTTTCTGTATACTCGGGTACTAATCTTCATGGTGGTCCCGCAAGTAGCATGTAGTTGCTAACTCTAGTCTCGAAGCTTAGCATAAGTAGAGCTGTCAAGATCATTGTGTCGCCGTGTTGCCTCTCCTTGGGGTTTTCCCTTTAGGGATTTAGAAATCTAAGGACCTAAAATGGGCTAGCCAAAATAACCAAAAAAAGTGAAAATTTGAAGTTGTTAAAGTCGAGCAACTTTTGCAGCACTCACAGGACAATAAAACTTGCGTAGATGTGCCAATTTATTGCTTGAGTGTAAGTTTTGCAGCTTGAAAAATTAACTTCATGTAGAATTCCTTGTGAGGTTAGAAATGATTGAAACTGGGAAGACACATACCCGTGGGGCCTTAGTGCATAAATTTTAACTGAAGCACCAAACTAATTATGAATTTCACTCGAGAATCCTTGAAAGGTAGAGAAAATGTCCAAACGATTAATTATTAAAAATACCTAGGTTCCGTAGGAAAAATGATTAAAAAAATGACGAAATAGTAAACTAAGGTTGAACATATATGATCCAAAATATCGTAGTGTGTTGTAGGCAAAGGTGACTCAACATGTACATTAACAGGAGGAAGATGGTAAAGTATGACAATATTTGCTTAATTGACAAGACTCGTACTGAAGAGACGTAATTGTAGAGAGACTAGGAACCAAAGGACTAGGCTGTTCGAGGTACATATGAGCTAGAGTGTTCTTCCTACATCTTCATCGGTTTCAAGAAATAAAAAATAGCAAATGGTGAATACTATTTTCCAATCTGATGTAGCTGGCCTGTTATTCGATGCAGATAACAAGTTCACTGGTAAGTAATTTGCTAGATGTGGTTGAAGAGGTTCAATCAGCTCGGATAGAGATTAGAAATTTGGTCGACGCAAAGTTCTATTCTCATTCAGGTAAACAAAAGTGTTCCATACTCTTTGAAATATTACTTCTTTAAATTCAATTCTCATTTCAGCCTTGGAGTTCAATCCTCAATTATATACAAAAATTCTTCCGATAATTGATTGATGCTACCTTGCATTTTCATTGAAACATTTTGATGAGGAGAAACTGCATTTTCACTTCGATTCATGCTCTGCTTTTTCAGTTCAGAGGCTTGATTTGCAGCTGTCTTTCATTGATTTCCATACTGGGAGGAAGGTGAAAGCCATATTTGATATATCGTGCTTAAAATGGTAAACTTTTGCTTCCCTTCTGTTTTAATTTTAATTTTAAATTCCATTACTTGCTGAGAGTTGGTCCTTTCTTGTTCGGAGTTCCATATCCAATCTTCATTCAGATTTTGCATTCATACTTTATATGCGTCTGCAAATTTACCCTGAGTTGGTTCTTCAAAGTCGGTCTGAGAAGGAGAAGAGAAAACGTGTTCGCGGTTACGTATCATATAGAATATTTAAAATCATATTATACCATATAAAATATAAATTAAAAGGTCCCAAAACGCCAATATAAACTGATCCAAAATTCAAATTATTATTAGAAATAATTAGAAGTTCTCTAGTGTTATTGTTGGATCTACCGGATAATCACTATCAGGTTATCATACTGCCGACAGATTTTAGACCTGTAAGTTCCACGTTTGAAAAGTTCACCCAGGTTTCTTGGATTTTAGTTAGATTCGAAGCCTAAATTATTAAGAATATGATTACTATCATTTTTATTTGTCTAGCAGAAATTTAATCTTTATTCTGACGTGACAATGCTCATTTACCTGAATTTATTATTATTATTATTATTATCATTTCTACTATTCTTTTTCGTTTTGGTTAAATGTCTTGGCTTTGCGATTATAGACGGCAATTGATTTGAAAAATGGTTTGTGAGCAGTGGGGTCTATCCTTCTGGGGTTGTTCCATATCAAATATTTGATCCTTCTGGTGGGGAACAAAAGTCTCTGTCTTCATCGCTTGCACATGAAATCAGAACTGCAACAGAGCATGCGAGAGATGGATATTCAAGAATTACTAAGCTCTGTAGATGTATTTCCCATGCAGTTCTTTCAGTCAAAAACGAGATGATTGAAAATTAAGGGTTCACATTTGCGTTCACCATGCGCAACATTCCTGGTATTATCCACTGGATAGTGCTGCAATGCCTTTGATGCAATCGGTTTAGGGTTCCAAATTAGAGTTCATCACAAACGAACATTTAAAACAATGTTTTTATGTTATAATCAATTTTTTAGTTATTTTAAGGCTATATTTGTTACCATATTTTTTAATTCGTTAACAATGTTTGATTAGGTCTCCTTAAAATCAAGTTATAATTCGGTCTTTGATTCTGTAATCTTTTTAATTGAGTTTTTTGGATTTTAAAAAGGACACCATAAAGTAGTTATCGAGATCAATTGAATTTTCTGTATAAGATCAATGACCTAGCAATAATTCTTTTAAGTTTGAAAACCAATTTAGTATTTCTAAATAATTTAAGCACCTAGTACTCAATGTAATAATAATATTTTTAATATTAAGATAAATAATAAAATTAAGTAAATATGATTTGGCTATCAGTTGAAAAAGTTATATGAAATATTAAAATTTGAGTTTGAAATCCTAAACAATTCAAGAACCTGCTACTTAATGTAATCATTTTATATTCGGATATGAATTTCGCAATGTAAAATAAGTGAATTTATAATTTAGCCATCATTTTTGTAAATAATCATGAACTGCAGACTTTTTCTCCTCTTGTTTTATCTTGAAATTAAATGAAAAAATGTATTTGTAATAGAAAGAAAAATGGAAATAAAAATTGTCATCGATACAACGATGAATCAAAAAAATTTAGATGTAAAAACAATTATATGTTTCAATTTGTTAGAGGAAGAGAGTATTTATTTTAATATTTTTAAAAATTTGTAGTAGTTTATATTTATATATTTTTTTAAAGTTTTAATACAGATAATATCAGAATTTAGCAAACACGTCATTGCAGATTAATTTCTAAATAGCTTCAGAGAGCCTGAGTTTCGTAATGAGTTTGAATCCTATCAGTATCAAGCACTGGAATTCATAGCTGTTTTAACAGCTTTTTAGAGCACTTTTTTTTTTTACTTGTAAATTAACAAATGTATCTGTATTCTATCCTGTCTTTTTTCTATGAATTAAAAGCTGATTTTCTAAGATCAGTAATTTTTTCTTATTCTGCTAGAATGTACTTGGGATTCTTTGAGTAAGCCCTTTAGTTACAATATTTAATTTTTATTTGTTAATTTTTCACTACACGATGCCACAACCAATCTTTTCTCAGTTTTTAGTGCGCTTTATTTTTTACTTGAAACTTCTTAGAAATTGTTTGATCAATCAAACATTCCATTAAAAAAAAAATTCCGTATAATTTTGGGATTATTGCAAATCATAGATAAGGTAATCCCCTGGTGTGGAATTGAGATAATCTTAGTGTATACCCTTTCTTCATTGACTATTATTGTATTGTCTCCTACATACCATGAAATGCTATACAGTTACTCTTTGCTATCACATGAAGTTATTTGCATACCCAAATTCATTGACTTTGCTCAATAAAATTTATGAAGATTAGGTTCAAGTTTAATTTGTGCGTCTGCTTGACTAGCTAGTATTATTGGACTCCGATTGAATATACCGTAAAATTGTGTATATATATATTTTCATTTTTAAATGAAACTTCAATTAAAATTGTGTATATATATATTGGAATTTGAGCTTGGCTCAGGTTGCTTCTACCCCCCATATCCCTACTTTCCACAAGGATTCATGCAAGCCTGACCCAACAGCTTGATCTTTTGCTGTCTATCAGAACCTGGAATCCTAGACTGAATCTTGCCACTTGAAAGCTTCACAACTCAAGCCACTAAAAGAGAAAGAACAACAACGGCCTAGTTTGGGTTGGTGTAGGTGGTTTCTTGAATTATAGTAGTAATTTGGTGGTCTAAAAGGGGGAAGGCTGAACAGTCTTGCTTGGCTTCTTGGAGGATTTGGTCTATGATGGTGATCAAACACTGGGTTAGATCTACATGATCACTTCACCAACAAATACATTGTCAAGCTCCATGACCACAAGTATACACATAGATTATTGACCTTAAAGGAAGTTCATGAGAACTTAGAGAAAATGGAGAAAAAAAAAAATTAAAGAACTCTCCTATAGTGACATATCGAAAGAAAACAAAAAAAGAAAGCCTTTAGATAAGCCACAAATTGGAAGGAAAGGTAAAATAAAAATAAAATATCTAACACATTTAGTTTGTCTTCTTTTTCTTCAACAAATTATCAAATACCTTGAAATTCAAGGGATGTTGATGTCATTCTGAAAATGAAATTTTCACATGAATGAAAGTTTGGAAGAGATGTGACTAGAAGACAACATCAAGAATATTTTTAAATAGAATTAAAACTTAACTCAACCCTTCAAAATCGATCTTTGCAACCACTTATATACTATAATTTAACCTTATTGATGTGAGTTTTTCAACACCTCCTTAACGTTGAGGACTAATACTAACGGCAAACTTAATAGAAAGTGTCACGAGACCCAACACAAATGGACTCTGAATAATTTTGGATTGATTCTTCCTGCACCTCCATAATTTTAACATATTTCCATTTTAGTCTTGAGAAAAAGACAAAAATAGCCTTTATTAATGGTAATTGCGATTCATTTTTTTTTACTTTGCGGGTTGCACAAACTGTAATACAATTAAAGAATAAATACATTGCGGATTGTATAAGCCGCAATTATATTTTCTGCACCTTTTATATTGCGGGTTGTACAATCCGCAATATAAAACTTTTTTTAAATACATTGCAGGTTGTAAATGTATTGTGGGTTGTACAACCTGCAATGTATTTAAAAAAAAAATTATACTGCGGGTTGTACAACCCGCAATGTATTTAAAAAAAGTTTTATATTGCGGGTTGTATAACCCGCAATGTAAGAGGTGCAGAAAATATAATTGCGGGTTGTACAATCCACAATGTATTTATTTTTAATTGTATTGTGGTTTGTGCAACCCGCAAAGTAAAAAAAAAATCCTGGTTATCATCTATGAAAGCTATTTTTATCTTTTTTTCAAGATTATAATGAGAATATGTTAAAATTATAGAGGTGCAGGAAGTCAATATAGAAGTGTAGGAAGAATCACTCATAATTTTATATCATTTGAGATTTAAAACTAACTTAACCTTATAAATATAACTCACTTATATAATATAATTTAGTCTCACCTCAATTCAACGTGAATTCTTCAACAAATATAAATATTATAAAAATATAATAAATATAATGTGAATATTAGCATAGGTTAACTAAGTGTACATTCAACTTGATTAGATAAAGGGTTAACTAGTCCCAAAGATATAAGGAAGAATGCCATACACTTTCAAGATTTCCTCCTAACCTTACTTAGCTTACGGCCAAAGGCCTATATAAAACATTTCATTTCTAGCTTATCCAAATAGGAGTTAGGACCTTCTTGATCTCTTGGTAGTAGTTTTATTTAGCTTATTCATGGGTGGAAGATCTGGAGGAGATCAAGTTCATCACCCTTTCTTGGCTCCAAGTGGCATGTTATGGTGAGATTATCATTCCTTTCTTGTTTCTATTCTTTTTCCTTTCTTTGATGAACAATAACATTGTCATCTCCTAACCCGTTCAGCCACCATCATACACAAAATCTTCCAATAAATCAAACCAAGAAGCCAAGCAAGAAGACTACTTGTTCTTCCCCTTTTTGACCACCAAGTCACCACCATAATTCAAGAAATCTACATCATTCTCTTCCCCATGCATGCAACAAACTCAACCAAAGAATCATCAAAGAATCCAATCTCCAACCTTATACACCATAGCCTATCTTAATCATATCTCCCACAAATCCTCACCAATTCTTGGCTTCAAGACTCATCCAAGATACTGACCTAAACATTGTCTAACCTTCCAGCCACCATTACCCTTCCAAAAGAACACAAACTGGAACCTACCCAAGCCAAGAACCACGCAAGAAATCACCTACACCTACCAAAAGTAGGTGATTGTTCTTCTCTCTTTCTTATTTTTTGTCTTTGAGTTATGAAGACTTCAAGCGGCAAGATCCAATCTAAGATTCCCCTAGCTAGAATCACACCACTCAGTGTTGAGATAAAGGAAAAGGTAGAAAAGAATACAGATGAAGAATGGAACATTTATGTATTAGAATGCAAAACTGTGAAAACTGATGACACTATATTCTTTATATAAAAATACAAAATCTCTATCTCTTAACATTTTCTCAAACTCATGGAGGACAAGTAGGCAACCATGAGTTTGTTCCTAAACACTGCAAACTGTTCTTTAAAAGTAGGTTTGTAAGGAGTTCAACAATCTAAAAATAAGCAGGAAGATGAATAACCTCAACTTGTTTATTAAGAATTTTGTCTCGAACAAAGTAAAAATCCAATTCAAAATATTTGATTCTAGACTGCATAACGGGATTACCTACTAACAAAACTGTACTACCCGCCCAGAGTAAGCATACTATCCGCCTAGGGTATGTATACTGTCCGCCCAGAGAACCGAGAACTCCTATGCACACAAGGAAAAATGATGTTCTAAGTATTTACGCAACCCCTGACGCAAAAGCTGCAAAACCTGACAAGACGTAAGAAATAAGTAAACTCTGAAAATCCTATAAATACGTGAGCAGTAAGGACAAGAGGTAAGATTTTTTGGAAGATAAGCAAATTTAACTCCGATAACCGGACACTTACTTGAACGTCGGAGTGTCATCGCAGATACAACCCCCCGCTTCGGACAAGGTGATCGAGTTATCAACCCAGAACGAGAGCAATTCGGACCAGATTGGCGTTGAGGCCGGACTAGGTAGGAGAGATCCAAACGAGAAGCTGTCGGACTACTGTAGTCCCTAAATTTGTGTAAGAACAAAAACAACTCCAAAATTGTCAAAGTAAAATCAGAGATAAAGAAGTGGTTATCTTTAAATGGGTGAGAGATTAAATCCATGTAACTTCTGTTATTACATCAGCTATGCTTCTGTACTCACCTTAGATGCTGCTGCTGCAGGACACTGCTTTCTGCTTCATTGAAGACAAGGAAATAACATTGGAACCAAGATAAACTTTCGATCATCCAAATGTCATCCCCAATCAGCATCTTAAGTTAAAGACCAAACTGAACTTTACCTTGTAAATATCCGAGAATATGTTTTCCAGTAAATATTGGAGAATACGTTTTTCATTGATGTTCTTGGGATTATGCATGATAGAGTAAGCTAAATATGGTCTAGCAAAGAGCCTGATATGGTTTAGTAACAGTTACATATTGAAGGGCACCAACCACAAACCTATAGATAGAAGGATCAAGAACAGAAATAGAACCATTTTCTGCAAGTTTGAGAGTAGATATCATTGGAGTAGGTTGAGGCTTGCCATGCATCATATTGGTTTGTGCAGGAGTTCTCTAATACATAACCAAATACTTCCATTTAATCAATTATGTTTTTTTTTTTTTCACATGAATTGACTAAAGCAAATTCAAAACAAATCTTCAAATTTATCCACTTAATATTTTTTTATATGTACATAATAACAGTTTCAAGAATTATCTAAAAGTATGTCATTATATTATACATGTACATTAGGATGAAGGTGTTGGCAAAAGGACAAGGTTTTGTATCCATGCCCTGCTTACACATCAAGGCTCTGAACATAGAGGGGTATTATTGACAAACACAACAAACCAAAAAAGTATATCCCTAGTCTCATATGTGGCAACACCAGTTACAGAGAAATAAAAGAAAACAAGACCTCCACACACTTCACATCATAAAAAGTAAAGGGTTCCAAAAGATTGGAGCCAAGGCCAAGGGAACATCAAAACTGTCACACCTATATATACACTGTACATGAATCTATCTATTTCTCTGTGTACATGTTTTACTAAAAGCAAGATGTGTCATCTTCAGGCATCAAGGGAGTCCTGCAAAGTGGGCATGTAGTGTTCCAATAGTCCAACCACTTCTCCAAGCACAGCTTGTGGAAAAGATGGCCACAGGGTAAACGGTTTATCTCAGATTCTGGCTCAAACCTTGTGAGACACACACAACATTCATGTTGAGGTTGTTTGCCGTCACACATGGTGCCAAACCGAAGGGTTGGTATCCTGCTTCTGAACTCTTCAATGAGACCCTCTGAGGGGCTGATGTGGAGCTCAAATGGCTCAGGAAGGGTTTGGGAGATGTCTTGTGAAGGAGATGATGCAACACGGATTCCAACAATGTGAAGAATTGTCCTAACAATGCCCTTGAATAGGGATATAGACAAGGCAGTGTTTACAAGAAGCATACATAGCATTCCTTCAGATGGTTCTGGGAGACTTGACAGCCCCATTTTGATGCCAATTTGTGCTGCAAGTGGATGATGGTTGTTTATATTTGGATTTGAATGCACAAACAAGGAAGCAAAATTGCTAAGTTAACTTCATCAGTGGAAAGGAAACTCTATGTTGGTCTCTTATTACCTGCAAAAACACATCAAAGGGTACTTTATTTTACCATAACTGAAACAAGAAAAGGGTGCATGGCTATGATTAATCAATCAGTGATTGAATTGATTAAACAAACAGAGCATGCTTCAATCCCGACTAAATAGATGGTTTTCTTTAGGTCCTTAATTAGTAGTTAAAATTTCTGTTATCACAAGTTTTATGCAAAGAATCTAAATTGAAGAGAATGAAATAAAGAATTTGGATGAGGAGATAGGATTATAATCTCATTGAACATAAAAAGGGACCATTCAATTTGATAATTCAGAACAGCAGTTACTAAGAAAGAAAAATTGGTAAAAAGTCTACATCCCCACAATCAAAATAACTAACAGAAAGAACATGCAAGAAAAGATCAAAGAAGACTTTATAATTTGATGGCAAAGGTTCCAATCTGCAAATTGAAAAAACTGGATTAAATTGGAAGCATTGGACTTCATGAACAAGATCTGCCAAAAGCAAAACTTTTATGCAGCATAATACTTCTGATCAAGGTAAATGAAAAATGATTAAGAAATGACACATCTACTGATTTAGGATCTATCATTCCATGAAACCATGTTGGATGATGATGATGATGATGGAGAAAAACATTAAACACCCAGAAGAAAAGAAAGGAAAAAGAATGTTCTTTTGAACTTACAGAAAGAGAATTTGAGGACTAGTGATGTGTGTACCTATTTCATGACTCATGTTGGAGTTGATGCAACCCCTCTTGCTTTATAGAGGAAAAAACCACACACACTTCACACAACACAACTTCTCAAGGATTGAGTGTGCAATGCAACCTCTGGCTCTTAACCATGGTCAAGAGTTCCTTGTTTGTAGGGAAAGAAAATCAACCCTGGTTAGCTACTTACATGTATTTGTCTCTGCCTTTTCACTTGTGTAGCATCTTATGTCAATTTGTTGGGATAATATCTTTACAACATTTTCCAAATTTGTTGAAGATAATTTCAAAGTTATAATGGAACTCATAAAGTTACTAGATGATTGAAAGCATGAAAAAAAAAATCCATTTTAATAAATAAACTTTTTTATTATGTACACGGAGGTTATTAAATTGAGATTTTATTATTGTATTATTTTTTAATATTTATAAACTATATAAAATTATATTTTTCTATTTCTTTTCCTGACAAATGAAATAATCTTTACTCGCTTCTAAATTCATTTCAAATTCTAAATATACTTATGTTTATTGAATATTTCATCCAAAATTTAGTCATCTATAACCCTCAACCTTTTCGAGTATGATTGTTTTTTGTTGAAATATTATTTGTAGCTTCAAAAAAATAATGTTTTTTCTTTCTACTATTTTTCTAAAACCAAAATGTTATTTATTATATATCCTTCCTTCTTTTAAATAAACTATATTTACTAAAAATTATTGTTGAAAGTGTATTTACAAAGGTAACATTTTTCTTTATAAGTTGTTTGAAAGCATATAGTTTATATTGTCTTAACAATTGTTCTTGTTATGACACATGGGCATGACTTTAAGAAAATCAAAAGAAGTTGTTATCATTTTCAAAAGTATTGGTATGTTGATTTTATCATTTGTCAATTCTGGTCATTCAATTTAAGGTAACAATTATCGTTTGTTGTGACGAATACATGTAACTTAAGAAAAAATATCAAAAGAATTTATCATCTTACCTCATTTTAGTCATATATAAAATGATGGCTTGTTAAATTTTAAGTTTCTTTTTAATAAAAAATACTTAAATTTTTATTTTAAAGTTATTATCTTTTTCGTATCATCTTATTTAATTGTTTTTAGATATTTAAAAAATATAAAAAAAATTAGTTGATATAAAATTCATAAATAGTTTTTATTGTTTAAATTAATCATATTATCATTTTATATTAAATATAAAATCTTATTTTACATCTTTTAAATATAAAATAAATAAATAAGATGATAAGATAAAATAATAATTATATCCATCTATTTAACTAAAAATTAAATGATAAAGATCAATTAAAAAATATAACTTTTGAATATTCTTTACACAAAATATTTAACGAAAATTTAATTTAAAATATTTTAATTTATAAGAAAACTTAAAATTTAATTAAGTCTAAAATGATTTATAAGGTAGATGTGATGCACTCATGTTATGGAGTAATACTTGTGATAAACAACCTATTCTTTTTATTCACGCTTTATGCAGAAATAGTGAAATGAGTACAATGACACTAACCCCAATAAGTTTGGAAAAGCTTGTGCTAGGACAAAAATGTTTTTAAAAAGGTGTTATGTTTTATTTGTTAAAGAGGGAAAAAATAAATATTAGACTATAATACATAAAAAAGATAAAATAAAATTAAAAATATATTGAGGGAAAATAAAAATAGATGAAGGTTTCATTACTTTCTTAAAATTATTTTTCTTGTTACTTTCTCTCATGCAGAAATACAACTTTTTTTTATTTTCTCTCTCATTCTTCACAACCAAACAAGAACTTAGTTCTCCAATTCTTCTTACCAAACTTAAATTTCCTTGACAGTGAGTTGATGGCTTAAAAATAAAATTGGCTAATGAATTGTATAGAACGGGATCAAACATTATCCTTCATTGTTATTTAACTTTATTTTAATTTTTAAAATATTATATGATGACACCTGTATCATTGACTAAGTTTATTATTTGATGAACGATTACACCGATATTAAGATCGCAATAAAAGTATGAATTTTTATCTTTATAATTTCTTAGCTTAATTTTACAAAAACTTAGTTTATAGCTTCTTATTATTCGTAGATTTTTCCAAACACATGTTGTTACCCTACACTCAAATGCTGTTGAGTGCCAAAATAAAAGTTTAAAACCATTAATTGGATTAATATGGAGCACTTCACCAAGAAAAATCCCAAATTAAAAAGACAGTAATCTTGACTCAATAAATAATTATGTATATAAAAAATTAAATTATAGTAGTATAACTTTTAATAAATATTATGCAGTTAATAAAACTATTTATAATCTAGTATGTTTAAAAAAAAAACTTGTATTACACCCGTTTCGATTTATGTAAATGGTGTATTAAATAATTTTCTAATATAAAATTTTGTCCTTTTAATTTATATGAAATGAAATTTCAATATTGCTGGAATTTAAAATATTATTCAATAAATAAACAAAAAAACTACTTAACCCATGTAAATCCGAAGAGAACCCAATCTCACCTTATCTAGTCAAATCAACCACACCTTGTGAAATAATTCTGGTGTGTATATATTTCCCACTCATATTTTATATTATATTAAATATGTATATATATTTATATATATATATATATATATAAAAAAGTTTGATATAAAAATATATATATTCTAATTCTTATTCAAATGAATAATTATCAATATATTATAATTAAATTCATAACCTAACAAATTTATTCGGTTTTAACTAATTAATAAGCAAGTAAAGGCATTGAGATAAAGAAAATGACATAACAAAGTTAAGGCACTTAAGGAATACATTGATTGTATATGAAATAGTCATCACTCACTAGATTTTTTTTTTTTTCTAGGTTGAATTTGTATGATTGAAGTGTGTGTAAGAAAATTGTGGCATATTATGAGGTGCCTTGAGATTGAAGGGTGGGGGACCCAAGAATTGTAGGACAAAACCTCATAAATGGCATTGGATATACGTGTCCTTTTGTAAAGGATCCTTTGGGGAGATGCATGAAGGTAGGAGTGAAAGTGGCACATGGGTGACACTTGTTCCTAAATTAGGGTTCTTACATGGTTGGGAATCATGAACCAAAGGTCAAGTCATGTCCCTCTTTCTTCCTTCCATAACCTAATTTTCCATATCTCCAACATTGTTCTTGTCCCTTTCCTAACAAGATAAAGTTCACACATTCATACAAATACATCTCAATCAAATAATATATACGATTCTGTTTTATTCAATTTCAGCAGAAAAAAAACACTAAATCAAATTAAATTATTTTTCATTTTTTATTTAAATTGATTTTGCAAATTTATTGTATAAGCTTAATTTTACTTTTTTACATAAGCATTTGATGATATTTCATATAAATAACTTCATTCTCTACTCTATTATAATTAAATATTATTTATTATAATTAAATATTATTTTTTCACCATTATGTATAATATTAAACAATTTATGTTAATAAAGAAACCAGAATAAAATATAAAAGTGCAATAAGTATTAGGAAAACAAATAATAAAGGTGATTGTCTATTGTAGTATAAATATTAGATAGTTCCTGATAAGCTTAATAAATCTCATGCACCCACTTAAAATATTGTACAAAATTTGAAATATAAATATTACTTTTTTCATTAATTTTTTTTTTCTTAACACTCTTTCATCCAAAATTAATAATATAATGCATCAAATATTTGAAAAATGAAAAAAAAAACTGAAAATGAATCCAAAATACTAATAACTAATTAAACTATTAATTGATTTGAATTTTTGTTAGAACCAAACTATTATTCAATTTTACATTTGATACTTTAAAATCAACACAAAAATAAATAAAAATAAATTCATTTTTTTTTAATAGGATCAATTAATCTTTATAGTAAAAAAATATTTTTAATTTTTGCTGTGTGTGAAAATTAGTTAGACATATAAATAATGTAAGTAGAAAATTCGTAACTAAAAAGGGTAAACTGTCAATTTTTCTGTTAAAATGGTTTTCTAGAGACAATTTATAGTTTTTATACAGGAAATAAATTATTTTTTTATTTTCTAAAAAATAAATATACAGCGTCTCAAAAAAAAAACGCACACAATAATATTTTGTTTTTAATTCCAGGTATCTTTTACTTTAACAATGAGATGAAGTTTTAGTTGATAAGGTTTGCTTTAGTTTTCAACATTGCTCTACGAAAATGAATAATGAATATCACATAACAACGTGGCTATATTCTTAGCCACTAAATCACTTTTTCTTAACAACTTCTAATTTAGACGACAATGTTGTGTTTGTGTCTTGCTACTGCCTTCTTATTTCATAGTAAAGTATATTCTCCTATGATGTACTTTCATCACTACAATGTCGGTTTTTAAAAGATATGTTTTATTTGTGATACAAAACCCATTATAAATATATATATCTTCATAACCCGAATCAACTCATCTCATCATTATAATTATGATGTTTCATTTTTTTAGTTTCGATCTCAGTTTTTATGCTATACAAGGCACTATTTGTTCCACAAACACGTTCCAGAATAACTATTTCAAAAGTCTCTTTCCAGACTCAAAAATCCAAAAATGTCATTTTCACCATTTCAACCAATTTACTCAAGAAGACAAGTCTTTCATACATGAAACAACTTACCCTTGCATCTAAATAACACTGCCAGCTCCACCACCGACCAAATCTTAGATGGAGCTTATGACTTACAAATAAAACTCTTAAATTGTAGGGGTGCAGATAGAAATTGAGGGGTGCGGAGAGCAAAAGCCTTCACATTGTTAGCCTCTGTGGTTCCGACCCAATCTCATTCTAGTTGGGCTGAAAGAGACCATTAAGTTTATTGTTCAAATAAAAGTGCAAAACATATTAAAGAAACTATAATTTGTAAAAAAATAATAAAAAACTGATATTCCAGTTTACAAATCAGAATTGTTCTAAAACCGCATCAACTAATTAGATCAAGTTAAATCATATCAGTACAAATCTAACTCAATCAAGCATATAAACTCAACTCAATCCAATTTGCTTTTTTTAAGAGTATGTTTACTAGTTTTTCCTTAAACACTTCTACGATAAAAAAAAGTAAGATAAAAAATCAAAATGAGTTTCTTCTTAATCTAAAATTAATTTATGTATAATTAAAAAAATAAGAATTTAAAAACTACATAAATAAATAAATAAACTTGTGCATAAATTAAATTAGTTTATATATGAATATGTTAGTTGAATTTCTCCATAAAGACTTTTAAGAGATAAAGCATGAAAAAAGAACGAAATTAATTTCTTTACAAATTAACTTATACATAAGTTAATATTAAATTATAAATAAGTTTATTTTAATTTTTCACGGAAAAACTTATGCAGATTGATTTTACTGATACTGAAACTGATTTTATTTTTCTTTAGAAATATTAAGGAAGAATTTTGTACAAATAAATTACTCCTTAATTCCCATTCCATTAAAATAATTAAAATCTTGCAAGAAAACTTGTGCTACTTATTGTTGCAAAGTGTCAGCAATATTATTAACCAACGTATAAATTGTTTTTCTAATTTGAATAAAAATAATCCAGTTCAACAAAACAAACTAGAGAATTAGAAAATGAAATTGAAAAATAGATAGAAGCTTGTTAAGTATTTAAATATGAGTCTAAATCTCATATTAAATAGGAATGAGAAAATTGAGTAACATATCATAAACAAACCTAATGTTTTAAGGTTTTGAGTTGAAGGTAGTGTCATTTCCCTTATATGTTGACTCATGTTTCATTGTTAGAAATTTCTCCAGTGTTTTTCTCAGATTCTCCCAACAAAAAGCTATAGAAGTTATTTATTTTTCCAACCTCATAGTATTCTCATAGTATCCATAGTGTCTCCTTATCATTGTCGTCACCCTTACTACTATTATACCTTGTCACGGTTATCGTTGTCCTCACTACAACTATGTTCTTTTCATTGTTACATTTTTTTATATTGTCATTAAAGAAAGAAATTTATAAATCATTTTTGTATAAACAAAAGCCTTTGGACACTTTTTACATAACCCAAAATTAAAAAAAAAAATGAATTTTAGATAGTGTAATTTAGAAAAATTTTCATGTAAAAAATAGATTACTGAGTGTGTGTTTAGGAAGCTTTTCTCACGAAAAAAATGACTTTTGTGTATTTTTAAACCATTTTTATGAAAAAAAATGACTTTTAGATTTTATAGTGTATAAGTTAAAATTAACTTTTAAATTGTATAATTTGAATGTTAAATTCACTTCTAAATTACATAATTTAACAGCCAAAAATAACTTATGTTTATATAATTTGAAAATCTAAAAAATTTTGAATAGTATAATTTGGAAGTTAAAAAAAATTCCAAATTTCATTCTGAAAATATAAATAGTTTCCATATTACAATCCAAAAGTCTTTTTTATAAAAAAAATAAAATAACTTATAGTTATATAATCTAAAAGTCATTAAAAAAAACTTATAGATCCAGATTTGGAAGTCAAATGCACCCCCTCATTTACTTTCTGTACCCTATCCTATTTTTAAAATATCAGAACTATCCTGAAGAATATAAAAATAACTTTCAGAATTGGTATTCTAGAATGAATATTGGAAGTGTAAAAATAATTTCCAGAATAAATTTTAGAGATGTAAAAAGCAGTTCTAAAAAATGTTTTTCAAAATTCAAAAGTAACTTCTGAAAAACATTTTCTGAAAATCAAATGACTTCTGGTAAATCTTTTTCATAAGCCAAATTTAACTTTTCGGAAAATCTTTTCCAGAAGTCATTTCTCGCACTCTAACCAGTTTCGGATTTTGTTTTCCAGAAACTATTTTTATAAACTGATCTCCACAAACAATTTCAACGAATCTGCACTTACTCACACGAAATCAACCAAAACGCACCCACAGCACTGCTCGTCGGAGAAGTTTGTGTCTCATTACCACGGACCACACCGCCACTGAACTTCAAACACTCATCCACAACACCACCTCCTTCATTTCAATAATATGCCAAGAATAACGGTGATATTTTTAAAAAGGTGATAGGGTGCAGGAAGCAATTGCCTTTATGCAATTACAATTCAGAAGACTCTCATATTACACCGTCCAAAAGCTTTTTTTTTTTTTTAAATAAAAATGACTTTATAGTAAAAGTTTTTCACTTCCAAATGGTAAGAACTAGAAGTCAAAAATAATTTCTAGATTATGTAGTCTAGAAAATTTTTATGAGAAATAATTTTCAAATTGTATAATTCAAAAATAAAAAAAATTCTAAATTACATAATTTAAAAAGTCACTTTTTCTTTTCAGACTGTGCAACAAAAACTTTTTTCATCAAATTATACAATCTTAAAAATTTGTATTTATGGGAATACACAAGAAAACTCTAAGGATTAAAAAGTAAATTTCCAAAAAAGTAAATATATATTTTGTATGTATATGTCACACAGAAGAGTGTATAAATTTCTCTCTTATTTATTTTAGTACGAAAAAGAGTATTCACTAAATTTTAATTTTTTACTTAAAAAACTATTTATATTTTATAGGAAATTACATTATAAGAAAACTGAATACTTTTATAAGAAATTAACTGTAAAAAAAATCGTTTATCTCAATTTGAGAGGTGTGATAAAGAAAGACAGGTCACATGGCTATATATATATGTATTTTATATAAAATTTTAAGAAATGTTTACTTATACTTGTATCATTTGGTTTCACTTTTTCAGTAATTAATTACAAAATTGTCGTCTTATTTTTAAGTTGTTTTTCTTCTCTTTCAGAGATTTAAAAATAAAAATACCGAAAACAACTCTTTTTTTTCTTAATTTTTAAAAAAATTTAAATTGAAAATGAAATCAAAACATTACCATTACACAATAACATAAGTTACTAAATAAAATAACACAAGTTACTACTCAATAAAAGTTCAATTATAATTGAAATTTTGTTTGAATAAACTTTCGGAATAAACATTCTTTTGAGCAGATAAATAAGCAGAAAATAACAAAATTTGTTATAATCTAAAACTAGTTGATACATAAATTGAAAGTAAATATTAAAAAAACAATTATGAAAGAACCTTTCCAAAATCAATTTATACATAAATTAACCTTAACTTGCATAAGAACTAATTTCAATTTTCTTTCTCTTCCTATGAAGTTCCAAAGAAGTGCATAAAATAAAATACCAAGTCACAAACAAAGCTTGTATTGGTACATGTTGAATAGAATATATAGGGTGCCATGAACATGCATAGTATCCTATTCTATACATGGTGGGACATTGAATATACAATGTTGTCTAATTACATCAAAAGAGTTGGCAAAATTATACATCTAAATTGTGTGCTATATACATGTCAAAGCCAAGAAGAGGCCAAATATTACAATTTACAAACTTCCTAGTTTGTTTATATTACAATTTACAAACTTCCTAGTTTGTTTATCTGGAACTGCTGAATTGAGCCACTTATGATGCCTTCTGAGACACTTCTACATGTGACTAAAGCAGAGGGAAGTTTACATCATCACATCACAAACATTCAAGTATGGTTAAGGCCAAAGAACTTAGATTAGAAGGCTTTTGAATTCTTGGAAAAGAATCATGCAGCCGAAAGTGCCAAGCTTGACACATTGCCTGAGGAGGGCACTTTGTGATAACATCACAACTTGGAAAATCCTTCACACACTGAAGGACAGAGATTCAGCTCCAGATACTGAGCTTACACAGTTGAAGAACACAAAGCCTTTTTCCTCCTTGAAGAACATCAAGACCCCCCCTCCTGTGATAAAATCAGACAGCTTGTCATTGCAGGGACAAAGAATGCATCAAATTTCATCCATTTTTTTCAGGAAACTGTTTTTCTTTTGCAACTATATCACTGTTTCCTTTTATAAAACATGGTTAAAAGTTGTACTCTCAGCAGCTTCTGGTTGTGCTCAAAGGGTCATAATCGTAGACGTCGCCGGCTTTCACAAACCGGCCCTTCACGCGCCGTCTCACATCGGCCCTTGCCTTGCGAGAGGCATACCGCACTTGTTTTTCAAACCTAATGAGATCACAAAGAAGGATGTTCAATCAACTTAGAGAAAACATGCTTTGAAATTTTGAAACAGATTATGTTTGGAGAAGATTCTCTATAACCTCATAAGCTAGAATCAGTTCATAGAAGCTATATTGATAGTTTCTACAAATTAGCTCATGCATAAGCTAATTTTAGCTTAGCTTATACACAAGTTAATTTCAATTTTTGTTCTTATCTTTTTTCGTAGGAGATTATGGAGAAATTCATCCAAACCGATCCTAAAACAAATCTTTCAACTGCCAATGTCTTTAACCAACATTGATTATCTTGTATGAAAAACAAAGTAAATTGAGGAATCTAAATCCAATTTCAAAAGGATTGTCACAATCACTTACTTTCGCGCCTTCTTCTTTTCCTTGTAACGCAAGACGGCATTGCTGCGGTTGGCAGATTGTAACGAATTCTCAGGACAAGGAGCAAACCAAGGAGGTTCTCCCATGAGAAGCATGGAAGAAGCCCCACAGTCTTGATAGTCTGCAGCACTACTCTCTCCGGTAATGCCAGAAAAAGAAAGGTTTGATTGAGCTTGCTTCCCGGTGAAACAAAGAATCGGTTCTGTTTTCGTACTCAAAATGGAATCTGCAGATGCTGCGTTGCTGCAAGCCGGTTGTGTTGCATTGACCAGTCCAACCGATGACCCCTGGACATAAAGTTAGATCTGAAAATAAGTATGGCATGAAAGAAATGTTAACCAACACAACCCCCCACAGAAGAAATTAAAATGTTATGTCCAGTGCAACTAACACAATGCAATCATGATCACTCACTGTACAGTGAACATCTCATTCTTTACAAATGCATGCACCATAAGAAGGTTAACATGGTATATGTGACTCTTCAAACAAGTATCATAGATTTAAGGAAAATAAAATGATATTTTGTGTTACTTCTTTAACATTATGCAAATACCCAGATAATCAGAGATAATCAGTATTTAACATCAGCACTTTGATTGCTTTTGTCATCGACCAACCCTCCTAAAAGCTTCCAATCTTTCTTCCTTAAGTATGAAATTAGTAGGCTATTAAACTGCTAAATTACCACATACATGGAGCTAATCAAGAAAAATCATATCCGAGAAGGACTAGTGGGGATTAAAAGAAGTGTTTTAAAGATGTAAGTTACACATAGCGTACAACCACAACAGTTGTCAACTTTTCACCCTTTTCAGAAGTCCAAAGAAGCAGATTCGTACATCAAGTATAAGCTTAGCATCAATATTACTCATGCACAAGAGAATTTCACATGCAAAGGCAGAAGAGATCTTTTTCTCTTCATTTTACCATTCATCTCACTCATTATTACCATCACCACTCCACCTATCAAAGGGTGCAAATCAGCTACAATGTTGTTCAAGACTTTTAGTTTGAGAAACTTCATTTTGTTACTTTCTTATTTCACTATAATCACTTGCAATAGGAGACAGAAGATGGTGCAGCTCAACACCATCCAACAATTTCAACTTGCAAAGATGTATAGTGTAACGCAGTGCATTCATATTAAAGCAGTTTTATATTTTTCACAACAGAAAAATAAAAACTTATTTAGTTTGGCTTGTTGATGTTTCTTATTATAAAAACAGCTCCATAAAACCTGTTTTGGAAATCAAGAAAAGCAGAATGTAAAGATATTTTCATGGTGGAGAGTGAATACATAAGCCATAACACCTTCTCCTTATCCTCTCAAATCTGTTTTTGAAATCACTTGATCAAACAAAAATTGTGTTCCCTATCATTCTTAAAAACAGTTTTCAAAAGCTATTTTGCAGAATAGTTTTGAATAACATAAAAACAAAAATAGAATCATACAGACCAACAAATTCTTCATCAAATAATAGTTCAGAGCTAATTAAAATCACAATAAAGCATACTTATAACGCAACTTGCCTAAAAATCCCCATTAGGAATAATGATGAATATAGGCCTTATTTCTAAATATTTATGATAACAGTTAAAAGAGTAAATTACAGGGATATCTTTTAAGATTTTCTTGAATTAGACAATTACAAAGGCCTCCCTTATCAGAGGGTATAAGTGTACAGCTTTTAAAATTCATAGGGGTGCACATGTAATGGAAGAAGGGGTGAAAATGCAACGGTTATAAAACAAATGGGAGATTTGTGCAGAATCTTAAGAAAAACTGCGGTAATTCGAGAAAATCTCAGGGAGTGTCAGTGTAATTTACTCATGTTAAAATAACCACATGGTGAAGGAGAAAACAAATGCACAGTTGTGAATACACAAGAACATCATCGTATAAAGTATACAGAACATAACAGGTGATGCCCCAATAGCAAAAAAAGCCATGATTATCACAGACAAAAGAGATGGGGAGGTTTAGCACCTCGGCAGCAATGGCATCCTGACAACTGGAATCTCCTGCAGACATTTCCTTTGTCCCAAACAAACTATCAATTCCACCATTTTCAAATAGCTCTTCGGAATGACTGAGGGCCATACCAAAAAGTTCTTCATAGTTCTCAAGATTTAGATCCACTTCATCCATGTCAAAATCATCATATAGACTATCATCTTCACATAATGCAGGGCATTTTGCAGCAGGACAGTACAACTGCGTGTTGAAAATGATATATTAGCAATGTAATATGATGAAACTATCAGAGTTTTAACTAGAACACTAAAGTTGTGTTAACTCATTTCATAAACAGCACATAAATTGGAAAAACCATACATGATGGTCCTTTAACTGAGCTAATCTAGTGATGACAGAAATATGTCTGCTTTTGTTTTCAATTCAACTTCAAGGTACCAATAAATTAGGTAAACTGATAGTTTTGCAAAACCAAAAGATAGAGATTTAATATGAAAGTACTGAAAGCAAGTAGCTTTAAATACAGCAATAGTTGTATACAAAATGAAACAACCACAAAGCTTGAGAATTGAACCAAAGAAGCACATAATTTTGCCATTGCTCTTGAGGATTCTGTATGGAAACAAAATTTTGAATCCATCAAACAAATTAAGACCAAGCACTGACTAATCCCTTTCAAATTTGCAGTTTCATTTCCTGTGCTGCTGTTAGAAAGTATAATACACCTAGTGTTGGTGATGTTGTTCATGGAGACAATGATGATGACATCCAACTATACCTTTGGCAGACATTCATTGGCAGGTCCAGCCGGCTGGTCCAGAATACTAGGTTCGGAGCTTGACTCAGGTATTGAAGATGAACCAACCAAAGACTTGTCCAAAGCAGGTAGATCAGTAACTTGATCTGAACCAGACACATTCCAATTTTCAGGTGGAACTCCAACACTCCTGTTGTTCTCATTGATACTCATTAAGCCTAGTTCTTGCTCACATGTAGACTCCCTAATGGAAGGGATATCCAACACAAATGACCATAATGAAGACAGTTCCGCTGCAGAAGGGCAGCCAGAGTAGCAACTGATTGCTTGTCTCTTATGTGTTGAAGATGCAGAAACTCCATGACCCAACCAATCACAATTCTGACACAGTGAAATTTTCTCTTCAACACACCTCGCAAAGGCAGGCTGTGAATTGCATCTCTCACACAAAAGGGTGCGTGAATGACGCCTGGAAAGGGCATTAGCAGAATGAACATTCCGATCACAAGACAAACATAAGTATGCAGCATCAGAGCGGCAGTACACCATGGATCTCTGGTCTCCACAAAAATCACAAATATAACCCATCTTTAGACTTTTTTTCTCTTGCCCCTTAGAATAAATCAAGGAATCTCCACCTAGTAACACTCTTCACAGATCAAGATATACTCTGAAAAAACACAAGTTCCCCTCCCTATCTGAAGATGCGGAAGCTGAATTATGTCACATAATGTAGAAGCCATTAGATAATGTGACAGAGAAAACAGAATTTTAATGTTGTAAATTTAACAGCTACCAAGAAACAAAATTTTAACACGTTAATAAGAACAGATACATGCATAGTGATGTAAGGGAAAAGAAAATGGGATTACTACTGCAAATTCTGAAGAATCTGAGCAACGGTACAGATGCTATGGAAGGTAATTTACTAGACTAATATTATGAAAACTTGAAGCCAACGCCAAAAAACTAAAAAACGGATCAAAGCAATGAAAGCATGTATTGTCTGATTTATACTAAGGATTTGATGCGACACAGAGGAAAAATATATTCTTAACAAATTGGAGAAAATATTTTCACCTTCATCACAAAATTATACAATAGAAAGTGATTCTTTCAAAATAATAAACAAAAAAAAATCCAGAAATATGACTAAACTAACAGAGAATCATATACCCAAATAAACAAAAACAAAAAATCAAAAGGGGAATCAAAGACAACAAGAATAACGCATCTAATCCAATAACAAAATACCAAACCAATTACCAGTCTCTTAAAATTCTCAACCTTTTTCACTGCCTTAATCCCCCAGAAAAGGTCCCATGCCCAGAAAAACACGAACTTCAAAAAAATTCACAGAACAAAAACGTGGGTTTTCACGAGAGATGAGAAGGCAGAAGGCAAGAAAATTACCTGACGGCAAGGAAGACAAAGAGAAGAAGATCAGTAAGCAAAAGGGTGTGGCTTTTTCAGAGAAAAAAAATATTTTTTTAATTTCTATGCAAAACTTAAAAGCAAAGAAAGAGTCCTGGAACTAGAAGCTGCTGAACTTTTTGAAGAGAACAAAAAGCCCTTTCTCTCTCTTACTTTTTGTGTGTGTTTCTCTCTCCTCTCTTCTGTGTGTTCTGTGTTCTGTTTTCTGCTCTGGTGTGTGTTGTGTTGAGAAGGTGAGATAGAAAGGAATAGGAAGATAGAAAGATGGATAAATGTAGATGAGATATGAAAAGAAATGAAGAATAATGCAAATGGTGTGTGTGAGAGAGAGTGTGTAGGTAATGTGACATAAGCAAAGGTGATAAAAAGTGCAAACCAAAGAGGAAAAAAATATAATGCAAGTGGGCCCATGTCCTTTTCTCAATGAAAGCAAAAGGTTGGGTTTTCCTTTTTCTCTCTCCAATCACAAAATATAATTAATAAATAAAACACTTATTATTATTATTATTATATATTTCTTCCATGCACTTTCTCAAATCCACCTGTGTGTCAGTGATTGTCATATGATCTTTTTCTTTTTTTTAATATAAAAGAATTGATAGATTTATTTCCACAATTACAAGTAATAAAATAATAACAAAAACATTAAAGTTTCATTTCTGTATTTTACAAAACAGGTATACTTATTAATTGGTTTATATATATCATGAAAACTCTAAGTTTGAAATTTTCATATTTGAAGTGGTTTTTTCATCTTTTTTATAAATTTATTTATATCGAATATCTCATTTGTTTCTCCTGGATCCAATAAATAATGTAATATCCTATTAAAGATATAAAAACTCGTTTAATTTATTAAGTTCTACATGATAAACTTTTTAAGTTCTATCTTTTTATATATATCTTATTATTAAAATAAATTATATTTGTAAGATACTTGTTTTGAATTAAAACAAAAAATATATAAAAAAGTTAAAGATTTTCTTAAGGTTAAAAAAACAAAAACTAATATGAAATATGAAAAAAGAATCTTTATTGTCACTTATATTTGTATTAAAAATAATATAATAACGAACACATAGTGATTGGAAGGTTGAACTTTGCTAAAAGTGCATCACATGTTGGGTGAGGTGGGCAAATGGGCTTGTTAGATGTTAACTTTTTCATTATCTTTTTATCTTATTTTCTTTTATTTTATTTTTTTACTTATGAGCTGGCTTTTTCTGCATTTGTGGTGCTTCTTTTGCTTGGTTTGGTACCCCACACAATCACTTGCCTAATTACATTTAATTTGCATAATATGTCTCTAATTATATGTTTATTACTATTATATTATTTGCCGCCCACTTTAATTAACGTAATTGTGTATCTAAAATCTTCTAACAAAGTCTTGTGTCATTATTATATAATAACTAAACTTCTTAAATACAACTAGTAGAGTCAATATTTTGATCTTTTTTACATCTTAAAAAAATTAAACCATGATTAAAAGTTGTTAAATAATTATAAAATCTGTCTCTAATTTAACCTAATTCTTTTATTACATAAACGTGTTTTACAAATGAATAATCAAATTAAACTTACACATCAAATACCATAGTCGGTAATTTAAAAAGAAAAATATCATGGTCGGCTCCACGTGTACTATTAATTTATTGATTAATTTTATATTAATTTGTTGGCTAATTTTATATTGATTTATTGACTAGTTTTATATTAATTTATTGCCTAGTTTTATATTAATTTATTAACTAATTTCATAAAATTGGGACTATTCTTTGACAGATTCTCATCTTCTGATCTCTTACTATTCAAATAAACCTTAATATTTTGATCACAAAAATTAAAATAAGCTTTCTTTAATTCTCTTGCTTTTACACATTTTACCCACCTGTTGAATTATATGTAAATTGCTATCAATACACGTGTTCATTCTTAAACAAGTGATTATTTTAAAAAAGTGATTATTTCGGAAAAACTCATTTTAAATAGATTATAGAATGCCGCCAGTGTTTGTGATACATAAGATCTTATAACACGTATTAAAAATACAATCATTTCACGATATGATAATAATACTATTATAAATGGTTTTCAAGTAAAATAAGTAGGTTGGTGTATTTAAAGTTTATTATTTTGTGGAATTGACTGGAAGTATTCGAACAGTTTTATGATGTATAGTGAAATTTTTAAATCAAACATTTTTTTAAAAATTTGGTTAGGAAAAATACTTATAAAAACACTCTAATAATCAAGTTAGTGTAAGTTAGTGTATGTATATGTAAAGAGTGATAGAAATAGTGTAGATATATGTAAAGAATGATAGAAATAGTAATTATACATGTTAAGAGTATCATTTACTTATGAAAATGATATTTATTAACTAACTGTTCATACGATTCATCCTCAATCTCATAATAATAAATTTTATTAATAATGTAAATTTACGCTTGATGTTTGATAAACATGTTGAATAAATTTGTTTCACATGTGAGATAAATTGGTTTATCTATAATTTATCAATAATAACATCAAACCTATAGTTTTCGACTACAAATTTAATAAAAGATCATTTATATAAATACTGGTAATTAAAAAAAAATTATACAAGGATTAGCAGTGTAAATTGATCCAAGTTGTGAATAATTTTTTTGTCAAAATAATATTGCAGGGAGTGGCATGAACGTGTGAAAGATGGATGTGGTGAATTGAGTAAAAAAGTGGATAGTTTTTGTGATGAGTCGGATCTGACAGTGTTTTGATTGTGGATTGAGTGGGCATGGTTTGGTTTTATTTTTAAATTGCCAAAAATTATAAATGCCTTATCTAAAGAAACAGTTGGTTTATTTTGTAAAATATTATGTAACTACCACTCGTGCTTCCCCCACTAAATCTAGCTCTATATTTCTCACTTCTCGCCCGTTGGTTATCCATAAACTCTCACTTAATCAGTTAAAAAATAGTAATCAAAATTAGAAAATACTTTATAAAATTATGCATTTTCTATATGTGTATTATCCATGCCTAAGAAATTCTGGGCATTTTTATTATTTACAATTTTAAACTCATATTGAAATTTCTAATCACAAGTTACGGATAAAAAAAAGTCGAATCCAACTCATATTGAAAAAATCCTTACTCAAATCAGAGTGTATGAAACATATGAACATATTTTACAATATTTCAAATCAATTTTAAACAATTGCCCAGTATTTTGTGATTAGTTTTTGGTATCGGAAGAAATCATTTAGCGTAATCAACGTAATGTTGTGAACGAAAGACATGAACTAATTTTCCTTTCATCAATTTGCATGAGTTGGCATTGACTAATAATGTGGAAACAGTGAGAACAATAGGAGAAAAATAAATTGGTTCTACTAATTTTCTGAGGATCCATCCATGCATTCACACGACGAAAATAATGTTTAAAATATAAAAAAATAATAATAATAAAAGTGATGAATTAATTTTGTGGGGCATGGGCCCTTAGTCCCAGTATGTATCACATGAGTGACATTATTGTTGAGGGACATTTCCCTGTTTTGTTAGATCATGCTAACATGAATTTTGTAGCTTTTTGCTTTTTTGTTGCTAATAATGCTTTTCGTCATTTCGCCATGCTCACTTCTCACAATCAATTTTACTCTTTGCTAAAACCCTAATTTCATCATTTTTTTAATAGAAAATAAAAAAATAGTATAATATTATTTATGATTCAATATTAAAAATATATACATCTTCTTCTCTTTTATGACAACTGACAATAAAAATAACCATGATTATACAAATTTTAAAAAATATTAAATAAATTAAAAGTATTCTTAAACTAAAAACACTGACATAAAAAATGTTGAAATTCCTATATACACAAACACGTAACATCTTTATCATTAAAAATGACAATGAACCATGGCTCCACACCAATTTCGATGGATCATAATTTTAATCCCTTAATTAATGCGTTAATTAATTTAACTCATTCGAAAGAGTTAAAAATTGAGTTGGGGATGATGACTTGAGTTCAAAGCTATGATCCAAGTTCCAGAACATATTGCAAAGGCAAAAATCTGATTCAAATCTTATTCTCCGCCCCACATGACGGGGAAAAAGTGCAATTTTTGGACCCACCCTTCACACTTAGATAGACCCTGTATACATAATTATTTTGAATAATCTTAAATCAATAGGTTTTAGTTTTATTTGAAATTCAGTTTTGTAATTTTAAGTCAATATGTTTCTATTTAGTTTTATAGTTTTAATTGAATTTGTGTTCAGAATTTTATCTGGTAACAATTGCAAAAATTTTGTATTTAATAATAGCCTAGGTTATTTTCTATGCTGTAAATTTTAAAAGATCTATACAAAATTTTAATTACTGTTTAAGTATGAGAAGACAATAAAATTATTATTCTTGTATGAAGAATCTTACAACATGTTTTAGATAAATGTATCTTCATAATCAAGTATATTTGATTATGTGTGTGGGAGATTTTACAAAGACAAATAATATAACAACACCCATAATACTAATCAGTGTAAATTACACTAACATATATAATGTGTGACGCTCTGCACCTTCGTAAGCTTTCTTCTCTCTCCTATATGTCTCTCTCAAATTCTCAAAATTTCTCTCTCTTTTTTCTAACTTTTCTTCCTCCATACATCATCTGTTTTAGAATCTGATCACACCCTGTAGTACCTGAGGAGTTAAGGATCATTTCTAACCGATCAGAATTTCAAACAGAGTAAGTCCATATTTGCTTTAAAGATCCCTTAATCTATATTTTTCCTTAGGCTTTTGTCATCAATCTTAGTAGGGACAATTGAGAAAAGTATTTCTCTCAACTTAATTAAGATTATACTGAAATTTGGTTTTGTTCTGATGACTTGTTCTAGATCCCTAAAGATTGGGTTAGTGCCACTAGCTAGTTTGGAGGAATTGTTTTGGAAAATTGTCACCAGGTAAGGGAAGCTAGTAACTTATTTTTATACTATTTAGTTATTTTTAAATAGAACTCAGATAAAGACTTGAATATGTGACTATCAGTGCTCAAGTTTTTCTTACAGGTCTCACTGGTCTTTGAGCACTGAATAAGTTTGATTATCTTGATTTTTGTGTGATTAATAGACATTATTTGAGTAATGATGTTAGAAAATAGTATGCAAGAACTTTTGATTGTTGTTTGATGGATTGAACATGACTTGTGATAAGACTTTGAAATGTTTTAGAAGTTTGAGATCAATTATTGAATAAAATATGTCTTTATGCATGATTGACTAAGGAATTGTTTTTGAATGAATTTAATTGTTTATTTTGACTTAGTATGATTAAATTAACTGTGTTTTGAGTAATGAAGTATTGTTTTGATGATGAAAAGATACTTGCATAATATGATTTGTGGTTTGAAAGAGTATTGATGTGAATGATTGAA
>Ga0209700_101655_pt1 | contig 46094 bp, 19 predicted proteins | sample SiratroredBW_FD_187528 | JGI IMG/M metagenome (GOLD analysis project Ga0209700, IMG submission 187528) | Root nodule microbial communities of legume samples collected from California, USA - Siratro red BW (SPAdes) (version 2) | ecosystem: Host-associated > Plants > Roots > Nodule | place: USA...
TTTTTTTTTTTTTTTTTTTTTATATTAATGTCTTTATCTTTTCTTTCTTTTCATTTTATTTTAAAGCTGCAAAAATATATATTAATTGATTCGAGTTGCGAGATTCAGTTGGTAAGCCAATGTACCAGACGTGTCTCTAACTCCGATTCCCTTCCAATTACATCATTAATTTAATCATTAGAGTAATTAAATCCTAAATGATAATTATTGGAAATTTGATATGTAGACAATACACACACGAAACAACTCAACTTATCACTGGTTTTGATAAATAGGGTGTTGTTGTTTATGGAGCATGCACTAAAACTGAGTCTTTTCGATGAAGTAAGCAATGAGCATAAGTAAAGTGCAACATCACATCAAAATAGGAGCAGAAACAAATTTATCTTTCTTTCTTAAATTTTTTAATACCAATTTTGTTTATTTCTCTTCTTATTGCATCGCTTTTGGAATTTTCCCGAAGGATCTCAGCCCTACCACTCACAAAAGCTATGGTAGTAGTCTAACCTTTCACTGTTCATGATAACTTTCTAAGTTATTGGAATTTAAGAAAATAGTACAACTCTAATTATTAAAACTATTGTCGTTTGAATCTATTATTTCCCCATGAATCAAAGAATTTTCGATGAGAATTTGCGTAGGACTATAATTATTGACGATAATTTGTTCAGGAGTGTAATAATTGATGAGAGTCTGTTTACACGTGATAAACGACACTCTTGCACCAGAGAAAAACGTTTTTCACTTGCGTGATTGATAGTTGAGAAAATAAGAATAAAAGATGAAAATAAGTTGAGGACATTTTCTATAATTAACTTCATAAAATACAAGTCATATTTTAAATAATATTTTGTTTTTTATTCTTTAAAATTAATATTCAACTTTGACATCTTGGTAAGAAAAATAAGTAGGTAAATAGAAAGGGGGTTTAATTTTTTTATAGTTTAATTAGAAAACCAATAACTACTGAACCCAGTAAAAAAAATTAACTTTGAGCATTTTATTATTTGTTTTAAAATTTTATAATATTTTATTTTTGATTTTTTAATAGCGAATAGGTATTTCTTGACTTCCTAACTTTAGTAAAGTTAACCTGTCACTTCAACAAAATCTCAACTTTTTATACAACATTACTTTAATTTTGTCGCCTAAAAAAGAAAAGAGAGAGTGAGAGAATATCCCTCAAAGTTTCATGGAGAACTTCAAAGTAAAGTTTCACACAATAAAATTGAAAAAAAAAAAAGATTTTAATAAATGGTCTCAAATTACTTATATTTGGCAATCAAGTGTGAGGATAAAAATATTATTTGTTAGAATTTTATATGAAAAAGGAGATGAGTTCCTGGGTGTTCAAGCTTAATTAGAAGAAACACCAAATAGAATAATAAAAATGGCATTTAGCAACATGGCAACACGATTCTTAAAATCACAATCCATAGATATTCTTATTGCATCATCACCACACCACATTGCAGAAGAAGGAAAATTTAGCCACCTGGATACACCCATAGTGGTTCCCAAAACACGGAATGAAACAAACAAACAAACTGAAAGAACCACACAAAAACAACAAGATGAACAAGGGTCTCACATGTCTCTAATCTCAGAAAAACGCCAATAGCATTATCAGCGTTCCCTGAAACCGAGTAACCCGGTCACCGCCACGTGCACAACCCCTTTATTTAATTATTCCTATAACGGCAACACGTGACCGCGTTTAAATTGTTTTTATATTATTTATATTGCCAGAACCAAACCGGGCACGGATTTCCCGACCCGACCCGATACGCTGCTCTCCCACACGCAGGGGAAGCGGCCGGCGCCGGAGCCCGCGGGAACAATCTCGCCGGAGTCTTCGAAGCGGGTGACGGTGAGGGCAGTGTTGAAGTACTCTCTCACCTGAGTAATTATCCCATCCGCGACGGTCCAGGCGTGAACCCAGGCAATGTTGCGGGCGGTGTCGCAGCCCTCGACGAGGACGGTGGAGCCGAAGGCGGCGATGGATTGCGGAACGAATCGGAAGGTTTCGGCGGTGGAATCGCCGGTGAGCATGCGCATCAAAAACTGGTGTGACGGCGGACCATGGAACCACCACTCGAGGTCGGCGGCGAGTATCTTGGCTACGGCGGCGGAGTCGCCGGATCTTAGGGCGTCATACAGTGCTACCACCAGCTGCTTGTTGCTGGAATCAGCGTCTGAAGCACTTGCCTGAGAGTTAGCCAGTTCGAGAAAGGTTTCGCGTTTCGGTGGAGAATAAAACGATTCGAGAATCGGAGCTACCAAACAATGCCTTGTTTCGTTGTTTTGAGTCTTGCAAGGGGACCGAGGAGGGTTTATATAGGAAGGTTGCGCCGCGATGTTTGCGATCCGGTGCGGCCGATTTTATTTGGAGTCGGTTTTGTGGGTTACGTGTCGAGTTTTGATTGGTTAGTTGGAATGATAGTGGATGAAGTGGGAACAGCGTAGGATTTTAATGGGTATAAATGTTGCGACGTCACGGGTTATGAGATTGGTAACAAAGACGGTCAAGCCTACTTTTTTGACTTGGGTTGTGTTTGTCTGTGAAGGAGTAAATGAGGGTCTCAAGCTCAACTCTTGGCAGAGGAAGAAAATTCTTTGCTCAGAGCAACAGATGAAATGAGACACTACAACTCTAATGTTAAATATTTTGATTTGGATATGGATTCCAATTCTTTAGGAAAATTTAAAGTTTAAATCTTTAAATATTATAGTTTTGCCATGTGCTAGCATGTACACCAATGCCTTCATCCATCCTTGTCATGATTTGCTCTCTGAGATCGGTGAACCTTATATATCTTCCAGTTATATACATTTATTATTTTTTTTTTAAATAGACAACTAATAAAAAACACAAGAAGAGATAATTTTTTTGTTGATATTTATTTAAACAAAACTTAATCAATTTGTTCTTTTTTTATATAGGGTGCCATGTGATGTGAGTAGAAGGGAGTTGTTGAGGCTGATGCTATGGGGCTTTGCAGCTTCTCTACAGATTTGTTTGCGTTGTTGAGTGTCTTTGTTTTTTTCTCTAATCACAAAAAAGTTAAAGATACTTAGCAGTGGTTTTAGAATAAAGTATCGAAGCCACTAAGGTGGGTTTAACAGTGAAAATCGAAAAAAATGGTATAATATTATAGGTTAAAAAATGTTGTTACTTTTTTTCTACTTTAAAAAAGAAGAATAGAGTGATAAGTGAAAGCGTGTATATAAAAATGCGTTGGCGGGTCTCTGTTTTCTGGGTTACTCTCTTACGTTAACAGATTTAGCTTAACTTGCTTGGCTTCCTTAACCACAAGTTATGGTTATGGTTGGTAGAGCCCTGGTCGGTGTTAGTAGGTATGTTATTTCTTTACGTTAACACTCTAAATCTTAAATGAAACTTTAATCATAAAAGAAAAAAAAAATATTTCAAATTTTGAAAATTAAAATATAAATTTATAACAAAATAAAAGTTATATTTTTTTTACAATCATATGATCTAATAAAATTTCACTTAAAATAAAATAAAACTCCATATTATAACTTTTACATTGAAAAAAGCTAATTAATTAAACTCGCATATGAATAATTTAATAAAAAAAGTATGTTAAAAGTTATCAGAATGTAATTAGCATTTATCTTCTGTCATTTTTTATTGTGGTTGTCTACAGTGCAAGCACGATAAACATATATAATTAAAATGTTGAGGAATTCTTAGCTCAAGCTATTTTATTATTTTATATAAACTAAATACGTGTTAAAGTATCCGAAACGTATGATATTCATGCATGCTTAAAGATAGATAGAGAACAACTCATTTCGATCTCTTTTACTTTTGGAATTTTGAACTATTCAAAATTAAATTTATGACAACTGTATAAAATAATATAAATTAAGAAAATCTAAACACGCGGTTGATAAATTAGTACTAACAATATCTCTTTCAAAGCGACATTTAATTAAAAAAATAAATTAATCGCGAAGGTGGTGGTACCTTGTACGCAATTTGATGCATTCCAGGAATCAGGACAGCACAAAATAAAATTTAGAAATGAATCCATTTACATTCTTTTGTTAAAAGAAAAAGATTCAATGGTTGTTTTATTTTATTCTTATGATAAATTTTTTAATTTTATTATGTTTTAATTTGTTATTATTTAAAAAAATCAGTGTTAAACTATTTTAAATAGTAATTATAACAATACGTGACATAAATAGTAAATGATATTTTACTAATTAAAGTTAATTTGTTGATAAAAAAATATGTAGGACCAGTAAATATTATATATTACTATACTATATTATTATCATAAATTTAACATCAAAATATATTGATTCATTTTAAAAATTAAATTTAAAATATTAAAAATAGTGAAACAAATTAAAAAAATAATCATAACAGAAGCAGGTAATACTATTAAGCGGATTGGAAAATAAAAACACTGAAAAAGAAAAAAAAAAAAAAAAAAACACTAAAAAAAAAAAAAAAAAAAAAGGAGACCTAGAGTTCTTTACTTTTTGGATTCAACCGCCGGCACCCAATTGAGTTTAGATTCCAAACAACATTAATAACTTGTAATCCATATTTATTTTATTCACAAGTTTTTATTATTATTTTAAGATTTAAATGTAATTTAGGGTTCACCAAAGTACTTTCTAGAAAAGTTATAAATACTGTATTTCTCGTAAAAATAAAATATAATTATTTTAATAAATATATGTAAATAAAAAATTGTAAAACATCAATAATTTTAAATATAAAAAGGTTAAAATATTAATAATTTAGAGTTAAAAGTTAGAAATCAAAGAAAAAAAGAGAAAGACAGTGTATGTTTAATTTATTTTGAAAGTTGTTTGTTAATAGTTGTCCCAAATGGATATCCCACTTGTGCCTATCTGATACTGGAATACAAATCTATAGCACCATGACCTCAGCCAATTGGGAACTGAGGTTTGGTAGGCATAAAAGGGTCTGCAAAATATAATAACATAGTAAACAAACAAAATTATCATGTAATTATAATTTTGCTTCACTATGTTATAATCAATATATCACTAACACTAACATAAATAAGTGGTAAAGTTGATAAGTCTGGAGGGCTAGCCCACAATAAATTCATACTTTTAGTAGGTTTTTAGCTACTTTTAGTTCATCTTGCCTAATATGTCAACTAGGTTTATACACCAGAAAAGGAAGGCAATAAATATAATAGGACAAATTGGTATTGATATGTTTTTTAATTAAGATTTTGAATAAAAAATAATTTACATCATTTGTTTATTGTATTATTTTAAATATATAATATTATTATAACTTAATTTAATTAATACTTATAAATTAAATTCAATTATTAATTATAATAAAATAATTTAAGTAAAAGTAAATTTTTTCAATCCACCTAATTAAAAATATTAATTAAAATTCCAAATCTTATTTATTATATTTACATTTAAATTTTACGTGAAATAATTCATGTTCAAATAAAAGTGTTTTATAAAATTATGATGTTAAACTTATACCTTTATTAAGATTATGCGTGTACGATTAGCTGATTATTTTACACTAACATGAATTTAAGCCAACTATATACTTCGTATTCAATTTCTTAAGCAAAATATAGTTAATTTTTATAGTGTGTTATACAATTTTTAATAGTATATTATTTTTTTTTCTTTGTTCAATGCCAATTTAAATAATTGAGATTTGGTTAAGTATTTTTTTAATTAAATTTCGAGTAGTTCATACATTTAAGTATTTTTAAATAAAATAAACTTTTAATAAAACTTAATTAAAAATATTACAAATATATATAAATTACTTAAAATTTAATTAAACTTTTATTTTAACAAATAAAATTTAAGTGACATTTAATTCAATATAAGTTTTTTTCTTTTATTATTTCAATATGTGCATGTTTAACTTTCCAATAAATAGTCAAGTGCATTTTCAAGACGTTTGACAGAGATCGACCACATTTTCTTTGCTTTAAAAAAGTTAGGTATGATGGATCCGCAAAGTTTGAATTTTCAAAGTCAAGGCATTTTTCAATGTTTAATTGTTTGCTTCGTAGAAAATAATAAAATAGAGAAATATTACATAGATAGAAAATAAAAGATGAAAAATTAAATAAAGTAAAAGTATATTTGCTTAAAGATAAATAGAAATAAATAGTAATATATTTTTATAAATAAAAATATGTAATTGTTTATATATACTTACAAAATTAATTTGTTTCACGAAGTTAAGAATAACAATGGCTTATGCTATAGCAGATAGGGTGTTAATGCATAAACTATTTTACAAGACTTTTAAAATGAATAAATAAGAATAAATAGCAAAATGAAAAACGTCGTAACTTTAGTTTATTTTATGCATAAATTTATTTTTAAAACTAATTTATTTAACTTCTCTGTTTTTTTTTAAGAAAAAAGTTATACATATCCTAATTTTAGCTTGCAAGGAAATTTATTTATTTAATTTTCTTATGCAAGAGTCAGTATAATTTTAAAATTCCTTTATAATTTTTAATTTGTTTTCTTAATTGAGTGGACTGAATTGTCATAAGAATAAAGGCTGAACAAATAGTAGAAGAGAATCTCATCATTTACTTAGTAAAAGTTAACTGATAAATTAGTGGATATTTTTACAACTATCAAGCTTAATATATAAATTTAGCGTATAAAATTGTATACTTACAATGAGAAAAAATATATGAATTTTGAAAAATAAAATCTCTTTGTGAAAGTTTTATGAAGTTTTAAATTATAAAAATTTAAATTCCAATTTTATCATGGTCAAGCATGATGATCAACTTCATAACTCATCATTTACTTTTTCATTTACCTTTTGTTTGTCTAAAATAAAAGTTATGGACGTAACATATACAAGTGTTCAAGTTGTTCTTATAATAAATGAATATCACAAATTTATGTATTAATACTTTTGCTTTGCAAATGACGATAAAGCAGAATGAATTTTTTAATTGAGAAATGAGCTAAAAATAGAATAAATATAGAAATATGTTTGACAAATATTAAAGAAAAACTGTTGTAAAAATAGTAAAAGAATAAAACAAATAAAACATGAGTTCAGAGAAAAAATTAAAAAAGGAGTGGAGACAAAAAGAATAAGAAGAAGAAGTTAAAATAAGAAAATAAAAAGAGAATGAGTTAAAAGAAAAATAAATAAAATAAAATAAATTAGGAAAATGAAAATAAAAGTAATAAAGTTGAGGAGAAAATAAATTCAAGAAAAAAATTGAAAAAAAAAGAAACAAAGTGATAAATATGTTGAAAGGAAAATATAATAAAATTATATTCTCTAGTTGTGTAAATACTTTTACTTTGGAAAGAATTTTCATGGTATGTCTTAATAGTTCGTCATATGGTGATAAATCAATTAATAATATTTATTGAATTGAAAATTAAAAAATGATAAGTTTTGGTATTGGTATTGGCTTAACTAAAGTTTCTTTTGAAAAAATTATACTTATAACGTATTTAAGGATAAATTTTTTGGAAGAATGAAAAAACAATATTATTTATAAATAAATATCTCTGAATAATGAGAAAACAATACGGTAGCTAATATAATTTTAAATTGTTACTATAATTATTATTGTATATTTTTTTATTTAAGATAACTGATTGGTATTTTTAGAATATGACAATAAGAATTAATAAAACAAGTGAGAATTAAAAATAATTATAGTATCAGTTAACGGAACATCTCATAAATAATAAAAGTATAATAACTCTTTATATGATAAATTATATATATATATATATATATATATATATATATATATATATATAAAAGTAATTATTTCTCTTTTATATTAGAATTTGAATATTGGTATTAGTTTAAGAGTTATTAAAATATGAAATTTAGAATTTTATTATTATTTAACTTTCTCATTCTTATTTAATACGAGACTTATATTTATACTTAAATACTTAACAATATTTTTATTATTAAAATATTTAAAAAGTTAAACTATTTTTATTTCTAAACAAATTTATATTCTTACCGTTATTTATATAAAAACTTATGTATTAAATATTTTAGAAAGCTCATTCGATTTTTCTTTTTGCCTTTTACTTTTAAAAGTATTCATGAAAAAATCTACTAAAAAGACTTTTATATCTTTTATTTTTATTATTTTTTATTTTTCTTTTAATTTTGAATAGAAACAGTGAGTCCTCCACTTTTTCATAAATCAAATTATACCTACTTTTAATGACTTTTTATTTATTTTTTCACTCTTTGTTTCTTGTTTTTGTTTGTTTTTTCCAAACATGTCATAAAAAGATATTTTTAAAAACATGATTAATTGGTTATTTAATTCTCATAATTATATAAAAAATATTTTTACATATTTAAAATTCATTTTAATTTATATATATATAAAAATTTAATCTCTTTTACTTTACATGGTCTAAACTATAAATTAAGAAACGCTTAAACATATTAAATGATAAAATTCATTCACGAAATCAATAATTTAACCCAAAATATTATATATTAGATAACAATAAGTTATGTTCTCAATAAAACATAATTTAATCTTTATGAAATGTAAATTTGAATTGTGAGAAAAGAAATATAAAATTGATATTTATGAACATGCTGATGTTTGATGGTAAAAATAAAGTTGCATAGTAACAAGTGGTAGAACATAAAGTGCAATACATCCAAATGACAACTATGGTCCATCCATGGTGTCCTTGTTGGGGGCGTGGAGGATGGCAATGCCCCAAATAGGCACTCCCCAGAAGGAACTTTCCACCACTCCTATGTGCCATGCCAAAAACTACCTATTCACCAATGGAAAAGTTTCCCAATACATCAATGTTCCTATCTAACTTTGTGTCACTTTCCCTGTGTCCCTATCTACTTCATCTTATGTTTCACTTCAAAGGTGGCAACTTTGCAAAGAAAAGAAGATCTAAAACTCCATTTCCTTGCATTCAAAGTGCCCACAAAAGATCAATGGGTTTGACTTTTTAAGTGTTTCTAAAGTTGTAGGATTGAGTGGGTTATATTGCTTGCTGAGTCAGGGTATTATTATAAACACAACACTGTTATGTGGGTTGGACACCATTTATGAAGTGTACAAGGTTTTAATCTTTAACAACAATGAATCATAGATTTTTGTCTTTGGTTTGTTACATGACCCTGTACTCGTAAATGATTCAGAAAAGTTAGCACCAATAAAGTAATTTTAATCTAAAATAATAAGTTTGTATTTTTTTTTATTTTACTTGGTAAAACTTTCAACTTAACTTAAAATTATTGGATTAGTAAATCAACGCTCATTGTTTATGTTATTGGTATCTACTCTTTAAAAAATTATAAAACCTTGTTCATTTTACTTTTTTGTAGTAATGAAACTATAATGAGAAATGACTCAAATAAATAATATTATGCGACAATTTTCAAATCATAAATTAAAGTAAAAGTTTCATAAGAAGGTTGTATTTTTTAAGTATAAAGTTGGAGGTTTATTAGTTTTTTTTTTTTTTTTAATAATATTAGAAAGTGGGTTTGCCTAAGAAATGAAAAAATGATCTCTAGAAGCTTTTGTGTATGAAAAATGCGGTCCAGCTCATACATCCTTAGTGTTGAGCATCGATGTCCAAGAAATCAATCACAGTGATGCTGATTTATGCATAAAAGATGATAAGACATGAAGTCTATACTTTTCAATACTGGTTAATCCGAGTAAAACTAAAATTTATTTTTTGTTGACGTAATATTTTTTTACAAGCTCTTATAATTAGTTTTCATTTTCTTTTTATTTCTTTGTCATAAAACTTATTTTATTTCGCATTTAACGTTTTTTCCCTTTTCCTCTTGTAACAAAATTTAGAAACATTTTCTACATTTTCTTTTCTTTATGGTTTTTTCCATCAAATTACCGATCTGTTTTTCTCTTTCTGTTTTACTCTCATATATTTTTGTAACATATCACTAACGAAAATATTACTATTAATAATCACAAGATATAATTAATGTCTACGTTCACAATATATATTTAATATTTATATTATATTTTAAAAGTTCTTTTAAAATAATTTTTTTTCTCATAGAATTATAATATATACATATTCCAATAGAAGAAATTAAATATTTATTTTTTTCGTTCTCTTTTAACATTCTTCTTTACATATTTCTATTGTTCTTGTATTATGATTATTACAGTTCGAAAAGAATATAAGCATATTAAATAAGGAAAACTATATTTTAAAATCTCATATACATGTATAAAAATATGTAAATATATTTTATATCCATTTCATCTACATATTCTCATTCTCATTGATACATAATTAATTTATTCATTAAATATCTATCATTATCAAATATTTAACTTTCAATTAATTGATTATTTCTCATGTTACATGTTAGTGATGATATATTACCTTCACCACTAAATTGTCCCATATAACAAAGTTAACATGCTAAATACAATATTTATTATTTAATATTTTTTGACTAAGTTCTAAAAATTTCTTTTGACTCTTATTATTTAATATTTTTCTTTATATAAGTCTAATAGGAGTAGATTGAGAATCATTTTCTTCAAAATCTCAAATTCAATACACAAATGATTACAAACACCACATATCATATATTAGGAATAATATCATATATTCTCATTCATATACTTTCTAACTTAATTTAAACACTAATAAATTACAAGTTCATCATTCATCTGCTTATAATAATATTCAAGCATAATAATTAATAAAATACAAGAACTTAGTAAAAGTTAAACACATTTTAGAATTTAGAAATATCTAAAAACATGTTTTCTCTTTTTCAAAATTTTGAAAACATTTTCTTTGCTTAGCTGCCACTTTACTTGCCTAGTAAATTAAACATATGGTGAAACTTGTTCAGACACCATTTTGCTTGTTCAATTAAAGGAGTTAGCTTGCCCAATGACTTCTAGTCGTACGTACAACGAACAAAACTCTCAAAATTTTAGTGAATAAATTTTGACTGATAACCAAAACTCTTATATTTTTAATTAGTTAAATTTTGTTGGACGAATGAAGGGATTACCCAACAATTCTACATAATTCATATTCTTGTAGAATTTTATACATTAACACCAAATTGATCCAACACGATTTTACTTCATTTTAAATGCATAAAGTAATTTGTTCAAAGAATGATATTATCTTGGACTAATTTGACCTAATTGTAATATTCTATCTCTTTAACTATTATAGATATCACATATCTCATTTAAACTTTATTCAATTCAAATTAAAAAAGTCTGTTTTTAATGCATCACTTTCAATAATCAATATCTCAGACTACTTATCAGTTTAAATAATTAGTTTTTCTTATTTATAAATTTTTTTAACTTAAATAAAATATTTATAATTTATTTTATTTAGATGACTTATACTAAAATTAAGTGATCTTTATTTTTTTCCATTTCCACTGTTTATAAAATGAATACAACAATATAGGTTTTCCATTTTCTTCTGCATACAATTATATGCTTTTATTTATAGTAGTTGGAAGATGAGAGTAAGGTTACAACACTGAAGACTTTGTCTTTCTTTATTATATTTTGTGGTGATAGTGATTATGAGAAAAATAGTTCAATTATAGCACTCAGAACATATACATGGATGTATATAAGATAATTATAATTATATAATTTTTTTTGTCTAAAATTAATTCGTATCAAGCAATTAGGCTTTCATGCCAACCCTCATACTTTGTGATGTGTATTGTATCGTAAGCTATACGAAATCCTTCATCGACTCATGTATCTAATTATTTGAAATATGTAAGTGCAAAATAATTTTATTTCATTAGTTAATTTTGCATGTTAAACTAATTATATTAAGTAACATACAAGTCTATTTTAATAATTATTGTTCAATCAATCGGATAATTTATTAAGCTACTTATATTTGATTAGTTTTATATAGAAAAAAACTAGTTTGACACCATTGTTCATATTATACTTCTATTTGACACTACATTTTATTAATAAAATATTATATATAAATAAAATAATAATATATATTAGTATTAAATGATGTCAAAAATAAATAATGATATCAAAATATCACCACTTTATATGATAACTTTGACGTGTTATACCAACCACCTATTTCTGTATAATACTTAATTTTGGATGTAAGGAGAAGAAATAAGAGTTAAAAAATCAGATTTAAAAAAATATAATATTATATAATTAAAAACAAAACAAAAATAAAGATGAGAGATAGAATAGAAGTGTCGGTAAACACACCCAATTACTTCCCTCAAAGTGGATTTGAGTGCATTGTATCTTTTGGATTGAAAAAGAAAGAAGGAAAAGCACATATTGTAATGTAAAATCATTCTCATATAAGATCAGCATTGAAACTACCTTAACCGGCAAATTATTTGGCAGAGGCAAGTTGGAGAACAAACCTGTTTGCAAGTAAGAGCAAAAGTTAAAATTCAAACTCTACAATCACTCTCTTTGTATCAACAGGGGATTCGGCGGGTTCATTATTCCATCTTCACCTCTTTCACAATTCTCTTTTTCTACAATACTATCTGGACTATAATCTCCCTTTAAGACATTGGTTGAATTTGGAGGACTAGATGTTTTCATGGTATAAGGGGAAGAGTTGCCATCCACAGAACTTGTGCCAGATTTGGTTGATACTACATCTTCCCTAGCCAAAGGTGAGATTGAAGGTTGGTTTCTAGTATCAGTTTGTTTCCTAGAGAACTTATCTACTACAAGATCGTAGTTATTTCCTGTTCTTGCTTCTTGAGCAAGAGAGCACCAGGAACAGCATAGCCAAAGCGTGCAATCAGAAGCTGAAGGTTTGCCAAAACAGAAGTCATAGGCAGGTAAGTTAAACCTCTTTCTCATTTGGATCCTCCAAAATCCACCATATAGTAAACCAAGAAAACAAAGAATGATTCCAACAGCTCCTAGAGCCTGCCTGACACTGTCATCATCTATGTTAACTGAAGCCAAAATAAAAATCCAGAAAGGTGCCATACAAAATAGCATAAAAGTGGCAATATGGACATACATGTTTCCAAAGCCATGTCTCTCCATATTCCACCCAAAGACACAGAAGGTGCAGAAAAGTGAGAGATATGCTAAGGAAATATCGTTCCAAATGTCAAGTATTCCTCCATTCCACTGTGGTCTATTTTCAACACCCCTTTGATCTTTGGATGCAAATGAATATTTCTTCTCACCTAGTTTCTCTCTCAGCTGCTCTTGCCTTTCAGAGCCAGTAATTTGCACCTGCACTTCTTCATCCATGTCACAGTCATTATAGTCCTTTCCAAGTGGACTAAGAATGGTGTACAAACCAGCAACCGCAGGAGCAGAAATTGCAAAAGATACACATATTCCAACTCCGATGGCGGGTCTCTCAGACCTTGTATACCCTAAGTTCAGACCACAAAGTGCATATTGAGCAAAACAGTTAACATGAAGGAGAATGACCACTACCATCATATGTGTCCACTCATGGGGCTTGTAAGTACCATTCTTGCAGTACAAATTTCTTAGTCTAGAGATGTCATTTGGTCTCCATCTGATCAGAAGAACAAGGTGGTAGAACCTCTTGGGGTGTTGATACAAACACATGAGTGTAAACAATGCATTGAGTATTTGGTTATTTATTTCAAACCATGTATTTCTCTGAGATTTCCTCGGAAGCACGCCATTTAACATGCCTGTCATGACCAGGAATAGAATTGCACCCGAAATAGCTACACATGTGATCCACACAAAAAGGGCCATGTTCACTGGACTTCTAACCCACTCCACGCACATCTTCTTGACCGAACCCCCATCAAGTTTCCGAGAAAGCATGCCTCTGAAACGTTCTCTTAGACTCTTTGAACGAGGAGAAGGAACAGATAGTGAAACCTGGTCTCTCTCAGTAGCAAGCCTCTTGAATTTGGCAGATGCCGAACCAAATTTAAGAAAATTTATCCTATTAGGAACAGAAGAACTTAAGGTGCCTTGAAGCTTTCTCTGAGAATCTTCACTGCTCAGAGATGTTTCTTGAGTTGTTGAAATATGTATGGAAACAAACTCCTTCACTTTACTGCCATTAGATTCCTCAATTTCTTCTTTGGGATTCACAATCCCATTATCAACCGAAACCATTCTGATAAAAAAAAACCTCTGATAGTTCTTGATCAAATCAGAACCGTATCATCATTGGATTAGGTAAACAAAAGGTACTGCAAAGAAGACATAACAGAAGAAACTATGGCAAGATTACAAATCTGTAGAAAATTTCCTAACGGATCCATAAAAAGCACTGAGGAAACTATTAAGCAAATGAAAAATAAAGACAGAATTAATTGCTTAATAAACAACTGTAAACTTCTTTCCCAAAAAACAACTGTAAAACCAGAAAGGAAATCCCAAAATCTAATCTAATTCTAGTAATACAAAAACTTCAGTTGACATATGCATGAAGACAGCCTCATTATCCAGAAAATCAGAATGTACAAAGAACAAGAAATTCCATAGAAATAGCATTAAATTTTCAAGGCGTAATAAGCTGGTTGTGAAAATTAAGCATACCAATTAGCTGATTCGTCACGCCGAAGTGTGAATGCAAGTTATTCCCTCACAAATAGTTATATGTTTGACAAAATCCAGAAACAATGAAGGGCATGGAATCAATAGTTTAGGCATTAATACAAAAGTAAAAGGTAAAGCAAAAAAAAAAAAAAAAAAAAAAAAAAAAAGAAAGAAAGAGAGACATGCATAAAGTTGGCAAGAAAATAATGGATCCTCGCACTCGCAGGTAACAAAAACAACGCAGTCAAACAATTGGGGAATGGATTAAGATTGTCTGTTCAACGCCCAAATGGTAAATATGGCAGCAGGTTACCGGCTGCCACCGACCAGATAAAGTAAAGGCGAAGGAAGCACTGAAAATATATAAATTTCATATTTTGGAAGAACAAACCAAGAAAGAAGAGAAAGTAAAAACAGTTTGACCTGCATCATCTCTCATTTATTTCCATGCAACACCTCTTCTTCGTGTAATTAGTCATGATTTATGAGAACATAGATTCGTTAAGAAAAAAAACCAATAAAAAAGCATTTTAATTGAATTAATGATGTTATTAAAAAATATTTGTTAGGGTTAACAGATGAAGAAAGAAAAGTGCACCGTTTTATTGGATTGAAAAATGAAAAAGGGATAGGAAGATTAGATAAACAAGCGAAAAAGTAGAAAAAAGATGCCCCGTTGTATTTGGCGTTTTCTTCGAATCTTTCTTTCACAGAAAAGTAAGTAGAATAGAACAGTCACCATGAAAAAAAACAAAAATTAAAAGAGAAATAAAGCGAGACAATCAGAAAGAGTTAGGCTTTGTTGTATTGAATTATGGCAATTGCTTCCTGCACCCCTCGTTTGCTTCCTGCACCTCATCAAAGAACGAAATACCTAATTTGCAATTGCAAACCTTCACAACTCTCTCTCTCTATATGTATATCAATTTATAAAGTTATTAACTGTGTATTCATATAAATAAATTGTGATGCCTAGTTTTTATTTTTTTCCTTGGTGAAGAATTATAGCATAATTCAGGAAAGTAATGGTAGTATTTCAATTCATACTCAGCACCCTCATTAAAAACACATTTCTTGCATTCAGTCAGATCAATTCAATTGAGACCAAAGCAAGTACACTCAGTAAGTAGATATGTAAGATGAACAACTGAACAGACACGCATAATACAACTGTAAATCATTAAACAACAGGTTCAACCACCAAAATATTAAGGTATAATTCAACAACAGTAAACTTCCCAACATCTTCTTCATCAATAGCAGCAGCAATATCTAACCACCAGGATTGAAAAAAAAGGTCAGTATTACATCTGGCAAATGTATGGTTGAATCAGTAACAAAGTACTCATAATATATACATATATATAATAAGTATCAAATCATAATAAAACATTTCGATGCAGAAGGCAGTTCGAAGAAGTCCAAATATTCTACTTTGTCCATTAGAATTGAATAGTGAAATTCCAAAACTAGTGACCTACCGCCAACAATCTGGATTCAAATGTTCTTGAAAATGTTGGATCTAATTCCTGCAAAATAAATACATCTCCAAAAGAATTCAGCAGGTGTCCTTACTTCAATAAATTACTGTTGAGGGATTGACAAGCTATCTCTTGGTAAATCTCAATTGACTTTTGATATCTGAACACCATCACATGGAAACGGTTAATATTCAATTTAACATAACAAGAAGGTTGGATAAAGCTCTTCTGTTTAAAAAATAAAGTTTGGATTTCTTAGCAGTTCACGCAGTAACTAGTAAGCAAATCATACACAATAACATGTGTTGTGACCCATACCAGATAGAGCAATGGACTGACTTTTGTTCACTCCATGTACCTAAGTCAACATATTATGGATTGTGGAAAGAAACATGCAAGAATTCTATACAGATCATAATAGGCCATTCCAATAAATTCCCAGTGTAGAAAACCTATAGTGACCTGAGCTAATGCTAACCTGAGGAGAGTGGGTTGGACAAAAAAGGAACTTAACAAAATAAAGACCAGAAAGATTGTTTCCTGATGAAATTACTGTTCTAACCAATTAAAGAATGAATCTGAGTTGAAGAAATATAAATCAAGTCATCACTATAATAATATAGGTACAATATGCAAAGCCGGTATTTTATTTATACATATGGAAAGATTGAACAATGAGATAACACATTTGTTCCACATGTCATTGGTCCAAGCATAAATGCAGAAACTGATTTATATGATTCGCACTGATGTCAATACAAAGAACTATTGAGTCTAAAAGGAATTGGCCTTGCTACGTAGAAGCAAGATATTGGTTTATATTAGTTTTCTTGTAGCGATGTGCAGCATCAACATGACCTATGCAGCTCGATGCTTGCTTTCCAACCAGAAACAGAAGACAAGAGAGCAATGTCGTCGCAGGCTCAATAGAAAACTAAAGGACGCAAAAGTGTAAACCTCACCCCAAAACCCCAACCCTGAGTGATACCTTCAAATGCCAATTTCCCAACTTTAGGTATGTCGCTCCAGTTTTGTCCCCTGAAATGCCACAAAATAGATCAAATCAAGAACAACAAACAGAACCATTCACTACTCCATCTTCGATTTTGAAGTCAGTAACATTCAACAAAATAAAGCGAATAAAAAGTCATCAGTGTAAAAGTGAGAACAGTCACGACATTCCCAGCTGGTTTGTCCCACAATTCAAAAGCAAAATAATATTTTTCTTGTACGACTTACAGACACATCTAAATCTACACCTTTCACAGCCTAAAGACATAAGTCTTTCTTTTCCCTTATACGATTGTTTGATTTCAATATCACAATTACAAAATCTAGTCCAAAGATTACCTTATGCACTCACTAAACTAAGTCATCTTTCATACCAAATACTTAGACAAATACATCATCACCTCATGTCACACATCTTATATACAAATCAATGAAATTACTCTTACCTTGTCTCTTGTAAATGGTTGAACCAGTTACCTCGAACCAATTAATCTTCAAATGCCATCAACTTCATTATGTTCAACTCATTTGTATCAGATAAGTTAGCTTGCTCCATCATTTGATTGCATCTTTATATTCAACAACCACGACTAAATACATCACATTTTCAATTAAAAATAACAATAACGAGAAATTAAAAATAAATGTTGAGATTAGATATATCTAAATTACAAAAAAGGTAAAATTTAGAATACAAAATATGTATTCCATAACATATAAAATATAACATATGAAATACAAAATATATATTTCAGAACATAAAATTTGAAATACAAAATATGTATTATATAACATATAATCTGAAATACAAACTATCTATCTGAAATAAAAAATCTGAATCTGTGACACAAAGTCAATATGAGAAACGAACCCAACAACAGCTTAAAACTGACGTGACAACTTAAAGCAGATGTTAATCTAAGTGATTAGTAAAACTACCTATTATTGAAGTTGATAATTATATAGGTCCTAAAAAGCAAGGGTCTGACCCAATACTATCTTATAATCAGAAGAGATACCCCACACTAATATAACTACTTTTATCTGTTTGCATCCATTATGACTTGAACATTGTTGGAGTGTACCTACTTTTATCTGTTTGTATCCATTATGACTTGAACATTGTTGGAGTGTACCTTACTCTAATCTAAAAAAAAAAATCTCAACATCTGAAATCAGTTCATACGTATTCACTCATCTCAACCTATTCATTCATCTCAACATGTTATTTCAACCAAAAAGAATATCAACATAAAAACTAAATAAATCTTCAAACAATTGTTTAATTAAAATTTAATGTGCATTTAAATTGAGAAAAAGAGTAAAATATCATTTATTATATCTTAATTATATCATTAAGATACAGTATTTGTTATTTCACATATCATTTCACATATAAATAATATCAAATAATATTAGTAATCTATTATTCTATATAACACATTTGTGATAGACTACTTAATTATTATAATTATAATAATTACAAAATTTACATTAACAAGTATTTTAACTAATTAATAGTATAAAAACTCTTTGATATTAAAACTGCATGGTTACTAAATTGTAAATAAGTAAATGAATAAGAAATGAAAAAAAAAATCATTAATATCAGGATAAGTATAAAGATAAATAAATAATAATAAAAATAAAAGGTGAGATGAAGTGAGAGAACCAAATAAACAATTAATAACAGGATAGATATAAAAATGAATAATAATAAAATTAAAAGTAAGAGGGAGTGAGAGAACCAAAGAGATAATTAATAACGGGATAAGTATAAAAGTAAATAAATAAAAATAATAATAAAAGTAAAAAAGTAAAAGGAAATGAGAGAATTAAAGACACCTCTTCTAAACAACCAAATTTCAAACTAAAAATATAAGGACATATTTTGACAAAGTATATAGTGTAATTAGAATTTGTATAGTGCAGGAAGTAACCCTCTTCCTTTGGGCTTCGTCAAAGTTTCACTACTTCTGTTCTTAAAAAAAAAAATTCTTAAAAGAAAAAAAGAAAAAACTCTTTTCAAATGTGTACTTTCCAGCATATTCAGTTGTTTTTATTTTAACAATTTTGTTGTGTGGAAATGGTATTGGTAATTTTGTGATTAAGAAGCTTTAATTTAAAGGTGCATTGAGAAAAATATTTTGTTACCTTAACAATTATTGTTTGTAAATGTTTATTATGTCAATTTATATTTTACTATTTTTATTTATAATTCACTTATAAACTTTTACAAACTTCTATTTTTAAGACATACTATTAATATCATTAAGAATGACATTTTTCTTTCTACTTAATAATACGATTATTCTGAGATAATATGGTCTGTGTCGAATAATTATTTGTCATAAAAAAAATACTTTTAGACAGATGTACATAAATTATGAGGAGAAATTAAACTGTACTTGCTAACTTTAGTTGTAGAATGAAACGGTGTATTTTGGTAATTTAATTAATCGCTATTTATCTTATTTTGGTAAATCAAGTAAAATCGCTGATTAAGACAGTGAAAATAAATTGTGATGACATTTTGAATAAAAGTATTATGAGTTGTAACTTGGTTTTATTTTATGAAGTGACCATTAGCTATTGTGTTTTTGACTTTCCAATGGTAAATTACTGGCACCAAAATCACCTGAAAGATGTGATACCTTTATAAAGAAGGAAAGAGAACTGATTTTCGTCACAAAACAAAACCATTCAAAGCCACCAACCATCGCCCCGCACTTCATTCTCTCATCCCGACACTTTCTTCGCCGCCATGTCTCCGGCAGCCGGAGTCAGCGTCCCATTATTAGGGGAGTCCAGCCGAGCGATGACGCCGGCGTCCGTGTCCGGCGCGGTGTTCAACGTGGCGACCAGCATAGTCGGCGCCGGAATCATGTCAATTCCGGCGATCATGAAGGTTCTCGGAGTGGTTCCCGCTTTCACCATGATTATCGTCGTGGCCGTGCTCGCGGAACTCTCCGTCGAGTTCCTCCTGCGCTTCACGCACTCCGGCGAAACGACGACATACTCCGGCGTCATGAGGGAAGCGTTCGGGTCGCCGGGAGCGTTGGCGGTGCAAGTTTGCGTCATCGTCACCAACGTTGGAGCCTTAATTCTCTACCTTATCATCATAGGTAGCAGAACCCTTTTCCCTTTATTTTTCTTCCTTTTGAAATTATTAAAAAAAAATGGAAAATGTGTAGATTTTTTTATGGTTAGTTGTGCCTAAAATGAATTTTGCCGGGTTCTTGGTCACATTCACTGTGTTTGGTTAGTAGTTCATGTTTTTTTTTTTCTTTTTTAATTAACCTGTTTACTATATATATTAACTAACCAGTTATTTTTATTAATGTTTGTGCTTTAATTGTTTTGAAGCATTCCAACTTAAGGATCTAGATTTTCTTTAAGTACTCTTAATTTATGTCAATAAATTTTATTTTAAGATTTGTATTCGAGATGTGATGAATGAAGGAATGAATAAGTGAACATAGGAAATCATAGCATGAAAATATAGTAAAAAGAAAATGAAAGAAAAAAAAAAAAACTGAATTGTAATTATTGGCTTTGTGATGACATTTTTGGTTAGTAGTTCATGTGTTTTTTTTAATTAACCTTTTTACTATATATATATATATTAACTAACCAGTTATTTTTATTAATATTTGTGCTTTAATTGTTTTGAAGCAATCGAACTTAAGGATCTAGATTTTCTTTAAGTACTCTTAATTTATTTTAAGATTTGTATTGGAGATGTCTGATTTATGAATGAATGAACGAATGAGTGAACATAGGAAATCATAGCATGAAAATATAGTAAAAAGAAAATGAAAGAAAAAAAAAATAGCTGAATTGTAATTATTACCTTTGTTGAATAACAGGGGATGTGCTATCTGGAAAGCAAGATGGAGGTGAAGTGCATCTGGGTATTCTGCAACAGTGGTTTGGAATTCATTGGTGGAATTCCCGGGAATTTGCTCTTCTCTTCACTTTGGTCTTCGTCATGTTTCCATTGGTATTGTACAAACGTGTAGGTCAGTGTTAGCAATTTAATTCTTTGCAGATTTCTTGTATTTGGAATTGAAGAGGTTCAGTAATTAACTAACGTGAGCTTTTGCTTTTGGTGTTTTGAAACTGGTAGAGTCCTTGAAGTACAGTTCTGCAGTGTCAACTCTTCTTGCAGTGGCATTTGTTGGCATATGTTGTGGGTTGGCTATTTTTGCACTGGTGCAAGGAAAAACACAAACTCCTAGATTGTTTCCTCGGTTGGACTACCAAACCTCATTCTTTGATCTGTTTACTGCAGTTCCTGTTGTTGTCACAGCCTTCACATTTCATTTTAACGGTAATGGACCCAATGACTATGCTAATTTTTGAAGGGCATGCCTAGAAATTTCGGTGCTGATGGTTGATTTTACTTGCAGTGCATCCAATTGGGTTTGAGTTTGCCAAGCTATCTCAAATGACAACAGCAGTTCGATTAGCATTATTGCTTTGTGCTGTGATCTACATTACAGTAGGCCTATTTGGGTACCTTTTATTTGGGGATTCAACACAATCAGACATTCTCATCAATTTTGACCAGAGCAATGATTCTGTGGTTGGTTCCGTGTTCAATAGTTTGGTCCGTGTAAGCTATGCACTCCACATCATGCTGGTGTTTCCTCTCTTGAACTTCTCTTTGAGATCCAACATAGATGAAGTTATCTTCCCCAATAAGCCTATGCTAGCCACAGACAACAAAAGATTCATGATCCTCACTGTGGTGCTGCTTGTATTCTCCTACCTTGCTGCTATAGCAATCCCAGATATTTGGTACTTCTTTCAGTTTATTGGATCATCATCGGCAGTGTGCCTTGCCTTCATTTTCCCTGGCTCTATTGTTTTACGGTAATCCAACATTTCGCTTCTAATCAAGACTAGACAAACTAAAAATTGCGGTGGACAAATAAATAGACGAGTGTCTTATTTTTCTTTGTGACTAATTTCAGGGATGCATATGGTATATCAACCAAAAGGGACAAAATTATCGCACTGATAATGATTATACTCGCCGTGGTGACAAGCCTGATTGCCATTTCCACCAACATATATAATGCTTTTAGCAGGAAGTCATAAAAATTGGTTCTCTCATTTCTCCCCTGCTGATGTTTTGTTTTTAAATTTTTATTGGAAAAATTAATTGGTGAAGGTGGGTGTGGCCGGGGAGAAAGACAATTGTAGGCACATTTGATTGGGTTACTTTTGTATTTTGGATGCCTTGTTTTTATCATAGAATTCGTGTATGAAATGATGTATTTCGAGCAGCATTGCTTTGTGTAAAGAAATGGGATGATCTGTGGTTGGGGAACTGTTCTGATTGTCTGAATGACCGTATTTGGCACGTACTTAAACTTTTTCAGTGATGTAACACCCTTTCACTATCGTCAGTCTCCCTGCCGTGTCATGCTCATCAAGACACCAAGAACCTCTTATTCAAAATAAAAAAAATAAAAAAAATGTCTCGATCATAGCCTCTTGGGCTGCTGGAAACTGGTAGAATCAATATGTACACATGGAAAATACAGAACAAATAAATTGTAATTAAATAAAAAATGGTGTCAAATCCAAAGTTAGGTACGTGTTGAATTATTTTATCCACAACAGTGTATTATATTATATGTAAATTTTCCGGGTGTGAGAGGATAATGATTTGTGCAGTGTGAACAATGAGATGGAGTTTTTTAATTTTGACGTATAACTTTGTTAAAAGAAATAAAAAAAAGAATAAAAGCAATCTGGTCAAACGCAACTTATGAAGGAGAACATTCTGTTTTAAATAATATAGTCCATGCTTTGTAAGCAGAGTGGGGACACTTTTGCCTTGAGAGGAATTGGTATAGAGTGAGGAAAACTTCTAAAGATGTGAAGTCCAAAATTTATAATTACTCTAATTTGAACATGTGATGCACTGACACATTTTATAATGGTTTTAAAAAATAACTTGTGGGATAAACATGCAAATTATTGATGGTCGGTAGAGTGTGATAGATATGACAATTATGTGTAACGCCTAGGAAAGTGATTGAGTCTCTCTCCTCTCAAATATAAATTTAAAAGATTGGAATGCAAAATGAATTTAAAAGTAACTCCAATTAATTATATTTTATATAATGAGTTTGTTTTAAAAGCATTTTTATCTATTTTTAAATTTTAATAATAATTATTTTTAATTTCCTTTGAACTTAAATACATGAATTTTTTTTTTCATGTATTGTTTAAAGAAACCTAGACAATGAATAAGGAGATTTCAAATTTAAAATACCAAAATATATCACTGGGCATTTATTTGCATAAAAAATAAGTGAATTAATTGTTAAACTGACTTCATAATAAATTAATATTATAAGAAATTTGTCATTAATAAAAAATCAGTGTGAAAAATAAGATTTAGAAGAAATCATAAGTATGATATTAATTTTTTTTCAGTTATTTCATTAATGTTCATAATTTTTGCAAATAATTTCCCTTATGTTTGTCATTTTGTGTTCAAATATTGATTTAGTTTCATAGATTTTAAGCAAAAGAATCTAATGAGCTTAGAGTATTCTATCAATAAAAATAAAATAAAATAGTTTTAAGTTGCAAAAAAGCTTAAATGATTTTCTCCAGCTCCTTTTCTTATAAAGACTTATTGAAAAATTCATTCAGATTAGAATATCTTATATATTATCATTTCTTCTAAGTGAACAGTGATATATGGTCTTTCTGCGAAGATAGGAGGTGGTCCATCTCAGAGCTTGGTAAGATAACTGGATCCTAAACATACATGTCTTTGATAAAAAATTGCACACTGGAATTGACAAGGCAGATCTGGTGGAGGAACAAATCCTATATGTATCTTCTGATGATTAATTTTCTTTTTCACAAGTATCCTTTCTTCAAAAAACATCTATGATCAAAGATGTAAGGGTTCGCTAGCTGACCCTGAACAATTCAAATAGCAACCTATGATTACTAGGTCTAAAGATGAAGGTCCTGTTTTACTAGAAGTTGCATACATTCAATAATGACGTTGTATGATCAATCATATATTTTATAAGGTCCAATAAGGGTTTAAGTTTAATAATGCAGTGTTAACCTAATATACAGTTACAGTTTTATCAAGATTCACATAACAATGAGTAACAAATCGCAAATGACAAGTGAATAAAACAAAATAACAGTAGAACTATGATCTTTATTGGATTTAGCCAAAGGATACACAACAACTTCTATTACTCTTCCCCAAAAATGCTTTGGTTGACAGCTTACTCTCTCCTATAGTAATATTTCATGCTCCAACGAAAAAAAACAAACAAAAAGAGGTATGTAATCTCAAGTAAAGTCATGATGGCACATCATATCTCAGATCTTGGAACCTTTTCATCAAGCTCAACTTGAAACCCTCAACTTCTGCATCCTCAAGTGAATTTGGTGTAGACCTAATTATTGAAATTGCCCCGGCATTATGCATGGAAGCTAGAGCTTCATCTATAACAATGAAGGATTTTATGTCAATCGAAAGGGAAAAAAAAAATATTAGTACTAGCAGTACTATTTTGGTTATAATGTTGCATATCTTTCCACCTCATAATGTTATTTAAACTGGGTTCTTAATAATCAAATAGATAAAATTTAAGTTGTCTTTCGTTTCATCTCTAAAAGCCACAATCTATTGAATAAGAACAACAGAAACTGCAAACATATAAAGTTTTTTAAGCTTCTTAATTCTTATCACATTTCTAGCTTACTATTTAAAACAACAAAAGTACTATCGGTCTAAATAATCTACCACTCCACCAACACGATAATAAGTATATTCTGTCAAAAAAAGTTTACTCAGAACAGGTAAATAAAAATACTTAAAGAATTATGATTCCACCTGAGTGTGACAGTGCATTAAGAGCTTGTAATGCTGCTTTTCGTGTCCGGTCATCCTTAGCTGTGGTTAACATATTTAAGAGTTCTTGAGCTCCACCCATCTCAATTATCTTCTTCCTTCTTTCATCTTGCGAGCAAAAATCAAACAATGTTGAGTATAAACAACTTATGCAAGGGCAAAAGATTTTAGAAAGTAATGTATCACCATGTTTCATCCTTAATCAATTTCATGAGATATCTATACATTGAGAAATAAATAAGCAGTTTTATAATGCACAAGCTAGTTAAATCGCATCGAGGCAATTTTCCATTAACAGAGTAAAACTCAGTTGTGGATCACGAAAAAATAGTATAAGTGACAACAAGGTAACTTTGTTATCTGTTAGTTGTTAACTCTTACACAAATGCTGCTCAATTAAAGAATCAGTAACTATTACATTATCAGTTCAAAGGCAAAAATTTCAATCTATATTAACTCTTTTATTCCGAGTTCAAAATCACCCTTCAACCATAATTTTGTCATCTCAAGAATAAGCTGAGATTAATACTAAATGACTAAACGTCAGTAGTGCAAAACACTAATAGGAATTTGATCTAGAAAACAACTACCTACCCTAATGTGCAAATGACTAATAATTAATAAACCACCAAGTGCCTCAATATTTGTCATGTACCAAAGAAATATGGTTCATAAAGTACCGATAGCAAGCAATTAGTGACACAAAGACATTGATAGGAAAACTTACCATCTATTGCAAAACGGGTTAATCTAGAAGCTCCCACCCTTTTGAACAAGGGATCCCTGACACGCAGAAGCGAAACAGACTGTTGCATCAAATTTTCTCCTGAAAATTTGTATTTTAACAAAACTGTAAGGCTAGAACTACCAAAAGCAAATAAAGGCTTTACAAGTTGAAATTGTTGGAGGAAAATTATTGATACCCATATAAGGAAAGAAATGGTATCCTGCAGCCCCTGCAGTCACAAAAAATATCGTCTTCAACAGCCATCCAACTTTCCTCTCAGCTTCTTCCTCGATCGATAGCTCATCTGAAAATCAAAACAGCTATAAGCGAAGCCGTGCACCATAATCGCAGTTCAAATAAAGAAGCCAGAAATTGAATTAGAAAAAGAAAACCACTTTCTTTGTATTTTACAATGCCAGATTTTGCCTCAATGATTTTAATCCCAGAAATCCCCAAAATCAGCATCATGTCACCTACCATTTACTGCTAGAAACATACAAGTACAAATTTCTATTTATTATTTATTTCTAACAATAAAATAGACCTGTAGATTCAGGGCTTTCACAGAATGACAAAAGTCATAGCTTATTCATTTTTTGTTCCGAAATACCGATGGAAAAAAAGGTGATACCTTTACTATATGATGAAAAATTGCGAGACCGTGGATTGACCCCAATATTTCTTCTGTATAAATACTGCAAAAAAGGGTAGATTGTAAAAAAAATAAAGAGCTAAGACTAAAATAAATTAGCTAGTGGGTAATTACGACCCAGAACCCAGAGATCAACACGAAACTTAGCTTGAACTTGAAAATGTTTTTTCTTTCTTATAAAAAGATGGATCCTAAAATAGATGGTTAAACTTGAACAGAGTCAAAGACAAGGATTAGAGATACGATTACATTAGAGAACTGAACCGCTAGGGCGCGCATTGTGCTGAAGCTCACGATACTCCCTAACTGTTCTTCATCAAAATCAGAGGGCATTACAGAATCCGGACCAAATGTGATATCCGGGTCGGGTTCCGAATAAAACACGTTTTTGCAAGCCCAACCAGGACTAGAGACGAATCAGTGATTTTAGCCCACCATCTATTTGGGTAAGGAGCGATTGCTATTTGAGTGATTCTTTCTGCACCTCTGTTATTTCTACCTGCATCTCCATAGATTCAACGAAATGATCTTAATGAAAAAAATTAAACGAATCTTATACCCTCACCTCTTAATCCCAAATACAATTTTTAATTTAGAATATAAAAAAATCTGTATTCCAGATTACAATTTTTAATTCAGAATATAATTTTTTTTAATTTCGAAATAGAATTTTTAATTCAGGATATAAGTTTTTAATGAAAAGAATTTGTAAATACAATTTTTAATTCAGAATACAATTTTTTTAATTATTTTTTTATTTCAGCTTACACAGTCTAAAATACAAAAATTATGTTCTGAATTATATAATCCAAAATATAAAGAAAAATTATATAATCCAAAATATAAAGAAAAAATTGTAATCCAAAATATAAAAATTATCTTTTAAATTATATAATTCAAAATACATAAGTATTTGGGATTGTACAATCCAAAATATAAAAGTTATACTCTGAATTACAAATTGAAATACAAAAATTATATTTTAAAATATGCAATTAAAAAAATATTTCTAATATTTTAAAAATATGGAGTTTCAATAAGAAAGCATGGAGATCCAGGAAGACTCTTGTAGACATTTCCATATCGAGGAAGAAGATACTTAAATAAATATACCCTAGTATTTTTCATTCAAAATGAAAACTCCTTTAAAATATTTGAGTAATAATTTCAATATATGTTTTCTACTAAAAACTTTTGCCCATAAATAAAAATACTCATAAGCATGAATTTATATAAATCTGAATGATAATATTTATTTTACAATCGAATATACTCATAACTTGTAAACCTAATATGATCATTTAAAACTCACTAGACATTAACGATGATGATTATATTTAACATTAAAATGCCCTGCAAAGTATAACCTTTTCTGAGTGAACATAGGATGAAAAAAGAAGAAAAAAAACCATAAGGGCAAAAAGAAGAAGTGGTATATTTTAATTTAAGAAGAGTGAAAACATATTTATGGAAGGCATTAATTATATGTATTTATTAGGGTAAAATTGATCCAACTGAATTGGAGTTGAATAGTATGATCTAAATTTCACTTTCATGAGGGTAAGGAAAACAAAAGAATGTGTTGTATGAAAAGAAAGATAGGATGGCTCGTGTGGAGAGAGAGTGAAAAAGAGACAAAGTTTGATTGCTGGTGATTGAAGAGAGATCGCAGAGGAGGAGACCCTTTAAAATTCCCCGTGAGAAGTGTTTGGATGCATTCCAAATTCAGAACTTAGCATTCGTTCCCTCTCCTTCACTTCTTTCGATGCCCATTTTCACTCACCACCTTCTAATCATATCTACATATTCATGCTATACATTTTCCAAATCTATCTCCTTAAATTCAAAATATTTCATCACTTATATATGTATATACACGTGCAAAATTAGAGTTGACCCAAGTTCAATGTCATTACGTCGTAATAAACAATTCTTAGCAAAGGGAAATATAAAATCTTCAAAAAAAAATACGCTTGAAATTGCAAAAGGGTATTTGTGGAAGTTCGGTGAGAATAATCTAGCAGAACGTCATATAGATTTGAGAGCCCATCCCCTCTTTTAAAAGACCGTACATAGAGCTCTATCAGCGTATAGTTCATAGCATAACTAAATTAAGCGTAAGAAAAAGGAGAAAAGCAAGGCCAAAACAATCACTTATAGAGGAAAAGGGAGCACAAAATGGTTTCTAAAGAGCAAAAGAGAGCAGCACTGCATGAGAAGCTGCAACTACTTCGTTCTGTTACTAACTCTCATGCTGTAATAATTCCTTGCATTCTTTTCTATATCTTTCATTTTAATTTATTTTCTCTGTGAAAATTCACTACACATTGTTATCCTCCTTCTGTTCCACCTCCGTTCGTCATCTATTGTTGATATACCTTGGCTTCTTCTTTACCTTAGTTACTTAATCTTCCACACAGTTCTTGCTATCTGGATTATCTTCCATGTATTGCATGTATATATATTATCATTATTTCGGTAGAAAATTGAAGCACAGACTTGTTAAAAATGAAGATTGTTTAATATGTTGTTGAAATATTATATAGTCCTTAAAGCATTTATCTTATTCCCATTATACTGCACTTTATATCAATTACATGGTGAGGTTTGAGATTGTGAATTACCTAATAGTTTTTGTTCTTTTGCTGGGTGGTGGCAGCTAAACAAAACCTCGATCATAATAGATGCGTCAAAGTATATCCAAGAGTTAAAGCAAAAGGTGGAAGAATTGAATCGAGACGTAGCCAATGCACAAACTTCAACTGACCAAAATTCTTTGCCTATGGTATTTTCTCAATCACTACAGCTTCCACATATGTGTTCATTTCAAAAGGTCTTGTTAATCTGAAAAAAAAAAAAAAATTGATTCGAATTGCATTTTCTGGATGGACATAAACAGGTTACGGTAGAAGTCACGGAAAAGGGTTTTCTTATTGATGTTTTTTCAGCAAAGAGTTGCCCTGGTCTGTTTGTTTCGATATTGGAGTCATTTGAAGAGATGAGTCTCAACGTGCTTGAAGCTAGGGCTACTTGTATGGACACGTTTCGATTTCATGCTGTTGGAGAAAAGGTAAGATACAATATTTTGTAAGCATAAATTTATAGCATAGATGCTTTCTAGGCCAGTTCATTATATCATTCAGTGTCTCTCTTTTCCCTCTAGTTACTCCATATTTTTGTAGGTCACATGCGCTGTCCTTATGCATATAAAAATTCCTCTTCTACCTGTTAGTCTTTCTCTCATCCTTTCCTTTTTTTGAAGAAAAGGATGAGGGACCACGTTGCTGTGATTTAAATGTTTTCTTAGTCATGTATTTTGAATTATAACCATGTAGAATCTTAGATTTCGTTAATTACTCGGTTAATACAAACAGAAGCTGGTTAGGTTATAATTTTGAAGTTACTAAAACATTTTCAAGTTTAGAATATTGTCTCATTCTCTCTATGTTTTCATGCATCTAATAATGACAAATAATATTGTGACTTGTGCAGAACGAAGAACAAGGTAAGAATATTGATGCAGGAGCTGTGAAACAGGCAATCGGACAAGCAATAAAGAATTGGAGCCAAAATGCTGACTAAAAGTAAAAAAATGTCAGCTTTTACATTGATGTTATTTATATCTTCTGTGTGCATTTTCTTTAATTAGTTTACGCATTTTCTTCCATTAGACCTAACTTGTAGCTTTGTTGATCAAGGAATCAATTATGATGCATGTTTGTAGACGACTTCCCAGAAATATCTAAATTTTCACTTGTTTATGTGTGTGGCATGTTAGAGTTTCACAACTTCAAAAATTTCTTACTTCAAAGCGTGCACAAGTGCTTTTTCTGTGTACCAAACAAAATTTTCGGGCAAAGAGTACGGTTGAATGTATATGATCCAGTGATACAAATAAACGTGAAAACAGTACAGAAACAATAAGAAACGATGTCCCCACTTTGAGGGATAAAACGAATGAAGTACTACAAAACTAGGAAAGAAGTGACCTTGCTGGAAGCACACACTCAAAATTGACGCTAGTTTGCACCATGCAAATAATGTTTTTTCAAACAATACATTAAGCATAAAGGATGAGTTCATATATGATCTTAAGTATACATCTTCCTCAGAAAAAAAAATCATAACGGAAAAAAAAGGTTATCATTTATTTAATTTCGAAATATCATTTTCTTTTCTATTCAGTCCTTCAAGTATTTGAAAAATAATAAGAAGTCTTAAAATTTTTGTCACACCCATGTTGTTGGCCCTCCCGCTAATAGAACCATTTAAAAGTTCCTTTAATGTTATGTTCTAATGTTAACAAGCAACGTCCATTTATCTCAAAAGTTATTGATTTGATCTTTGTTCTAAAAAAAAAAAATATTTATCAATTTGATCTTTAAACATAGAACGTGTATGGTTGAGGTAACCTTTTTGCCTTATTCTTTATAAAATTTTCTCATTGCTGACAAAAAAAAAAATATTTGAAAAGAGAAAAAACATTTTTGCATTACTTGTTTTAATTGTACAGGAAATAAACCTTTTAAACTTATTATTATCCTCTTACAACTTCATACATTATATAACGTGAATAGCAGAAACGTATTGTGCGTTCTTTGTATAGTTCATTATGAATTAACTATGTTTAGGGCTAGGTGATCATGGGACAATTCAAGTTGACTTTAAAGAAATTCATTTTCTTTCCAAAAGATATATATTAATCTATAAGAGTTTTTTTTTTTTTTAATTTGAATCTGATATTCGTATTAAATAGTATTTTAGTTAAGTAAAATAAATAGTGCTATTATATATTAAGTTGAACTATTAAGTTTCTTCACAGGCTTTCAAACTAACAATACTTTTACTCTTTTTTTTTTTTTATTGGTTTTCAATATTATAGAGATGAAGGAAGAAAAATAACGACATTTTCTATATATACATTCATGGTAAACGTGTAAACTTTGACTCAAAAGGATATCTTTTTAGTTGTGTCGAAAGTTGTTGATGAGTTACTAACAAAGACGATGTGTAAATTATGTAGTGCATGGAACTTTTAGGCCATTGAAAGCATGTTGTAGATCATATTCAATTCATACCACCCATGACAAAGCAAAAAAAGATATGTGCTTGCCTTTTATAGGAGAAAAAAAATTATTAGGAAGGGGGTTACAAAAGCAATTTTAATATGGAGTTCTCGGCAATATTGTTTTCGAAAATCTTTCTCAAACATTCTCTTTATTTTTATACATTTAATTTCCTATTTAATAATTCTCTCCTCATCTTAATTAGTAGGTTCCAATAAATTTAACCTCATCTAGATTTGAGATAATAATTTTGATAAAACTGTGGGTAGGACCTTATCACATGCAATGTTACAGGGTAGAGCGATCATGTCAATGCAGCATTTTTGTGCAGGAATGGGAGGCCCATTGTTGGCAGTATTGACTGTTATATCAGTGGGAATTTCTTCACTAAATGCTAAATCCAGCAACAAAGCTCCTGACAAAATCCTTGTCCTCCATTCGTAGATCGATTGTGTTGTGTCCTTCAAATCTGACATCCAATTTGTAAGGGTTCATCAAGAGAAATCATTTTCCAAACTTTTCTGATGTTTTCTTTAAGGGGGAAAAAGGAAGAAGCAATTTCTTTACAAAGTAACATCAAAGGTTATAGATATCACAAGATTATGTTTATTATTGCATGCATGCATGCTCGATTATTTTTGCCTGACAGCTGGCTTCTTCAACTTATCATTGTTCACATTTAGTTTCTCATGGTGTTATCTTGGTAGAGGAGCTTGCATTATAGGTGAAAGCAATTCAACTCCAACAATATAAGAATGAATTTCAATATCTCTTTTTCTTCCTTATATAACATGGCCATGTTAAGTTATATATCAAATAAGCACATGGCGTGCATGCTCTTTTAGTTTAAGAAAAAGATTGAAAGGGAAGGAAAATGAGAAAAAAAAGAAGTAGTCCTTCGATTCAAAAAGCATTCAACTTTGACATGTTTTTAATTCTTATAAAATTAGCTAATTTTTAGTTTGTATCTTTTAGGGTTTAGGAAAAATTGTTCTTATTTTCTCTAAATTGAAAAAAATTACTTTTTCTTTTATTTTGTTAACTAATTATTTGTGTTAAATAAAAGATTAAATGATCAATTTATCTGAAAAGTATTAATATAATATCAGTGTGTCATTTTGAAAATATAAATTTGTAAATAATATTATTCATTAACTTTAAAATAAATATTAAAAATTAAAAACAGTTATTTAAATTTTTTTTAAAGAATAAAAACAAAATATATTTTAAGATAATTAAAAGTAAAATTTAAATATTTTATAAAATAATGAAAAAATTTATTTCAACTTTTATAAAAATTTGTAGAAATAAAAATAAAATACACTAATTTTACAAAAAGTAAAAATATATTTAAATAACAAAACCGTAAGTCTTGATCTGTTGCTTTAGAGTCTTTGATGGGCTTCATACTGATTGGGTCAGATTCTCTTAGAGGCTATTTCTTTTTGTACCCCATAGTTTTTATGTACACCCCTTGTAGAGGTGGTTAAAAAATCAAATTGTACCTGTCTCGTCTCGTCACCTCCTTATCGTCACTGTTCCCTTGTCTATCAATGATGTCATGGATACACGTAAGAAAAAAAAAGATTTTTGATTTGTTTAATTTGAAAATATCTTTTACATTGTATAATTCGGGAGGGTCTTCTATGTTACAATTGAGAAGTTAAAAAATACTATCAAACTGTGTAATTTATAAAACATTATCGAATTACACAGTCGGAATGTTTTGTTATAAAAATGACTTTTAGATTATATAATTAAAAAAATTATGTGAAAAATAAATTCAGAACTGCACAATATAAAAATAAAAACAAAAAAAAATTATAAATGGCATAATTTAAAAGTCAAAAACTACTTTCATATCATCCAATTCAAAAATCTTTTTTATAAAAAAACTGACTTAACAATTAAATCTAGAAGTAAAAGAAAAAAACTTTCAAATTACATCTGAAAGTGAAAAAGACTTTCAAATCGCACAACTGATTTTTTCACTAACCAGAAAAACGAAGAAGGGATTTTCATATTTATGGGGTTGAAAAGGAAATTACGGGTGGAAAAAGAAACCTCCCTTCTTAGAGGCCTCAATGGATGGTTTTACGACTGTGGACACGCCAAACAGGCCTTTGTTGTGGGCTACCGACTTTACTAAAAAATGGTCTTATATAAACATTTTAAATATTAGATTAGTCAATATATTTATTTGATAAATTTAAAAACATTAATATAAATTTCATAAGTTTATAAACAGACAAAACCTTTTTATCGGTATAAAATATTGAAATATATCATCATTATATTAAATATTTATACAATGTGTTATATTATTAATATAAATCTATAGTATTTATAAAAATACTTAACCTCCATTAATAAAGACTGTGCTATAAGAGAGAATACTAGCCTATTATATTTTAATCAATTAGGAAATAATATGTTCTGTATGGAAAATTCATGAAAAATGTACTTTAATTGGCACGAGAACAAACAGTAATAAGATTTTTAGCTTACAAAAATGGAATAAAAAAAAATCGAGTTTAGGCATATATTCTTTTCTGTGTTTTATTGTCTTTTTTCGTTGGCGTCTCATAAATTGATGAAATCTGCTAAGAGATCTGGTTTACAGGGTAAATACATTGCTAAATTGAAAGAATGAAGCACTGGTAAAGTTGGAGAGAAATTGATTATTTGGTACCATTGGCAAAGGCCCTTGTAACTAGTTGCAGGGTGAGGTGTGGGCTCCGGTGAACAAAAGCTTCAAATTTAGGTGAGGACACAACCCGGTCAATGTTCTTGACCAAGAAATCCAAGGTTGTCTCCTTCAAGTTGTGGTTGGAACAAATGTCCGCAATCTCCAGCGTCTCAAGGGCATTACATGCGCTTAGCGAACTCAGCAGGTACCGTTCGCAGTGTTTCAGCAAATGTGGGATCAGATACTTATCCGCTGCTTGCGACAACGCGTACACATGTTTCTCCAATTTTTCCACACCCAAGCTCCCACTGTACAGAAACTCAAGCAGACACTCCAATTCTTCATGCTTCAAATCGGGTATAGTTATGCTGTTACTCGGTGCCTCTTTGCACTCATCGCACTCTAGCATGTTCTTAAATATTTCTGATCTTGCAGCCTGCAACATTATAATACGCTGTTATAACCTCGCTAATTAGAATCATACAATTTGGTCCAATTAAGAAATTGTATCAATAACCTTAAATTACGTAAAAAAGAGCTTACCAAAACGGACTTATGTGCAGGTATAGGTGGACCGTCTCTGCCTGGATTGACCAATATATCTGTGTGAATCTGTGCTTTGAAGGCTGCAACAAAGCCTCTCAGGAAAACCAGGTCTTGCTTTTGTTGATTAAACTGTTCTATCTGCTCAGAACACCATCTGATACAATCTTCAAGTGTCTGCAGAGAGAAAAAATAATCAAATTGAGACATGTGCTAATTAATATAGTTTTTTTTTTTAATCAAACGCTTAAAGAAGAAATGAATCAGAGCTTGCCTTACTCGAATTTCTTCGTGAAAGTAGAGAAGTGTTTGGATTTGGATTGGGCACTATGGCTTTTACTTTCTCACTTTCGACACTGCTCATCATGTTGATTATGCTCCTTACTCCTTCGTAACATGCCCCGCATATTGTATTCCTCGGAGGCCTCAGTATCAGGGGCATAGTTGTACACACACAACAATCCATGCCTGCCTCTGCTTCTGCTTCTCTTTGTTCCCCTCCTCTGCTCTCTTGAAAAGATGAAGGAGATATTCCCTTCTTCCAAAGAACTTGCTAATTTAAAGAGTTGCCATCTACCTTCATTCTTTATATAATGCATTGCTTGGACCCATCATAATAAATGATGGAAGCCTCATGTCCAATTAATTAAGAAGATGTACATCATCATCCTGTATGCATACCACACATTTTTTTATTAGGGAAAATAAACTATATACTAATGGTGTAAAGGACTTATCCATTGTCGTCTAATCAAAATTTAATTAGTATGATTAAGTTTGCAAAACTATTTTATTCTGTGGTATATATTTATTAAAGTTTTTGTATAACTAAAAGAGTGTATATTAGGTTGGATGTAACCTCGTAACTATGTGCAGATGTCCCATCATTTTCTTTTTGTAGATTATTTTATAATAGAAGATGAAGATTTATCTTTTATGAGATAAGGAGTAGAGGAATATGTATTGAGAATCAGATGGAGGTAGAGAGGGTGGTTTGTTTGGTAGGCTATCTCTTTAGAGTAGTGTTTAGTAAAGTACTTAACAAAGAGAATCAAGCAGTTAGACAGGAGAAGACTTTCCAACCACACAACAGCACAAATGAGCGAAGCAAAGGCCATTCCTCTAACCACCTTTGTATTTTTCATTCCTTCTTGTAGTTCCTGGAAAGGTGTATGTAACCATCGTTAATTATTGATATTAAGATTAGTTTAATGTCAACACTATAAATAATGTATTTTAAGGCCAGCCTGGATATTTAGTTAATACCCAAAGCTGCAAGAAACAGTAGATGACATGATTAATTGGTCAATCATGGTCATTAGTTATACATTCGGTACAACAACAGCATACAACAGCATGAAGGATTAATGAATTAGAGCAGTAACTGGCCACTAACTACTTCTTATGTTTTTGTAGTTCATGCTTGTATGTCACTACATATGGAGTTAGTGGTCGGCTGTAATCTAACTTGTTTGTGTCCTTTGTTTTTATTACGCTATTCATTTTTTGTACAAAACTTATAAATCATTTTTCCGTATTGTTGTTATCAAAATTTTAAGTCAAATAATGATAAGTATATATATATTTTTTCCAACTTTAAACAGCTAAATTGTAAAATATATCATTCTTGAGTTTGATGATAATGATAAAAAAGATTATATAATTTTTCTAAATTTTATTTTAAATTTTGTCTATTTCTTTTTCTTATCTCATTGATATACAATAATTTGACAAATTAATTTATCTTTCTAAATATTATATTCTCTTTCTAAATATTATATTCTCTCTTTTACTCTTTTCTTAGCTAACATTTCTTTAAACAAAACACTCGTATATTTTAGAAAAATTATTTTATTTATATTGGATTAGTCTTGGTTACAAAACTTCCTCCTTCGCACCTAAGACATAATAAAATATAACTTAGTTACGTGATTAATGATCAACCAACCTACCTTTTATATGTTGAGTGTTACTACTTATTTGGTTACAAGAATATGATATAATAATGATGACAAGAGTAAAATAAATGTTAATTATATCTAATATTTAGTGTTTCTAATATCAAAATTTAATAATAATAATAATAATAATAGTAAAGAACGTAATAATAATAATAATAATAATAATAATAATAATAATAATAATAATAATAATAATAATAATAATAATAGTTATCATAATCATAACATCAACATAATGATAAAAATAATAAAAGTGAAAAATTGTTTAGTGTATATATATAGTGTATTTTTTTACATTTATCTTAAAAAAAACTATTTACTCAATTCATTACATAAGCTACAATCAAGGGAAACAAGAGATACATTAGATTTTGGATTTGGTTAGGCTTATTAACGCAAAGTGTAGATAATTCATAGAGTTTATGGATAATTGTGGAATGAAGTATGAAAAGCTTTCATTCAAAATCTCACATAAAAATACAAATGACACACGTATGAATTATAAGTTATTATGTAATTCGCTAACTTTTGTTTCACTACTCAATTATAAAAGCAACGGACTAGTTGCAAGATATTCGCAAAATAGTAAAAGAAATTATTTTGAAGGCTTTATTATGTGAGTCTAATCTCATGACATTAAGTAAAAATATAAGAAAATTAAATAATATTTATATATATATATATAAAGAAAAGATATACAAATTTATTATCTTTAAAATTTTTTTGTTGAAAGTAAGATTCATATCTTATATAGATTTAACTAATGTCTTTTCAATATTAAAAATAAAACTAGAAATTGTATTTATTATTTTAAGGGATTGTAAAAAATTTGAACAAATGCTCAAATATAAACTTTTTTTAGTGCAATTAGTGAGGAATTCACATTGACATTTGTAGTGGATTACGAGGAAATAACCCCTTACTGATTAGCTAACTGGACTTAGTATAAGGAAATATTCACTTGCTATTCCTCGTGAAACCATCACAAAAATAGTTAGCCAGAAACATTTCGTTGAAACAATGAGGAAATTTGTCTCACTAATATGCAAATCTCGAGTGGGTGGTTGTTAACTATGGTGCGGTAGTGACACTTAGATAAGATAGGAAAACCATTTATATAAGATGTTCAACTAAAAAATAATGGGACTGGCGATAATAAAATAATAAGTATTAAAAACATTGAAAAGAATGATAACAATAATGATGATAGTGATAGTAATAAAAATTATATTATATAATTATTTTTAAAATAATTTCTTACTCAAGACAAAAAAATATATTACAATGATAAAATTTTATAGATAGAAAATAAGAAAACTATATTGCATTGATGCACTACATAATTAATTATTAAAGGATAAAATAACTATTTTATCTTGACCTTAAATTTACAAGAGAAATTATAACATTATGTTAGTCTCATTTTTTATTTTAAAAATTTTAATTTGTAGTATTTATATATGTTAAATGAGGTATTGCTAGAACTCCTTTCTTCAAACTTGGAGGGATGGAATGTACAGTGTTCTCTTAAATCAGGTCAAATTGTAGATGGTGTTTTCTGGATTTCATTTTTGAATATGATGTTTGTTTCTTTTTTTGAAAGAAAACAAAACCTCTAAAACATTGCTCCTGCCTGAAGTTATAAATTAACTTGGTCAAACTCAAAGGTGATGTGGATATAATCTATATGATTGAACAAAATTCCATTATCCACGTTTATGTTGGGTTTGTTTGATGGAGAATTTTCATGGGTACCATAGTAAAATTAGATATATGAACAAACGTTGCAAACTAACTTTTTTTGTATTGAAATTGAGTTCTTAAATCCAAATTTTAAAACGGTTTTTTTTTTGTTAATTATTAATTAGACTTATTTTACTCGCATAATCAGAATCACGTTATACTGGAAAAAGAAAGCAATAAAAGGGGTGTGTGTCACGTGTGAGATTTCCATATAGAGTAGATAAGGTCCAGCATTCTTCACCACTTCACTTTCTTTTTCTATTCTAATAATAGACTTTATAGGAATAATGCAAATCAAGCTGAAACTTCTCATAAAACTTGTTTATATACATTACAAAATAGATCAACCCTCAGAACATACATACATAGGATGCATTGCAAATTGTTCTGAGTCTGATCATTATCCAACAACTTTCATTCTAGGAAATGGCAATAACTTGATGAAAGGACATCTCAATAGCATGATCCCTATTGTTTATGTTTTTAATTTAGAAAGGACAGTGAATTTCATATTCAACGATCTGGTTCAAATTGGTGGCAGGAATATTCTTATCTACCACTGGTTTTGGCTGAACAGAACGTTTCTCATAATAATGATAAGCAGCTGCACCAGACAACACTGCTAAAGTTAGTGCCTGAGCATGCATCCTGCGAAACCATATCATTCATTAGTTACATTTACAATATTATTACAACAACATTTCATTATTCACCTGGGGCATAGATTGAAAAATGGTTGTTATTAAGTTAAACTTTTTTGAGAAGTGTATATGTACCTAGCATGGATAAGCCTGAGACTTGGCTTCATTGGCGACTTTTTGCATGAATAAGCCACAAGTGATCCTCCAATTCCAGATGCCCAGAGTCCCCCTGTAATAAGATTAAAATTAATTCAAGACCAATTTCTTTAAAGTTTGATAATCTTTTATATATCAGATCATGCATTAACAGTGTAAAATAGTTTTCTCCTATTAGTCAAATACAGGACATTATTAGTATAAGTTTTTAAGATAATTACTATAAAAAGGTAACAAATTTATCATCTACTATGATTGAAGGAGAGTATTAAAAACAGAACATTTTTCCCCATATAAAATGCAGGCTGAGTTTTTTTGCATATATATAACTAATTACCAACGGTGGTGAGCTTGTGCTCTGAAACCCAGGATTGAACTGCCTCCATGTTGTCTTTGATATGATGCTGATGCCCTCTTCTTGATCTGGGAAATGTGTTTGAGGAATTAGTAGTGAAGGTGATGAATGGTGTGAGGGGAAGGGAGAATATTTATAGAAGGGTGGGTGAGGTTGATGTTGAAATTTGTGACTTTGTTTTTGGTGCTTGGGTCGGCCCATGGGTTTAGTGGGGTTTTGGCTGTGTTGTTGGAGATTGGAACATTGGAATGGAGTTAAACTAGAGGCTTATTTGTGGTGGTTTTGTTCTGTGCCTCCACTTTGGTCAATCTATTGCTTTGCTTTTTTACAATCATGTGGCATGCACAGAGAGCCAACGGATTTTGTTTAACCTGGATCAGTGGTGCTGATACAGAGGGTCCATGAAACCGCTTGTGTCGTCATTGCACTGCAACAATTCGTGCCAAATCATCTAAAACATTATTTAAGTAAAGATTAGTGATAAAAACATGAACTGTCATTTTTCTTTAAGAGAATCTTTTAAATTGTCGTGCACCGGTAAAGTACTTTTCTAAGCTGAAAGGAATTAATATTTTTTTAAATACTTTTCTAACTATTTAATGCTATTTATACCAAGAGACTTTTTAAGCAATTATGTTTTTTAGCTCCTAATAAGGATTGAATGCCTATGATCCTGAGGTCTAAATTTAGAATAAAGCCTAGAAAACAATCACCGACCCTTTAGTATAAAACATGTTTATTTAGAAGCGTATACTTTGAAAGCCAAAACGTGAGAATGAAAACCTTTATCGTAATTGGTAAAAGAACGGAGAGATCAGTTGTGTTTTTTAGTAGCTAAATTGATTGTGTAAATGTAAACAATATATCTGTGTAAATGTAAACAATATATTTTTTTGTCTCTTTTTAATGTAATTGGTATTGTATTGATTACTTTTAATCAGATATAGAAACACGATTGAAAAAAAATAAAAAACTAAAAAGTACTATTATTTTTAGAAAAAAAAATTGAAAACACTACTGTATAATAGAGGAAATAAATAATAACTATTTATTATCCTATAAATATGATGTTTTTTATGCTTATTTACTCTCTCTTTTCAAGAATATTAAAAATGCTTTTTGATCTATCATTACCTTTAAGACATTGAGTGGATATAAATTTTGGCACAACATATATGTATAGTTAAATACATAAACAGCATAAGTGCATGCACTGTGACAATTGTTATTTAATATACAAAAATGGCATGCAGTAACGTTTAAAATAATTTTCTTAAAATCATGCCAGAGATAATTTTTATTAAACTGAGTATTAAAAAATGTATATTAACATATCCATGTGTACTGAACTATATTAATTGCTTACTACCAAAATTCCTCTTGCAAATACAAATTTGTATAAACCAAAACAAATCAAGAAAAGAAAAAGAAAAGAAGGGAGAAACTCTGGTTTTTCGGTGCACTTCTTCGTATGAAATATATTTTCTTCTTTCAATGAAATCTCATTTGATTTGGATTATATACTATCAAAAGCACAAAAATTCAATCAAATGTATTGAAAGAAACAAAGGTTTTTTTCCCCCGTAGTTTTTCTTAAAGGAAAGTGTTATGGCAGTACGAAGTCTAGGGTCAGCTGCAAAAGCTCTCCGGTACCATCACTTCTGTTTAAAGTTTTTTATGTATGTATATTCGTACCATGGTGTCATTCCTATCTTATTTTACTAAAATAGACATATTTTTTTAATTTTTATAAATAAGGATAAATAGTGGTTGGAAATACAATTTTCAAGCGAAAAAAGTCATATTTTCAGATCCCACTAATAATTTTATATCAGAGTATAATATTTTAAATTTTGTATATATATATATATATATATATATATATATATATATATATATATATATATAACTGAATGGTATAATATTTAGATAAGTCTAAAATGTTACAAATTACATGCCAAAAACATTTTAAATTTTGTTGCAAAATAGTTATTCGATATCAATAAAATAATTGTCTCCTATGTGATATTAATACATATTGGTTAAAACTAAACTTAACAATCACGACAAGCAGTGAAAACCCGTTGACTAATTATCAACTAAATGCAATTATGGAATGTTTCAAGCAGCGACCAAAGTCTTAAAATTTCAAATGCTACAATAAATTAGATGCCCTTCTTTTCAGCGTGGATTTTACGGCAACAAAGAGACAAGAATTAAAGACACTTATGGTAAATATGAATTTAAAGGTATAAAGTATCACAAGTTTTTAAGAGTATATAACTTTAGACACTCTTTAACGTTAATTTAATCATTAAATAAATCCTTTAATATTTTTAGATTTAACTAATTATTAAAAAATTGTTTAATTAAATTATCCTTTAATACACCTTTTTATTTTTCTCCGATTTTGGGTCGGTCACTAACATGCAACACAATGTTATAAAGCTAAAAGAAACATTGGATCACGGATACCGAACAAATATTTTAGTATTACACTTCATGTGCTATTACTCTTTCTAATCTGAGTACCTGCTATATGGGGTCCAAATACAATATCAAACCAGAAAGGATTCCAAATCTATAAATTAATTTTATCTCTAAAGCTGCTTCGGGAAAGCAAGGTTTTTTTATTTATTTTTTTAATCAAACTTCCCCAGCATTGACCCTTGATTAGCAGACACCATTGATTGGGAAAACAAATCTTTGTTACCAAAGAAAACTAATACTGTAAATTGAAATGTTCATCATTTTTACACCAACATTTTGAAGGTTTGTTTTATTTTTATATTAAACATAAATATGTTTTTTGTCTTCTAAATGTGGTTTTTTCCTTAATTTTTTTTTAAATATTGGTTTCTGCAAATTTTTGTTTTTATCCTATTATTGATATCAAACAAGCTCTAAAATTGAGACAAAACAAGGTAAAGATGAATTAATGGTTTAAAAAGACTTGAGAATCACAAGTCCCGTTATCATAATCTACCCATACAAAAGCTAAAAAGCATCTGGTCAATTGACTAATATATCAGGAATTTATTATCGTAATGAGATCTGATGAATAACATAAATTTAATTTATGAAATTAAAGTAGCTGAAATTTAATATTTTAAATTACAAAAATATCATTTGTTTTGAAATTAAAACATTTAATTGCAAAATTTATTATATTGCGGTTTATTTTATCTCTTAAAAATATATAAAAATAAACTATAAGGAGCTAACAACGATGTCGTTTCAGATGTGAAAGAGTAAAACATGAATCAATGACGATATTTTCTATTTGAGGAAGAGAAGATAAATTAACAACATCAACAAAATACTTTAATAAATTTCTATTTGAATTAAACTTCAGTTGAAAATAAATTTGAACTAAAATAAATTTTATAAACATTCAAAGTGGCATTGAAAAAGAAGTCATGAAAAAAGCATGAGCAAATGGTTGTTTTCCAACTGATTTTCCCGCCATGGGATAGGAGAATATAACAGAAAAAGAATGAGAGAAGTGGTAGTGAGTGATTTTCACACTTTCAGAAACTCAGAAACGGAACCGTTGAAATGGAAAACGCTAACGTTAGGGAAAGAAAACGAAAGCCTCTTTCCGAGCTCACCAATTCTAACCACCTTCCGTCAAATTCTTCTCCCTCCTCAATCAACTCCAGAAGCGGTACTTCACTTTTATGCAATCACTTATTCATATATACACTACCTTTGCATTTTTCCTTTTCGTCTAAATTTCGCGTTCAACTTTTCTTGCTCTGTATAATGAATCGTTTATGCTCTCGTAACTCGTGTTACAATTTGACATCAATTTTGGTCACTTCACGCCAATAATTATAGCTTAAAACCACTGTATTAACCATATCTGTTTCTTACTCTTCCAACGACGCCGCGATTCCGTGCTTTGACTTCAGCTACTGCTGGCCTTGATGTTTCTGAGCCAATTTCAGCATTCTGCACCCGAATACATAATTTGAAGGAAAAGAAAAGGAATGCAAAAAAAGCAATAGCGAGTTCACAAATCTCTACGATTCGGTAACTAGTAATACCTATTATCTGTTTTAAGTCATATTAAGTTAAATTCTACAATAATTAAGGGAACCGAGTTTAATTATTACTCTCTCGTCTATTTTTCTGTAATTACTCGTTTTGTCATCCAAGTTTCTTTCCTGCAAAACAGGGACAAAAGTGTTGGAGTTGAACTTGAAGGTTCGGGTCTACCTAAGGCTAGGGTTTTAACAGTTTCTTGCAGGAAGGTAAAGATTGTTTAGTATTCACTCTGTTTAGGATGGTTCTGCGGATTTCTAAGGCATAATTGAGTGTGGTGTTTTTAATCATCATTAGAGTGGTTTACATGAAACTGAATTGTATGTGGTTCTTAATGGATATTTTACTCAAGTGTTTGATTATATCTGCTGAGTTTCCAGAAGAAGCGTGCTGTGTCGTATAAAGAAGAGGTATCCAAAGATGCCCAGCTTCAAGATTATATAGAAAAACAGAATGCCTACTTTAAAGAGGTTGATGAATTTGAACTAGCAGAAGAGGAGGTTGAATCTGTTCATGAACTGGATTAAGAGGAACACGGAGCAGTAGTAGGACTGGCAGCTTGAGACTCCTTCCAATCCTTGTTTTGGTTATAATGAAAATATGATGTAACCGGGTTAATGTATAAATGTTAGAGTGTAAGTTCAAGACAATCGTCCCAATTTTCTAATGTAGAAATCAAAGAAAAATTGTTTGATCCTGACCAATTACACTTAATACGTTAATTGACCCTGGAAAATCTATTTTTGTCACTTGTGATAAATTTCTCCAGGAAGATTTTTGAGTATTCTAACGATTCAAGAATTTGTGATTGGATACACTTGCCTTATTTTACATAGATGATTCTTCTGAGCTATAATATAGATAGACCTTCTGGAATTTTAACTTGACAACTGTTTAATCTCATCTAGTTGCATTCCTGGATCAGCTACAGATTACAAATACCGTATTTCAGTGTAAACAAATTTAAGGATTGGCATCGATGATATGATTTTATGTCACTTCTTCATGATCGTGGAGATTACAGGTTCTGCTGGTCAAATATGTTATCAGGGAAGATAGGAAGCTTGGCAAAGTCATATAAAATGAGGTAGTTTATTGATTTTGGAAGGAAAGATGATCATTATATTTGGCTAATGTTTAATTGACTTTTCTGCAATTTATTCTGATCGGCCCCTCGCTTCCTGTTAGAGGCTTATATTGCTGATTTTGACCATGCCCTGGGCAAAGGCTTTTAAAGAATGCACCTGTATTACTAGCGTATTCTTCACCAGTTAGTCGGTGGAACCGCCATTGACTAGCTCCTGGGCAGAGTGAAGAAGACCCTTTTTAGCCAGCAAGTTTTTGAACTATAGATTATCGAAATGGGTAGGAGTTTGAAGGTCAAGGGGTGCGAGTAAATCGTCATTTCCACTTATGGGGAAATTATTCTCTGTAGGGACTTGGCAAAGGAGGCATCAATGTCGGAATTATTGTAGATGTGTGCTCGGAATGTTTAACATCTAGCAAGACCAATAGTATGCCCACCTGTTATTGAAGACAGTCAAGTGAATTGAAGTATTTCTTAGGTATAGCACGTCAAACTCTTCTAACAAGCAAAACCTTTTGCACAAAAGAGTGGTCATTTTCTGGCAATAAGTAGGAAGAGCATGCAAGCCTCTTAATTAACACTCACAACTTCTCTCATTCTGTTTTAATCTAAAATAGCATAGAACTTTTCTTGACAAAGCATTCATTTAGGACCCTACCATGCTTCCGGTAGCAAACTGCTGTATGATCAGCATGACCACAATATTGTTGGGCTTTGTGGAGGCTTGATTTGAGTTAGGCCCAATTAGACACTAACCCTAGTTTCTCCCTATAAATATACAACTTGTATTTGTAATCTTTAGCAATCACAAGTGAATAAAATTCCTCCTGTTGCACGTGGATTAGGGAAACCGAACCACGTTAAATCTTGTGTGTTGCCCGTGTTCCGTTTTTTTCTTCTATTCCTTGTAGATTATTTGTGTGTTGTTTGTTTAAGACTCATCAATTGGTATCTAAGAGCTGGGTTCAACACGAGAACACAAATTGCGAGCAGAGCCACACAGCAGCAGAACCACCGCCGCTGCCGCCGCTGCAGATCTGAGTGCGCTGCAGAACCACTGCTGCTGCAGAACCACCGCCGCCGTTCAGTGCAGATCGGAGCCGCCGTTCAGTGCAGATCGGAGTGCGTAGAGAAGCCGCTGCCGGAAGTGCTGTCGCCGCTACTGCAGAACTGATTTGGGCAGATCTGAAATCAGTTGTACTTGGTATCTCATCTAGTCGCTTGAAATGACAGAAGATGGGAAGTTCCGAATTGAGAAGTTTGATGGTACCAATTTTAGTTGGTGGAGAATGCAAATCGTAGATCTGCTTGTTCAGAAAGATTTGGATGTGGTTTTGGGTGACAAACCAGAAACGATGTCTGATGCACAGTGGTCAGGTTTCGATCGGAAAGCCATGTCAATGATCCGACTCTCGTTGACCAAGAATGTTGCCTT
>Ga0209700_101656_pt1 | contig 46091 bp, 15 predicted proteins | sample SiratroredBW_FD_187528 | JGI IMG/M metagenome (GOLD analysis project Ga0209700, IMG submission 187528) | Root nodule microbial communities of legume samples collected from California, USA - Siratro red BW (SPAdes) (version 2) | ecosystem: Host-associated > Plants > Roots > Nodule | place: USA...
TATATATATATATATATATATATATATGACAGATTCTTGAATTAGAAGTTACATTTTTAATCAATCTATAAGTCTCTACATTACACTTCTCACTTTCACTTTTTGTGATATATTAGTGTCAAAAGGAATGATTTTTTTAAGTTTCATCATTGCAAAGCATTTGAAGTTTATTATACAGCTTTAACATTGAAGTATAAATTTTTTGGTCTATATAGTTACCCCATTTTATATATATATATATATATATATATATATATATATACAAATTTTAGTTCTTATACAAATAGTTGAGTTTTTGCACAGTCTCTGTAATAGTTTATTAATGCCAGAAAATGGTGTCTGGTACTAGCAATAGCAACAAAAATTAAACTTTTATTCATGTGAAACTTACACCTTTATTGTGTAAAAGATTAAAACTTACATATTGAATTTTCTTACATATAGAGACTAAATTTATTTTAATGCTGTGGCTTGAAATTTAAGTTAAAATAATTATAAAGATCAAATAAATAATTGAACCTAATTATTAATTCTGGTATATTGCCTTAATTTATGTCTTGATAGCCAATTAAAGGCATCTTATTGCTAAGTTGTTATTCTTTAGTGAGAAGTATGACCAAATTGATTCAGAACTTGAGAGTGAAGGATAAGAATCAATGATTGAAGGTGAAGTGTGAGACAGCATCAATGGTGCTCAGAGATTCTATGCATCACTTCAGTAAGGAAATGGGCCATGAGGCTCATTTTATTGAATCCATTGCCACAATATATGTTTAAGAAGAGAAAGTTATTTCTATTTATTCATACCTTGATATTTTCTTCTCATTCTCATGATATATACATAATTAAAATAAATCTATTTTAGATTATGTAGTCTGGAAAATATATTTTAAATTACTTTGAATTGCTTAATGTAGTCCATTATATAAAGAAGAGAAAATGCCATAATTGTTCAGGAGTTCTACAAAACCATCCAAAATGTGTGCTTATGCTGCAGTTTGCAACATCTAACAGAGGAAAGCTCAATTATAAATTTTACTCTACAAAACACATTTCCCTACTCTATTATTACTTTTAACATATTTTCTTATTTATCTTTTTCATACATATTATTACTCAAATATTATCTTCAGCAAAATTTATTATTTTTTTCACACATTTTACTATGAAGTTTTTAATTTACACATATTTCACTATTCAATTTTTTTACATACTTTATCATTATATTTTCTAAATTTTACATACTTTATTGTTATGATAATTTGACTTAAGTCACAGTCGTGACACTATAATTATTATACTCTTAAGTAAAAAATAAATAAAAAGTTATGATTTCACTATCAATTATAATTTTTTATATAATAGTGAATGTCTTATCTAACAATATCTTTCGAAAGAATTCTTAAAATCTCAAGGATTAAAACCGAGTGTTTTTCTTTTTTTTACTTAATAAACTAAACATTTTAACTTAACTTTTTTGTGTTACCTAAGTCAGTTTTACTATCCACATGTAATTTGAAATGTAGAAGAATGATATGCATTAAACCTCTTTAATTACTTCTTGTAATAGAATAGTCATCATTATATGATAAAAAAAAATATATCAATTGTTATGATAAAACAAAGTTGAGAAACCAAAAGTCTAAAAATACTTTAAGGATTCAATTAAAAGAAGTCAAAACAACAGTACGGACTAAATTAAAATAGATACAATTCTATGTACTTAAACTAAAATTTTATAATTTATTAGCTAATCAATTTAAAAAATAATTAATTTATTACTCAAAAAAAAAAAAAAAAATCAAACCATATATTACAGCCATTCCTGACTGTCTGCTGGCCAGTATGTCTAGTATCAATCACCTGCTAATGTTTCATGTGAATGACTTACAAGTATGCAGAGAATCATAACAACTTATAAGAACCAAAACAAAGTATTCAGAATTTCAGAGATTTGATTGCAAGTGAAACTGATACATCTCATTGAAATTGATCCAAATCACCTAGGAAATACATCTCTTGCTATAGTTAAGTGAGAGAGAAGACATTCACTTCAGGTGTTCTTATTTAGCTATATTTCAATTAGACCTACCTATTTATATGTATTGTGACACTTTACTGCCTTCCTGGTACATGTGCTGCTTGTGTAATTGTCGAGAACTCCATGTACTGTTTACATTTGAACTTGGAAAAATGATTGTTGGAAGTCTCTTGCTTTCCTCAAGATGAGGAAAATCAACTGTGTAATGCAGTCCTCGACTCTCATGCCTAGAAAGGGCACTGCTGATCACCAGCTTTGCACAGCAAAACAGGTTTCTCATCTCACAGATCTCAGGACCTGCCATTGTTGGCTTCCATCCATGCTGAAAGAGACACTCCTCCCATTTAGCCTCCAAGTTATCAATTTTTTGCTTGGCTGTCTCTAGTCTCATCGTAGACCGAACAATTCCTACATAGTTGAACATGATGGATTGCAATTCTGTCCTCGATTCCTTTGTCATTGACAAAATCTTGTCAGTGACATTAGTTTCGAGCGACAGAGGCACAACAGGTCTAGGCCACAAGTTTGATGCAGTCAGATCAAGGCTAGAGCTTTTCATGCAATCAACTGAGGGCTGCACAGCTCTTCTTGCAAAAACCAGTGCCTCAAGCAATGAGTTGCTAGCAAGTCTATTTGCTCCATGCAAACCTGTGCATGCTACCTCACCAGCCACATAGAGACCTTTCACATTGGTCTCTCCTTGGAGACCGGCTTGAACTCCTCCACACATGTAATGAGCAGCCGGAACAACGGGGATCGGATGACGAGTTATGTCCAAACCATACTGGAGACATGTAGAAGAAATGTTGGGGAAATGGGAGAGAATTTCCTCCTTATGCTTGTGACTTATATCAAGAAGAACATACTTCTCATCCCGCTTTTTAAGTTGGTCATCTATGCTTCTAGCCACAACATCCCTTGGAGCAAGCTCTGCCCTCTCATCATACAAGGGCATGAATCTTTCCATGCCTAAATTGTAAAGGATGGCCCCATCACCTCTAACAGCTTCGGATATCAGAAATGCTTTTTCCCTAGGCTTGGTTGGTTTAATAGGAAGCCCTTCATCAGCTAAGGCAGTTGGATGGAACTGAACAAATCTGTGCAGTCATGATTTTGGAAAACAGTGTCACAACAAGAATGAAATTGGATATACAAAGCTGAAAAGCTCCATCGTACACACGGCCAGACTATAATGCGATACATTATCAAAATTACACCAAGACTTGTCATAGATATCCTAAACCTGTGGCACATTTTGTTTATTTCCTATGATTGGTGTGAGATATTCATTAAACAGTAAATATTCACAGTTTTGAAATAATCTACTCACTCCATGTTGGAAATCACAGCTTGAGCTCGGTGAGCCATGGCAATCCCATCTCCAGTGGCTACCTGTGATTAGAAAAAGTAAGTCAAATTAACATGCAAGTAAGAGTATCCTTATATTGCAGGTTATATAGCAAACAGGTCGACACATATGGGGTGTAAAAATGAGATGATTTATTACGATACCATGAACACTAATAAAATAGGTAGATCAGATAATTTAAAACGCAAAACTTATAGTTTCAAATACACTGTATTGTTGCCCTTTGATTTTTATTTATACATTGATCGTCCATTATAAAATTATAGTGTATCGTCCAAGTAAATTGATGACATTATGAATGAGTTAGTACCTATAATATGGAGTCCTTTACTTTCAATTTAGAGGTAATACTGTTTTATAATCATAATGAGTTTAGATATTAAAATATAACTGCATTATGAACTCATGCCAGAATATTTCAATTTTCACCATGATTGTGTTCTTAAATACTTAAAACAGAAAATGAACCAAGCAGAAAATTGTAGAATAGAAAAGAGAATTCAATCCCTTAAAACAGAGGACTACCAGAGGATTTGTAGTTTTCGGATAAATATGCCCAGCTCCACCAGATGCAAGTAAAGTCGCCTTTGAAAGAAATCTTATCACCTAGAAGCTAAAAAAATGAAATCTTAGAAACATATTCATTGATGGCAGTGATTTTATTCTCAAAAGATCACAGATAACTCCTGTTCCCACCTCTAGAGTTTTAGTATTCAGTGTGTCAACACCAAGACAAATTATATCAGATCCATCCTGCAGCACCAGTGGAATGCTTTAGTCAGTGAAGACATCAAAACATTCAAAATGATCTAAATATCAAATTTGGATGTGAAAATTTCAAAAGAACAAAAACCCACTAAAATTTTAAATCTTCAAATATACCACAAATGCCAGAACATCTCTCCACTAGCAAGACCAGGTATGATACAAAACATTAAATATATGGAAAGATGACATAATCGCGGAAATAACAAACCTGACAAGTAAGAAGATCAATAGCAAAATGGTGTTCAAACATAAAAATATTAGGATTGTTGATAACTGCCTTCAGTAGAGCACGTTCAATCTCCTTTCCAGTCATATCAGCAGCATGAACAATTCTATTATGTGAATGACCTCCCTCCCTCATAAGATGTAAGTTACCATCTTCCCCATGGTCAAAGGATGCACCCATAGCAATTAATTCTCTGACTCTTTCAGGTCCTTCAGTACAGACAACCTAGAAGAAAGAATCAAAGTTAATAAATTGTTCAATACAGTAGTCACAGAACATAGTAATTCATTATTGAACACCAAAACATTACAATTCTTACATGTTCAAATCCCAGGAAATCAAGCAGAATGCTGATTAGTTACATAAATTAAGGAATCACTATAATTCGGTGCTTAGCAATTGCCAAAAAACAACCAAGTAAATTGATTGCAGTTCAAATGTAAACTGGAAACACCCAGATTGTGTAATTTTGTTAGTACAGAACATCACTGCCAGCAAATGGAAATATACTCAGAAAAAACAAAAAATTCAGTTCACAGAACAACTTATAAGAACCATTCTCCTTAAAGCATATTCATAATTTCAGATGTACTTGGCTTAATGTTCAACAAACCAGGACATAGATCAGGTTATAAGAATGACTCACAATGTAAACTTAATAGGACCGGAACATACCCGGACGCTTTCCTCATCACAAAGATATGCCCCAGCCACAATGGTGTCCTTCATGTGACTCTCCACAGAATCTGAAGGGCATAGCACAGCACTAACACCACCTTGAGCATAATTAGTATTGCATTCATGAGACTCAGCCTTGGTTATCACCGCAACAGATCCATATTTTGCAACTTCAAGCGCATAGCAGAGACCAGCAATCCCGCTCCCAATAACGGAAAAGTCAAAGCATTGCGTGAGACTATCTTTCTTGCAAGAGGAAATGATTTTGAAGAGTTTCTGATTCTTTTGAAGTGGAGGTGCAGAAAACGCACAAACATGTGTCTGCGGGACCTTGGATATTGCTTTAGACCTAAAATTTTGCACCCCAAAAAATGGAAAATCATTAATTCAGCAAAGAACGAGCAGAAAATGAACATCCATTTTTATTGAGTCTTTATGAGCAAACTTCCAGAAGCTACTTCAAAACACTTAAGTATAAAGAGCTAATCAATGTATAATACTGGTACAACTTTTTTCCCACAACTTTTGGCTTCAAACATTTAAGTAAATACTGTGCAAGTGCTACAAAGTACAAAACATGATGATAACTTGATCAAATGATCTTGTCCAAACAGGTAAAATTTCATCAAAACAAATTTAGACTGTGTCAAATAAATAAGTGTTTTTAGGCATTCAATCATAGCAAGATACGAGGAACACTTCTTGTATGGTTCCTGGATCGAAATCTTCTAAACATACCTTGACAAAAACAAAAGGTAAACATTATAACTGCAATTAAAAATTGTACGATGTTATGCAAACAAATACAACTTCGTCCAACAATTAGCACTAGAGAAGCAAACAGGAACTGTAGTTCTAGACTTCAAAAGTTATTAATACAAATCCTGGATTAAAATCTTTACCATGAAAGATCTTTTCGTAAGAATCTCGCGATTGGGGCATCAGAAACCAAAGAATTCCTTCTACAACTGTACCCCTTGCAGTTTGTCACTCTAAATTGCAGTGTGCCACTTCCAGCAGGTATACAAGTGGCCATTGCAATACAAGTAGGCGACTGCATATCAAAATCAGAAAGATATAAATTTAAAGAAAACTACAAACAAAAAGTCTTAACTCTCCACCGCACTAATCAGTAAAAAAATGAACAGTTTCCTTTGAAAGAGGAAAATGTGATCAGATGAAACAGCAGCCATTAGCAACAGTCGGTAGAAAAACATTGACACTACACAACAAAGTTAGCAAAGGCATAAAACACCACCATCTTTAACATTCTAACTCAATGTAAAAAGTGATCATGCTTCAACTCTAAACCATGAGCTATACGTGCAGAACCAAATTCTAAGCTTAGCACATGCAAAACCTTATATAGTAAATAAACGATCAAAAATAATGTAAAATGTGGAAAATTCACTCAAAAAACAAACTAGAACTGCCCTCTTTCTTTCCCTCACCCCAGATGGTAGGAGTCAGGGAAAAAGTGAAATATGATACAGAACTTCAAACAGAGTAAGAAAAATTCAGACTTCAGAAACAACAAAGAACAGATTTTTCATACAAGGTTGGAGGGCGAGGCTAAAGGAGAGAAATGGGTTAGCAGCATATAAAAAAACAAATGATACCCACCAACAGAACACACATAAAAACACAAACTTTGGGATGAGAAATTGTTTATTTGACAAGAAGACAAAGAGGGGCAAAACTAAAGATCACAAGCAGCTAGTGTTCACGTTTTTCTTGATGATAGTGAAATTTAACGGTTAACTTAGAGTCATGGCATATCAGTGTACCTTGTTAGACTCAGAAGAAAACAATAAAAGTAGAATCTGGGTCGCGTTACTTGGCAGAAAATAGGAAATAAATAGACACAAAACAAACTCTTTACTTCTAGAATCTGAGACTGTTCCTTGACTGAATAAATAAAAATATAGAATAAATGGGTCCTTACTTTGTGGTCCTTATTTTGTTTCTTTTAACTTTTCTATTTTTTTATTCATTAAATTCCATGTAGACATTATGGTATAAACTGTTAAAAATAGAGTTTTATTAAGTAATTTATATTAGTTAAACATAGGATATAAGTTATAATAGGATGCCAAACATTTGTTATAATAAATGACAGAGTAAAAAAATCAAAAGAAAAATCAAAAAATATTTCAAATAAATTAAAAGAGTCAATATAATAATAAAAATAAAATATAAGTAAATATTATTTTGGACTTAAACCAAAATTTAATAATTTATTGGATGCATATTTTTTTTTCTAAAATATTAGATATTCAAAACAAAAAAAATCACTTATACATAGAGACCTGATATTTAAATCAAATTTATAATATCTGAGAAAATAATACATGAGTCTAATTTATAAAGTTCATTATTATTTAATATTGTAGAATTATTAATACTTAGTTTATCCAAATTGATATTAGGTAATTAACTGGTGATTTAATACGTTTTAATGGTATGCTTTATCTCGTTATTATTGTTATTATATGAATTTTATCATAATTTTTCAGAATTTATCATTTATTTGTGTTTTGCCTACGTGTAACAATATATGTGATAAGTTAAAAAAAAAAGGAAAATAATTTAAGAAAACAATGCCAATTTGCAACAAGTGAATAAAAAAAATACGTCACTTTAAACAAAAAATAATAACACGACCAAGTGATGTGCTGTTGCACAATTAACGGATTTCAAAACGTGCAAAATTAAAAACAAAAACATGATCAAATATATAAAGATAATAAAATTTTCAAAAAAATAATATTCAAAAAATTGAAATGCCTAATTAAAGAATAAGGACTTAAGCTTATTTTTTAATATATAAATTTATATCTCAATTCAAGCCAATCAAAATTAGATTGGTCCTTTGAGCTATCGGATTTTATGTGTATTTGTTTTTAGTTTAAAAAACATAAAAGAAAATTATATAATTTAACTTTTATGTGTGTTAAAAATAATTGTATTATCAATAAGTCAAAAATTAAATAGGTATAAATTTAAAGTAGTTATCATAAAATTAAAGAATTTATCGATAACTTGTGATGGATGGTAATAATTATCAATATATAGACTATTTATTTAGAATTTTACTTGTTTTAAAATCTTATTCAATAGAATTCGATGAATAAAAAAACTTTAAGAAACGGATGAAAAGCTTTGCCTATAAAATATATGCAAATTCGATACTCAATTAGGTCAAATTTAGCTAAAGGCCATAAGTGAAATTTTACTAAACTAAAGGTAGTATTTATATAAAAAATTATATGATAATTATAAAAAAAATTAAAAGTGTTAGAAAATATATTTTAACACTCTATTTGAATTGTTTCATTCAAATAAAATTTTATATAAAAAAAACTTTATTGATATAATATATTTGGTTGACCTTTGGAGTTGAGAAAGAGCATATTATAATCCCTTTGAAGCAAAAGTGAGCACTAACCATTAGAATTGAAATTTGAGACAAAAGAGAATTGTATTCGATAGTGAAAGAAACATTATTTCTTTTCTAATAGTGACACTCAAAAAGAAGACAAATGGGAATTGGCAACTTGGCCACCAATTATTGGAACCTCACCACTTATACTAGAACGTTTCTGTGTTTTTAATGGTTAAAAATGGTCCTCCCCTAGCTCGTGGTTGGATATCATTTATGGAAAGAATATGATTAAAATCACATGCTTTATTAAGATGGTACTAGATTCTTCATAAGAAAAATAATTTTCAATGAAATTGATAGATGTTTTATATTCATATATAACCCTATTTAGTGTTGGGTTGGTTTTCTTATTTTAAGATTCAAATTTATTATTTTTTTATGTGTTCATGATAAACTTAATATAATATAATATAATGTATTTTCATTATAATTAGGATTATAATTAGGGTAAAAGGTTAATTTTAAAGTGTACAATGGTCAGAACATTAGTGTGTGAAGAAGAGTGTAAAGAGTTAAAGAGAGAGAGAGAGACACAATTTGCAGTTATTTCTTATAGCAATCTATTTTAGTTGTTTTGAAAATTCAACGGACAAACCTTATTTACAAAAGATTTCTCATTGGTATTTCTTCAATTTGAAGGGTGGGATTGTCTAATGGTAATTTTGTATAAGCATCAAGAATTTTGTAAAGAATTATTGTTTACATAAAGTTCTTGTTACTGTCAGCCTTAATTGTTTCGAAAATTTAATGGTGAAATATTCTCCAATTGTTTTGAAGTTTTTAATAGAGTCTTATCACTCACAGTACTTAGTTTTGAACGATCGGATTCGAAATCAGAACTCTAGTTTATTTTTAGAAAATTCATGAACAATGACCATTTTTTTTGTGACGAGATTCTCGAAATCTTCCTTCTAAATTTTAATTTGTTGATATTTTAGACCATTGTTAGTAACCATTTCAAGATTAGGAAAAGTTGTATTAATATGTCCTCTTATTGATTTTGTGAGATTCATTCTAGATTTGTTTTGATATTATTGAAGTATTAATTGTCTTATAAATTTTTTATCTCTACTAAGAAATAATGAGAGATTTTTTTTCACGTTTAATGATAGATGTTAACTTATTTTTCTATTTTCATATTCTTATGATAATAATAAATCTTATTACTTATACTTTCTAACTCCATCCTGTAGGAGGTATGATCTAATATATATATTCATACCATAATTCAATAAGTCACAATTTAAATATTATTATAAACTAAGAGAAGAATACTACTCTCTAAATATAGAAATATAGGTCAAAATGAGATGACAATTTATCATCGTGGTCATTAATAAAGACCATCATAAAAGGTATAAATTCAAGTCACTATAAACGAAAGGTTTAAACTTGTTTATGAACATTTATTATATTCATCTATTTATGACATACATTGAAAAAAAAAATAATATATTTTAATCCAAGAGATAAATTTGAGTCAACCCAAGACATTTACAATCAAGAAAAGGAGAATAAGAGATGACAGTCAATAGTTTAATAAGAGATGACAGTCAATAGTTTAAGTCATTTATTAAAAGAATTTCACTCTTTCAATAAATGTATTATTTTATATATATATTAGCAATCTAAATTCTAAAGTACTTTATAAATTAAGAGTAAAATAGTTAATGTTTCATCAACAATTTAAAAAGTTAATCAATTTGATTTTTAAATTAAAAGTACTATCAATCTAGTATGAAAAAAAATACAGTGTAATTTAACCTTATTTGAATGCATAAAGTGAACTCAAATGATTGTTCGGAGTAACATGTTATTAATGAGTATAACCATGTTAAATATTTAAATATTTAGAAAATATTTTATTATTCATAGTTGTATTTAGCAAAGCAAACGTCCAGGAAAACTTTCACAGATTCAGTGACCCAATTCTACAATTTTTATATAAAAATTTATAAAAATGAGTTTTCACAATTTTTTTTATAAATTCCTTAAAATTTAACGAAATTGATAAGAAAAATCATTCCAAGTATTAACTGGAGAAGTACCACTATAACCTATTTTATATTTCTTAAAATCGTGTTTACTGTTAAATATATTTGTAGGAAGAGAAATATTAGGAATATATGCTGATTTTTATCATATTTTTTAATGGTTAAAAATTATAATTATAACAATTCATAAGTTCTACATATAAGTTTTTATAATTTGTCTTTTTAATAGATTTTAACTAATAAGAAAATATTAAAGAAATATGTTAGAAAGTGTGTTCTATGATTATAAGTTTATAGTTAGTTTCATTTGATAAATATAATCAAATGTTTGTGTAATTTTGTATAATGATATTTCTATGTGAAGAAAAAAAAAATCTCAAACTAGTAATCTTACTATTAATTATAAAATCTATTTATGTCAAAAATATATTTTATAACAAAAGTTATTTAGAAACTAAAGTATTATTTAATACTCATCTAAAAAGGATGTTACATCCAACTCTAATCATGTTTCTAAACTAACACTTTCACACTATTTCTTGGTGGAGTATACTTGCGTGTGGCATGGCTATTCTAGAGAAGAATATATCTAGTATTGTGAAAAGTATTTGGCCTTTGAAAAACTGGAGAATTTTTTAAGAAATGTGTCTTGCATTACTCATCTAGCACTCAACACTAGCACAACATTTTCTCACTTCCAAGATAATACAATCTCTGGAAATTCATTTCATAGCAAACCAACTTTTATCTACAACATATACTCAAAAGTAAATAGTATTCCAAAATGTATTTATACATTCCAAAAAATCAGATAACATCACTAAACACAAAACAACATTCAAACTAAAAATATATTATCCTTATGTTGTCCTTGCACCTATTTCTGCATGTGTATCTGCTCGTATATATAGCAAAGTCATTATAATTCACAATACAACAAGAAAAACAAAAATAAGTTTATTAAAGTAAGATTTCATCATGCAAAAAGTTTAAGTAAAATAAGAACATTACATTTAAAATTCATATGTAGGCATATATTTATAAACTTCACATCTTAATTACTAGATTTTCATTCACATTTTAAATATCAAACATCATACATATAGGTCACACAAAGACTACAATACACATATGTAGACCATACATGAACTTATCATCTTCGAAAAAAGTCATTAAGTATGTTACTACTAGATACTAACACCCTTTTCAATTATCAGAATACATGATAAGTTCGAACATCCATATGTGAGTGTCACCAATTATCTTAGTGTGTATAAACTTCTCACCACTTCTCACTTCCTGATACCTTAGTCTATTTGACTAAGATCGTCAGTGAAGATAGAGTATTTATGCTCTATTATACTTAATGCACATCACATTACATCTCATACATTATCCCAAATGTATGACATCATTCTCATAAACATTCCCTCAGTCATATCCATACATTCAATTTTCTTCCTTCACATACAATGTTTATCATTCAATTTACTTACAAAATGTTCAAAATCCTTCTCATCATCATTAATAAAACCTAATTGTCAAACTATCAAGATTAATACATATGTATAGGTTCACACAACACATAATAAGACAAGTTCACAATAATATCCTTGCCAGGAAACTTTGGATTTGGTGACAACATCATCCCCATATTCAGGTTCTCTATCCTAAAGTGCTATTGAAAAATTTAAGATTTAGCTTCCCTTATCGGAGATGATAATCTCCAAACAGTTCCTCCAAAACCAACCAACGACAAAAATCCAATCTTTAGGAATCTAAATTGAGTTATCCAAATAAAACCAAATTTCAGTATGATTTTAGTTAAGTTGAGAGAAACACTTTTATCAACTGTCTCTACCAAGATTAATGACAAAAACATAAGCAAAAATAGGTAACAAAAGATTCTTAGAGCGAATAGGAACTTTTTTCTGATTGAGATTTTGATCGGTTAGAAATAGTCTCAGACTCTTCAGCTATTACAAGATTCGACTAAACTTTGAAATAGATAAAATATGGAGAGTGAAATTGAGTGAAAAGAGAAAGAGAGATTTTTGACCAAAAAAAGAGATGCAAGAGGGTTAGAGATATGAAGTGTAAGAGGGTTACAATACTTCTACTCTCAAGTTCAATGAATATCTAACCTTAAACATAATTTTATCTCAAATTTGGCATAAACTCATTATTACTTTACCTTGTGTTTCATATTTCCCATAATCTATTTTTAATTATTCAACTTTTGAGTGCTGGAAATGTAAAAAGTGATATTAATAAGTTAATGCTTTCAAAATTATTAAAAATTTGACATATTCTATAAAATACTTTATAAATTGTTGAAATTTTACTACTTTCAACAAATACTTTTTAAAATTGAATTTTAGCATTCTAAATAATATTTTTAGAAAAATATGAAAATAAGTACATTAGTAAAAGCTTTGATAATATTTTTTTCCATTTATTTTTGCACTCTCATAGTTTCCATATATATTTAAATATAATAGTTAAAAAGTAAAACTCATCTTCTTGCTGTCACTCTCTCTTCTCATGGTGACTTTTTTATCATTATTGTCCCCTATTATCACTGTTATCATTATTTATGTTTTATGTCACGAACTAATTTAAAGAAGAAAATATTTTAGATTGTATAACTTGATGATATTTTATGAACTAATGACTTTCTAATTATGCAATCCAAAAATATTTTTTCATAAAAAAACTTTTAAATTATACTATTCTAAAATTAAAAATGTTTCAAGATTATATAATCTAGAAATCAAAATTAAATTTTAAATTGTATAAATTGAAACTTTTTTATTCATATAAAATATTACATTCTAATTGTGTAATCTCAGACTAATTTTTTCATAAATAAAGAGAATAAAATAAAAATTTTCATTATGAAGTGCAAAAGAAATCTCCATTTTTTACATAGTGTACATTCAATTGGGTTAATATTAAATGGGCTTTTCAAGAGCCCAACCTGACTTTTCTCCTCATTAACCACCTTTCACTAAGGACTGCTTTTGTCGTCTTCCTACACTTTTATAGTTTTTAAAATTCTAAAAGTAGACATGAGTAAATAATTGAATTGTCCCTGTTATTATAAAAGAGGGTTTTGAGAAAGGAGGTACAGTTCTGTTTTGTGGTGGAGATTTCGATTTTTATGTTTTTTACGGATGGTAGAAGTCGTAAGAGTTATACACTTACGGTTTTTGTAAGTCGTAAGTTTAATTTGAGAATATTTAAAGATTATATAAACCGTAAAAAATTTGGAATGCATAAGAACTTACGATTTATATAACCCGTATAAATATAGGTATATGAGAAAACTTTACGATTTGTACAAATCATAAGTTTCAACACTTTACGATTTGTACAAATTATAAGTTTCAACACTTTACGATTTATACAAACCGCATAGGAAAAATAATTTTAGAATTTGTACAATTCGTACAAAATTAAAAAAGAAAAAAAATCATACTTACATGTCATAAAAAGTAAAACTATTTTTTTGATGAGGTTTGTATAGACCATAACATTGAAACTTACGTTTTTTTTATTTATTTATATGGAGGTGGAGCAGTTGCGGAACATTTTGCCCGCAATGAAATAGAGGTGCAGCCAAGAGAGACAGTGAAGATAGAGCAGATACATCCGAGTCTTGACAAGCAGCAGTGTAGGAGGTATAGGCAGTGGAGATGCAGCGGTTGAGGTGCAGTGACTAGAGGTCTGCAAAGGGGGTGCAGACTTGGTCAAGGAAGAAGGAGACGCGGAAGCTCGGAATGAGGATGAAGGGTAATTTGGGTTTTAAAATTCTTAAAAGTAAGTAAAATGGTCAATTCGCATGGGCTATGGAGGTGCAGGAAGATTATACGGAGGTGGAGGAAGAAGCAGTCTTCACCAAGAATTAAAAGAAAAACAAAGGAACCCATAGGGCTAATGTGGTAAATGCACATTGGAAGTTGAAACCGTCAGTGAAGTCGCGGTGGTACGAAAATGGCGCGCGCTAGCACCGATTCCCAACTACACCCTTCGTAGAACCCACTTCTCATTCTTCTCCTTCTTCTCTTTGTTGAGTTTTTTTCACTCCACCACACTCACTCCTTCGCTCCTCAAATCGAAACCCTAGAACAACGATGTGGAAGTGGTTGTTCTCCAGAGAACCCGCGCCGCCGCCGCCGGTGGTGCTGGTCCCTCCGCTCTTCGACTTCCCTCCCATCGCCGCGCGCAACCGCATGCTTCACTCCACCTACGATGTCGCTTTTGGCAAGATCGCCCTCGCCTCGCTCTTCCAAGACTATTTCCACCAGGCCAGGCACTTCACCACGCGAATTATGCTCAAGCCAATCGACGATCCTCACGTCGATCTCATAGCTACTGTATATTCTCCTGTCTCTTTCTCTCATCTCTCTTTAGATTCAGAAACTTGCGCGATACGGAAACTGAAAAAAGCACTTGTTTATTAACTGTTGCTGTGATATGTTTAGGTTTCAGGTCCTATCGATCGTAAGCCCAACGACAGCGTCATGGGAGATGCGTTGTTTCGCTGGCAAAGGTTTTCTTCTTATTGTTTGTATACATTCCTTTATATTGTGGGAAACAGCGGGCAAATGTTGTTTTGTGGCGTTCCTTAATATTGTGAATAAATGCAACTGATGTCACTATAATTACTTGTAGAATTTGGATAAAAGTTTAGCTTAGCTTTATAAGATGGAAATTATCCTCATATATATGTGTATATATATTATTGCAATCATATTATCAATAAATATGAGATTTCCAACATATTTCATTTGCTAAATATTGGACATATCGAGCATAGGACTAATATGCCTAATAAACTTCATTAGAATAGATTATGATACTATCTCTGCAAACTTCATGATGTCCCATCCATGATGTAAAGGAGTATGTTGGAAGCTTCATATCAACTAGTGATAGATAATTCTTATCTTACTAGCTGATTTTGTAAGACTGAAATCTACATTATAAGAATTACATTGACGGCACTTTAAAAACCTAGCCCTTGTGGCTGAATTGCATTTTTGGGACCATTTTTAAAAGCTTGTTTGTTTGAATTGTTTTTTGTTGTCTTTGTTCTTGTTCTGCAGTTTGTTGAGTAACTTGAATTGTTTTTGTGTTTTTTTGTTGGGTGTGCAGCGATGTTAACGATCCTCATACATTTATGGACCTTTATGTATCCACATCTGATCCGTAAGTAACTCTAACTTGAACGAATCCTGGGGGTATGTTTGGGAAATTGAAGTAAGACAATTTTTTTTTTCTTTTTTCACCTCAAACATGAGACTGAGTTTTTAAGAATGAAAGGAATAGGAAGAATATTTATAATGAAGGACTCAGATTCAGTTGGTTAATTTATTTTTGGCATTGCTTTCCAATGAGAATTGGGGATTCACTCTGTAACTAATAGCACAATGAAGGTCGACACTTAAAGTCAGCATGGGTACTGAGGTGAAACTTTTTTTCATTGTAGAATAATATTTAAATTCGTTTAAAGAACTAAAACTATCTTATAATAAAACCTTCCAATCATTCGTTATTCATTTTTATGTATATGAATACTATATGCAGAAATGCTAGTAATTATTCTTCTGGGCACTCTCTTGTTATCAGGTGAATGAAATATGGGTCCCATTAAATAGGGTGTGGGTCAAGGTTATTTGGTGGTGTAACATGAAATCTACCTTGTAATAGAGCATGCATTGAAAGTTTTACTAGCATTCCTTGTTCTGTATAGCTCTCTTAGTTTTTTCTTTTAAATAAATTTACACTTCCTTCTCATTCCTGGCGTCCTTGATCCTAAAATGCACAATGCATCTTTTTGGAATTGTGAATATTCTGTGGTCTGTATATTCAGGATTTTGCAGATGAGATCGTGTGCTTACTATCCCAAATATGGATTTGGGGCTTTTGGAGTGTTCCCTTTACTGTTGAAGAAAAGGTGTGTTTTGTTTGATGATGGTGGCAGAAACATGTGTTAGGTACTTAGGATCTTATTGTAGCATGCACATCATCCATGGATTGCAATATACAGTGTTGACAAAGTTAATCAATTCTACAGAGAAAGCTCCCAAGATTATGGCCTGATGGGGTTGAGATATGGTTCTGGGAATCTATCCTTTGGAGTCACACTTATGCCTTTTGCCAGTAAGTTCCCTGCCTTTTTGCAAATGAGCTTTGAGCATATTTAGGGTGCGAATAAATAGTTTTGAATAAAAGTTCTTTTATTATGTAATTCTTTTAGAGATTCTTTTTTTAATAAGCTACTCTTTCTAGCTTCTAAGAACAATAGTAAAATTGATTTTTTTTTCCTTTTTCTTTTTTTTTTAAAAGCTGATCATCATCTTATGTTTTTCTAAACATGTTTTTAATTAGCATCTTGTTAACCAGTGGTTTAAATAAACTAATTAAGGAACGAATAAGAAACAATTTTTATAGGAAAGCACGTTAATGAAAACTTTCCACTTTTGATATCCTTAACCCGTTAGACTGGTTCGCATTCGCCTTATTTATTATATATGTAGTAAATATTCTTGCTAAAATTTCTCTGTAAGAAATATAGGAGATTTATACGTAAGTGGTGCCTTTTCATCTGGCATTTGAAGTTGTAATTGTTTTGTCCATAATCACTAAATTTTACATTTTATTATAGAATTTTGCAAATATTGATTTATGATCACTTGGAGAAACAATAAAAATAAACTTGGTGTGCTATTGTCATACATTGCAGTGAAAGACGAACTACCAAAAAGTGCATGGTTGGTAAGCAAGATGGGAAGGGTAACTGCGGGTGTGCAGTTTGAACCACAAAGTAAGAACTACACATATTTTATTCCTTTATAAATATTTCTTTGTGTTGATTTTTTCTTATCAAAATTACTACATCGCTGGGTTTTTAAATTAATTTTTAATTTTTTTGGTTTCACTATGGCATGGATATTGAGCTTTGGTTATCTTTCTGGTAGTTATTGTCATATGCTGTTTTGAACTTGAATTTCATTGAATATATTGGCCTAAAGATGTTTGCTTTTGTATTTTATAAGTAAATGATAGGCCAAGGGGGAAAGTAATCTTGCACTCACCAGAAAGTTGACATTATTGCATCAATCTTTTAATCAGTATGTTAATTTATTAATGTTGAGTATTTTCATACTATATTTAGATTTTAGAATGGAACCTGCTTAATTCCTGAGTCATGTGTTTACTCCAAGTGTATGTGTATATGCACATGCATGTAAAGCTACAACTACATCCATGAAAGGTAGAGCAATGGAGAGAGTGAAAAAAACCTACGTGCTTAGAGTTGGTCACAGTAGAGCGACGACAGTTAGGGGAAGTGAGTGGTTAGTTGAAGGGGATCAGTTACATAAATATGGAGAATAAGGATGGAAGGATTCACTTAAACCATTAGACATTTCTATGAAAGAGAAACTTGCAAATGAACATTCTTTCACCTTTTGTTAGGCATTCAATAAATTGTTTGCATCCCTTTCTTTTCTGTCAATTTCTATTTTTTCTTTCCTGCATTTGTAAAAGGATTGGAGAACTTGAATTCATGCTTTGTTAATTTTTAGTTTTAGTAATTTGGTTTTTATTGATGAACCCAAACAATCACAAAATCCTGCACTCTAGAAGCATATTTATCTAACTTGTATTCATTTGAATATGATAAGGAAATGAGTATGTGCATACTAACCTCTGTTCCTTTTTTAGAACGAAACGCCAAGCTTTCAAATTTAATGAATTGGAGTTGTGCTTTGGGCTATGGTGTTGGATCAGGCAGCCCATTGTGTCCATCCTTCAATTTCAACCTTGAGCTTGTCAAAAGCTCTCAGGTTTGTCCGCATACACAAATTGGTTAAAATTTTTGCATTTAATTAATTCTTAGATAATTCATTAGTTGGTATAATGCGACATGTTATTAAAGTGGAAAGTTTTGTGATTTTAAGAAATTGATGTTGTTTAAAAATTTTCCTATTCATTAGTAATTTAGTATCAGTCTTAAATTTTGTTCTAACCCGCTGATATTAAATGCATCTCGGCATTTGTCTGCCCTAACCTATGATTTGTCTAGTTCTGATTAATATTTTGAGAAGCATTTTACTGAAATTTCAAAGTCTAAATAATCTCTGCAGTTTATTGCCTCATTCTATCAACACATGGTTGTTCAAAGACGGGTATGTTCTTCTGTCTTTGCTCTCTTTCATTCCATTGTCTTCTGAGCGGTTCTTTGTCTTTATATTAGTGTCTCATTTTTCGTTTTTGCAAACACAATGATCTCTAGATTTATGGAAGTTAGTCGCATGTCTTAAAATTAAATTACTTACTAAAGTGCTTTCCTTGGTTTTCTAAGAAAGATGTACATGTATCTGAGTTTTTTAGTGCCGTACATATATATGATTTTCCGTTTTTCTTTACTAGTTTACAAGACTGAACTGTTAGCCTTGGGATATACCAACAGTACTCAAGTTTTCTCAAGTTTCTGAGTTGAGGTCACTGCATGAAAAGTTTTTTTTTTTTTTTTTAATTAGAAGCCTGTTTATTCAAGACCTGGGCCTATTTTTATTTAAATTTTGGATACATTCTCCTTGGGTTTAGACGCCATATGCTGATAGAATTCCATTATTACTTATTTATTTTTGTTAAAATTTACCCTTACTGTCGAGTTTTCTTTTTTTCTTGAGTTGTAGTAAACTGGAGATATAATTTATTGTTGAATCAGAATATATTATACTGAAAGTCATAAACTTGACTTGAACAGGTGAAGAACCCCCTTGAAGAGAATTCCGTTGTTGGAATTACAAACTACATTGACTTTGGGTTTGAGTTACTAACAAGGTATTCTTTTTAGTTCTAAACAGATGTATTCAAACTTATTGCAGTCGCACCAATGTGGTACAATCTAATTTTCTGTGTCAGTGTTGATGACGCTATAGCAGCAAACAATATCTCAGACTCCACCTTTCAAATAGGTGCATCCTGGCAGGCTAATAAAAACTTCTTGCTGAAGGTAGAAAATCGATGCAATGTTATGCAGATTTACATAGATTATATATGATGCATCTAAGTCGATTATTTCTCATCTTTTCAGGCAAAGGTTGGACCTCGTAGCTCATCCATGGCACTTGCATTCAAGTCATGGTGGAAACCTTCTTTCACTTTCAGTATTTCAGGTGTCTCGAGTGATTTTTATACTCAATCTTGCTTTAGTTCTTTATCCCCTGTTCCTTTCTTTAGTGCTAGGGGGAGTTCTTTAGCATGTTGTATTACGAGGCCAACACCTATATAGTCACGATTCGTTCAGCCCTTTTTTTTTTCTTGAAGGGTGGGTTGGGGTTGATTCTAAAGAAAGTATGATCAATAATCCTGGTACTTGGATGTTTGAAGTGCTGAGAATGTCCTGTTATTTTGTAGCCACTAGAGATCGTGCTGATGGTAAAATGCAATACGGATTTGGCATCCAAAGTGAGAGTCTAAGAGAAGCCAGGTTCGTTTCATATACAGAGCTTTTATTTCTTGACTGAGTAAATTATATGGTTATATAAATGAATAGTACCCTACCCATGCGGCTGCTTGTTAAAATATTATTGTACCATTCAGCTTTATCTTTCTTTTTTATATTGAGCTCGTGGCATAGAATCAACGTACTCTTTCAAATTTGTATCTTACACTGGTAAATTTGTTTGTTTGCAGTTATCAAAGAGCTGATCCCAATTTTGTAATGCTCACGCCAAGCAAGGAGCACTTAGCAGAGGGCATTGTCTGGGAAACAGGAAAGCGGCCTATGTTTCAATCTGACATAGACGCGGGACATTTTGATGGCTTACCTAGAGAATTACAACCTTTTGATAAAATTTTGTAATTTCTTCATAGAGTCATTTTTTCTCTTGTGGCTAATGACACCATTCTTATTTAGGAGTGGTCAATGCAATTGCTTTCATAAGAATTGAGTGTAGGACAGTGCATCCAATTATGAACTAGCATATACCAAATGCTAATTTTTTTACGATACATCTTGCTTCTGTTATATTTTGGGCTTTTTTTTTCATGCATGCATCCCAAAAATATCAACCCTCACCTTTTGTTATGTAAAGGTTAATCTAGAATGAAAGTTTCACATTCCAAATTAACCTTTCGATAATCAAAAAGGGTGTTGGCTTAAGATATAAACTGTCTGTGATTGCCATGTTGTTAAGGAGTTAAACTGAATGGGCTTCCTTAAGAATGAGGACCTTTCATTGACAAATTCTTCCTCCACCCCCATATCCTCTTCCTGCACCCCTATATAATTTTTTTATTCCATGACTGTCCTTCATGAAATTACATAAATATCTTCCCCTTCGTTTTTTGAAATTGTGAACCGGATGGGGGTGCATCCGGTTCTCATTTTAAAAAAAAAATACAAACCGGACGACTCCATCCGGTTCTGAACCCAGCAGATCGAAAAATCTTCAAATTCGCCGTCGACAGCCTCCCAAATCAACTACTCTAATCATCAAAATATCACCTACTAATTGCTAATAAACATCACAAATTGGTTACCTAATGCTTTTATGAAGGATTAATTGAAAGATTTTGAATAACAAAGGAACAAAAGTCGCGAATGGCTTACCTAAACCGGACGAAGGTTCTCTTAACCGAATGGCTAGCTAACGAAACGGCTGAAGGAAGTATTTGGCTCACTAGCACAGCGCGGAGAGCTTTGGACAATGTTTATTAGCAATTAGTAGGTGATATTGATGATTCGAGTAGTTGATTTGGGATTTGGGGGGCTGTCGACGGCGAATTTGAGGATTTTTCGATCTGCTGGGTTGAGAACCGGATGGGGTAGTCCGGTTTGTATTTTTTTAAAAAAATGAGAACCGGATGCACCCCCATCCGGTTCACAATTTCAAAAAGCTGTAAACCGGATGGCCTGGTCATCCGGTTGAGAAGGGGAGGGGTTTTATTAAGATAGGGGTATTTATGTAATTTCATGAAGGACAGTTATGGAATAAAAGAATTATATGGGGGTGCAGGAAGAGGGTATGGGGGTGGAGGAAGAATTTGTCTCTTTCATTATGCAAACCCATTTTTACTCTTAACCCCTTACTTTTGCAAAATTTCAAATACCTTTTCCGCCATTGCATTATGTACCCCCATGCTTTTAAACTTGCACTCGGTATCCTCGTGACTAAACATTCAGGTATGTATTTTTGAATCTAGAAAATACTTTTCAGAGTGTATAATTTGGAATGTATTAATACATTTTGGATTATACAATCTAGTATGTCGAATTGGAAATGTTTTTTTGAAATGTACAATCTAAAATGTTTTAATACATTCCAAATTGTATATTCTAGAATATATTTTTGGATTTGGAAATATATATTAGCTTGTGTAATTGGAATATATTGATATACTTTTGGATTGTACATTTTAGAAGTTATGTGATTTTTTGAAAAAAAAATAATTTTATAATTAACGGATGCATATATTAAAATTGATCATCTACACAAGTCATATAAGAATAAAATAGTTTGCACTCACTAAAGTTAACGAATAAAGTCATATAAGAATAAAATAAATAATTTGCATGAATAAAGTTAATCGTCTGCATGACTAACATATTGTTCGTGTAAAATACTTATATCTTACTAACATAATATGAAGATTATAATTTTATTTTCGTACAATAGTATGTAGATCACAATATGTATATAGTTGGTAAGATAATCATCCTGCAAGTTCACCTGCATCAATTTTCAACATATAATGTAATCGGTAAGTAGTTGAGAATACAAGTATGAAACTAACATTTGTAAGAGACTTACTTCATAATGAAAATATTGTGATTTTTTGTTTGATAAACATACTAAATTAATATTGTATTTATTAGTAATCATGAATGGACATAGTCATCCATTAGTTGTAAGTTAAAGAATAGTTATTGTAGTGTAAAAAAAGTAAAGGTGTCATAACTTAATGTTGGATCTCATTAGTACTGACCTTTTTCCTTGGGATACTTGTTCATAACTACCCCAATAATGTAGCATATTCATCACATCACTGTCCAATTTCTTAAAAAAAAAAAAACCATTATGACTAGTGGCCATGAATCTTTTCCCATTAACAACAGTGCAATTATAGATGGACAACCATAATGATCATCAATCTTGACATCAATGGCATGATGAATGTATGTAAGGGTGAGTACTGGAATAAAATTGGTCTAACATTGAAATTGCTTTAATCCTCAAGTAGTGGTCATTTTCCCCTTCTCCTTGCTTAACTTCCATGTAAAAGAATTATTATATATTGAATGAGTGACATTGATGTGCTCAAAATATGAGGAGTCAGGCTTTGTAGATCTTACCATTCTATTTGCTCAAGTTTTTTGGATTCACTTTATTCATTGGTGCACACATTGATGTTATGTTTGGATATGTTATTTTATGTAACATGGTCTTAATTGTAACTTTGCCAATAATGTCAACTTTTTTGAAATGTTTCAAAATAACATCAAATTCTTATTGAATAGACAACTCAAATGATGAATCGTGATGACATGTCAAAAAAACCCAGTTTGATCCTAATTGCATTTAGGGATATGCTACTAAGGTCATATCTTACTAATTTGTATGCACAATGTAGACAATGAGTACTTCTGAATACACAACCATAATGTTCACTATTAATATCAACATGTCTAACTTGAACATATTTCTTAGAAATATGCATCAAAGCATATTTGGATAGGAATCTTTGCAGACTTCTATATAAACTAACATTATGACCGATAATGTGAAGACATTTCTTAAATAATGTCTTAATCTCATTATATTTTAAGATAATGATGTTGATTGCACACCAACAAATTTGTTTTTTATTAACAGGAAAATTATTATTATTATTATTATTATTTTAAAATTTTGACACTATTTTGGAAGATATTATTAATAATGTATTTTTAAAAAATTCAGATTGTATATTTTGGAAACAATGCATTCTCAAAATTTCAAATTATTATTTTGACTATTTTATAGTGTTCATTTCGAAACATTTTACCATAAGATTTATAATTATGTAATAAAATTTCTGAAAGAATTTAAAATTTATTTTGGAATGCTTTTTTTTCCAGAATTGAATTTATAAAATAATTTTTTTTGATAAATCAAAGATTTATAACTTTATAAATATCATTTCGGAATAAAATGTTTTAGAATAAATTTTGGTTTGTTTAAAAAAAATATCATTCTGATAAATCTTGCTATGAACTATTTTGAAACAAATACTAACGAATAAGTAAAAATCAATTTCAATTATATATTTTGAAATAAATTCCAAATCATTATTAAAATGTCTTGAAAATGTGTAATTCTGAAACTTTTTATTATATTTTACGTTGCATTTTCTAGAAAATATAAGAATTTTAAAGGTTATTTTTACCACAGCGGGAAAAATATAAGAAACGGAGGTGTAAAAAGTAAATCTCGCTGACTAGAAAAAGGAAAGAGAAAGTCTCAGCTCTCGTTTCAAACAATCTCCAAAATATGTATTAAGATTAAAAGTACTTCCTGCATAAAAAAGAACTTTACAAGTATATTTGATAAAAAAAAAAGTTATTTTATTTAACCTAAGAACCTCTATATTTTAGCAATATTAATTCTTTTCATTTTTACAATATATAAGATGTAATAACAGTTAGAATGACGATAAAAAATATTTAAATTTTGTGTTTAGCAAGAGAAGGAGAATTTATGCATGCTTTCATTTTATATAAGAACTACAAGATCCAATTAATAGTCACAAAATGTGAAACTTATGTCAAAATTAATCTTAATTTTCAAAAATTGTCTTCTTTTTTTAAATTAAATTTCATAATTGATCTTAAAATATTTAAGCTCCATCACACACTGAAGAACACCAACCATTTCCTCTGTCCAACCAAAAACCATGGCCACTTGTTCACTCATTTCCACGCGCTTCCATTCTCCTTCTTCTTCACTCTTTCGTTCTTCACCCATCAAACCCACCACCACAATTCACCTCTCCAAATCCCTTCATCTTCACGCTCCCACCCACTTCCTCCTTCACCTCCCATCGCCGAAACTCACAGTGCCCCTTTTGCCCAAACTCTCCATTCCCAAACCTCTTCTCCTTCTCTGCACTTCCCTCGCCCTCTCCTTCACTCTCCTCGTCTCCAGCGCCGACTCCGCCGCCGCCTTCGTCGTCACCTCGCCGCGGAAGCTTCAGTCCGACGAACTCGCCACCGTTCGCCTCTTCCAAGAGAACACTCCCTCTGTTGTCTACATAACCAACCTTGCTGTCAAGTAGCTACCCCTTTTGTGGATCCTCTTTAAAATTTGTTTTCGAATGGCTTTTCGTTGACCCTTTTGCTTTGACTTTGAGTTTCTCAACGTGGGGTGTTGTGTTTAGGCAGGATGCGTTCACCCTGGATGTCTTGGAGGTTCCCCAGGGATCTGGGTCGGGCTTTGTTTGGGATAAGGAGGGTCATATTGTGACCAATTATCATGTTATTCGTGGTGCCTCTGATCTCAAGTCAGTATTTTTTTATTCCTTTTGTTAATTTTTTTTTTTTTTTTTTTTTTTTTTTTATTTTTTTTTTTTTTTTTTTTTTTTTTTTTTTTTTTTTTTTTATGTATTGTCAATGTATAGATCTTTTACAGTTTCCACCAATGATAAGCCGTCCTAGATATGGTATTTAGAGTGTTAAGCAATTTTACTATATTTGAGAATTTGTAATTGGATAACAGGGAAAGAATAACCTTTACTAAATATGAGAGTTTGTTATGTATGTATTGTCAATAGGAATCATCCTAAGTATGGTCTTTAAAGTAATTAAATAATCTTACTATATAGGAGAATTTGCAATTGGATGACAGAGCAAGAATAAACTATACAATGACTGTGTATTCTAACGAAATTCTTTTTGTGATTTAATTTTCTTGCACGGTTAGCGTAAAGATTTTTACACTGTTAGCCAATAAAACGTCATTCTAGATATGATTTTTAAAATATACAAAAGGCAACAATCTTACCTTATATAAGGGAATTCTTTTTTATCCTATCAGTGTATTTAATTAAATTCTTTTTACTTTTGGCATCTTTTGATCCAGTTTCTCAAACTTGTACTTTTTCTTTTTCGCCGCTTCTAGTCAGAGATGGGAAACATGTCTGGTTTTGACCTTTGAGTGGTATTATGCTGACAAATAGGAACTTTTTAGTTATGCAGCCGAATATTTTAATATTATGTGCAATGTGAAATATCTATTGTTAAATGGATTATACTGCTGCCATCCCTAAATATAAAACTTTGGTAACTAATTCACAATTATTAAGAAAGTTGGTTAATTTAGTTAGTAACATTAAGTTGGCAGTAATTGTAAAGTTCTTTCAAACTTTCCCTTAACAATTAATGGATTGAGAGACAGTAATAATAGTGAAGCTTTGAATTTTAAAACTTGACCCTCCAATTCTCTTATTTTCACAAGAGAGGAAGAGACAATTCATAGAATTTATTATTTATTTATGAAATAGAATAATTAAGGATATTTTGGTAAAAATATAATTAATGCAAGGGATAATTAGAAAAGGACAAAGAAATTTCAAAACAATGTGTTATAATCAAGGACAGAGGGTGTATAAGTAGCCTTGTATTAAAACAAAAGCGAGGTGATAATTAGTGTTACTTTGCACGTTTGCACGTCCTTCAACATGTATGGGTGTGTTTGCATTGCAACTTTTACTGGCATTGAGAAGTGAATTCATTCAATAGAAAGTTTGGTGGTAGATTGATGTTTGTGTTGGGATCTTCAGTGAAGTGATTATTCCTATTCAAAGAGATGCTAGTTATGTGCAGGGTCACTCTAGCTGACCAGTCAACTTATGATGCCAAAGTAGTTGGTTTTGACCAAGACAAGGATGTTGCTGTGCTGCGTGTTGAGGCACCAAGAGACAAGCTCAGGCCTATACCTATTGGGGTCTCTGCTGACTTGCTTGTTGGTCAGAAGGTTTATGCTATTGGGAACCCGGTGAGATTTTCATACCGATCAATGCATATTGTGTTATAAATATTCATTATCTATGAATTTTCCAATACAAAGAAATGATGGCAATCCTGGTTGAATCTAATATTAATTGGAGCTTTAGCTAGAATTTTTATAATCAAGGAGATTTCGTTTAAATCATATTTTTAACAGTTGTCTAATTTAATCTAACATGTAGATTGCATAAGTATATAATTATTTAATCAGCATTTCCTGCTCCTGTTGTAAATGTGAATGCAAAAATTTATGTTAAAAAGTGCATTGGAGATCTTAATTATGAATGCTTATGATGTAAAGGAAGATCCGTACTCCTTCCCCGTTTCTCCAAAAATTACTGGTTGTTGTGCATATGTCTATCTAAAAATATTGGTGTTTTCACTTGTTATATATTTTTTTAAATGAGCAATTCAATTGCGTAAAGAGGGGTGAGTTCAAAACAAAACCACACCTTTTTATAAAAGATAAAAAGAAAAATACTAAATTGTCATTGTTGGTACCTTGTAATTGCTGCTAAACTGCTTTATAGAGCTGTACTTAATGCTTGATTGCTATTTTTTTGTTGATGATTGATACGGTCAACTCTTCTTGAATATGCCAATATGATTCCTCATTCTTATCTTGCAGTTTGGACTGGATCACACACTCACAACTGGAGTCATCAGGTATGAGAACTTAAAACTGTGAAGTGAATATTTTGATGTAACTCTCATTACCAAAAGAAAGAAACAGTTTCTATTATGCTATTCCTTTCCCTTTCCTCGTGTTAGATTATACATTTGTGAACCAAAACTTTTTATATTTAGGAGTCTAGAAGTAGCAACTGTTGTCTTCTTGTTCCCAGTGTCACTTTCTGGCGTAGTTTTCAAGATGTCATGTACTGTATTGCAAATTTCAAAATTAGAAACATCTGAGAAGTCAAAATTAGAAACATCTGAGAAGATGAATGTAAGATATTATTGTGCCAAAAAATGTGACTGCATCTGTTGTTTACGTGCTAATATAATAATTTATTGAGTAAAATAAAAACTTAAACAAGTTTTAAGTCTCCAATATACGACTGATTTTTGTTGAGTACCCAACAAATTTTCCTTCAAATTAGGTACCTAATAAATTTACCGTTTTGGTTTAAGATTCTTTTGTTTCATGCGTCAGCTCTTCTGTCCACATGTCTTTTAAGTTGTCTCGTGTCACATGATCTTGAGTGTTGACCAATGATCAATAGTCTCTTCCATTACCCACATTAATATGGTGCATCATAATATGATTAAAAACATATAAGTTGTCTTTGATAAACATCTCAACAAGCACTTGTGAAAAAAGAAAATAATGAGGTAAAGTGAATCAATCCTTTCTTGTCAGTTAAATCAACTTATGTACCTCAGTCGAGTTGTGAAGGAATTGGATAGGAGGGCTTTTAAAAAGTTGAAGCACATAAGTTAATTTTAACTTATGAAAGGAGCTTGATTAGTTGTACTCAATTCTTTACTTTTCCTATATATACTTGTTGCAATGATTAATTTTTGTAATGGACTTGTGGGCAAAATCTTATTGTAGAAATCATATTTTTTTCTTCAAGTGGGATGCTATTAATCTTTTTCCTGAATACAGATGTGTCATAGTTCATACAACATCTTCTCTTCTCTTTCCCTTGAGATCTCAACCTTTTAAGCATGGTATTCCTTAGGGTAATACTGTTTTTAAAAAGTTCACATCATTATGCTGATAGTTATTAACTTGAAATCTGGATACTCTTTCTTTGCTTTTTACGTTTCTTTTGTGTTAATTGCGTTTCACTGATACATACATGCCTCTTCAATAGTGGACTTAGGCGAGAAATTAGTTCTGCTGCAACTGGTCGTCCAATTCAAGATGTTATTCAGACTGATGCAGCAATTAATCCTGGTAACAGTGGAGGGCCTCTCTTAGATAGTTCTGGAAACCTCATTGGGATAAATACAGCCATATATTCTCCATCTGGTGCGTCCTCTGGTGTCGGATTTTCTATTCCAGTGGACACTGTGAGTTCTTACTTTGACCTTGTTTTAATTTATATATCCAATTCTTTGTTCAGGTTACAACTTTTGATGGAAACATAGAGACCCTCTAAATAAAATTGCTCATTTTCTTGTTGTTCTATGTATTTAGGTAAATGGTATTGTTGACCAATTGGTGAAGTTTGGGAAGGTTACAAGACCTATTTTAGGGATTAAGTTTGCTCCAGATCAGTCTGTCGAGCAGTTGGGTGTAAGTGGAGTGCTGGTCTTAGATGCTCCTGCCGATGGTCCTGCTGGGAAAGCAGTAAGTTTGTTAATATATTATTCTTATATGAGAGAGGAAATTCATTTCGAAATTTCAGCTGTATGCACCAAATAGTGGCATAGATTTCATGTTAACATAAACTTGGCCTCTTCAGCACCGCCCTAAAGTTGGTCACTAAAAATGTTTAATGCCAATAACATGTCTTAAGCTTCATTATCACATTCAAACTAATGTTGTATTGCTTTATCTTAGTTTACTTAATTACAATTTTTCAATGGAGCCTGTCTAATTTCTACTTTTCAGGGCTTGAAATCAACAAAGCGTGACTCTTATGGTAGACTCATTTTAGGTGACATCATAACATCTGTGAATGACAAGAAGGTCACTAATGGAAGTGATTTGTACAGAATTCTTGACCAGTGTAAAGTGGGTGACAAGGTATGGTGCTGATTCAACTGCTCTATTGTTTCTTTAAAAATGTATAACCTTTCTATTTTCAAAACTATTATTAAATCCTGGATTTCCTAAGCAAATAAAAAAGTGATGTGAGAACATTTTCCAATTCAGCTTCATTGTCTGTTTAAGAATCCGGTTGACATGGCAGCATATTTGTTGTTATTCTTAATCTATGTAAAAAACCCTTAGATTGTAGTCATGGAGGTAATATATAATATACCCTGTTAATATTTGGGCAGTCTGGAAAGAGTGAAATTAAATATCTTATTTGCTTTTGTCTGTATAACCTTCATTGTAACTTGTGTATCATAATAACTCATAAGTTTGTGTGAATAGTACTAATCAACAGAAAAATGAAAATTTTGGAGGAATGGAACAAAAGGGTTATCTAGTTTAATGGCTGTTTAAGACTGTTCCGTCTGACTAAACAAGCTGAAGTCAAAAGCTAACTTTAACAGGTTCTGATTTTAGAAATTAGATCAAGTTGTTTTATGGAAGAGTTTGGATTATACTTCAGCCATCCCAACCTGAACCAGTCCTGTTCCATACATTGCCGAGTCTCGAGTCTTGTTAAGAACAAATTCAGATTAAATGACCTTATCAAAAGTTCAGACTCAGTAGGGACAACCAAGCCAAATCCATCTATCTATTTTCTTAATCTGTTTTTAAACTTGGTGTTGATGTGTCTTGGTTTGTCTTTCTTACTTTTGGTCTGTGGAATTGCCTCTCTATGTAAAACATCTCAGCCTGTGCTAAAAACTTGCATTGAGAGACTCTAACTTGCATCCATTTGAACCTGCCTTATTTTCCTAGTTTAATGGTTACTGATGTTGATATTCAGGTGATTGTGGAGGTTTTGAGAGGTGATCACAAGGAGAAGATCCCTGTCATTCTGGAGCCAAAACCTGATGAATCATGATTAATGCAACTCATCCTTCCTATTCTGCATGTATATATACATTTCATGTGCCATTGCCAGGGAATGAATGAAGCTGTTCTATGGGTATTCTTTGGTTGTATCTTGCTTCATAAACAGCTCCAATTGTACATATATACTATGGAACTCACAGCTCATCCTCCTTTAACTTCCTCACTATTAAACTTAATATAATTTGCCACGTCTATTTTGCCCCATAAAATTTCATAGAAGGGGTATGCTCATTGTGTCACATTTTATTCTATTTTCTGAAATGGTTTTTGTTCCTTTCATAATTTTTTATTATAGTAAAGGGTGTCACATAAATAATGAGATCATAAAGCTTTCATCAATAGAAAAAAACAGTACCAAAACTCTTAACCTGTTTTGATGACTAAATAATGAGATCATAAAGCTTTCAATTAAAGCAGAAAAAAAGCGAAATTTGGGAAGTGAATGGTGTTACATACCAAGACTCTGTTTGAATTCAAGTGTGTAAATTTAAGTTTAGTTGAAATTCTTTCGATGAACTCAGTTTATGAAAACAATTTTCTTTACATCCATTCCAAACTCAGCTTCCAGGTAAAATTATATATAAACTCAGTTTAAAATCATGTTCAATTGGAGAACAGATATGATTTCTTTTTTCCATTTTACTTTCTGATGCTTATAAATTTCTAGCTGAAAATCAAACATGGGAAACAACCAATTGTCACATCACATTGTCAAGGTTCCGTATTAAACTTCTGTCAAAACAAAGGGATTGACATCGTTGTAACTAAGCAAACCTTGTTATATATATCATCAAACTATATTTGATTCTGAAGTTAAATTCTACAATTTTGTGCTTAAATGTCAATTAAAGTAAAAATCTGATTCAAATGGGTCTATTTAATAAAATTCAATTTAATCCATTATTTTTCTTCTTTGAATTAGTGGAAGGTGTATCCGATAAATCCAACTAACTTCAAAATGAGATCTGCATATATATTATAATTTGATATTTTTCTAGATAATAAAAAGTTTTAATTAATAAAATTTAAGTTTATATATTAGTTCTCCCACATTTTTATCCAACATTTTCTGCACTCTCCTACATTTTTATATTGGTGATCAAATATCATGTCTAATTCAACCTTCCATTACAAATGAATCTAAACAATGCTCCATTTCGCGAAGTTTTGAGTCTAGAGAAGCTACAAATCTTGGACCTAAGACATTTTATATGAACAATTTAAGGTGACTAGAGTTCTTGAAATCAATGGCAAATTGTACTACGTTGCAAGTGTAACATATATCCTACAACAATTTTGGAGGTCGTTTGTGAAGTTTTTGGAGAAACCGTCGTATCATTATTGATGTTGTTTCTGCATTATATTATCTTTCATCACCAACAGTTAATTGTGATTTAAAGTCAAACAATCATTAATGCTAGCGTGCGATTTTGTTACAACAAGAGTTCTATAAACCATTAATTAATACCACTTTTAGGAAAACAAGTACAATGGCAATAGAGAAGACAACTGGTTGCTTCTCTATTAAACTCTTAAATCAGTGTTTCTTTGAATTCTTGAAAAGACTTACATATGAAATCTTTGAAGTTATCAAAATTTGCATAAATTTATAAAAATTTCATCTCAGTGACAATATTTTACAGATTTTGGACACCTCTCTTGTACCAATACATTAACAAGCAACAACAAAATAACATAACACTAAGAGAATCTTATTCCAAACTTTTCACTTTCTAAGATTTGACTTGCTTTTTTGGGTATGATTGCCAAAAAAAAAATGAATAGGATGAATATCATCAGAGTTAACAAAAATCAGAAGAGTCTTCCTTATTAAGATAAATGAAAAAATGACTTAATTCTCCGCATATGCAGATGTGTAACACTGCTTCTTCTGCCAAATTTCAGTAGCAGTTCGGTTAATAATAGCACTCTTTTCTCTTTGTTTGTTTATTTTAATTTGAAAATTATTTTACTCCTATTACTATTATCCTTTTCAAACTCAACGACATAATACGATTGAAATTTCTAGATGCTTAATTGCACATGTTGTTGGCTTCTCTTATCTGATTAATTGCTAATGTAGTTACAATTTCACTTTCTGCCATTTTGTTATGCTTCTCAAATTTCCAAAATTATAGTTGTTCAAAATTGAATAATCAAAGCTGAGATGAAGTACGTATTGTGTGATGTACTCTGATAGAGTTAAGTTATCACCAGGGTGCAAAACTGTTTAATGATTTTGGAATTATATACTCATAAGAATAGAATACATAAATTCATCCTTCAAGAGTTCAAGTTACATACATCATATACTTGGAGGATGTACTACTCAGTCTAAACGCTATTTGTTTCCCATGATTTTCAAATTTCAATGCAGAGCATAAAAAATGCTTTCAAACTAAATCCATAGAGATTCCCCTTACCATATTTATTTTTATATTTTTTGGAATTCATGAACATGTCTTTAATATTTATTCAGCGGCTAAATATCAGAAAATTCTTTCTAAATTTAGTTTATGAGACATGAAATTCATGAAGGTAAAATTATAAAAACTTCCATATCAAATTTCCAAGTCAATGAGCAGAACAAAAAAGCTCACGAGCCATGATAAAAAGTGGCCTGCAACATTACAAGTTGTTGAAGTGACTGCAAAGGTTTGACAGAAGACTTTGGCTAAATCTCTCTATATTATTAATTTATATAAAGTTCTCATTCATGATTTAGTTAACTACCAACTTTTTTTTTAATTTATAGTTGAGTGAATTACATAAAAGCACTTGTTCAGAAAAAGAAATTCGCACAAAACCTTTGGTACTGTTTAGCATTGTTAAATGTTACTTCTTTTTTCTTCAAATTTACTGTAGTTTTAGTTTTTCAAAAGATTTCAAACTAAATGTTTGTATTAACTTTAATTAACTGTTGCTTGTATTAGCTTTAGTTGTAACTATAATTTGCTCTCAAATAAACTATGTTACTATTTGCATCATGCAGTCTATAAGAGTAATCTATTGAGAAAAGGATGCTATGTTAAGAAGTGACATATTTATTCTTGTTTTAATTTTATATTAAAAACTTTGAGCTGAAGTTATTTTAGAAGAGAGAGAATAGTGTAGATAACTAAGATTGATTTCTCTCATCTCTCATGATTTTGGACATATAGAAAGATGAAGGTTGAACAAAGAAAATTTTGTTACATAAGAGGATTTCCAACTCTTATTAAAAGCAGATTTTCCGACATGCATAAACGCAGTTCATAGTTTCATATATATATTTATAAAATATCATATGGTGAAGGTGGCTAGGCCTCTTCATTGCAGAAACACGACCTCTAAGCATGGCCTATAGCTTCCAATGCAGAATGGTGGCCACATCTTTAACCTAACAAAGAAGAAAAATGCAGTGGTGAAAGACCATAAGACATTACATTTTTCTTACTTGAAGAACATCAATTTGGGGCGAGAGAGTGATCTATGGAGAATCTCAATGCACTTTTTATTAGGAAATTCAGCACATGCATGTTATATATAACAAGGGCAATTACAGAGTACATTTTAGATAGGAGAATACTTAGGGAACCAAGATGAGGTCATTGATAATGGTTGATGTTCATACGGAGAAAGAGGATGCAAGGCCAAAGTTAAGGCCCCAGAGCTCAAAAGATCCCTTAACAAAGTCATAGTATCCTCCTTTCAGTGCCAATGTCTTGTTCACCAAGCCATCTCTCACAAATGGGTAGGTTAGCAGGTTTCCAAGGGAAACATTAACAGCTTCCTGCACATAATTCCAATTTAAATTGTAAGCATCACCTACATTTAGTTTACTTCTAAATCATTGCACTTTAATCTGAATAACAATGATTTCTATTAAAGGATAACATAGATAAATGAAGTAAAACTTCAATTCTGATTGCAGAATAGTACTAAAAATATTCATGGAACTAGTTTTGTCCTTGTATGTACAAGTCAAGTAATGAGTTCTATGAAAATATATTAGAAAATGTTTATCTAGCATGTTGCTTGAACTAATGTCTCTTACCTTCTCACAGTGTGTGCACAACTCAGCAAAAGGTGCTTCCCCATGCTGTGTCTTCACCTTTGCCTTTGCAGGTAAGCCAATTTTGACCCACTCCTCAATAAAATCACTGAATACAACAAATCAGAAGTAAATCTACAGATAGGATAGACACAAAATTTGCATATAACAAAGTAAGTTTTGAAACCATCTTATTTTGGGTTTTAAGCTTCAAAAATTAACTCATAAGATGAGATTTTGCCTTTGTTTATATACACTATTTAATGTGGAATGAATGTCATGATGGTCTAAGAATGAATGAACAAGTAGGTAAAATTTGTGCATCGAATTGTATGATCTAGGACAAATAATTGATTGAAAAATTGTAAGTTTTATGCAGAGCAAAATGACTTACGTAGAGTAGGTTCCATCATATGGGAAAGATAAAAGCCCCTTGATACCACCACAAGCACTGTGTCCAATGACAACAATGTTGGACACCTACAGAAAAATAAGATGGATTAAAAATTCTTGACATTTTCTCACCATTATTAATTTTCATATCAGTAACACAGAGATTACAGTGAGCCTGAAATTCTATGCATGTCATTTATCTTACAATGATTGGTAACATACCTTGAGATGCAAAACGGCATACTCAATGGCTGCCCCAGTTCCAGAGTATTTTGACTGGTGCACAGTAGAGTAAAACAAAGTAAGTTTGAGCAATATTGTGTTCAGAAATATCAATAGGAATTTCTTGTGCTGTGTTGGAACAATACCTGGTCATATGGTGGGACAATGTTAGCAACATTTCTGACCACAAATGCCTCTCCAGGTTGGAAATCTAGCACATGAGATGGGCACACTCTTGAGTCTGAGCAAGCAAACACCATAAACTGAAAAACAAACATATAAGACAAAATAGAATTAGTTTTACAAAAATTAAAATTTCAGTAAATTAACATGTTACTTCTGAATTTAAATATCAGCAAAATATCTAATTAGTTGATTATTACTTTTTATTTTGTAATAAATAAATTTCCTAACTTGTTGTCAATCATATTTGAACACAACAATATTTTGAAATTATCACATTAAATAGAGTTAAGTTAGCTTGAATTTACTTACATTTAAGTTCATCTATGTGTAATCTTTTTACTTATGTTTAAGTATAGGAAAAGTATATAATAAGTTGGTTGACTTCAAAAATAATACCTATATGCTGAGTTGACAGTTTAATCGTTTTTACTTGTGCATAGAAATTAAACTCATAGTTCATCACAACAACAACAACAAAAGTACCTTGGGGCTCTGGCCTTTGGCAAGTTCACCATACAAAGCTGGATTCTTGCTGAGGAATGATAATAGAACAACAATAATAAGAATGAGAGAAAGCTTAAGATAAAAGAAACATAAAGTAGTGAAAATAAGGTGATAGTGATGACTGACTCATATTTTTCCTTCTTGAAGTAAAGGAAACCAGTTTTGATCCTATCAGAGGCTTCTGATGAAGGGATGCCATCAGATGATGAGGTCCCAAGTGAAGCTGTTATCTGCTCCACTTTTTCAGCTGCTGTGGCCTTCAGTTCAGTCTTCTCCCTACATTTCAACACAAGTCAATTTGCAAGGAAGTCACATACATGAAAATTTGCATATTATGATTATATTATATTGTATTATACAATATAAGTTTCACATCTTAGAGTGTGGTTGAGATTCACCTCAACAATTTCTGGAGTTCTTCAATAGCTTGCTCATAGTCCTTTGCCATATCCTCTCTCTCCAAAAAATAAATAAATAAATACGTGTCAGTTAAAAGAACAAAAAAAAAGAACAAACTAATTTGTAGCCAAGTGACCTTAATAAAAAATGAGAAACCAAAACCAATTTTCTCCAAGAATACACATGAAGTTATAACATAGGCTAATAATAACTATGATAAAATTGTGGGGGTGGGGTACTAGAGGGAAATAATATTCAGAATTCAAATATATGTGTAAAGAAATAGTGTCAAACCTCAGAAAAGTAGAAAATTGGTTTTACACTGTCAGAAGATTAATTAGTAGCTAATTTGGTTGGGAAAGCTGTTTAATTTTGAATGGACTTTTTCTTCTATAGTAGTTTGGATTTGCTTCTTTATTGGCCTTGGAATCCTCCACCTAACATACTTCCCCGGTATATGTAGTCCTAATTTTCTGTGTGAATTTGCTTCCTAATAAAATAAATTTGATAATTTTATGGTGGTGGATGCCGACACATGCCAGTGATGCATGAACAAATCCATGCCACACACCTGTCTTTGTTACCTAACCAAGCTATCAATGTGCATATGTGGATGCCAAAGAAAGATCAAACGATGTTCCACGTGAAAACTAAACTTTAAACAGCACACTTAAACATTTTACTTCTGTGTAGCAACCCCATATACGTGGCTAAGTTAGATTATTAAGCACATGATGACCTAGCTAGGCCAAATTATTATGTGACAAGTGACTAGCCAAAAACACATTCATTATATATGATCCACATCTGGAAACGGATGAAAATTTTGGGTCCCTTTTAAATTTAAAGCACACAAAAACAAAACAGTAAATAATCCATGCAACAGAAATTTTACATCACCATCATAAACCGTGTAAGTTGGTTGACTTTAATGATGTCTCTGATATATTGATATGTAAGAAATGTTTTTTACACTAACAAGGTAGAAAAGCTAAACTCTAACAAATAACAACTAACACACATTGTGATCCAAAATAGAAAACTGATCAGAAATTATAGTCTCCTAGAATTTGAAAACTACACAAGAGAAGCATACAACACAAAACAACAAAGAGTATTTATTTATGCAGCAAGAGTGTAACTTATCATGATAATCATAAACTGTCATGCATGATAAGTTAATTGACTTTTACAATAACTAGTTTAAAAGTCACAACAATAATGATATATATCTGATTGGTTGATGGCGTGACAATGTATAGAAATTCAAGTGGATAGCAAATATGATTAACTTGAATGTATGAAAAATGAAAGAGTAGTGTTTGGTAATATATATACCACAGTTGGGGTGATGATGTGGGAAGGTGCAGCAAAGACAGGTCTGTCTTGAATGAGAGAAGGGAAAGAAGAGGAAGATGAAGGAGAAGAAGGAGTGGTGAGGGTTGCAACGACTGAAGGTCGCAATGTGGCCTTGTTAAGGGAGGTTTTGGCCGGGGAGATTGAAGAGAGGCACCAACCGTTTATGGAAGAGGTCGACATTGTGCAATGAGGACTCAAAACTTTATGCTATATAGCCTTGTGTAACAATGAGGTGAGGCATGTCAATAGGGTATGCCATTTTATGTGACCTTTGGTAGATAATGAAAACGAAAGCCAAGCAAAGGAGAGCTTCATTCCTATCCTTGTAGATGAGGTTTGAATGTTGGAGATTAACTGTGAGAGAATGACCATAACCCTATGGCCCTTTGGATCACACCCACCCTTTTTGCCATTCACCCTCAGAAACACAAAAAGTGGCCATAAATTTTAGGTGCACTAATTAAATTTGGTTTCTTGACTTTTGAGGTGCTTGATTAGCACATTGTCACCTATGGACCATAACATTGTTCGTAGATATTATCTATGAGATTCACGTTAATTCTTATGAGGGTCTGCATTCAGATAAATGAAAAAGAAATTGTGGTAGTGGGTATTCCTAGGGACTTAATTTGAGCGGTTTATGGCTGTAGGGCACACTGTGTCTCTACTTTCAATTTTTTGTGTCATGACATGCACTCAATGCCATGCAGCCACGTACAGGAAAAACGTAACTGTTTGTACCCCATTTGAAAGGGACAAAACATTGCATGCTTAATGGCAAATATTGCAGTAACTATATTTTTCTATTCACTGCTTTTGCTGCAAGTGTGGATCAATATTCTTTCCATTTATGACAAATATACACAGTTTTATAAATTGCAGTGCAAGTGAAAGGTTGAATCATTCTATAGGAAACTTCAAATCCTACGTTGTTGACTGACTCACAGTGATCCAACAATTCACTAAGTAAAAGGATGTGCTTTTTTTTTTCTGCTTCTAATTATAAGTTTGTTACAATTTTAATAATAAAAGTATAATCTTATTTTTTTTTCTGATTTTAGAGATTTATATAAAAAAAGTGAAAAAAAAGTAGTTTTGGTTTTTTTTACATTACTGTCCTAAATTTTCTATTTTCTGCAATTAGCAAATGTATTATAGCTACTTTATAATGTAAGTGAGATTATAAACTCTTCATCTGTTTTAAAAAATAAAATAATGTCCAAGAAAACCTCATTTTTACTAACAACCTATCGATGAACTAACAGTAGACAATTTTAATCATAAAAAATGCTACAGACAAATTATTTTGAACATTTTAATAATTTTGAACTTTTTACTTAATATTTTTGTTTTCTAATTTTGCAATTTTCAACAAATTTCATTCAATTATAAAAGTTGCGTTAGAAAAAGAAATGTGTCGCTATACTCTAGTGAATCATATTTACCATGTTATATATGATAGACACACTGAATAATAAACCATTTCCTTTTCTTTATCTCTTGTTTTAATCCAATGCCAAAATTGAAAAAAATAATACAATTTTCTTTTTTGAAGTAAATGGATAAATTCACAGTTTTATAGGATTAATCAAGTGGAAGAGGATTCAAGGAGAAAAAATTGGAATTATTAAATATATCTTTGTGAGCCTCTCTATCCATTGGTAAACCTATGGTTGATATGTGACGAAGCAGATAAACAAGTGGTGGACCTAATAGATAAAACCCTATCCTTCAACCTTGAATATGTGGCTCTGCATCTAAATACTGCAGCTATGTTGTTTCTGTTGGGTTTATATGCACATACAAAAGCTTAAAATGGTATAGTATGGACTCACATATATGCAGCCATTTTTATCATATTCAGCAAGCATTTCAAAAATAATTTAACTTACATTCATCATTTCAAGTATTGTCGATATTGTACAAACTTTTCTGGTTTTTCATATCTCTTGTAGTGGATATAATGTAAAGTTTTTTAAACAATAAAAAAAAAGTTTAATGTAAAGCACTAGAATTATCTGTGTAATCATTTTTATATGTAATTAAAAGGGTTATAGTGTTGAAGTAAAAAAAAACCACAAGATTGTTGTGCAATCTTATCAAATATCATAAAAGTGTAATTTTGGTCTTGTTATGCAAAGATGGATAACAAGTCTTTCTAAACAAGTTTAGGAAAATGTTTAGAATTTGTTGACATTAAATATTCTCTTAATATATTATATATTGTATGAAAATGTGAAACCAAACATGTCATAAATACCAATTAGACTTACATTAATATACTTTTTTTTTTGTACAATACTAGTTAAAGAATGAAAAGAGAAAGTTTTGATTAGAAATGTTATATATTATAATGCATTTTCACTGAGATTTACTTTTTAATACATTTCTATGATAATTTATGATGAATGTTTTATATCATTGATTCCTTAAACAATGTCTTTAGAGCAATGTTTAGTAATGTAGCACCAAGAAAGTAATGATTAATTTTAAGCCCTACTAAATTTAAGAACATTTTAGCATGGTGTGATTGTTAAATTGCTCATAAATGTGCCTATAACTATAATCTAAGTGTGAATGAGAGATAGAGAGAGAAGAGAGATTAACATACATTCTTCTCACCCAAGGCTGTACCAGAATCATTGAATGGTAGAAATGCTTTTTGGGCATTGTAAAGTAATGAACTTTGAGAGATTAATGTGAACAAAATTGTAACTGGTGAAGGGAAGTTTTGGTTTCAGAAGAGATTGGTGCAAAGGTTAGAGCAAAAGAGAGAAGAAGTTTTTGAGTTGGTTTATCAAATGGGTGATGAAAAACTTTTGTTGTTATATTACACTCAATAGTTGTGAATTTTGTCATCTGAATTTTGATGTCAACATTCAATGTGCAATATGATGATATTATGTCAACATTTTTTTTTTCATGTCTTATAGCCACGATTTACACGAGTGAAGACTAAGGCTTGTTTGTAAAAACAAGTTAATCAAAAATTGAAAATTTAAGTTATTAATGTATAAACATTTGGTACAATTACTTGTTGAAGTAATAATAAAAGCATGTTTATAAGATATTTTGATATAACTTTAATCTTGGTTTTTATGGATAAAAATATTTTTGGCTTATTATGTTTTACTTTTTACTAATTAAATATCTGTGTATTCTATAGCTAAAATGAATTGTCTATGAAGCGGCTAATTATAGTTTCATCATATAGCAACTAATAGGATGCATAATTATACTTTTTTTTTTTAAATTTAGGATAAATTTAGTTTTGATTTCTTAAATTTAAAGGGGTGTATTTAGTTTTTTAAATTAAAAAAAATCGTTTAGTCCCTAGAACTAAATATTAAATTTAAAAAATTAAAATGATTATTAAAACACTTTTTAGTCCTTTAAATTCAGTGTTGAGAAATTAAAACTTTTTTTTTTTCAAAATGAATGGATTAAAATGAACTTTTTGTATTTGGAGAGACAATTTTTGGATTCCTTATCAATTTCAGGATTATAATTAAATTTATAATTTATTTGTAAAAAATAATTTAATTATTTATTCATAAATTGGGAAAACTTAATATTAGGTACGATATATTTCCCCTTAAGACGATCCAAATTTTGTAATCGTTATTCATGTTTGACATGAACACTTACTTAGGCCAAACATGGGTTTGTTGCATTCAATTTCGAAGAAAACAATGAGCCAACAAAACTTCTTAGTTCTATTAATTATCTGATTTTTTTTTCAAATGACTCAAACTAAATTAGTTCAAGAAAAAATTAATTTTTCTCGTATCATCATTTTAAATTTTTAATAATTATATCTGTAGTAATTATTTGTGATTAATTTTCGTAAAAAAATAAGGTTATTCTTTGACGGAAAATTTAATTTTAACAATAGTTTTCTATTCATAAGATTTAACCATAAGATCTTACATAGATGATCTAAATCAAGTTTTACTACGGTTAACATGTTGCATCAAATTAAGGATTTATATATACTATTAAATTGAAATTTAAGAAATATGAAAAAGAAATTATACAGAAAGAGACATTATTTTCATTTTTCTTATGTATGTCATCATCTCATGTGTAATGCAATCGTTTGTAGTTGGAGACTGTGTCACCGCTGGGTGATTAGAGTTTAGCTGATATAGGTTATTGGCTTTGTAGTAATATATTGGTTGTTTCTTCTTGTAACATCTCTAGTACGAAAAAAAAAATGTCATAATATTTTTTTATTAGAATTTAAAATTTTTGAAGAAACTTTTATATTATACGATTTAAAAAAAATAAAAATATGTTTTAAATGAAATAGAACTCAATGGAATGTTATAGTCTTTTTAATCAAATTATAGGAGTGTCATAAAAGGGACAAATTCTTCCTCCGCTCCATACCCTCTTCTTGCATCTCCATATAACTTTTTTTCAAACGACTGCCCTTCATGAAATTACATAAATACCATTTCTTTCGTTTTTTAAAATTGTGAATCGGATGGGGGTACATCCGGTTCTCATTTTAAAAAAAAAATACAAACCGGGCGACTCCATCCGGTTCTCAACCCAACAGATCGGAAAATCCTCAAATTCGTCGTCGACAGCCCTCCAAATCCCAAATCAACTACTCTAATCATCAATATCACCTACTAATTGCTAATAAACATCATAAATTGGTTACCTAATGCTTCTATGAAGGATTAATTGAAAGATTTTGAATAACGAAGGAACGGAAATCGCGAATGGCTTACCTAAACCGGACGAAGGTTCTCTTAACCGGACGGTTTGTATTTTTTTTAAAATGAGAATCGGATGCACCCCCTATCCGGTTCTCATTTTCAAAAAATTAAACCGGATGGCCTGGTCATCCGGTTGGGAAGGGAAGAGGTTTTATTAAGATAGGGGTATTTATGGAATAAAAAAATTATATGGGGGTGCAGGAAGAGAGTATGGGGGTGGAGGAAGAATTTGTTAAACTTTTTACAGTTTTACCCTTTTTTTCATTACCTATTTTTGACTGCAACAGGCAGACCGTAGTGTCATATCTCAATATTCATTAGTTATTAGTTTGTATGGCTTATCATAACTCATTGGATGAGTTTGCTCATAAATATTTTTAGGAAGAGAAAATAAGAAAAAATATAAACTAAAATTAGTTTATTTATAAGATATTTATTATAAGTTCTTTTATGTTAATTTCTCTAAAATTTAATTTTTAATTTATGTATAAATTAATTCAGTTATAAAAACTTTATTTCATTCTTTTATCCAAAAATTATTTAAAAAAACCTTAATAACAATTGAGAACTCAACAAGTAGAGGTTAAGGAAAGATAAGGTCGTTAGTGGTGTTTTTTCCGACTGAAAATCTTTTATTGACTCAGGTTAAGGAAGGATAATCCCTTTCTCTAGCACGCATGCAGAACAAGAAAATACGAAGAAAACTTTATCAATACTTTTAAATAATATCAAAATTCTTGTAACAAATAAAACTTATTTATCTTTATTTTCTGTTCTAAATATCATTTGAAAATAATAAATTATATTAAAACGAGAGAGAATCGATTTTAGGATAATTATTAGTTAATGCCCGGAATTTACTGAAATACAAATCTCATTAAGATAAATTACAGGAAAAAAAAAGGGAGATATTAAATCTCAAGAAATCTCGCGTGTTCTTATTTACACACGAGAATAATTAATTGAGGATTTGAAAGTGTTTTGCAGTTAAAAACTATATCATGCTTAAATGGTAAATTCATTTTATGTTATTACTAATATATGTGCTTCTATAATTTAAATTGGAAAATTCAGATTTCAACCATATCCATGCTAAACCGTGACACATCTTCTCCAACTTCTTTTATTTTGAAATCCAAAATCATAGGTCATTCCTTTTATCTGTTAAAGGAAAAAAAAATCTTGTTTTCTAATATTGTGATTTACTTTTTAAATGAAATTTAGAATAAAAAATAAAAATAAACAGTTGCTCTTTTATTTGTTACATACAGTGTAACTCTTTTATTTCAATTTAATGAACTCAGGTGGTAGTCCTCATACTACATTCTCCATCAGCCACGACAATTGGTGTACTATTTCCATTACAGAGGTGTAGGTCCCAGATATTGCCATTGCTATAGCCGCCATTATTATTATCACAATGGATACAGTCTCATACTCAAAGTTCCTGTAAGTGCCTGAAATCTTCAAGTAGCACAAGCATGGAAGCAGAATAGAAGCTGTGACGCTTAGAAAGGCTCCAACCAGGGACATCAGAGACCCAAAGAAAGGAACAGCAAGGGCAACAATGGTAGTGCTCATTACCAACACTGTGCTTACTGAGATGCTCGTCACCCTATTCTTGTACCTCCTTGGAAGCAAGTCCTTTAAAGCATTCGTAATAGGTGTTGCCATCAAAGCAAACTTCGATATGGGATTGATCAATGTAGTGTATATTGCCAATTTTGAGCTAACTTTGTTCAGAGGCAGGTTTAATGTTACTTGTGATTCAACCTCGTCACCAAACATAAGATAACCGATTATAGTCATGGAAGCATAACCAAAAGTGGTTAGAAGAAAACATACAAGTAGCATCTGCAATGTTCAGAAAATTAAAATTCATTAATTACATAGAAAAAACAAGAAAGTAAAAGACACATACACTCTTTACTTGAATATAGGATAATCTTGACCACTTTAATCCAAATCAAACACGAGTACTTACTTTGGAGAACTGATTTTTATTTGTCATAGAATTGTACAATGTGGGAAAGACAGGATGTGCACAATAACAAAAGGCATACAAGCTAACAGCAGTGGGGAGACCATTCCAATTCACAAGAGTTCCTCTATGATGAAAACCAACTCCATCAAATGTTGCAGTCCATGTTATGGAAATGATGATGAGGGCAGAAGCAAAGACTCCACTTGCAGATACATAAGAGAGTAGACTCAAGTTATCCAACCAAACTGTGGGCAAGATGACAAGGGCAACCATTATCACAAATAGTTTTTTCCCACTAATTGCTAAGCCAGCTATCTGAACCTCCCCAATGGGAAACATGTTACTCAAGTTATCACCTTCAAGAATCAAGAATCCTATTGAAACTAAATAGAGTTCAGTGTACATGCATACTGACACTATTAGCCTTCCTGCCTTTCCAAATGCAAGTTCACCTATATCAGGATAGGTTCTGATATTCGAATTCATATCCATGCATCTTTTCATTAACGTGCCAGTGTAAAATGCTGCAGTGGCAATACCAAACAAAACAACCAAGCTTAACCACCCTCCGGATGCAAGAGCATATGGAACTGAGATTATACCAACACCTGCAAACCAAACATTGAGGTAACAGAAAAAAAAATTACTATTTCTTTAGAATAAACTGAAATAAACATAAATAAAGAGCATGTGTTGTAAATAATGAAACCTGCTATTGCATTGAGTCCATTAAGACAGGTGCGAAAGAAGGATACAGTATCTTGGACTGAAGGAGAGGCTAAGGTTTTGTGCTCTTCGATAGCATGCACCAATTCACCGTGCTCGGCTAGTAAAGGCACATTCAAGGATGAAGTGTCGGAATGTTTTTCTGACATTTGAGCAAAACTGCATACAGAGATTGATATGGATAAAAGTTTAGCAGAAGTTGGAAAAATGTCTAAGGATTGATGGGTGTGGGGTTGATCGAAGTTGTAATGGAACAGCTCTAATTATACATCAAATTTTGTACCTGAATTCTTCACTTTCTTGGAGTAACTAACTTTTGCTGTCAATAGCATGGGCCACATAAATAACCTTTCGAATTGTGATTTCCCTACGTAACAAGAAACAGCAGTTGTTCTTTCTCAATAGAAAGCTGCATGCATTTAGCATTTATTAGACGGATTTTCACAACCAATTGGGAAACATTTTAGTGAAAGAAAAACAAACCAATGCATGGGATTACGTCTCTTTAATACATTTGAAAGTTACGTTTATTTGTTAACCCACCTATAAAAACTCGCTTTTATTATCCATACAATTTGGTTAGGCTTTTGCAGTTCACAATTTGGCTCTTATTAAGAGCAAAACAAGTTTTAAGAACATAAAAACCAAACTTTTAAGGTAGACATGGGTCCGATTTCAGTAAAATAAACCTAATCACGCATGGGCGCGTGTTCTGAAAAGTTTGTATGTTGAAACTAGATTATATAAATAGTTATGCAGTTAATGCAACGATACTTAATCATGATAAGAAGATTAGTTACAATGTAACGTAGTATACTTGTATTACTTACTGATGAACTTGTTATCCCTCATCGGTCACTCCTTTTGCTTGTCATATTTCTCGTTAAGGTACGTTTCGTTTTTATGTTTCTTCCCCTTGTGATTTTGTCTCTATCTTTAAAGTAAAATATATTAATACTACTATATATTTACTCTTCTAAATGTTTATTATTTTTTAAAAAAGTAAAAATAACAAAAACATAATATTATTATAATGTTTAATGTCAAATAGTAAAGGTATTATAATTACATAAATTTTAAAGGATCAAATAATAATTTTTTTAATAATTTAAAGTACAAATAGATCAATCTAAATATTTTTTAGACTCATTGAAACCTATAACTATATTAAATACGTTTTTTTTTGGAAACGTGTATCTTCTAAATAAAAATAAGAAAAATCTTAGCGATAATCTTTTTATTATTGAAAAAGACTTTAGGTGATTTTTACAATATTAAAGTTTATATATAATAGTTTTTTTTTTTTTTTTTTTTAAAAT